>Ga0180298_1000165_pt1 | contig 14668 bp, 14 predicted proteins | sample GuaBasSediGuay13_FD_121800 | JGI IMG/M metagenome (GOLD analysis project Ga0180298, IMG submission 121800) | Subseafloor sediment microbial communities from Guaymas Basin, Gulf of California, Mexico - Guay13, Core 4488-10 , 4-6 cm | ecosystem: Environmental > Aquatic > Marine > Hydrothermal...
AATACATTACCCATTGCTACGATCTCACCCTCTTTGAGCAAAATGATCCCATCACACATCTGTGCAGCAACGTTGACATCGTGGAACGCACCTAAAACTGTCGTATTTTCCTCTTCGTTTTTTCTCTTTATCACTCCGATCAGGTCAGCTCTATGCCCTATATCCAGATGAGCAGTGAATTCATCTAATAACAAAAGCCGAGGTTCTTGAACGAAAGCCCTCGCTATTACGGTTCTCTGCCTCTCACCACCACTTATCGCCTTTATATTTCTTCTTTCCAATCTCTTGATCTCTAATTTCTCCATCCATCTGTCCACCAGATCTATTTCTTCTTTTGTAGACGAATGAAATACAGAAGAATAGGGCATCCTACCCATCCAGACTATATCCTTTACCGTAAACGCAAAGAGCGGGCTGAATTCCTGTGAGACTACAGAAATCACCCGAGCTATCTCATGCCTACGATACGTTTTCACTTCTTTTCCAAAGACCTCAACCGATCCTATTTCATATCTTAAAACTCCTGAAATAATATTGAGTAAAGTACTCTTACCACTTCCATTTGGTCCGAGTAGACCGACTATCTTTCCTGGTTCAATATCAAAAGATATATCATTTAATGCTTTATTTCCATTTTCATAAGAAAATGAAAGATGATCAACATCTATCGCTTTCATACTCTCTTACCCTTCTTCATTAAATAGATGAAAAGCGGCGTACCTATGAAAGCCGTCACGACACCTATGGGAACTTCTGCAGGTGAGGCTACAGTTCTCGCAATGCTATCACACACGGGTAAGAATATAGCCCCTATAACTGCAGATAACGGCAGCACCAATCTGTTATCCGCCCCTACAATAAACCTGGCTACATGAGGTATGACCAAACCTACAAAGCCTATGATTCCTGTATTGGATACGATGAAGGCAGTCATGAGAGAAGAGGTGATCAAGAGTACGATCTTAATACGCTTTGTTTCCACCCCTAAGTGCATAGCTTCTTCTTCTCCCAAAGCCATAGCATTTAATTCTGAAGAAAAGAAGAATAGAAAAATGCTTCCAATGATAACCGGAATGAAGGTTATTTCAAAAGTTCCCCGGCTTGCGTTAGAAAGGCTTCCAAACAACCAGAACATTACATTTGTAGTACCACGCCAACCAAATACTATTGTAAGAGTAGTAGCCGCACCAAATAGCATGCTCACTATTACCCCTGCGAGTATTACCTGTCCAACAGGTAATTTTCCTCCTTGATTGGCTATCAGGTAAGTCAACAATCCTGCAAAAAGGGCAAATAAAAACGCAACAGGAGATACATAACCTATTAAAAATACATTGAAGAGTTGTTGAAGGGCAAAGACCAATGTTGCTCCAAAGGCTGCACCAGAAGATATACCTAAGATGTATGGATCGGCAAGTGGATTTTTTAACAATGCTTGAAGGGTTGCACCTACTACTGCTAAACCCCAGCCTGTTGTCATTCCCAACAATACTCGGGGTAGGCGTATTTCAAGAATTACGGTAGAAAGAGGAGTTCTTCTTTTATTCCCGAGTAGTATATCAAATAATGACATAAATGATATATGTACAGTGCCAAGTTTAAGGGTAAGTATGGCAGTCGCAAAAGCGACCACCATACTCAAAGGTAACCAGATCAATAATTTCTTTTTCCACTCCATTGTCTATTTTTTGAAGAAATACTTGTTCAACAGCTCAACTGCATCTACTAAGCGAGGACCCGGTCTGTAAAGAATATTTTCATCCACAAAATATATATGTTTATTCTTTACCGCTTTTATATTTCCCCAACCAGGGCGATGTGTGACAAACGAGATGACTTTATCACGCGCTTTTCCTGTTCCCATCGCTTTGCCCTCAGGTATTATTATGATATCAGGGTCGTTCATTACCACAAATTCGGGATTTATGGGCAGCCATCCACTCGGACCGATCAGCCTACCAGTAATGTTTCTTCCCCCAGCCAGAGAAATTGCCTCATTCAAAAAAGAACCTGCTCCTGGTGCCCATATATCCTTATACTCTCCACCCACGAGAACCTTTGGTCTCTTGTCTATGGGTATGTTATATGCAGATTTTGCAACTTTCATAAGACGATCATTCAATTCCTTCACTTTTTTCTTCCCCACATCAGGATCACCCATGACAACAGAAACTAAAACAATATCCTTGAACATGCCATCAAAATTCTTTGGATCGACAACTATTACTGTAAATCCCAACTTTCTCAAACCCTCAACACCTTTGGTTTGGAATCCACCAGTTGCAAAAATGACATCTGGATCGAGTAACGCGATTTTCTCTTTGTTCAATGGTGCCATCTGTCCTATTCGAGTGATTGATTTAACCTGGGGGGGATAGTCGGCATAATCCGTAACGCCAACTACTTTATTACCAAAGCCCAGGTAAAATAGTATTTCAGTATTTGCTGGGGCAGTGGATACAATTTTCTGGGGTTCACTGTTGATAACCACCAATGTATTAGAGTCATCTACTACAGACAGAGGATAAGTCGTCGTACCAGCAAAAGCAGTGATCAAAGAAAATGTTAAAACGAGAATACTAAAGAAGACAATAAGACTTCTCTTCATGCTATACACCTCCAATTAATATGATACGTAACAAACAAAAAAAATCATCAGGAGATATACAGTTAAGAGAAGCCGCTTACGTGATCTTGATATGCAAATTTAAACATCTTGCCACCTCCTCTAACCGCGAAGGACGGTTTTTTATGAGTTCTCATGGCAGGTCTCCTGACTCGTGGTTCATCCTCTTCCCGGCCTTCCCAGACATCGTGTCCAGTGGCGTTACATCGGGATTCGTCCCCACTCACAGTGGCGCGTCCGTACCGGATTTCCACCGGTTTCCCTTACACCATGAAACTACATAATTATTATACCATGTTCCGAACACAATAAGAAAAAACTAAACAGGTAATCAGTATAAATAAGACTTAATAATTTTGATAAGTTTCCTATCTTCCTCTGGTTTTTTGGTCGATACTCTTACATATTCTGGCAGTCCGAAAGATGCGCAATTTCTAAACCATCATATTGTTACGCATAAGCTCTGTAAGTAGTTTATCCTTATTTTTGACTTTGACAGTGCAAAAATTAGCTGCAGTTTTAACACCAGGTATTTTAGAGACAAACTTTTTCTCTTCCCAAATCTTCGGCATTGATTCCTTCAAAAACTGCCTATCATCCTGCAAGATTTTCTCTATAAATGCTTTTCCTATAGCACCTATGCTCCATGGCATCTTTACATTTCTCATTTTACCGTATGGGTCTAAAAAATATCCGATTCTTATGCCTGGTAGGCCATAAGATTTTGTGTAAGTTCTAAGATGTATCGCACCATCGTAAACATAGTGCTTTTCCCAATTATCTGGCATATCTTCTCGACTCTTCGAGTGCTGCATAAAAGAATTTTGGAATATAGGGATTCACAGAAATAGAAAAATCAATAACACCTCCAGTATAATCGCAAATGGCAGATAAAGGTATAATATCTAAGTGCTCTTTTTATATCTTTTTTTCAGGGAGTTTTTTTCTTCCAGAATGATATACGTTCCTTTTTTCTCTAATTTTCTATCCAATACATCAGCCATCGCACTTATGGAGTATGTACCGTTTATCTTAATGCCACCGTACTTTTTCACGGAATCCCAAACACCTTTGAAATTCAAAGGCAAGAAGAACAGTACACACAGCCTTGCAGGAACAAAGTTAAGAACATCATCTATCCTTGCAGCGGCCTTACCAAACTTCTCATACATTTCATTTCTGTATCCTATCATTGCATCCATCGTGTTCGTAAATCTTTGGAATAGTATGCCTGGCAAAACCAAACAAGAGGTAATAACTCCGTTAAATAAATTGTGCTCCATTTTTTCATCTAAAAACTGTATTACTTTTCCTACCCACACAACAGGATGAAAAGCATGTTTTGGTTCACCGCAGAATTTGTTGAAGACAAAACCCTTAATGAGATCGCATTCTCTTTGTGTAAGTAGTTCCATTGTTCCAACTATAGCAGCAAAAGAACCACCTCGTTCGATATCTGTAACTATTATTGTGTCCGCGTTAACAGCTAAGGAACAACGCTATAACCTTTGCGAGTCAATATACGGCAAATTGCAGCTGCAATTAAGGATTCCCTACACCAGATGAAGTACCCACGACCATAATAGATTTTCCCATATTTACTTCTCCAGGAAAATCGGCACAGATATGATAAATAACTGGCTCAGCAAACATGTGGCTCCTAGTACATCGCCTGTGTATCCATCTATTTTCTTTTCGGTTAACAATTTCATTATAAGGGCTGCTAAAAACGCTATGGTGATCGATGCAAGATAAAATTTCAAATTGAAGATAAGTGGTGCAGTAAACGCCAAACTCCAGAATGTATTTTTTGTATCATAAGGATAAAACAAACTCCCTAACCCTTTTTCTTTAGCAGGACGCGATATATTCATTAGAATGTTCATAGAAAATCTGCCAAAGACACCCATGTATATAAGTGCTATAGCTTCTGTTTTGACAAAGGCATACAGATAAGCTGCACAGAAGAAAAATGCGAAAAACACAGCAAATGGACCAATGTTCCCTTTTGACATTATCTCCATGCGTTTTTTTTCATCTCCTTGATAGAAAAAGCCGTCAAATGTATCGAGCAAGCCATCAAAATGGAAAAGATCGAAGAAATAGAATCCGATCACGATAGATAAAATCTGCCACAGCAAGTTCGAGGAAATACCCTTCAAAAACATATAGAGAAAACCTGAAAGATAACCTACAACTGTAAAATACCTCGTAGTATGTCGCATGTCACCGCTACCTCCTATAGGAAGCCTGCTCAGAAAGGATATGGTAAGTCTTATCTCATTTATCAAGGATATCTCTCCATAATTTAATAGAATCTTTAAGATCCTCTATATCGAATACCTCAAAATTGATCAGTATTTCGTCTATCATATAATCCTTTATAACATCTGCCGTTTTTTTGTTAAGTGATAAATGATCTCTTCCTTTCTCGACGCCCATGGCATGAATTTCAACGATGTTATCTTTCAAACTATTGGGGAAAGAAACACCGAGAATATGATGTCCTACATCAAATACCATCCTCTTATAAGGTTCAATGCGATCAATCAGATTCTCAATAGATACTCGATCACTCCAGGAGTGTTTTTCCCACCCTTCGAGGGGATGTAAAACGTAATTTAAAACGGGAAACTTTGCATCCTCAATGAATTTAATCGCTTTATGTACGTGTTCCAGGTTATCAGTTGGTAGATGAATGGTATAAGAGAGATCAAGATCGAGAAGACACGGCATTTCCTTGTGTAGAAGTCTTTTGGTATCTTCATCCCATGTGTAAACGAGAAGCTCGACAAAATCAACAATGCCTTCGAGAATTCTTGCATTCTCGATATACGTGCCAGGAACAACCCAGGATGTAGAACCTATCACTTTATCTTCACACCTATCCCAGAAACCATAAAGTAAACCTCATTGGCCTGGAAAGCAAGAGTAGAATTGAGTTTTCCAAGTTCCTCAACATATTTTCTAGTTGTGGCATTGGCAGGGATGATACCCATTCCCACCTCATTACTCACAATTATTTCATTCCCATTAAGAGAGTCTATTAACTTTTTTACCATATTTTCAATGTTAATATTGTAATGCATAAGATTTCCCAACCAGGTGGTCATGCAGTCAATCACAAGCACATCGTAATTTGAAAGTTCGTTAAGAACATTTGGAATGTAAATGGGTTCCTCAAATGTATCAAAGGATGTGCTGCGTTTCTCCTTGTGTCTTTCTATTCGTACTTTCATTTCCTCATCGAATGGCTCCGCTGTTGCCAGAAAAGCTCTTCTTTCTCCCATTTTCATCGCAAGTTGTAAGGCAAAGGAACTTTTTCCTGACTTTTCCCCACCAGTTATGAGAATCATAATTCATTACCCCTTACAATGTTTGCATCATCAAACGTTGTCATTTCTCTTATCATGTGGATAGCAGCTTCGATTATGCTAAAAGACAGGACTGCTCCTGTACCTTCACCAAGTCTCATATCAAGATCCAATATAGGCCTAAGTTTTAATCTATTCAGTATTACTGAATGCCCTTTAACTTTTGATTTATGTCCTGCAAACATGAAATCAACAACCTTTTGGTCTATATTATAAGCAATCAATGCGGCAGCTGTAGTTGGAAAGCCATCCAACACCACTGGCAATCTATTGTTTGCGCATTCAAGAATGAATCCGGCTATCTCTCCAAAACAAAAACCTCCAACCTTTGAGAGTACATCTATTGGATCTTTGAAAGGAGAATGAATTTCCATAGCTTTTCTTACAACTTTTTCTTTTTTCTCTAATTGTTCCTTGCTTACAACCGTTCCAATATCAATGATATCTTCAAGTTTGTATCCAAAAGCTGTGGCAATCGCAGTTGCAGTTGTTGTGTTACCTATTCCCATATCACCAACAGCTATTAGATCTACTTTTCTATCAATAGCATGCCTTGCTACTTTTTTTCCGTAATCTATTGCACATTTTGCCTTTTTCCTTGTCATTGCTGTTTCTTTCAAAAAGTTCCTTGTTCCACGGCCAATTTTCATCTTCAAAAGTCCTGGACTTTCAGGAAAGTCAAAATCAACACCTGCATCCACAACAAATACTTCACTACCAACGTGCCGTGAAAAAACATTTATAGCCGCTCCCCCCTTCAAGAAATTAAAAACCATTTGAGCAGTAACTTCCTTTGGAAATGCAGAAATTCCTTCTTCAACGATTCCGTGATCCCCAGCGAAAACATATACAGCCTTTCTTCTCGGAAGTTCTGGAATTACCCTTCCCTGTATCATTGCCATCTTAATGGCTATTTCTTCAAGGTAACCAAGACTTCCTTTTGGCTTGGCCAAATTGTTTAACCTTCTCTTGATATCATTTTTTAACATGCTTATATTCCTATCACAATGGTATTTTTAAGAGCCAAAACCAAAGTGAATTGTCATATCGATCCCATACAGTAGAGGCATTTGGTACTTGCTGAAAAATAACAAACAAAACTCTTTAAAATGAGAATTTTCTTCATACCATACCTCCCATTTAAATGTAATATACCAATTTCACTCTAAAAAGAGAATTATTCACCTTCGGAGAATCGGACAGGTTTAAAAACCAATTCCTACAAAGGATGGTCCGACACCATTTACAACTATGAGCAAATATACTCTTTTTAGAGTAGGATAAGTATAAATGAACAGTGAGATATTCCGAAGGAAATATATATAAGTCAAGAGAAACCACTTGTACTCAATATGAAAACTTGCCATCATCGCACCTCCTCTAACCGCGAAGGACGGTTTTTTATGAGTTCTCATGGCAGGTCTCCTGACTCGTGGTTCATCCTCTTCCCGGCCTTCCCGGACATCGTGTCCAGTGGCGTTACATCGGGATTCGTCCCCACTCACAGTGGCGCGTCCGTACCGGATTTCCACCGATTTCCCTTATACCATGAAACTACACCACTATTATACTCCAAAAAAATTGAAACCGATCAAAAGATAGTTTTAGGGCTGCCAGGGATCCCTGACAGCCCTATTTGTTAGAAAACCCTTACTTTTCCTTTTTCCCAATCACTTTAATACGATTTTGCACCTTAATATCTATGACTTTTTGTGCGATCACCGCTTCGATCTCTGTTTGTGCCAGCGGAATGTGTGTATTAACCTTATTATGAGCCTCCAGATCGAAATATTTATCCTTATCGTGTCCTATACCGTAATCGTTAAAGGTCCCCGTGTATATTTTATTGAGATCGAGAGGCTTCCCATTAACATAGATGTCTGTCACTCTTTCACCATATTTTTTGTTCATATTAACAGTGCAAGTGATCCCCGACATCTGTAGATAATCCCATCCTCTCTCGAAGTTCCATTCCAATATATGTTTTAATTCTGCACCCGAAACCGTAAAAGTGGCAAGTGTATTATGGAATGGTGAGATCTCCATGATGTCTTTTTTGGTTATTGGCCCAGCTGGGAGATCTTTTCTTATCCCACCACTATTTTGAAAGGCAAAATCTGTTCCCGTTTTAGCTCTCATTACATCAGTTTGCCAATCACCGATGTTGCTTTCTGGTTGAGTGCGAACCCATGGAGTTTTTAATTGTCCAATAACTGTCCCAAATTCCTCATCGATCATCTTCTGGTATTCCTCCACCATAGCTTTGATTTTGGCAGGGGGTTTTGCTTTTTCAGCAGATAACCAGAGATCCTCTTCCTTTACCGATACAATTTTCTTATTCTCTACATCAATGGTGATCTTTCCTATGCCACCATCTTTACCAGAAGGTCCGGCTGCAACATAGATCCCATTGATCTTCGCTACATTACCAGAAGGACCTACTTCTCCTCCCTTTGCTGGTGCTTCTGCGGGTAAGATCAAATCTACGTTCGGTTGTGCGGCTGCTTTAGTATCTTCTTTTCCACCTTGTACGAGGACAAAGATCAAATCAGTACGTGGTTTCAAGAATTTAGCATACATGTTTACAACAGGGGCAATTGGAAGTACATCTAATCCTTCCGTGTTTTCTTTTATGATCTCTATTTTGAAGATCTCTTCCATTACTCCGATTATACCTATTCTTAATCCATTAACGTTGATTATAGTGTAAGGCGGGAAGAATGGTTCTCCTGTTGAAGTGTAAACCACGTTCGCACAAACGGTTGGAAAATCAGCCAGCATGGCATAACCTATACAATTTTCCTGCCCTTTATCGAATTCATGATTTCCAGGGGTCCATACATCATATCCTAATTCATTCATGAATTCGATCATCGCTCCACCCAAAACACCTTTATAAGCTACATCAGAAATGAGCGTTCCTGTATTCACATCCCCGGAATCAACGACTATAACTCTGTTCGGATATTCTTTCCTCAATTTGATTATTTCAGCTGCCCATGCTTCCATACCACCTTTACCTTTTTTAGGCAGATACATGCCATGCACATCATGACTCTGAACGATTACATATTCTGCTGCACTGGCAAGCAAACCCAACAATAACAATCCTACGATCAGAATAACCATTACCTTTCTCATAAAAATCCTCCTTTCAAATATTTGGATGATGTTCCGCTAAGTCCAATCTCCTAATTTACCAGATATATCACCTCCTTTGATATTCAATCATCATAAAAATTATATCATAAGTCACTGTCACTAATTATTCATCATTTATAGATCTCATATCTAAACGGCAAGGTCAATTCATATCCTTCGAATACTATCCTCACTCGCTTGCCGTTTGGCGAACGTTTTAATCTCTTCGCTAATGCCTTTACTTCTTCAAATGTAGAACATCTGAATTCTATTCCTTCCTGTCTTTTCATATTCCTTTCCTTTGGAAAGACTACTCCTATATGTTCTCGTTCTTTTCTCTCTTCATAATCTCTATCGAAGAACTCATCGTAGGAATCGATCTTCTTCAACAACATATCTTCTGTTCCACTGTTTGCAAAGAGAGAAGATTGTTGAGATGCCCGACGTTGAGACCTACTCAATTGCAATAGATCTGGCAAGAACGTTATCATAGCTTTCCTATTTGGCACCAGAGAATCGAATGCCCCAGCCCATATGAGGGATTCAATAGATTTCTGATTCAGACTATGATCTCCTATTCTCAAGAAAAGGTGAGTTACATTTTTGAAATCTTCTCTTTTTCGTTCCATCATTATCTTATCTACGAGGTTCCCCCCGACTCCTTTTATTCCCAGCAAGCCGAACCTTATACCTTTCCCCGTTTCTGGAATGAATTTTTCTTCGCTCTTGTTCACATCTGGAGGGAGTACATGGAACCCCATTCTTTCTACCTCTCTTATGTATATCTTCAACTTATCCGTATTCCCCATCACACTCGTTAAAAGGGATGCCATGAATTCCAGGGGATGATGAGCCTTCAAGTAAGATCCCCAATATGTTATGTGCGCATATCCGGCACCATGGCACTTGTTAAAGCCGTATCCAGCGAAGGCAGAGATCTGTTCGAATATCTTTTCTGCCACGTCTTTACCTGTTCCATTTTTTACACATTCCTCTATGAATTTATCGTGTTGTTTTGCCATCACCTTTACCTTTTTCTTTGCCATTGCTCTCCTGAGGATATCCGCTTCACCCAGACTGAAGCCAGCAAGACGATTTGCAACCTGCATAACCTGTTCCTGATAGACCATTACACCATAAGTCTCCTTCAACACAGATTCCAACGATGGATGTGGATAATTCACAGGTTCCCTTCCTGTCCTTCTGTTTATATATGTATCCACAGCACCTGATTCCATAGGTCCTGGTCTGTGTAGACTCAGTGCCGTTATGATGTCTTCGATGGAATGAGGTTTCATATTACGCAAAAGCCTTTTCATCCCTTCACTTTCCAATTGAAATATACCAACCGTATCTCCTCTTGCTATCATATCGAATGTCTTCGTGTCATTTAATGGAATCGAATAGAGTTGGGTGATATCTTCATTGAGATGGGTGAGGGTTTCGTGAATAACAGTGAGGGTACGCAGCCCAAGAAAGTCCATTTTCAGCATACCCAGCTCTTCCAGGTCATCCATAGGAAATTGTGTTATCACATCGTTACCACTCTTTGCCAGCGGAAAATAGTTTACAAGGGGTTTATCACTTATTACCACCCCCGCTGCGTGCACGGAAACATGCCTCGGTAGGCCCTCTAATCGGAGAGAATAATCGATCATCTGTCGAACGAGACCATTTGAATCGTAGGCTTTCCTTATCCCTCTTATATTCAGAGAATCACTGAGGGAAAATCCAAACGGGATAGTCTTCGCTATTCTATCAACCAGGGCATAATCTACACCTAAAACCCTACCCACATCCCTTATCACTGCTCTCGATGCCATTGTTCCGAAGGTAATGATCTGAGCAACGTTTCCTTCACCATACTTTTGTCTCATGTAATCGATGATCTCCTGCCTTTTCGTATCTTCTATATCTATATCTATATCAGGCATACTCACCCGCTCTCGATTTAGAAATCTCTCGAAGATCAGTCCGTATTTCAAAGGCTCAACATCGGTTATCCCAAGGGCATAAGAAACTATACTTCCTGTCGCAGAGCCTCTTCCTGGACCTATCAGAATATTATGTGTCTTCGCATAATTCGCCATATCCGCAACGATGAGGAAATAATCTGCATATCCCATATCGCAGATCACTTTTAGTTCATATTCCACGCGCTCTTTCACATCTTTCCTGCTTTCGGCATATCTTTTGTGTATGCCTTCCCATACTTTTTTTCTCAAGACATCGGTAGATGATTTGTCATCGGGCAGTGGGAAAAGTGGCATATGTGAGTGTGAGGTATCGAAATCAAATTCACACATCTCTGCAATTTTCATCGTATTCATCAAAGATTCGGGAACATCCTTGAATATAGTAAACATTTCTTCTGCACTTCTAAAGTAGTATTGATCACTTCCATAGGAGTAAGTGCCAGGCTTGAATCCCTTTCCTCCTCTCCCAACCTGGACAAGCACCTCATGAACAGGGGCATCTTCACGTTTTAGGTAATGTACATCGTTGGTTGCCACACAAGGCAGGCCGAATTTCTTTGAGAGTTCTATCAGTTTTGATGTAACTATCTTCTGTTCCTTCAAGCCTTCATCTTGCAGTTCGAGATAGAAATTTTCTTCACCAAAGGCATCTCTGTACTCCATTATTGTCTTTATCACCTTATCTTCATTTGCCTGTAAGATCAAACGTGGGATCTCAGCCGAGAGACAACCGGAAAGGCATATCAAACCCTTGCAATTGTTGAAGAGCAATTCTTTTGTTATTCGCGGCTTACCTATACCTTTTCCAGTTACAAATGCAGTGGTAATGAGTTTCGAGAGGTTGGCATATCCTTCTTCATCTTTTACCAATAGGGTGAGATGGTTATTTTTTCTGGAAGTTCCTGTTTCATTCCTCAGATATATCTCACAACCGATTATAGGTTTTACGGAAATTGCTTTCATGGCTTTATAGAATTTAAAAGTACCGTACATATTACCATGATCTGTCATAGCTACGGCTTTCATGCCATGTGCAGCAACTGTATTTGCCAGATCCTTTATCTTTACCATAGAATCCAGGAGGCTATATTCCGTATGAAGATGGAGATGAACGAAATCCATCAACGCATTTCCCCTTCAGAGTACGTTGTTATTCAGTCATAAAATATACTAAAAGTATGTATTTGCTCACACCATAAAAGGTATCAAAGCGTTACTTTGTAGGGAGAGGGGTTTACCTCCTGTCCGATTCGCCAGAGGCGAATGATATTATGGAACTCCGTTCCATCGGACAGGTTTAAAAACCTGTCCCTACGATCCTTTTGAAACGATCACATCTTAACATCCTGTTTTCAAATACCCCTATATCATGTTCATTTCTTTCGTCTTGATACAAGTCAAACGAACCAAAGAAAAGATCAGGATCAGTACGAAATTTGCTAAAATCCTTCGTAAAAATATTAAAATGGGTGGACTCGCTTCGCTCAGACAGTATCATTTTCTTAACGCATTTTTCCTCGAATTCCTTAACGCAAATTTCGTAATGCCAACTTAAATTCAGAAACAACTCCATCTTGCACCATACTTTAATTATTGTTTTCTCTGTGTCTCTGTGACTCTGTAGCTGAACAGTTACCAACTTTTTATGAACTTCTCGAATTCTCTGAGTGAAAGGGTATTTATAACATCGTTTTTCGTCAGCCAGGCTCGGCGAGCGATCCCTATTCCGTACTTCATATCGGCTAAACCTTCTTTTGAATGGGCATCTGTCCCTATCGAAAATCTCAGTCCGTACATCTTTTTCGCTCGCAGGGCATTTATATCGTTGAGATCAAGCCTCTTTGGGTTTGCATTTATTTCGAACATTGTACCAGTATTCTTTGCCTCTTCGAGGAGTTCTTCTAAATCCACATCATATCCTTCTCTTTCTCCGATTACCCTTCCCGTTGGATGAACGATTATCTTTATCTTCTTCATCCTCATCACATTCTTTATCCTTTTCATCATCTTATCTTTCGATTGTGTGAGACCTGTATGAACCCCAGCAGTACAGATATCGAAGAGATCCAGGGCTTCTTCAGGGAAATCCACGCTTCCATTTGAAAGTATGTTGAGTTCTACCCCCAGGAATATCCTGAACCCATCACCAAATTTTTTGTTTAACTCTGCGATCTCTCTCCCTTCTCTTTTGTATTCTTCGATTGAAAGGCCAGAGGCTACCCCGAGAGCCCTCGCATGATCAGTGATAACTATGTATTCGTATCCCAGTTCCATTGCCTTCTTTGCAACTTCTTCAATAGTATTAGCACCATCTGAATATCTCGTATGAACATGGGTATCCCCTTTTATATCTGATGATTCAATCAAGATGGGAAGATCATTTGCCATTGCACTTTCAATTTCCCCCCTATCCTCCCTCATTTCCGGTGGAATCCATGGTAAACCGAGAAGGTCGTAAACATCTTCTTCTCTTTCACCTCCAACCTTTTTCCCACTTTTCACTTCAAAAACCCCATACTCGTTTATCTTATATCCCTTCTTTATAGCGAGTTCTCTTAACTTTATGTTGTGTTGTTTTGAGCCGGTAAAGTATTGGATCGCTGCGCCGAAAGATAAAGGTTCGACAACTCTAAGGTCAACTTGAATATTTTCATTCGTAAGGATCGATGTCTTCGTTTCTCCGCTCACAAGAACATCTTTTAGCATAGGAACCTCAGCAAAAGTTTTCATCACTTTCTCCGATTCTTTGCTAGTTACAAGGATATCTATGTCTCCTACGGTTTCCTTCATTCTCCTTATACTTCCGCATATCTGAAACCTTTCAATAGGAGAATTTCTTTTTAGAAAATCGACGATAGTTTCTGCCAGCGGAAGTGCAAGTCCGATCGATACCCTCTTTTCTTCCTTTTTCTTCCTCAATCCTTGAATTGCTTTCAGTATATTCTCTTCTTTTTTCAGACCGAATCCTGGAAGAGAACGTATCTTTCCATCAAGTGCAGCTTTTTTCAATCCTTCGACCGTCTTTATACCAAGATGTTTGTAGAGAGCCATTGCTCCCTTTGGCCCGAGACCAGAAACTTTCTCCATCTCGAGTAGAGAAAAAGGGACTTTACTCTTGAACTCTTCGAGTTTCTCAATTTTCCCGGTTTCCAGGTATTGTACGATCTTCTTTGCTATTCCAGAGCCAATGCCCCTTATTTCTGTAAGTTTTCCATCTCTTGCTAAATCTTCGATAGGACCTGGTAAATTTTCGATCGTCCTAGCCGCTCTGGCATACGCATTAACCTTAAACGGATTTTCTCCTGCCAGTTCAGCAAGTGAAGCAAGTTCATAGAACTTCTGAGATACTTCTTTATTTCTCATATTTACCTTCCTTATCTGTCATATAAAAATTGTAAAATGTTAATCTATTTTTGATCCACCAATTTATGTTCATTTCTTTTGTCTTGATACAAAAGAAACGAACCAAAGAAAAGATCAAGGCTAGTACGAAATTTGCTAAAATTCTTCGTAAAAATGTTAAAAATGATAAACTCGCTTCGCTCAGACAG
>Ga0180298_1000168_pt1 | contig 14578 bp, 14 predicted proteins | sample GuaBasSediGuay13_FD_121800 | JGI IMG/M metagenome (GOLD analysis project Ga0180298, IMG submission 121800) | Subseafloor sediment microbial communities from Guaymas Basin, Gulf of California, Mexico - Guay13, Core 4488-10 , 4-6 cm | ecosystem: Environmental > Aquatic > Marine > Hydrothermal...
ATGTTTACGTCTTCGAAAATTTTTATCTGGTTGTTTTCCAGGGTTGAGTTGATTATGGGTTGTTCCTTTAAAGCCTCTGCTACAGCCTTCACGAGGGTTGCTGTGTAAGAAACCTGAAGCTTGTCATGTAATGTTTTAGCCTTAGAAACGTCAACTTCCATTGTCACGGTGCTGTGGGGTGCTGTCCTGAAACTTTTTGAGACACGTTCGGCGGAGGTTTTCTTTAACCCGCTCAACGGAATTGTCTCCTTGACTTTCGGCATGATTCCACGGGTCTCTTCAAGGAACCTTCTAACGTCTTCTTCAACTATTCGTCCTTCTGGTCCGCTTCCCCTAACGAGGGACAAGTCTACACTGTGTTCTCTTGCCAAACGTTTTGCAGCTGGAGAAGCTAAAACCCTTTTAACCGTTTGCGGCGCTGCCGTAACAATTTCCGTTTCCGAAAAGGGCTCATCTGGAGCTGTTATAACCGCTAGGACAGCGTTAACCTGAGCGTCGTTTCCCTCTTGAACAAGAATTTTTCTCAGAACACCAGACGCTGGCGCTTCTAAGTCGTATGTGGCTTTTTCCGATAATATCTCAACGATTGGTTCACCCTTCTCAACCGTGTCACCCTCCTTCTTGTACCACCTGCCCACCGTGCCTTCTTTCATCGTTAAGCTCAGCCTGGGCATGACAACCTTGGTCACCAATTTAGACAACCTCTCTGACGGCTTTGATTATGCTCTTCTCGTTTGGAATCACGTATTGTTCTAACGGTGGACTAAACGGTATGGGTGTGTCCGGTTCAGCCACCCGTTTTATCGGAGCGTCTAAATAGTCAATTGCTTCTTCAGCAACCACAGCGGCTATTTCGGCGCTTACACCAGCGGTTTTGCAGTCCTCACTTACAACCACAAGTCTCCCAGTTTTCTTAACGGATTTGATTATTATTTGCTTGTCTAAGGGTGTTAAGGTTCTAGGGTCAACAACCTCCACACTTATGCCTTCGGTTTCAAGCTTCTCAGCAGCTTCGAGGGCCTTGTGAACCATGTAAAGTGCAGCAACAACTGTCACGTCCTCTCCTTCCCTTTTCACGTCAGCCACTCCGAGAGGAACAGTATACTCCTCTTCTGGAACTTCCCCTTCAATCGGATACAACAGCTTGTGTTCGCAGAAGAACACTGGATTGTCGTTTCGTATGGCTGTTTTTAAGAGTCCTTTTGCGTCATAGGGTGTTGACGGAACAGCCACGTATAAGCCTGGGATGTGCATGTACCAAGCTTCCAAGCTTTGAGAGTGATGTGCTGCGATATTTACGCCCGCGCCGAAGGGTGTTCTAATCACTAAAGGAACCTTCGCTTGACCTCCGAACATGTAACGGATTTTTGCAGCTTGGTTTGCAATCTGGTCCACGGCTAACGCTGTCAAGTCTCCAAACATTATCTCAGCTACTGGACGCATACCCGTTATCGCTGCGCCAACAGCTGCACCTATTATGGCTGACTCCGAAATCGGAGTGTCTCTAACTCTTTCGTCTCCAAACTCTTCCGCCAAACCTTCCGTAACCTTAAAGGCTCCACCCCAGTATCTTCCAATGTCCTCACCTAGCAAGAACACCGTTGGGTCTCTCTGCATCTCCTCTCTTAGCGCTTCTCGCAGCGCTTCCCTATAAGTTATTTTTCGCATGTTAACCTCTCCTCTAAATTTTAAGCGTAAACGTCCTCCAAGGCTTCTTCTGGAGCGGGATAAGGACTTTCTACGGCGAATTTGACAGCCTCTTCAATTTCAGCGGAAACTTCCCCTTCAACTCGCTGGATTTCCTCTTCTGCTAAGACGTTTGTTTGTAACAGCTTTTCTCTAAGACGTTTGATGGGGTCTTTACGAAGCCACTCCTCAACCTCTTCTTTCGGTCTGTACTTGGCTGGGTCAACCCTTGAGTGTCCCTTGTGTCTGTAGGTCTTACACTCGATAAGCGTTGGTCCCTCTCCCTTTCTAGCCCTTTCAACAACCTCTCTGGCAGCTTCATAAACCGCTAGAACGTCATTTCCGTCTACGGTTACGCCTGGGATTCCATAGGATGCGGCTCTGTCGGCGATGTTTTCTATGAGCATAACCCTTGATTGACGTGTTCCCATAGCGTAAAGGTTGTTTTCACAGACAAAAATTACCGGTAACTTCCATATGGCTGCCATGTTTATTCCTTCGTGAAATGTTCCTTGGTTTGAGGCTCCCTCACCGAAGAAGCACGCTACAACCTGGTCTGTGCCTCTGAGTTTTATTGATAATCCCGCGCCCATGGCTATCGGTATACCAGCACCTACAACGGCTGTTGCTCCAAGCATGCCCACTTTGAAGTCTGCTATGTGCATCGAGCCGCCTTTACCCTTACAGTAACCCGTTTTTTTACCCAGAATTTCAGCCATGATTCGCTTTGGATCTGCACCTTTGGCTATGCAGTGTCCATGTCCCCTATGGGTGCTTGTTATGTAATCGTCTTTTCTAAGGTTGCTGCAGACGCCGACCGCCACGGCTTCCTCTCCAGCGTAAAGGTGTATGGTTCCTGGAACCATGTTTTGAGCGTAGAGCTCGAAGACTTTCTCTTCGAAACTGCGGATTTCAAACATTTTCCTGTACATTTCAACGAGTTTTTCTCTCGGCAAGTTGATCGTCAAACTTTCATCACCGCTCTAATTATCAGCTTATTCATTATAGGTTAGAATACTTTTATATTATTTTAACAGTTGTTGATAGTTTACAAAGGATTTAAAATGATCTCAAAAGTTAACTGTGCCATACTGCTTTTATTTCTAGTCAGCCTACCATTTACTCTATACTCGACTCCGCAGTATTCGACGCTGATTACCCAAGCTGGTCGTAAAAATTTTCTTAAGTACGAAGTGAACGATGTGTACGTCGAAACCGTTAAACACGTGATTAAAATTTCTAACTTTTATTTCACTAACGTTGCAGGTGGAAAACTTTTCGTTCCGATCATCAAAAATGAAACCAGCAGTCATTACGTAATTCTTTACAATGTTTCTTCATCAAACGGAGTTCCGTTCACAATTGAAAAGGATGGTTCTGGAAACATTTACGCATGCTGGGACAACATAGACATAAAAGGACAAGGAACATTTCAAGTGGAACTGGATTACCACGTGTTCTCCTTCAGTCTTCACTACACGGTTAATTCAAGTCTAATAACGGATTACGACAATGCTTCAGACCTGTACAGAAGGTACACTCAACCGGAAGATTTGATAGAGTCTGATAATCCTGAAATTGTTTCAGAAGCAGAAAACCTCACTTGTAATGTAAGCGATTTCCACGAGAAAGTTCTGAAGATATACGAGTTTGTAAAAAGCCACATCCACTATGTTATCCAGCCCGAGGAAAGAGGCGCCTTATGGGCGTTGAAAAACAAGGCAGGCGACTGCTCCGAATATTCATATCTCTTTGTCGCCTTGTGTAGAGCCGCTGGAATTCCAGCGAGGGTTCAAGCAGGCTTCGCCTTTCACAGTTTTAGTGAAACTTTGAAAGATGGACACATGTGGGCTGAATATTACTTGGGAAACTATGGGTGGGTTCCCGTGGACGCTACATGGGGACTGTTTGACGCAACAGATGGGCATCACTTCAGTTCTATCCAAAGTGTGCCGGAGATTATCCCATACGCGAATTACGTGTTCAACTACACGAGTGGACCAGAAGAAGAGTATGTAAAAGATGAACAGCTGGTTTCGACAAAACCTTGCTCTGTAAGCATTTTTAACGATAGCTTTGTGGAAAATATCGTGAAGACTGTTTCAAAGCTAAGACAAGCAAAATTTACAATTTTAATCGGAAAAATCTTTGGAGCATTCACACTCTTTCCGTCTGAAGCTAAAGAAGTTAAGCGGACTCTTCTAGAGAGCGAGGTTCAACTGCAAAACGCCATAGAATCTTGGGAGGAATCTCCAAAAATTGCTCAGTCAGAGGCTATTAATGCCTTTGAAAAAGCTGAAAAGGTTGTGCATGACGCTTGGTTGCTCATAGTTAAGACATTAACAGTATTCATCAGCGTTCCAGTTATTATTTTGTTAGTTGCATCAATTCTTCTTAAACGGCAACATCAAACCCGGCAGAAAGAGAAAGTTGCAACAGAAGTTTCATTTACGTGAAATTCCTAATCAAGTTAAGGGGAAAACCACCTTGATGGTTGGTATAGTGGGAAAACCGAACACTGGCAAGTCGACATTTTTTAGCGCGGCAACTCTCGCACCAGCCGAAATTGGAAGTTACCCCTTCACGACGATAAAACCCAACAGGGGAATAGGATATGTGAGAACTCCCTGCGTATGCAAAGAATTCAACGTTAAAGACAATCCCGTTAACTCCCTATGCCTCGATGGCATAAGACTAATCCCAGTTGAACTGATAGACTGCGCTGGACTTGTGCCGGGTGCGTGGCAAGGAAGAGGCTTGGGAAACCAGTTTTTAGACGAAGTTCGGAAGGCTGACGCTTTAATACACATAATTGACGCTTCTGGAGGAACAGACTCTGAAGGAAGAACTTGTAAGCCGGGCGAACATGACCCCTTAGAAGACGTACGGTTTTTGGAACATGAGATAACCATGTGGCTTGTAAACATAATGAAGCGGGATTGGTCAAAGATAGCTAGAACCGCGGAAACAGAATCAAAAGACCTTCTCTCCATGCTAGAAGAGCGACTAAGCGGATTGTCAATAAAGAGAAGCCACATATTTGAAGCCTTGAGAAAAACAGGGTTAAACGCTGAAAAGCCAACTCTCTGGAGCGAAGAAGACTTCATAAGATTTGTGGATGCATTAAGACAAATAGCCAAACCAATGCTCATAGTTGCAAACAAAATAGACGTTCCAACAGCCGAAGAAAACCTTGAAAGATTGAAAGAGCTGAACTATCTTATAGTTCCGTGCTGTGCAGAGGCTGAACTCGCATTAAGAAGAGCCGCCGAAAAAAAGCTGATAGACTACAGACCCGGAGACTGCAATTTTAAGATAAACAAGCATGAACAACTAAACGAAAGTCAAAGAAAAGCTCTGGAAAAGGTACGGGAAAAGATTCTACTTAAACACGGCTCAACGGGCGTTCAAGAAGCGATAAACATGGCTTTCTTCAAACTCTTAGGCATGATCACCGTTTACCCCGTTGAGGATGTGGAGCACCTGTCAGACCACAAGGGAAGGGTTCTGCCGGACGCCTATTTAGTGCCTTACGGGACAACAGCCCGGCAACTAGCCTACATGATACACTCGGAACTAGGAGAGAGCTTCATATATGCCGTAGAAGCCAGGGAAAAGAAGAGAGTTGGAGAAGACTACGTGTTAAAGGATAGAGACGTAATATCAATAGTAAGCGCCAAGAAAAGAGCGTAGCTGAAATTAACGACCAAACCTTCTCTTACGCCTCTGAAAAGTTCTGACGGCTCTTAACAAGTCAATCAAGCGGAAATCTGGCCAGTAAACATCTAGGAAACACAGTTCACTGTACGCTGACTGCCACAATAAGAAACCGCTTAGACGCTCCTCTCCAGATGTTCTGATGATCAAGTCTGGGTCTTGCTTTGGCATATGTGAAGTGTAGAGGTATCTTTCAAAGACATGTTCATTAATTTTTTTGGGGTTTAGCTCTCCGTTATGTACTTTTTCAGCGATTTTCCTCGCAGCGTCCACTATTTCAGCTCTTCCACCATATGCAAAGGCTATGTTAAAGAAGTGTTCATCGTATTTTTCCGTGGCTTTTTCCACGTCTCTCACAAGTTTCTGTAGTCTTTCGGGCAGCAATTCCACTTTGCCGATAACCTTAACCCGAACACTGTTCTTGTGTATCCTTTCATCAGTTAGAAGCTTCTCAAATTCCCTTCCAGCTATTCTCATAATCTCCTTCACTTCTCTTTCTGAACGGAGAAAGTTCTCCGTTGAGAAGGCATAAACGGTGACGGATTTCACTCCAAGGTTTAAACACCATTCGAGGAGTTTTTCAACTTTTTCGGCGCCTTTTTCATGTCCAAACCATGGGTGGAGAGATTTTTGTGAAGCCCATCGGCGGTTTCCGTCTAGAATTACTGCTATGTGCTCTGGTTTTGTTCCGTTTTTAACTTGGCGCCAGAGCCACTTTTCATAAATCTTGTAGGCTCCGATTATTGATAACAGTGTTTTCAGCATTTGGCTATCTGAACCTCGCGTGTTCTAATGCGTGGGCGCATGGACAGTTACGCTTGTGTGGTAGAGTCTCAACGGTTTTAATTAAAAGTTGCTTAATCTTCGGGATAATCTGCTTGGAAACCTTTGAAACCTCAAGGGCTGTCAGTCTCTTCTGTATGCCCGCAGCCATGTTTGAGACGTAACAGATAGATGCGTAACAGATTTCAAGCTCCCTTGCAAGCACAGCCTCCGGCACCCCGGTCATCCCAACGACATCACAACCTAAACGTCTGAACATCTCTATCTCCGCTGGAGTTTCATAGCGGGGGCCTTCCGTACAGACGAGTACAGCTCTATCCCAGACTTTCAATCCGAGTTTTTCAGCGTTCTCAACCAGCAACTTCCGAATTTCAGGACAATACGGCTGGGAGAAGTCAACATGAGTCACCGGCTCTTCATCGTAAAAGGTTGTGGAGCGAAGTTTTGTGAAGTCGATAAAGTCGTGTGGAACAACAAGGTCTCCGGGTTTAAAGTTTAAATTTATCGCACCGACAGCGTTTGTAGCTAAAATTCTCTCCACACCAAGCTGATAAAGCGTATAAATGTTCGCTTTGTAATTTATTGTATGCGGGGGAAGGGAATGTTCTGGACCGTGCCTTGGAAGAAACACAACTTTTTCTCTGCCTATCCTTCCTATTGATATTGGTGGAGCTACCCCGTAGGGTGTTCCTAAACGCAACTGTTCAAATTCTTGAAACAACACTTTTTCGAAACCCGTTCCACCGATTACCGCTATTCTAACTTTCTCCGAATTCTCCAATTTTTTCCTCGTTCTCCTTGAAAAATTCCTTTGCAGATCTGTGGATAACGAAGATTACCAGAACGGAGGCTATGCCTATCAAAACACCCACGATTATGGAGAATATGAGTTTTTCATAACCCATCTCCGGGCTTATGAGTATGTCGGATGTTCCGTCTAGAATCTGTCTAAACCAGCCTGTCAAAACTATCAGAGCCGCGTTCCGTAAAAGCCTGACGTCTCGTTCAAAATACTGCTGCAACGCCTTGCCCAGCAGCAACGCGCAGATACCGACAACAACCAAGTCCATAGAGCCTTTAAGAAAATAACCTGTAATCTGTGGAAACATCTCAAGCCAACCAGCGGGGGCTTCCGGTGTTGGAATGTTCGTTGTCACGTTTACCACTCCCAAGTAGATGCTGACAACGATGCATATCGCTCCTGCGATCATGGAAAACTTTGAAATCTGTACTTGGAGAGGTGGTGGAGTGTACTCTTTAACCCATTTGTAAAAGTTTTTGACAGACTGGTCAACTCCGAAGCCTTTCACCAACATGAACACGCTGACCACGAAGATGAAGGCTATCCAGTAATAGTAGAGCATGTTGAAAATTGAGAGAATCCCTAAAATTAGAAAGAGAAGCCCCGGCAAACCTAACGCGATGCGAGAATAGCGTGGATTTTCAACCAGCATCTTAAAATATTTAGTGAAAAGGGCGGCTGTCTCCTCGATTGATTCGCTGTGCTTCATCACTATTCTCCTAACAGATGAAACAGGCACTCTTGACTCAACCAGCGGAAGAACAGCTTCGTCTGAATACCCGTCGCTGACGAGAATAACCTCGTTTGCGGGAAAAGATTTCAATAATTCCTTTAGTTCTGCAACTATTTTTCTGTCGGCACTCACTCCGCCAAGTTCCGAACCGGATATAGATGCTATCTGAAAAGCCTCACCTTCCTTTCCTTCACTTTGTAGTCTGTCATAAATACGAATAGCCTCAAACATGGCGTTTGCGTCGGGTTCTTCAGGATCTATCAAAGCCAAGGCTACCGCAGCGTTAAGGTTTCCTTCTCTTCCTAAAACTGGAGTCTTCACTTTCGCTTTTGTTCCTAAATCATCATCCCTATCCACGCAGAGGATTAGAATTCTTTTCTGCTCTATTTTTTCTTCCGTTGCCATCGATTCGTTTTCTCCACTATTATTTATAGAAGATTTACTTTAATCTTGTTTTCCCGAATCCTTCTCTGTGAGAATTTTGAACTCCTCCCAGGTTAGTTTTTCTCCTCGCTTCAGCTTTTCCTCCACGTGTTTCTCAATTTTTTTCCTCAAAGCTTCTTCGCTCTTCTTTCGCTTTTCCTCTTCTTCCTTCCGAATTTCTTGTCTTAACCTTTTGATTTGATTCAGAATAACAGCCATTTCGCTATTTTTTGCTCTTACTTTTTCCCTTATTTTCAGAAAATTCTGATGCATCCCATCAGCCTCTGTCTTAACTTTTTTCACCTCTTTTATTCTCTCAAGCATCCTTTCATGGAGCCTCTGACTTTCTTCAGCTCTTTCCGTCAGTTCTTCGTGATAGTTTCTGCTTTTTTCCCTTAGAGCTTCGATTTCTGCTTGCAGTTCAAGCCTTTTTTCTCTTAATTGTTTGATTTTCTCACGGATTCTCACTTGAGCTTCCAGTTTCTTAACGCGTTCGATAAACTCTCTTTCTTTAACGCTGAGAGCTTCTGGTTTAACTCTTTGATTTTCCGAGTTTTCTCTCCCCTCGACAATCACTTTTCCTCTTTTGCTCTGTCCATTTCAAAATCTGCTGGATTAATTTTGCCCCCCTTTTTGATGTAAAAAGTGGCAGTTTCCAGTTTTCTTTGATTTTCCATCTTGTAACCATTTGATCCTCAACTTTTTTGAGAAACGGTTCTTTGTATAAGAGTATTCCTCTTCTCTGCCAGAGGGGAGTCTTCGCTAAGTTCACACCGTGTTTAAATAATGTTTCATGCAGCTCTTCCGTTTTTAATCCCTTGAGTTTTTCAGCTATCTCCGCGGGTTTGCATCCGATTTTTCGGAGAATCCAATATGCGTAAGCATTGTTATGATTTCTCCAAGCGTTCAGTTGCCTCCAACCCAAGTAATCCAGTATTTTATTTTCGTTTTGAGCGACGATCACGCGGGAGTCAAAAGCTACAACGCTTCTTTCTTTAAATTTTTCCTCCATACTTAACGAGAAGGAGCTTGAAACAATACTCGCTAACACAGAGTTCACTTTTTCAACTCTCCCACTAAAAGGAACAGCTTTTAGAAACAGACAGTTCAGTTCATCGCTTGCAACAAAAATCAAAGCTGGATTAAACCCTTTCTTGAACAACATTCTCCCAGAAAAAACCAGACATTCCGCAATTTTCTTGTCAAACGGTTTTTCAACTTTCAAGGTTTCTGAAAGCTTTTTAAATCTCCATCCATCCAGCCTTATGAAAAAAGGTGTTTCAGGCAGAATGTGCATTCTTGAGAATACTTCCTGCTCTGTCCATTTCTCATACTTGTTCAAATTTTCCTCTTGTGTCATTGCTTTACCGCTCTAACTTTTATGTTAAGTGACTAATTGCTTTTGTCAAGTATGTCGCTTTTTCGGTTCCTTTACAAACAAGACCTGAATTACTATGCAGACAATCACAAGTCCGAATGATAAGAAGAAGAGTGAAGCTGGAGAGAAGTTTTCGTATAAGAAACCACCCGTCAAACCCCCGAACGCCATAAGCACATACGTAAGAAACTGGCTACATCCAACCTCCTTTCCACGAAGTTCTCTCGGGACAAGATCAGCCTCCATAGCCGAGTATCCAGGCATGAAAAGAGCGTTGCTGATTCCCCATAGGAAAAAGCTTAGGTAAAGCAGAGGCATGTTTCCGTAAAGGAACAGCAGTGGGAATGGAGCATACAAAAGCCATGAAAGAAGTAAACATCTCGCTCTCCCATACTTATCTACAAGCTTTCCGGAAGGAAGAGACGCGAATATTGTTATCATGGTCAGCCAAGTAATTAAAATTGCCCATTCAAATCCTTTAACCTTTAGAATTTGCGTAGCGTAGAGCACTAGGTAGGCATCCATTAAAGCGTATGAGAAACTTCCAATGCTATTTGTTATAAATAGGAAAAACATGGAACGCGGAAGAATTTTCCATACGCTGAAGCTTTCTTTTACTGCATGAGGATAAGCCTTTATTAAGTTCTTCAAGTTTTTCCCTTGATTTTTAACGTTTCTCAAGGTTTCTTTGAGTCTTACTCTTATGAGTGCCGCTGTTAAATCGAAAGCAGCTACTAAGAGAAAGCCTATTCGAACTCCCTCGAGCGTTCCATAGTACAAGAAGAGTATCCCTGCTATTGGTGGTGCGGCTAGAGATGCAACGTTTGAAATGAACATTATAATAGAAAAACCTACCCCTCTTTTCTCTGGAGGTATAGAATCTGCGGTGATCGCGGAAAGTGCGGGCTGATAAATTAGACATAGATTTTGTATTATGACAGCGAGTAACACAACTTCCCATGAGGGGGCGAAGGCGAATATCAGGTTTGAAACGGCTACGCCGAAGGTCATTGAGACTATAAGCCATCTTCTACCATAGATATCCGCTAAGTATCCTCCTAAAAACTGAACCGAAGCTAGCACCATAAAAGATGTGAAGTTTACTACACCGATGATGAAAGGTGTACCGCCTAATTCTTCGATGTACAATGAAAAGTAAATGTAAGGGATATTGCCGACTAGGCCCATAAGCACCCAGCTGAGAATCAGCACTAGGAGATTTCCGCGAATGAAGCCAAACTCACGTCTAATTTTAGAAAGTAAACCCAAAAATTTCACCTCAAACAAAGGTAACGCTTCTAACCTTTAGCTCAAGAGAGCTATACTACCACGATAACCCTATGCCGAAGTCAAGAAAATCATCAAGCGTCACCTTTTGCACAGCCTAATCTGGTTTGTAAAAGAAGCTTATAAATCTTTAGAATGTTAAAAGGAGTTTTCACAATTCTAAGATTATTCTTGCATCCACAGTTTTTGCTCCTTTTTCATAAACCATTATAGGGTTTAAGTCAAGCTCTTTAATTTCTTGATGCTCCATGACAAGCCTTGACGTGTTCAACAAAATATTAACTATGGCTTCTATGTCCGCTGGAGGTGTGTTTCTGTACCCTTTCAGAAGGGGGTAAGCTCTAACCTCTTTGATCATCTCCTCTGCCTCATCCCTTGTTAAAGGTGCGATTCTAAAGGTTACGTCTTTCAAAACCTCCACGAATATTCCACCCAAACCAAACATCAAGGCTGGACCGAACTGAGGATCTTTTATCGCGCCGACGATTATTTCTGTTGAGGATGGAGCCATTTCTTGGACCAGCATGCCAACTATCTTTGCGTTCGGCTTATGGTTTTTGATGTTTTCCATTATTTGTTTGTAGGCGTTTCTCACGTCTTCCGCTGTTTTCAGATCGATTATGACGCCTCCAACATCTGATTTGTGAATGACATCTGGAGAAATTATTTTTAGAACCACCGGATAACCCATTTCATCCGCAAAACTTACAGCTTCAGCCTCATTTCTAGCTATCCGAAAATCCGTGACGGGAATGCCGTATTCCTTGCATATACTTTTAGCTTCAGGTTCAAGCAGAAACTTTCTCCCTTCCTCTCTAACTTTGCTGAAGATTTCTGATGCGGTATCCATGGCTGTTCCTCCTAGAATAACAATATGGGTGCACTAAGTCTTTTAAAGCTTTTAAAATGTTACGGCTCAAGTTTAATGTTCAATTTATCACTGTAAATGCCGCTGTTCTCTAGTTTTGAATATTTTAGGAAACCGCTAAGGAGGCGAAGACTTTTGCGTCGTTGACAAGGTTTTTTATTTTTGAGTACTCGTTTGGTTGGTGGGCTGTTTCGTCTATTGTGCTCCAGACCACCGCTGGAATGTTTATTCTTCTAAAGAAAGCTGCACATGTTCCTCCGCCTATTCCTCCAACCTTTGGTTCTATTCCTCTCAGAACCTTTATCGCTTTTCTTAATATGAGAACGATTTTGGAGTTGGGATCCGTTGGTTTGGGAGCAACACTTCTACTTAGTACGTTAATCCTTATTTTTGCGCCTGTTTTCCTTTCGAACTCTTCTGCAAGATTGTGGATATCCTCTAATATTTCTTCTAAGTTATAGTTTGGCAGTATTCTACAGTCAAAGTGGATTACGTCTTCTCCGGGAATTATGTTCACGGCGTCCACGTTTCTATCTTTTTTGGTGGGTTCAAACGTGCTTTCGGGTGGGTCGAACTTTTCGTCTTTACGCGAGTATTTCTCATGTAGAAACTTATCTAAGGCTATGGCGTATTGCATTCCTATTCTGTGAGCGTTTAATCCTTTTTTGGGTCTGCTAGCGTGTGTTTGCTTTCCAACAGTGTTTATTCTAAGCCATAAGGCGCTTTTCTCAGCTATCTCTATGAAACTTCCATCTTCGTTTCCGCCATCTGGCACAAGTATCAGATCATTCTTTTTGAAAAGTCCCTGTTTTATCAAATGTTGTATTCCATGCTTGCTTCCTTGTTCTTCATCTGCGACAAAAGCCAAGGCTAGGGTTCTCTTCGGTTTTACACCCAAATTTTTTAGGGCTTTAACCGCGAAAATTGATGCAACGAGTGACTGCCCGTTGTCTTCGCTTCCACGCCCGTAAATTTTTCCTTCTTTGACTACTGGTTCGAAGGGTTTGGTTACGGTCCAGAAGCTTTCTTCTCCAGGTGGGACGACATCCATGTGAGTTATTATCCAGAGATTCTCAGCCGTGTTCTCTCCGTAGTAATAAGCTATAACGTTCGGTCTCTTGTTAGATGGAACCCTGTCATCTTCAGCGTCATAACATTCTATCCTGTCAAAGCCCACGTTTTCTAATATCTGTGTCAGCCTTTCAGCTTTCTTTAACTCTCCCTCTCCGCCGTTTTCAGGAGCTATCGCTGGAATTCGGATGAGCTCCATCAAAGTTTCAACCATCTCATTTTTTTCGTTTTCGATTTCCGAGAGAATTTTTACAGATTGCATGGGCATCACCTTGATAATTTAAACTACATTAAGTCTTTTCGATCTTTAACATTTTTGACTCTGCTAAAAGATGAGAATGTTGGATTTAGCTTAGTTCTTGTAACGCTCTCAACCTTTTCACAATGTTTGGATGCGTTGAGAAGATTTCGATGATTCTGTCCATGGTTGTTATCTTTCGTGATAGAATTTCCTGAACCATTCTTTGATCGCTTGCTGTCATTCTTGATATGTGCACGGAATCAGTTTCTGTTTTGTCCGGGTCTGCGATGAACAGGGCTTTGAACGCGTTTAGGTGTTGTGCTTCTTTCCTCGCTCTTCCCATGCCTCTGGTTGCGTGGACAATTCTCGCTAGGGCTTTTGAGAGTTTTTGCGGTCCGTCTTCAACTATGGATGCGCTGTGTCTGTCAGCGTAGTATTCGCGAAGTCTGCTTAGGTATAGTATGAAGATGTTCAAGATCCATGAGAAAATCATGAAGCCTATGCCTAATAACGCTGCTCCTCCACTTTCGTTTCTTCTTTCAAACATGGAGGAAAGCATAAGCGAGTAACCTATGTAATAGAAGAGCGCTGGCAAAAGCGAGACAAACATCATTATCTGCACGTCTCTATGCTTTAAATGTCCAAGTTCGTGTCCCAGAACTGCCTCGGTTTCATCGTAATCCAAGTTTTTCAGCAAACCGCTTGTGACAGCCACACGGGTTCCGGCTATTGGTGAACCATATGCGAAAGCGTTCGGAATAGGTATCTGCGCGAGCATAAGTCTAGGCTTTTTTAAACCGCTTTTCACGCTGAGGTTTTTAACTATTTCGTGGAGTCTAGGATTTTCATGTTCAGGTATCTCTCTAACACGGTATAAAGCGTCAATTATGTAGGGTGCGATTAGCCATTGTAAAATGTTGAATGCAGCCACTAAGACGCCTAGAGTTATCCAACTTAAAGAGCCTATCCAAAACAGAATAGCAGTGAACACCAATGTGGATAAACCTATTATCACAGCTAGGGTTCCTATCATAGACAACCTAAGCTTCCAGATGCTCACCGTTCCACACCAATTAACGTTCACAATTAACACTTGTTTATAAACTTTTACCATAACATTTTCCGAGCTTTCTTACAGAATCTTCAAAAACCCTAGTGTTCATTGCTAAAATACTGGCGGGCCCGCCGGGAATTGAACCCGGGACCCCCGGGTTTCTCTGCAAATTTGCTTGCTTAAAAGCCCGGTGCTCTATCCTTGCTGAGCTACGGGCCCTTTTCTCTTTCATCTAGAAAAGTTTTGAAGGTGCTTTTTAGTATTTCGATTAAAAAAGGTTTTGGATAAAAGTTAGGGTTTGGATTGAACTTTTAGGATGTTTGTTATGAAGTTTTTGATTATCCTTTCGTGCGTTTTTTCAGTATTTTCCCTTCCAATTTTCCACCGCCAACTATTATTGTTAACGCAGCCATGTTTATTCATATTTTAAACATTTTAAACTTAGATATAAATATTTAAATTTTATTCTAATTCAGAATTTCGAAGTTGAGACAGAATATAACATATATAAATTCCCCCGCAACTATTTTTTAAT
>Ga0180298_1000169_pt1 | contig 14529 bp, 16 predicted proteins | sample GuaBasSediGuay13_FD_121800 | JGI IMG/M metagenome (GOLD analysis project Ga0180298, IMG submission 121800) | Subseafloor sediment microbial communities from Guaymas Basin, Gulf of California, Mexico - Guay13, Core 4488-10 , 4-6 cm | ecosystem: Environmental > Aquatic > Marine > Hydrothermal...
ATATAAGGGTACATGGAATAGCAAGTCTTAAAGAACTGAGACAACTGTTCGGTAGTCAAGTTCACTTTGTAGTAATGACACTACAAATATATGGATTTATAAAAAAATTTACATTCAGACGAGTAAAGATAGGTAATGACTACTATGTAAAAAAAGTGTATCTAAGTAGAAGAGAAAGAAAGTATCCAACATACTTTGAACTAACTCCAACCGCATACAGCTATCTTAAAAAGTATGGTGTTAATTCGTTCTATGATCTTCCACGTGCAAAATTAACTGAAAAAGAAATTATAAAAAGACCTTTCGTGAAATTTGGTGATTGGCTATGAATCTGGATAGGACGGACATACTCATTATGAGAGAGATGTGGATAGCGGACAAGATAACAACAACCGAACTTGCTAAGAGAGTTTTCAAGCCAAAAAACAGATATGAACTACAAGACAAAACAAGTCACATAATCAAGAGACTTAACAAGTTGGTTAAATATGGATTGGTGTTTAAGAAAACAATAGATGGAAAAACATACTACTTCTTGAACTTCGAAAGATGTTACTTCGGTGTCAGATTTGATAACTCAATAATATGGGTAAATCTAATGTATCAACCAAATTCAAAAAGAAAATGAAAAAGGAAAGAGGCTATTTCTTAAGTCTTTCACCGATACATTTGTTGAACTCAGATACTCCCCAGACTGTACCTCCTTTAGATTTTGGTTTAACCTTACAACCAACAACTGCACTCTTGAAAGCTTCGTTTCTTGCTACAACCGCTTTAGGTCTTGCTTTCGGATTGTCAGTCCAAGCTACTGCTCTGGATAGGAAGAACCTACCTCCAGATTCCTTGATGACAGCTTTTTGACCAAGTATGTATGCCCTCATTGCCATTTTTTCACCTGATTATAAATTGTTTTTGTTTTATATATGGTTTGTTAGTAAGGTATAGGCATAACATTTACTCTATTTATTTATCCACGATATAAAATTATTTATGGCTAATTTACAGAAAAGAGTAGAAGAGTTAGAAAAAAGAGTTTCTAAATTAGAAAGAGAAATTAAAGAGATAAAGGCAGAAGGTATTGAAAGGGCATACGCACCAGCAGTAATATTCCCACAATTCCTTGAAGTTCCACTAACAGATTTGTGGAACAGATTGATTGACATTGGATACGAAATAGAAAAAAGTGAGTATGTCGATGAAGAGACTGTTGCTATATTTGAAGGTCTGTTCAGACAAATAAGGTCTGTGTATAGAACGCTCAAAGGTTCTTACCTCGAACCAAGAGCTAAAAAAGTTTATGAAAAAGCATTGGAGATAAAGAAAATCTTAGATAAAAAACCGAGAAAACCCACAGTTAAATTTATACTACCCAAATAATATTTATGTTGGAAGTTACACTTAAATCAGTAGAACGAAAGCTACCAGAAGTATTCGAAAAGAAAGGAATTCCTTTAGTAGAGATAGACGGTAAAAAGTATTATCTCGTTAAGGACAAGAAAATTCCAGCAGAGTTTGGTTGGTACTTGTTCTTTAACATATTGATAAAGATGGGTTTTGAACTTAAGCTGTATTATAACGATGGTACAGTAAGAGAAAAGCCAGATTACTTTGAATACGATCCTGAGTATAAAGGCGTTGCTCCCGTAAGACCCTGGAAAGTAGAAATATTCAAAACAGAAGCCTACGTAGCTGAAGTAAAAGATGAATTCAAGAATTTGTTTGGTAATGTAACGGTTAAGAAAGAGACCAAAAAGATAGCTGAAATCATAGATAGAATAGGTTTAGACCCAACAGTAGATGAAAGTGTAGATTTGTTTAGTTTACTTTTTTAAACGAGTAAAACCATAGATATATTATGATAGAAAGAAAAATGATAGCTTCAGAAGTAGAATTCAGAAAGAACTTTGAAAGGCACGTTAAAGAAAATGCCAATATTGTAGAATGGTCACCAGAAAATGTAATGAAATTGATAGAAGGTTGTAGAGAAACATTTGGTATTCCTCACTTCATGACAGGATACGCTGGAATGGACTTTGAGTTTGGTGGTAAGAAAGCTGTTTTGTTTAAATGCGTTGGTGGAGCAGGTAAGGAAATGACTTCTTTGGTTGTTGGAGTACCTAACGATGTTTTTAGTGAGATGAAAGAGAGAAGTGGAGATTGGCACTTCTTAGCAATAAGGTATGATCCAGTAAAGTATGAAGAATTGGTAAAGTTGCCAGTCATTCTATGAACTCGTATAGCTTTAGCTTCATAGCAACAACGTAGATTATTCTAAATATAGGTCTAATGCTACTGTTTATGTTGTAGTGTTCCCAAACAAATGTAGCTAAGCAACCAAATAATTTTTTAATCATAATAAAAAATGAAAAACAAAGAGGTTAGGGTTTTTCTTGTTTAGCTGTGTCTTTTAGTAGTTCCACTCCTATCATAAATCTTGCTAATTCCTTAGTAGCTACTTCTAATAACGTCTTTGCTGTTTCCATATCTCCCAATGCTATATACTTGCTGGCTGATTCTCTCAACCCATACCACGTTGATAAACTGTGTTTGAAGACGCACCATTGATCGCCAGTTTTCTCAACTTTTTCAAAATCTATCCCTAAAGTTTTTAATAATGTAGTCATTAGTTTTCCTCTATCCATTCTTGTCTCGTGCCATAGCTTTAGGAATACCTCATCTCTTGATTGTTCGTAACTGTTTGCATGATGTTCTTCCAGTTTTATTAGGTTAGCTACTGCAATCATCAAGTCAACATCGACACCTACATCAAGTTTACTTAGCTTACCCTTTTCAAGTTTCTTTTTTTCTTTTAATGGCATGGTTTGAACCTCTTTATCTCTTCAACACAGCCTTCAAGGAAACTCTTTATTTTACTAAATACTCCTTGATTAGATTTCTTTCCCAATATACGTTTAACCATTTCTTCTGCCTCCACTTTATATCACCTATATGAAAAACTTTAAGTATTTATCAAGTTCTTTAATGGTTTTTGGTTCTGCACCACCGTCGCTTATAAGCTCGAACTTACTGCTGTCTTTATCAACTCTGAACATTATTGGTTCATCTGTTAGTGCCACTTTTATGTCTCCTTTTCTCTCTATCGGTTCACACTTAAGAAAAGTCACTCCGTCCACTTCTTCTTTTTTACAGTTGAAGCTTTTCTTCGATTTTGGAAGATTTATTATTCCCATGCTCTCACCTAATCTTCAACAAACAACAATGCCATAAATAATATATCTCTTGAGAAGTTTAATAATTTACCTCTATAGATACCAATTGGTAATGCCTCATACGTTACGTTTACTTGTTTACCCAATTCGTTAACTCTTGGGTCACCAGATGAAGCAAACAACAAATCTACATTAGTGTTACCAGCTAATACTGTTGCTATCTCTATTCTCGAACACCAGGGACAATCGAAATCTTTTATGGCTATGAAATCTTTCACCATCATTTCACCCTCAAAGTAGCTAACAATAAATATTCATCTGGAATTCTACACGAAGATGTATCAAGCTTAAACACAATAGGAATTTTTTGTTCTCTTAGTTCTTCAAGTTCTGCGTCGTTAAATGGCCTTTCTTCGATTAAGTAGTCATCGTCTGAATAAACATAGATTTTTATGTTCCATGTATCGAATGTACAGTATTCTTTTGCTTGTGGTGTGAAGTCAACAACCGCATACGGCATTATCTCAACCTCATTCCTCTTCCTCTTTAATTATAGTTTTGGTAAATCGCCTAATAAACATAACAGCAAATTTTGATTCGATAGGGCCAAATATCTGTTCTGGATAAACTGATATTACATTTGCATAGCTTTTGAACACAGGATAAACATTAGCTCTAATAAAGCTAACATAGTCCGCTATAAAGCTGAAAATTTTCAGTTTAACAGCTTGTTTACCGCCTATAGCCACGTTTGTTATGTTCATTTTCAATTCCTCTAATCTTTTTTCAAATTTTGCCCAAGAGTCTTTCCACGTGTTATACGCATTCGGTGGTATCTTTGATTGTTGTTTTTGACTTTCCTTCTCTATAAGCATTTTAACAATGCCCCTAATTCTATCTGCCAGAGTAATGGTTTCCCAAATCATGTCTATTGTCGGTAGTAAGTCATGGCTCGACATAACCCTAAACTGGTCGTAGTATTGTTCTAACTTTACACAAGAGCTAAACAATTCCTCTAAAGTAGGGGACAAATACCTCTTAAATTCCTCACTTCTGTTCAGTCTCTCCAGCAACTTGTCCATACATACCTACCCTCAATTCTTTGATTAAAGCTCTCATCATGCCTAACACAGAGTTTACGCTGTCTATCATTTCTGACTTTGCTATTCTAACTGGATCTGCCAAATACATCTTGGATAATCTCTCATACATCTCTTCTAATTGTTCAATGATGTTCATCTTAGCTAATTCAGCCATACCCTTCTTCATTTTCATGTCTTCAAACTCCAACCTTATGTTGTTCTTCTCTTGTATTAACTTGTTGTATCTATCAGTTAATCTCGACATATGAACCCTCAATGTTTCTATTTCAGACCTCAACCTCTTGTTTTCGCTCTGTAAAATGTTGTATTGGGTCTGTAGCTTAATGTATTTTTTGTTTAGGTTATCATATTCGTACCTCAAGTTATTGTACTCTCTGAAAAATTGAACAAACATCTTAGCCATATCTGGATCTCTTGCCCTTAATCCATCAAGGTCTATTTCTATGTATTGTGGCCTCATACTATTTATCACCCTTTTTAACGGATTTTGGTTTATCTCTTTCTCTTGGCGGAATTAGATAAACTGGTAGAGAGCCAGTCAGCAGATAACCTTCGTCAGTTACGTTCGTTACCAATAGTCCCATTCTCAATTGCTTTATCAAAGCTTGTAAGTTTTGCGGTAAGTAGAACAGGTTTCTTATGGTTAATGGTGGGTATGGAGATAGGAACGATAAATCTCTTACATTCTTCGTTTTCTTTTTATGTGAAAGTATAAGTTCTATCTTAACGTTGTCTGGTAGCTGTACCAGTCTAATTCCCTGTATGTATGGCTTCTCTACACCGTTTTCATCGACGAAAAAGTTACCATCTTGAGTAAGTATTTTGACTGGTTTTTTTAAATCGAAGAATAGGTTGTATTGAGCTGATTTTATTATGTTAGCTATAATGCTTTTTTGTTTTTGTACCTCTTGCATTAACAGTTGTTCTCTTTCTTGTTTCAAAACATCTATTGTTTTTGATAACTCTTTTATCTGCTTCTTTAAATCCATGTTTTCTCTTAACAAATTGGCCAACTCCATTCTGACTGTCTTTTGGACAGTTTTCCTAAATTCTTCTGGACTATCTACTTTTACGTAGTATTCTCCTTTAACTTTTTCTATCCTAAATACATTCATCACTTTGTCAGTTATCTGTTTAACCAAACCTTTTATGTTCTTCATGCCTCACCACCTTTTAATGGGGATTTTATTCCAACAGACCTCATGGTTATGTGCGAAGCCTTTTCCTTCTTACCGCCTTTTAGTAAAATGACTACCAATACGATTAGTATTACTCCAAGTATTATGTTTGAATTTTCTTTTATCGCTCTACCAAAGTTTCCTAAATCTAATGAAAATCCTTTTTTCTCTACAGTAAATGATTGTAGCAATCTATCTTCACTATCGTATATTTCATATGTACCTGGATTGCTTGGAGTAAATGTTGTGTTACCGCTAAACGAATGTATTGTTGTACCATTCATCTTTATATAGTATGAACCAGTCCTTGAAACTGTTATATGAACTGGCTTACCAGCTTCGTTTCCAGACACGGTTATTTCTGGTGGTGTTAAAATTTCCATCTTAATTTCAGCTGGATTGTAGCCTTCTGCCTCTGCTCTTATAGTATAGTTTCCAGGTAGCAATGCTGTAATCGTTGCTGGGGATGTGTATTGTCTGTTGTCGAAATAGATTGTTGCATTTATTGGTGTACCTTGATCTAAAGCCATTATAGTAAATTGCTCACCAACATAAGGTGTAGATGGTGTCACAGATAAAACCATATCTTTTGGTGGTATAGGTGGTTTTAACTCACACTCAAATGTTTTAAACACTCCTCCTAACAGTTTAACGTAGAAATGTACCTTTTGTGGCTCATCTGTTGTTAATTTACCAGTCCATTTCCATGTTCCGTCTTCTAACGAAACGTTTAAACCTTGTAAGTATTGGTTTGCTTCCATATCAACAGTCATTCCAGACATCAATCCCTTTATGACAACATCGAATGGTTCATCTTTTTCAACTTCATCTGGACATTCTATGGTTATGTTTTGTGGATTTGGTGGTGATGTGGCTTGAGTAATTGTTATCATAAAGCTTATCGAAGCTTGAACTATTCTTCCATCTTGAGTTAAACCCTTAACGGTAAATGTAGGTGTCCAAACACCAGGAGACAAGCCTCTGGTGTCTATCTCTATGACAAAGTTTGTTTCTTCACCTGGTTGCATTATTCCAAGTTGATATTGAACCGCATTTATTGGCTGTCTTCCGTATTGAGTTACTACAGTTCCAGTGTATTCAACAGTTTTCAAAGTGACTGGAGTATTAAGACCGTTTCTAAGAGTAAAGACCTCTCTTATTTTAGAGCCAGATTCGAATGTGTTTGCATATTGCGTTGTGTAGAAAGTAAATGACCCAGACGATATGGTTTGTGATTGAGATACTGATATTTGAGTGTTTCTATCTTTAGCATATATCTCAAGCTTTACAACATTCTGAACTATGTCGAGAACTTTAAAACCGAAATCGCTTAACTGCAGTCCCTCTCCGATCCTGTAGAATTTGCTATCCACAAGGGTTGTGTTCATTCTTGTGGTTATCGTTGCACCGTCATCTGAAACTGAATTTATTTCAACTGTGTATCCTGCTGGTTCTATTGTAAGTATTTGACCCTCTTTATACCATGATGTCTTGTGGAACATAGAGCTTGTTGCCGTGATTGGTATGGTCATTCCGTCAAGCAAAATGTTACCAGCCCATGTACCCTCTGAATTTGTCTTAAGAGTTATGTAAAACGATTCAACACCAAATGGTTGTATTGTTATTTGATTATCATAAGAAACAACAATATTAGTTATGTTTCCTGATAGGGTTATGTTGCTACTGTATGTCTCGTTCTGGTCGTTATACAGCATTACTTCTACTTGTTTTTGCTGTCCTATATCCAAATCTACGTTTATTTGCTGGTCTCCTAATAGTTGTAGTGAATGTGCTACTGGTATCATTGCTATTATCGCAAGTATGAGTATTATCTCTCTCTTCATATCTTTTTCACCTCACCCAATCCTTTTTTGATGAGATAAATTATACAATCTTTCTTTGATTTGAAACTATTAAGAACTTTGAATTCCTCTATCTTTTTGTCCAAATCGTCGTCAATTGGTATATTTATTAGCTTAGCCACAATAATTATTACTATCTGAAATATTTAAATATTTTTCTCTTATTTTCTTTAAGAATGTAAGCGAGAAGCATTACGGTTAAGATAGCCAAGATGATTGTGCTTGTTGGTAACCCTCTTCTTATGTGTATGTTTATTTGAGCTGTTGATCTGGTTCTTGTTGGTATGTCGTGTGCTGAAATGTTTATTGCATAGTAACCATCTGCCACGTCTGGCATTGTTATGTATATTGGTTGTCTTATTGTTTGTCCTGGTGCTATGTAGATGAAACCAGCATATGTCCAGCCATACCTTTGCTCTCTTGGTATGTGTACCCATGTTGAGTAAGGCCCTTCTGGTATCAGAGTTATCGAACAACCTTCTTTACATGTTATCTTATACCATATTGTTATGTTTCCTGGCCTACCAGTATAGTTATATACCTCTGGCTCTATCTTTATCGTTGGAACTTGCACAAACACCCCACCACCTGGAGCTGGGCCTGGGCCAACAACATATGGGAAGTATTCTAAGTACAAGTAGTGTTCTCCTGCTGTTAAGCTTTTACCGTCTTTGAAATCACTTGGAACTATCACTATTAGCTCGTCTGCCGTAACCATATAGCCGACATTGTCAGATCCATCTACCGTTAGAGTTCTTATCATAGATGGATTGAACTCAGGCAATCTCACTAAAGGCATGTGTATTCTTATAGGTCTGTTAGATGAAGCGTTGTTGTACATCAGTATGGTTGCCGTATATTTGTATGTGGTAGCTGGTTTCTCCAAATTCCAATAGGTTATCTCACCAGTTCTTACTGTAAACGGTATCTCATAGTACAATCTCTGATGGTGGTAAATAGTGTCTATGTAGAACACTGAGTTGTTTGAGTATGCTTCATCTGGTAAATATCTGGTTACGTTAACTTTAACGTCATTGAAATCTGTTGATGTAGCATTGTTTCTTACCCATATTGCTATGCTACCAGTCATGTTTTGTTCCAAATCAACATAGTCGCTATCGTATGCTATGTGGTCTAACCACATGCTAATTCCAGGTACTCTGAATGTTATGTTACTTGGATTAACTGTACAATTATCGCATAAGTAATCTATCACACCCTCTACACTTCCGTTTATGTACTGTGCGTCTTCTGGTAGAGGTGGCATTCTCCAGACTACTTGCACATCATCAAATCCTTGATGGTTCGTTACGTAAACTATTCTTTTCATCAGTATATCTGCTGATTCGTTTACGTCTTTAGCTTCTATCTCAGTTAATGGCTCATCTTTGTACGATATGACTACTTTCTCTTCTGGTAGTGAAGAAACTACTCTTATTTGTTTTGTAGCATACCATACCAAACCTGTCTCTGCGTCATCGTAAACTATTGCTGTAATGTTGTATATACCTGGCTTTAGCGGTGCAATAGCTTTGAACTTTAATCCTTTAGCTGTTTGTTCTGGTTGAACTACTTGATTATCTATCTTAGATAGAGTTTCTCCAGCTGGTAAAGTAAATGCGTCTTCTCCAGTTTTAACAAACAATACATACATATTCAAAGGTGGATCTACCACTCTCCATGAGTTTGATAGACAAGGAATGTAATATATGTGATTGACCGTTGGTGTTTCTAAATAACCAAATACGTACCAGGACAGTAAGTTATACACCTGTCTTGGAGGTAATGGTTTATCTGGGCCAGAAATTATGTTTATTGCTTGCCACACTTCAGTTATATCCAGTCTCTTGTATATGAACTGATGTCCGAATGAATCCCAATCAGAATATAATGTTCCAGTCTCTGCCACAAAATTATTAACTTTAAAGTCATAAACACCAAAAGTATCCCAATCACCAGGTTCTATAACACCATATCCAACTGATATTTTACCTATTTCGTAGGTGTTATTTTCTCTAGTTGTGTTAGTTATTCCATAAGGGTCATACATATAAATTGTTCTACTAACAGATGGACACGAGCCACCTGGACATGCACCATCATACCAAGCATTGTTTGATAATGTTACATCAAAACATGCCTTTAAAACAGGTTCTTCGGATGCACCTGCCTTTTCAAGAAAAGCAGAACTCATACCAACATCAATACCCATAGTACCGTCTAAGTTCATGTAGATGTGTGGATAGAACACTGAGTATTTATGTGGAGTGAATTTAACGTCTATGCTAAACAAGCTACCTGCTTGTACTCTATCTGGTGCAGTAAGTATTACATCTACATCTTTTTGTGGTAGTAATCTAAACCACCATGCCAAATGACCGTAACCACCGTCTGTAGTGTTAGCAAAGAACCATAGAGTATCTCTACCAAATCCTCTTAATGGCTCTATCTTATAAGTTGGTGTCTTCATTATGAATGATATTGTAGTATTTTCACCAACATTTAATGGTGGTATCTCAAATGTTGTGTTGCTGAATTCATAGCCAGGTGGTGTGTGTATTGTTAAGTAGCCTTTTTCATGATTCTTTATTCCTATGTTTGTTACTGTACAGTTTACTTGGTATATACTATCGCTAAGTATGTAGTATCCCCAGTTCCAGTATGGGTCTCCTCTTATATTGTCTGGCATTGTTGCATTTAACGTACACGATATAGATAAATCTCTTAATAGTGAAACTATATAACCTTGTCTATAGTAACCCTGACCCTGTCCATATGGGTCGTTATCGATTGTAATTGTGTTGGTTGAACCTCTATTGATTGGTAATAGTAAAGCGTTACTATAATATGAATTAAGATCAACCGCATAATACGAATCATCGACAGGACAATATGTATATGTACCTCCCATATAACTTCCTATTCGTTGTGAGTTGAAATATGTATATAGGTATCCATCTTCTGTGTATTTAATACTTGCACGTGCTTCAACAACTTCAAAATACTTTATGGCATATTCTGTTTGATTTGCAGTGAATGAATATACTGTATATGGCATGTCATAATCATATAAATAACCTGTACTAGGCACTTCTCGCACCGATGTATCGTTGAACAGATATATTTCATAATACACTCTAACAGAGCTAGGACAGCTTAAACCATAGTTATCGTACCTATGCACATAGAATGTAATGTTCCTTAAACTACCGTTAAAACCATAAAATGTTTTAGCAACGGCACAAGACCCATCACAATCCGCACTGCAACTCACATATGTGTATGATCCATCATTAACTTTATAACCCACTGATATTCCCTTTGGAGACCAACCTTTAGTGGTCCACAATCTAACAATGGCATAATCATAGTTATCTGGTATCGTTATGGTTGTTTCATAGTTTGTTTCTACGTTTTCACACTTAGCATAATCCTGGGAACAAGCACCAAATGAACATGTACTAGAATCGTATTCATGCATTGGTGTTTCCCCATAACCGCTCTCATAATATCCCAGCTTTGTATTGTATATTTCTGTTAAAGTGCTTGATATATCAACATTCTTAGTGTATAGATAGCTATAACTTCCACCGTTTTGATAGTTCACAGTTACGTTCAATGTTAATGTTTTAGTGCCTTCTGCCAAGTTTAAGTATCTTACGACAGCATAGCAAATATCTCCTATTGTTTTGTTGTTACAGTTTGTGTATCCACCGTTCAATTCTTTGTAGTAGAATGGTTCTAATTCTGAAACTGGGTGTTCTGGATCGAACGTTATGTTTATTACTGGTCTGTTCACGGTTACGTTTAGCAATTGGGTTAAAGTAGATTCTGTGTCATGATAGCTGTCTATGTACCATTCATCTGGAGTCATATCTGTTATGTTTATTGGCTCTATTATAGTTACGTTTGTTGAGTTGTATGAATATATAGTTGTATTGAAGTATAGTGTATATTCTCCAGCAGGAAGTGACTTTATCCATGATGTTATTCTTCTCGTTCCATTTTCATCGGTGTACCACGTTAATATTTTATACCAAGTTCCATTAGGTGCTACTACGTAATAATCGAAATATTTGTTTGGCATTGGATTTCCTTGTGCATCTGTTATTGTTATATTTATTACAAACTCTTCTCCTCTACCGTATGGGTGAGAAGTATCAACATCTACAAATATCTTCGTTCTTTCAACAGTCAATATAGATGTTAGTTTAGTTATTATCGATTGTATAATACTCATTAAGATATTAGCCATAGTTTTGACATTATTCACAGCTGTTTTCAAAGGTGCATAAATTATTTGTAGATAGCCTATATATCCTTCGTTTATCTCCTCTAATCCAAATGCATAGTATGGCTTTGGTAATGACGTAATGTTTTCTAATTCATATGTACCAGGTTGTCCTACATCACCACCATATGCTGTATTATAAGAACCAGAATCTCCTGCACCTCCTACACCACCAGATACATCTACTGTGAAAGTTGCATTATTTAATAGTGATTTTATCAAAACTCTACCTCCTGCACCGCCTCCGCCACCACCAGCGGAATACTTGTAATAACCAGCGTCATTATATCCACTCGCACCATTCCCTCCTTTTGCATAAACTGTTGCTGTACCGTATATGTAGTATGAATCTATAACTACACTACCTCCAGAACCGCCACCAGATCCAGCTATTGTTGAATATGAACCACTACCGCAATATGTAGCAGAACCTCTAACACCAGATGTACCGGATACATCTATTGTAGATGACAGCACAACTTTAGTACTATTTATGATAAGCGATCCTCCACCTTTACCTGCAGATGAACTATAACATGTGCATTTATAACAACAAACACCGCCTCCGCCACCACCAGAGCCTAAGTAATCGGTATCAAAATAATAAGGTAAACCTCTTGCACCACCACCAGGACCAAGACTAGTACTACCACCGTTACCACCATATCCACCAAAACCTGCACCACCACCTCCACTTGATGTTCTATCTCCAGTATCACAGCCACCATTTCCTCCTTTACCTGGTCCGCTTGCTGGTCCATATCCAGCACCAACACCATTTATATCAGCATTTATTCTTACATATGGTGCGGTTATATTGACCTTTCCACTTATGGTAACTGGTGCATTTATATCTACAAAATCATATCCAGTTATATCACCAGATAAAGTTACACTCGATGTTATGTTGTAAACGGTATCAAACACTGCACTAAAGTTGTTTTCTGATGTAGCTAATGGATTGCCATAATACATTATCAAATTCACAGTATCGTTGGCTGGTATGTATGGTACATCTACCCATATAAATGTTTCATTAGTACCACAACCGCTTTCTATCCAATATGGTATCTTGTATGTAGAGTTATCAGTATTGTTAACATAGTAAAATCTTAAGTCAGAACAATCAGAATTTAGTTTATTGAAAGTTATTAATGTTTCTGTGTCTAATATTATCGGTAGCTCGTAATCTGTGTATTCTTCGGTATTGTTAGTGTTATCTATGGTTATATATCTGAAGTATTTGAAGTGCGGTTCTATATTTCCAGCCCTTGCTAAGTTGTAAGTTGTTACGTTTATTTGTTGCTGTATTCTTGTCGATATCATGTTAGCTGTACACCTTAGGTATGCAGTTATTTTTAGCTCGTTTATGCTTGATTGAACGTAGTTTACTGTAGTGTCTATTCTGTTTGTTATAGATACGATTGTGCTTGCAGTACTGCTGAATGTAGTTTTTACTACAGATGATACAGTGCTTTTTAGTGAAACAAATTTATCTACAACATAGCTCGTGTTAATTATGGCTAAAATATTGTTCTTTATTTGTGTTGAATAGCTGACAAAGTATTGTCCTATATGGTGTGCAGAGAAATTATACATTAATTGCTGTATTCTATCTACCGTTGATGTAGTGTTTATTATTGATGTCAAAATACTTATTATAGATGTTGTTCTATTGATGAATATCTGAGTTATGTTTGTTATGTGTATAGACGGTATTATCGATTGGTTTCCATAACTGATTACATTCATAAGACTACCAGTAGTGCTACCAATTTTTATAGTGTTGGTGTTTGTTTCATTGAAATACCGAGCAAACTTTACGTAATCGTCTGTTGTGTCGAAACCAGTTAAATTACCGTCTGTAGCATTAACTTGAACGTAGTAAGTTCCTCTTGGTATTGTGTTTGTATCTAACAAATAATAACACGTCCCATAGTAGTTGTTTAAAGGTTGGTTTTCAACAAAAGTAGTGTTTAAGCTCATGTCCATGTTCAGCAAATAAATACTGCAGTTAACGTTGTCTAAATCTGGGTCGTAAACACTTGCATTAATCCATACTAAACCGCTTTCTGTTATGTTTAATGTACTGTTGTATAAGTAAATACTTAATAAATCTCCTGGGTGGTCGTCTAACAAAATAGCTACGTCTGGTGGATAGTTAACTGTTGACCAGGGTATTGATACATTTGTTGAGTTGTATGCTCCTTCATTGTCAGCTATAGATATGTTTATTTGGAAGTGTTGGTCTTGTTCTAAATTAGCTGTTAGCAAAAACATGTTTGCCTCGTATTGCGTTTTTGTCCATGTATCTCCGCTATCTGTTGAAATGTAAGTATGAGTGCTTGGTATGTTCGAAGCATATACATTCCAACCGCTTACCTGAGATTGTGCTGTGTTGGCTTTGAGTATTATTTTCATAGTTGGAGTAACTTTAACACCATCTACAAAACTGTTGTTGTCTGATGAAAATGGTAACAAATATTCGTACTGGTTTTCTCCGTTTGGTTGCTCATATTTGTTTATTGCATGAGCTAAGAAACAGTATGGACTATTCAATGGGTCTCCAGTCGTGTATGAAGAGTTACAGATATATACATTCAAATCTCTCGTGTTTGCTGTTTGGCTATATCTCTCAGCCCATAAACTTATTACGTATCTTGTGTTTGGTTCTGTTGTTACGTTGTGTAGTTCCATCATAAGGTAGTTATCTCCATGAACAACGTATGTAGTGTATGTAGTTGCTTCACTTGGTTCGAATGGAAATACACCAGACCAGTATTCGTAAGTATGATTTAGTTGCACAACAACTCTAATTGTTTTGTTGTTATCATATCCTTCTACAAAAGTGCAATTGTATGGTATCCAGCCATCAGCATCCATTCTTGGGTCTAATGAATCGTTTATGTATCTTGGCAATGGTTG
>Ga0180298_1000170_pt1 | contig 14498 bp, 9 predicted proteins | sample GuaBasSediGuay13_FD_121800 | JGI IMG/M metagenome (GOLD analysis project Ga0180298, IMG submission 121800) | Subseafloor sediment microbial communities from Guaymas Basin, Gulf of California, Mexico - Guay13, Core 4488-10 , 4-6 cm | ecosystem: Environmental > Aquatic > Marine > Hydrothermal vents...
AGAATTCTACCAACAACCAGGAAATCGTGGGTATGTTGGTGAAATCACAGGAAAGCAAAAAGCGCTTTATGATGCTATGGAAATTCAAGTCCCGACCTAGATATAAAATCTTGGGACTTTAGGTTTTATATGATGCAGCGATTCGATTTCAAGTGATTTTCTCGTGATGCAATTTGACACATTCTTTTCTGGAGTTAAAATCTGATATAATTTCTGTGACAAATACTGAAAAGGTGGAATATCGTGTTTTTAGATCTCTTCTTATCGGAGTCGGAAAAGTGTTTTCAAAAGGAAATGAAAAATGAATATCAGGACAACAACCTGTATAAAAGTCTTTCTTATCTTACTTCTTCCCTTGATCATAGTGAATATGAAAATAACAAAGACCTTGAAATGAAGATCCATCTCTTCAGAAATCACTTTTCTATTTACTCTTCTCTTCCTATAGAGAGGCGAAAGAAAAGGATAAAGAATGGACTTATAATGCTTGAAAAGATCAGAGATGAATATCTTGTAAAGCCCTTCATCGTTACAACTTTGAATAAATGTGAAAAGGATCCGATGTCTCCGGTTAGATTTGCCAGAGGGATTGGGCCGAGGCGAGAAGTTGTGTTGAATAAGATAAAAGTGAAGACCATCTATGATCTCATTCATTACTTTCCCCGTGCTTACGAAGATAGAAGAGACCTCAGAATGGTAAATTCTTTAACGGAGGATCTCCCGCAGACTACTGTTTTGACGATAAAGAGAAAGGAAAAAAGGCATGTAAATGGTATGGATTTGATAAAGTTCACATTAACGGATGGATTTGCTTATGCCTTCTGTACCTGGTTCAATCAAACCTACATATACAGCAATTTTAACGAAGGTGATAAAGTAGTAATCTACGGTACACCCAGGCGAAAATTTAACAAATGGGAATTCGTTTCTCCAGATATAGAATTGTTTGAACCAACATCCGAAATAAGACAGATATTACCTATATACCCCTTAACTTCTGGAATATCTCAAAAAGTGTTGAGGAATGCCCTGAAAAATGCTCTTGAGGACTATCTCGGTTGTTTAAAAGAATGTATACCTCAATCAATAAAGGAAAAGCGTGAACTTGTAGATATTCATACCTCCTTAAAGAATATACACTTTCCCGGTAACAACATTATATTGAAGGAAGCAAAGAGAAGACTGGCATATGAAGAACTCTTTCAATTCGAATTGGCAATAAACTATGCCAGAAGATATTTTACATCTCAATTTCAGGGGATAGAAAAACAATTCACAGGTAGGTTATCCAAAGAATTTATAAAGACATTACCGTTTGAGTTGACCTCAGATCAATGCAAGGTCTATGAAGAGATAAAAAGGGATATGCAGGCTTCCAGGTCCATGAGAAGACTATTGCAAGGAGAGGTGGGAAGTGGAAAGACAGTGATCGCCGAGTTATCCATAATAGATAACTTCGAGGCAGGTTTTCAATCTGCAGTTATGAGCCCTACTTCTGTCCTCGCAGCACAACATTTCGAACGCTTGAAAGAAGAATTAAAGATTTGCGGTATAAAGGTAGAATTGCTATTGGGTAGTACATCTAAGGTAGAGAAGAAAAGGATAAAGGATGCATTGGCAAATGACAAAGCGGATGTTGTTATAGGAACACATGCCTTACTTCAAGAAGATGTTAATTTCGCAAAACTTGGTTTGGTAGTAATAGATGAACAGCATAGATTTGGTGTTAGGCAAAGAGCGCAATTGATCTCCAAAGGAAAGGCAGTCGATACACTTGTCATGACTGCAACACCTATCCCTCGAACACTTGCTTTAACATTCTACGGAGACTTCGATATATCCATCATCAGAGAGATGCCAAAGGGTAGACTCAAGGTATCCACATACATAGTAAACGAGAGCAGAATATACGAGGTCTATGACTTTCTGAAAGAAGAAATAAGTAAAGACAATCAAGGGTTCATAATATATCCCATAATAGAGGAATCGGATGTTCTGCAATTGAAGGCTGCTACGACGATGTATGAAAAGCTGAGGGCTGGCGTGTTTTCCGATCTGAAGATCGCTCTGCTGCACGGTAGGATGTCTTATGAAGAAAAAAAAGCGGTAATGGATGCCTTTAGAAAAGGAGATATAAGGATACTCGTCAGTACGACTGTGATAGAAGTAGGTATAGACATACCGAATGCCACTTTTATATTGATAGAACACGCTGAGAGATTTGGATTATCTCAACTACACCAACTTCGTGGTAGAGTGGGAAGAGGGGATAAAAAGGCATACTGTTTTCTCATACCTCATGTTTATACCAATGAAGTTATGGCCAGATTGGAGAAATTTGCTTCGACAACGGATGGCTTTGAACTCAGCGAATACGATTTATCCATTCGAGGACCTGGAGAATTTCTCGGTACTCATCAGCATGGATTAACCGATTTCAAGGTTGCCGATATAGTAAATGATAGAAAGACACTATTAGAGGCTATAGAAGACAGCAAGGATATACTCGACTCGGATCCCCTTCTTTTGAGACATCCTCTTTTGCTGGGGGTTGTAGAGAAATACAGAAAACGTGTTGAATTGATAAAAGTATGATAAAAATGTAAAACCGCTATGTCAACTTTCCAATTTGTTTTTAGAAGAACCTTTCAATACCTTTTCCATTAGATAGCCTTCTATCACTGCATAACCTATGGTCAAAATGACGATGATCGATATAAATGGCCAGCCCAAAAAACCTGCAGCATACGGGATCCATGGAGTCTTTATGGCAAAAGCTCCTATCATGGCTCCGATAACTGCAAGTCTCGCTCCTTTCTTCAGAAGAGTGTTATACAACGGAAAGAGGATCCAGAGCGGACCAACTATTACTGTACCGAATAGGGCACCCAATAACACACCCTTTACACCTGTCTTTCTTCCCATGAACCGTTGGACCGTCTTTGGAGATAAAAATGCAGATAAAAACGAAGAGAACAGCACAACGCATAGGAACACTGGAAGCATCTTTACAAACATGACTACTCCCTCTTTCAGAGCACAAGAAGTCTTCGATGGTAAGATGAAGAAAAGTGTGATATAAAGTATAGCCACTACACACTCGAACCAATATCTCTTCAAGTATTTCATGTTGGCATCCCCCCCAACAACAGTCCTGTGAGTATGCCGATCACGATGGCTCCTATGAAGGCAAGGCCATTTCTTGCAAAGGTAAACCGCTTACCGAAAATAGAGATCTCATATGGGATGCTCACGAAACCTACCATCACCCAACTGTTCAAAAAAACTGCCGTTGCCGCGATCGTAGCTCCCTTTTTCAGCAGAAATGCTCCCAACGGATAGGCAGAAGAGACCGGTCCAGCAACGATCGTCCCTGCAAGAGCAGAAGTCAATATGGATAGTAAACCTTTTCCTCTTCCAACGATAGATACCACAAAACTCCTCGGTACAAATACATCGAACAATCCGATGAGTAAAAAGATAGAGATGAGAAAGGGGAGCTGTTGTAAAAATCGCGAGATTCCCTTTTTAACTGCCTTTGTAGCACCAGCACTGCTCTTCTTAAAGGCATATATATAACATAGGACAACTATGATGCCGTAGATAACAGCTCCCAAGATATTCATTTCTCCAATTTCTCCTCGATTTTCGTCAGGCGGGACTTCAGGTCTGCGAGTTGCCTGCGAAGGTCTACGTTTTCTTTCTTCAACCGTTCGACCTCATCGCTTTCACCAGTTTCTCTTACCGCAACTTCTCTTGATCCTGCCAGTCTGGATTCTTCGGCTGAAATTCTCCTGTGCAAGAATTCCTCGAGTACATCTCTCACCCTTCCATATGCTCCAGTTACAGCCCTTATTCCATAATCTTCGAAATATTGCTGTGCTCTTGGCCCCATACCACCTGTTATGATCGTATCAACACCCTGTTCTCTCATAAAGGCAGGCAGTTCTCCTGGATTATGTTCATCCACGAGCGGATTAGGCATGGATTTCACATCCTTTACTCTGTTTCCTTCCACTTCAACGATGATGTAGTACGGACAGTGTCCGAAATGATAACTCAAGATACTCTCCAAACCCTCTCGTTGATCCGCGGTAAAACAGATTTTCATAATTCTCACCTCCTTAATATCAAGATATCTTCTTTTGTTCAACGATCACGATGCCATTTTCTCCCAGGAATCTATCTATCTCATCTGAGCAGTGTGAAACATCCTCGAACTTCTGTGAAACGAGTTCGAATTTAGCGACGGAAGGGGCCTTTTCATCATAGCAAACCTTAAGAGATGGGGTATTCACAGAAAAGTTTACCACATCACAATCACATTGCTCAGTGATATCCATCAGTTTCTTAGGGACATCCTTTTCTAATATATGTCCAGATACAGTGAATTCTACTCTATGGCTCGATTGAGAAATAACCCTTTCTGCCTCTGCCCTTGCCTTATCGAGTGCGACTTTCATACCCTTCTTCTTGCTTTCTTTTTGAACGTACCTGAGGACAGCATGTTCTTTTTCGATCTTGTGAATCATATCCTTCGGCGGAAAGCTTATCGCCCCGACAGGGCACACGGTCTCACATGTCGTACACCCAACAAGACAGTTATATGGGTTTACGACTTTCGACTTGTTTCCTACCATCTCATATACATTCCTGCCGCAGGTTACAAAGCATAAACTACACCCAATACATTTGGTTTCATCCACGGTTGGAAACCAGGGGATCTCCTTTCTTGGGATACCATGCCATGTTTTACTTATTTCACTCATTTCAAGACCTCCTTTATTTTATTTATCAAGTTATTCATTACTCTCAGATTCTTTTCCGCATTATTTACCCAATTCTTCAGATATTCGCGTCCACTATTTGTTATGGAATAGATCCTCCTCGGCGGTCCAGATCCTTCTATTTCCCATTTAGAGGATATCAATCCTCTTACTTCCATATCTCGAAGCAACCTGTATGCAACACCATAAGAGACGAATGCAGGATCTATACCCAGATCTCGTAATTCATCTACAAGCGAATATCCATGTGCAGGCTTCTTCAACAACAGATACAGAAGCGCAGCTACCAGGGTATTTCCCGTTCTAAAACCAAATCTCGCACACTTCATCTTCTTCATATTAAGTATTATATACACATATATTCATTTTGTCAATAGGTAAAATTGACATATAACGAGAAGCATGCTCGACATGCGGCTCTATGCCAAATGGATACACCTACAAAAAACACTGTGATACCTTTTCGTAGTATAATTATTTTATGGGGAAAATGCACATGATAGTGGGACCACCGCTATCCAATATGTTGGATTATGTATTAAAAATACTTTCGAAAATATCGAAAGATGGCTCTCCTTACTGTTACAGGTTCATAGGTGCATCGGGCGGAGTAATAGATGATATTGCAAAAGAAGCAGTGAAAAGGTCAGGCTTTATCTTCAGAGATAATTTCAAGCCTATAGACCAGTTCGCAGTGGAATTAGTTTCGAGATACAGGCCTGACCTAACGTATATGGATGAAGCTTTCTCTTATGCTTATGTCGCCGATTTTTTGAGAGGTATCTCAGATGATTCCTATTTCGGAAAAAGTATTGAAAATCCTTCTTTCATACATAATTTTTCCTCCTTCGCATCTGATGTGCTCGAAAATGATGTCGATTTGAAAGATATTGAAGGCGGGGATGAACGTCTTACCATATTACTTGACATTGTTCGAAGATACGAAGAGCAAAAGGAAAAGGATGGTCTGTTCGAAACGGTAAATGCCTATAAACTCGTTGCAGGATTGGATATCCCCGAAGGGAAGGAAGGTGATGTACTCTTTGTGTACGGCTTTTCTGATTTGAAACCTATTCACATGAAATATTTCTTTCCAAAACTCTTCACCATATATAATGCGATCTATTTTGCATTAACCTACGATGAAAAACGAGAAGATCTGTTCAAAGGGAGTAAAGAGATCTCTCTATTTTTGTCTCATTATTCTCCAGAGATAAAAGAATTCAAAACGATAAAAGATGAAGATATGCGTTCACACATAGCGATTTACGCATTTTCGAATGAAGAAAAAAAGCGAAAAGGGAATTTCATCGAGATAATGAAGTTCAAAGATATACTCGATGAATGTAAAGGTGTAGCCAGGATGGTGAAATCTCTCATACTGAAGGGAGAAGTTTCACCAAAGTCAATATCTGTGGTGATCAAAAGTCCCTCGACCTATGGTAGAGAACTCATCAAGAGATTCAAAGAATATGGGATACCATTTCATCTGAACGGTTTTATCGATATATCTGCCAGTAAGATCATAAGACTCATCGTGTTACCCTTTATGATCGCTATCTCAGGTTACAAAGCAGATATGCTGATGAGTTTGGTGGAAAATGGATACATTCACATCGACGATGAATCCTCCTTGAGGGCATTTGAATCTATAATAACTCGTTTGAATCTGGATAAGGATAACCTGCCAATGAGTTTTGCATCCAGGAGGAAGAGATGGTTGTTGAGATTGAGTGAGTATATAGAAAACTTGGAAAATCTGAGAAGGCATTCGAAATATATAGATGAGGAAGTAGACCTTACAGAGATCAAAAGGGCGATCGAAGATACGAAGGCAGCAGAGGGAATAACACATAAGATATTCAAATATATCGAAGAAATAGGGATGGATAGTAATAGACGCAGAAATATAAAGGAATATTCTCATCTTTTCGAGAAAAGTGCTGAAAATTTACACGATCTGCTCAGTTCCCGCCTTGAATCGGATGAAAATAATATCGAGAAAAGTTCGTTAAAGGAGTTCTTCAATGCAATATGGGATCTGGAAAGGGCGCTTTACAAAATAGGAAGAACGGAGATGAATCCGGGAGACTACAGCCTATATCTCAAATCCATATTGAATTACAAAACCTTCAAGGTTCAATCTGAGCCAAAAGCCGGAGTTGAGATCCTGGATGTACTTGATGCAAGATATACGAAATCAGATCACAGATTTTTTGTGGGTTTCAATGAGTCAATATATCCATCGGTCAGGAAGAATCCCTTATATCAATTGAATTTCGATGATCGCGTGGGAATATATGGAAATGAACCATCTCCCAGTATGATCAGTTTTGTGGAGAAGAGACTTAGAGATGATAAACTCGATTTCTTCCTCTCATTAATACAAACGCGAAAAAAAGTCTTCCTGAGTTATGCGGAAGCGGATCCCAGCGGAAAAAGGTTACTCCCATCGAATTATATTGTTGACCTCGATAGATGTGTCTCCCTTCAAAATGTAGAATCATCTAAACTACTTTCCATTCCCGCTTCTCGCGCTGAGGCGAAGATGGTTCTCATGAGTACCCACGATTTAAAAGATCTGCCCTCTCATTATGTAGAAAAATTCGATATAAAGGGAATCCTGGATACAATTAAAAGACTGCATGATATTGGTAATGGTAGATTGGCAAAAAAAGAGCATTTGGAGGTATTGAAACGAAGGATAGAGGAAGAAGAGGATAATACCTTCAGCTACTCCAGATTGAAAAGGTACAAAGAATGTCCTATGCGATACTTCATAGAATACGTCCTGATGATAAAAGAGCCACCCAGGTACGAATTCGGTCTCACCCCACTTGCGCTTGGTTCCATATATCACATCTGTCTAAAAGAAGTATTCGAATATGCAAAGAAAAAAAGTTATCTGCCATTTACCAGTGTATCAGATGATAAAGACAAGATGGAGGAAATAAGGAAATTCCTTACAAATAGTGTGGAGAAAGAGTTAAGGGTATTCCCCCACTTACCTAAGAGTTTCCTGAAGATAAAAAAGATAGATATAGTGGAAAAATTATGGAGATTCTTGACCAGGGTGGAATTCGAGCCTTCCAAAAAAGCTCGATATAATTTCATCCCAACCCTTTTTGAATATCCTATAAATGCCCTACAGATAACAGAAGATACAGAAACATTTAAAAATACTATCAAGATAAGTGGAAGGATAGATAGGATGGATATTGGAATAGATAAGAACGGTGAAGAGGTCGCTAAGATAATAGACTACAAGAGGAATAGTTCTTCTGGAGATTGGGAACAACTATTTCTTTACAGTAAAATTGCGAAGAAAGCCACACTTCTGAAGGATAAAAAACTGGTAGAAGCAGTGTTTTATGGGATAGAGAAAGGAAGTAAAAGTGGTAGAGGGATAGAAGTAAATGAAGAATATGACGGAGATCTCTCATTCAAAAACAGCCGTGCTAAATTGCCCTTTGAGACTTACAGTGCCTTTCTATTTTACCTTGACAAAATGGTCAGTGAGATCAAGTCTGGCAATTTTAGAGAAAAAGCAGATCTATGGACCTGTAAAAACTGCCCATTCTCAATGGCTTGCATGAAAGGAGAGCGTTTCGAAATTGGATTTCACGAATGAACAGTTAAAAGCGATAAAAATAGAAGAAGGTCTGGTAACTGCAAGTGCGGGGAGTGGTAAGACTCGAATACTGGTAGAAAAATACCTTGAGGAGTTGAAAAATGGCACAAATGTGGAAAATCTTCTTGCCTTAACCTTCACAGATAAAGCCGCTATGGAAATGAAAGACAGAATATCAAAGCGAATAGACGACTGGCTCGAAAGCACAGGAGATATGAGATGGTGGAAATTGAAGGATCACATTCCATTTGCAAAGATCTCGACCATACATTCTTTTTGCTCGGATGTGATACGTGAAAATGCCTTTCTCCTGGGGATAGATAGCGAATTCACGGTAGTGTCAGAAGGGGAAAAGAAAGATATCATAGATACCCTGATAAATGATTCCATTAGAAGCTCTCCGGATAAGTATGAGAAGTGCATAGTTCAATTTGGGGTGAAGAAGGTGAAAGAGCTGCTCGAAAAAATAATGGAAGAACGTTACTATTTGGATAAGATAGATACGAAGGATATATCGAGTATGAATTATTTAGAAGACCCCACTAACAACTTGAAAGTCATTGAACTCATGGAAGAATTTGTAGAACAGGCGAAGGAGATAAGGAAAAAATACAAGGAGCACATCTTCAAGGAATCTCGCTTCGATTTTCTGGATCTGCTATTGATAGTTAGGGAACTGTTCGAGGAGCATCATGAAGTAAGAGAGAGGTACAGGAGGAGGTACAAATGCATATTCGTGGATGAGTTTCAGGATACAAACGAATTGCAAAAGGAGATCATAGAGGCTGTTCACAAACCGGGTGTGAATAAGATCTTTTACGTAGGAGATGAAAAGCAGTCGATATACAGATTCAGGGGTGCAGACGTATCTGTCTTCATAAATACAAAAAAGAGTTTCAACACAAAGAATAAATCGGTATTAGTGATGTCTGATAACTTCCGCTCTCATCCTCAGATAGTCGGTTTCATAAACAATATGTTTTCTAACATTATGAAAGGAGAGGGCAACGAAGAATTTTCCCCAAAATATGAACCGATGAAGGCAAGGGTATCCCCTAAGAGAAAATTTGGTGGAGTTTGGTTTGTAAAGGTAGAAGATAGTAATGACGAGTTGGGTAAGATAGCAAGATTTATCCTCCATGTTATTAAAAGATATGAGAATGAATTGAGAGAAAGGAAAATGATTTTCAGGAATTTCGTGATATTACTCAGGAAATTGACCAATGTTTCTACCATAGAAAAGGCTCTGGATAAATATCATATACCCTACTACACTGTTAAAGGTAGAGGTTTTTACGAAAAAATGGAGGTAAAATCGCTCATAAGCTTCTTGAAATTACTGCAGGACCCGGGAGATAATATATCCCTCTTATCCATCTTACGTTCTCCCATGATACTCGCAGATGAAGATATGCTCTTTATGATCGATGAGCAGAGGAGAGCAAAAAATGATACTTCATATCTGGAGATATTGAAAGGGATAGACGATGAACGGATAAAGACATTCTTAACACTTTACGAGAGACTTCATAGTTTAAAAGGGATGCTGTCCCCATCCGAGGTCTTGAGCAAAGTAATAGAAGAATTTGACCTACTCGCCATATTATCTGTGTTTCGCAGCAGTGACAAGATGATAGCCAATGTGGAAAAACTACTTCATATGATCGAATTACTCGAATATCAAGGTTTCAATTATCGTGATATTGTGGAATACCTCACGACGTATGCGAGTCCGAAGGAATCTGAAGCCATGACTGAGGTAGAACAGGCGAATGTCGTCAGGATAATGAGTATTCATCAAGCGAAAGGTTTGGAGTTCCCCATAGTGATATTGCCGCAGTTAAATGCCTCAGGAGGAAATCAGGGGGACAAAATCATATTCGAGAGAGGAATTCCCATAATATCCGGACTGTTAAAAGAGAATAAAGCAGCCTCTGTTATCAAAGAAAGTATAAAAAGGGAAAAGATGAAGAATTTGGAGGAAGAGAAAAGACTTCTCTATGTTGCGATGACAAGGGCCCAGGATCTGCTCGCCTTGTTTTTACCTGTGGAGAAGAAAAACAGGAAGCAAGGTGTTTGGATGAAGATCTTATCAGAGGAAAATGGTGTTTTTGAGGATTGGAAAGATTCTTTTATAGAAATCCCGGATGATATTCAACCTTTTGAAGCAAAGGCAGGTTTTACATCTCCCCGAGAAAGATTGGACATATCCCTTGCAGAACCAATAGAAAAGGGGTACGATCAGCCGATTGTATCCGTTACAGAGTTGGCGAGGCAGGAAATAAAAGAAGAGGTTGATGAATCGAAAGTGAAGGAATTATTCAATGCATACAAAGGAAAATTATTCCATCAGGTACTCGAAATGCTCGACAATGAGAAAAAAATATGCGACTTGAAGAAAGAAGTGAAGATGGATAGGAGATTTACTGAAAGAGAAAGGAAGGAACTGATAAGGATATTGGAAAACATTAAGGATAATCCCATCGTGAAGATGATAGAAAATGCCGATAGGGTCGAAAGTGAAATGTCACTTGAAGCAGAGATGGACGGAAAGATATTCTATGCAAGAGTGGATAAATATTTCGAATATAAAGGAAAGAACATAGTGGTGGACTTTAAAACCAATAAAGGCAACAAGGCGTACGAAGACGAGCAATTGCGTAACTATGCCAGGATCCTTGAAAAGGTATTAGGTAAAAAAATGAACGAAGGTTATGTACTCTATCTGGTCAAAAACGATTTCAGACGGGTCCTTTGAGTGTTTGGCAGACATAATTCTATGTCAAACGGTCTTAATTTTTTCTTTATGTTCAGAAATCGTAAGGAGGGATCAAGGATGAATTGTAGAAAGTTTGGCAAACATGATTTTGAGATCTCTATCCTCGGTTTTGGATGCATGAGATTTCCTGTTATAAATGATGATGAATCTAAAATCAACGAAAAAGAAACTATCAAAATGCTTCATTACGCCATAGACAATGGTGTAAACTACCTTGATACTGCTTATCCATATCATGGAGGTAACAGTGAGGTTATAGTTGGCAAAGCACTACAGGGTGGCTATAGGGAAAAGGTTAGACTTGCAACAAAGCTTCCGGTATGGCTTGTAAAAACTTATGATGATTTCAATATATTTTTGAAAGAACAGCTCGAAAAACTGCATACAGAACATGTTGATTGCTACCTTCTTCATGCACTCAACAAATACTCGTGGCGGAGGATGAAGGATCTGGGAGCTCTTGATTTTCTCACCAGAGCAATTAAGGATGGGAAGATAAAATACGCAGGATTTTCATTTCACGATGATTTCAAGACATTCAAAGAGATAATTGATTCATATGACTGGGATTTTTGCCAGATCCAATTCAATTACCTTGATGAAAACTACCAGGCTGGTATTTCTGGATTAAAATATGCGGCATCTAAGAATATAGCCGTCATTGCCATGGAACCTATAAGAGGTGGAAAGCTTGCTAAGAACCTTCCGAAAGAGGTTAAAGCCATTTTCGGTAAATCAAAGATCAAAAGAAGTCCTGCCGAATGGGCTTTAAGATGGGTATGGAATCATCCAGAAATTACACTTCTTCTAAGTGGAATGAGCTCCTTGGATCAGGTTGTTGAAAATGTGAAAGTGGCAAACGATGCCTATCCCATGCCACTAAGTGAAAAAGAATTGGATATCATAAATGAGGTAAAAGAAATATACAAGAAGAAGATAAAAGTGAATTGTACTTCATGTGGCTATTGTATACCGTGTCCTAATAACGTAAACATCCCGAAGATCTTTAATCTCTATAACACCGCATTTATGCTTGATATGTTGGAAGAATCCTCGAAAAATTACAGGGAATTCATTGAGCAAGGAATAGATGCCTCAAAGTGTGTTGAATGTGGGAATTGTGAAAGCATGTGTCCACAACACTTGCACATAATGGATTCTTTAAAGGAAGTACATAAGGTTTTCACAACATATCATTCGAGATGAATGATATCTCACTCATGTGTATAAGGTACAATAAATTGATCCACTCAAGGCCATTGAGAATTGATCCACAAAAGACACGAAGTAAAAAAGATGTTGGATGGTAGATGAGTAAATGGGTGAATGAGCAATGTTAAGTGATTCGTGATGATTAGTGCTAATTCGTGTCCCGTATAATCTATCATTTAACATCTATCGGGTCTCTATGGCTAAACGGTTACTTATCTTATTACACAGCTCCAGAGCTTCTGATGCATTCCTTGCATATCCATCGCAGCCAAATTTCTCGGACAGAGTGCGACTCATCGATGCCCCTCCTGCTATAACGATTGCCTTAATCCCTTGTTTTTTGATCACACTTGAGACTTCCTCCACTTTTCCTACTGTAGTCGTCATCATCGCAGATAATCCAACTATATCGGGTTTATGACTTTTTATGGCACTTATGATCTCTTCCGTGGGAACATCTTTCCCAATATCGATTACTTCATACCCACCGCTCCTCAATACTGTAGCCACTATTTTCTTACCTATATCGTGAATATCTCCCTCGACGGTTGCAAGTAAAACCTTTCCTTTATATGCCCTCTTTACAGAAGTTAATGAATTTAAGTAATCGAAAACGGGCTTCGAAGTATCTGAAGCCAGCAACAGATGAGGAAGATAGATAACTCCTTTCGAGTATAGATCTCCGATCTTCTCCATCGCTTTGCCCAGGATTTCCTGGCTGATTGTTAAAGGATCAAATTCTTTCAATTTTTTATCGATGAGTTTCTTGAGTTCATCAGTATTCCCTTTTAATAGAATTTCCACTAAAGGATCATCATATTTTTGTATTGCGTTTCGATCTTCCAAATCTTCTCCCTTTAAGTAGAGAGCACCTTTTAGACTGTTCATAACAAAAGTATCTTTTGAATTCATTATCGCTGATCTGAGGCCAACGTTAATTGCTTGAGATAAGAACGCCCCATTGATCACCGACCTGTCAGGCATCCCAAAACTCAAATTCGATAGTCCTAACGTTGTTTTTATCCCTCGATCAGAGAGATGTTTTATCGTTTCTAAAGTGACGTTAGGATCATTATTTGCTCCTAACGGTAGAACCAGAGGATCTGCGAATACTCTATCTCTTGAAATGCCATTATTTTCCAAAATCTCTATTCCTTCAAGGATTTTCTCCACCCTTCCTTGCGATGTTTTTGGGATTTCCTTACCCATTGCAAGCAGTACGAGCACACCCCCATATCTTTTAAGGAGATCAATTTTTCTCTCCAAACTCTCAGGAATAACTCTTGCAGAGTTGATCAAGGCTCTACCAGGGTACTCTCTTAACGCGACTTCAAGATACCTGCTCATTTGAATATCAAGAGATAAAGGCAAACTCGATATCCTATCCAGTTCTCTTATTACCTGCCTAAAATACGATTCATCTAACAATTTTTCTATACCCAGGTTGATATCTATTATTGTGGATCCTTCTTTTTCCTGTTCCCTGGCTAAATTCAATATCGGTGTATAATCTTTATCAACTATTCTCTTTTGAAACACTTTCTTCGAAGCGGGATTGATCCTTTCTCCCATTATTACAAAGGATTTTATCGGTTTATATACTGTTCTCGAAGCAAAAGCCTGTTCAAATTCCGCCTTTCTTTTCATTGGTCTTCTGTTACTTATCATCTTTCTCAAAACTTTGATATGTTCAGGAGAAGTCCCACAGCAACCACCTATTATATTCACACCCTGATCGATGTAGTCTTCTGCATAAACGGCAAAACTTTCAGGGTCCATCTTATAGTACAATCTATTACCATCGTAAATAGGTTTTCCTGCATTAGGTTCAACGGAAATGGGTTTTGTCGATGATTCGCAGAGTTCCTTAAGGGGTTTTAGGATTTTATCTGGACCGAGAGTACAGTTCATACCTATTATATCTACATCTAAATCCTCGAAAACGGTAGCAAATATCTTAACGGATGTCCCCGTAACAGATATGGAATTCTCTTCAAAAGTCATGTGAGCGATCAGGGGAAGTTCAGATGTTATAGACCTTATACCCAGGACTGCTGCCTTCAATTCCTTTATATCAGACATAGTTTCA
>Ga0180298_1000171_pt1 | contig 14475 bp, 13 predicted proteins | sample GuaBasSediGuay13_FD_121800 | JGI IMG/M metagenome (GOLD analysis project Ga0180298, IMG submission 121800) | Subseafloor sediment microbial communities from Guaymas Basin, Gulf of California, Mexico - Guay13, Core 4488-10 , 4-6 cm | ecosystem: Environmental > Aquatic > Marine > Hydrothermal...
ATTGATCCTATTCCCTCTTTTCTTCCCTCAGAGCAACATTCATTCTCAGCGTTCCATTTTGAGCCTTAAAAACCATGTTAAAAGCACTCATCTTGAAATTGAAGAACGTCAGGTCATCCCCCATAAACGAGCTTGGCGGAGACAAACGGACATTTGCCCCTTTAAAGATGTTGTTTACAACGGTGATGGCATTGCCGGAGACCATGTTACCAAATTCACCGATTGTGAGAAGTAAATCTTCGTCATTTGGCTTTTCATCCATGAGGCTCTCATGAATGAAGCTCGCCATCTCCTTGGGCATAGAGATCAAAACTCTGCCTGAGAAAGCTCCATTGAAGCCAAGAATCACAACGGCTCCAGATGCCTTGAGTATCAAACTCTCGGCTTTTTCAACCCCTTGTGGAGCAAGCTCCTGCTCGGTTAAGTCATGAAAAACACTACACACCGCTTTCGCAAAACTCTGTAGAATCTGCTTCGCAGCTTCTCTATCCATTCCTGTCAGCCTCCGGCTATTTTATTGAGCGCCTCGAGAAGTTGATTCGCCTTAAAGGGTTTCTGAAGCGAGTGTTCGATACCTATACTCGAAGCTTGCTTCAGCAGGTCATCATCACCCATTGCACTGAGTAAAAGAATTTTCGTTTGACTGCCTTTATCCAGTATCTCTTTAGCCGCTTGAAGACCATCTTTTACAGGCATGGTAACATCGAGTGTTATCACGTCGGGACGAAGTTTTTCATACAGTTCAACGGCCTCCTGACCATTGGAAGCTTCTCCAACGACGGAAAAATCGGTGTGTTGAGAAAGTGCCTTCTTTATCAATCTTCTCACCAGCGGTGAATCATCAACGACCAAAACTTTTTTGACCATTTCACCTCACCCCTACCTTTCTCACAACTTGACTTGCTATTCTGTGAGATGGAAGAACCGTGTTAGCGCCGTTTCTTTTGATGGCTTCTGCTGGCATTCCGAAAACAATAGCTGTTTCTTCAGATTCCGCTATGGTGAAACCCCCGTGTTCTCTGATTTTCACCATGGAATCCGCGCCATCATCGCCCATGCCTGTCATCAGGACACCAATCGTTTTCTTGCCGAAGTACTGCAGAACAGATTCCATCATGACGTCCACTGAGGGCATGAACATGTGTTTTGGAACTCTTGAAAGCCAGATTTTCAGATTGCCATCGCCCGAACGAAGCTTCAGATGAAATCCACTTTTGCCAACGTAGACCACGCCGGGAACCACATTCATGCCATCAGAAGCTTCGACGACTTTCATCTTGCAGTAAAGATCCAGCCTCTGCGCATACTGCGCGGTGAAACCGGGCGGCATATGTTGCACCAAGAAAACCGCCGCATTCAGGTTTTCAGGCAGTAACGGTAACACGTCATATATGGTCTTTGGTCCACCAGTCGAAATACCAATTGCCACCGCGTGGAAATCGAGCTTTACACCCTTCTTCGGGATACCCTTCTTTGGAGTCGTAATGCGTGTTTTTCTTCTGCTCAGAGAAAGACGCCTCATAACCCGCGTATTTCGGGAAGCCACGTAGGCTGCTTTCAGCTTTTGGATAAGCTCTTCTCGCACCGCCGTAAGGTTCAAAGATACGGTTCCTCCTGGCTTTGGCACGTAATCAAAAGCGCCGAGCTCTAAAGCTTCGAAAGCGGTGACAGAACCTTCCTGCGTTAAGGAGGAAACCACCACAACAGGTGCGATGGCTTCCCCCACAATTATCTGAACTGCTGTAAGGCCGTCCATCTTGGGCATGTTCACATCCATGGTAATGATATCCGGCTTAATTGATCGAGCTTTTTCCACCGCGTCTTCTCCGTCTCTCGCCGTTTCGACAACTTCAAAAGATGGATCGGATTCTATCAATGTCTTGAGCATCTTACGCATCAGAGCTGAATCGTCAACCACGAGAACCTTGATCTTCATTTGCTCACCTCATTGAGATCGCTTGAGATTCTTTTTCTGCTTGGATTTTTGTCCCTGTTTTTTCTGAGCTTGGCTCTTGCTATCCTCACCTTCTGCTTTTTGAACAACCCTTTCCATTCTCCGCATTTCAGAAGTTGTCAGCAATTTGTCGATATCCAGAACCAGGATCACTCTGGTGTCAACGCGTATGACGTTTGTTATGAAACGTCCTGATTCTCCCTCAAGTAGCATGTCAGGAACATCCATAATCGAATGCTTTGGTATCCTTTCAACGCCCTCGACAGAATCTACTATGAAGCCCGTCTTCTTTTCATTTATTTCGCTCACAATTACGCGCGCCGCGGAGTCTTTCTCTTGCCTCACTTCAAGCTCAAAGCGTTTCCTGAGATCAACGACTGGTATCACCTCGCCTCGTAAGTTCATGAGACCCTCGAGAAAGCGTGGGGATCGCGGTATTTTTGTGAGTGATGAGATTCGGTTAATCTCACGCACTTTCTCAATAGCGACGCCGTATTCCTCATCTCCCACTTTGAAAACTACGTACTGCTCTTCTTCGACAGTGGATACCTGTGTTGCACTTGCTTCCTCCCCTGTTTCTTTTGCAAGTTCTGAGACCTGTTCCGAAATAACAAACGCGGGATCCAACAGCATTATCATTTCTTCATCTTTGCGGATGACGCCTATGACCTCTTTTACCTCCTGCTGTTGAGTTAAAGAGGGGGGAGGCATGATCTGAGACTCTTCTAACCTCAGGACTTCGCGGATTCTGTCAACAACGAGTCCTGTCAGCGAACCCTGCGCTCGTAGCACAATTACTTTTGTGAACTCGTCGATCTCAGACTGAGGTAAATTTAACAGTACCCTGAGATCGATGATGGGCAAGACGTTTTGCCTCAAGTTGATGACACCTTGAACGTACGGAGGAGCGTCAGGAACCTGCGTTGGCTTTGAATAGCGAATGATCTCTTGAACTTGTTCGATCCGAAAAGCGTACACTTCGTTAGCCATCTCGAATGTTACTATCTGCACGTGTTGCTGTGCTTGTTCCTGAGACTCCTGATGTTTCTTGCCACCTTCGGCTGTCTTTGCTTTCGATAGCGTTGACTTTTCCTGAGCCGATAGAAGCTTTTCAACATCGAGCAGAAGGTAGAAAGATCCCTCGTCAGCGCGTATCACATTGGAAACAAACTCGCTTGATGCGCCCGATTCCTGTATTTGTTCTTCACCCGCTGTTATCACCTGTGCTGTCCTATCCACGATGACACCGAGTGTTCTGTCATCGCTGGTTAGAATCACAATTTTGGATTCTTCGACATCTTCATGAGACATACCAAGTCGCTTTCGAAGGCTCATAACGGGAAGAACTTCGCCTCGAAGATTCGCGATGCCTTCAATATACTCAGGAGCGAGCGGAACTTTAGTAAGGTTGGTAGTTCTAACTATTTCTCGCACATAACCAACAGGCACAGCGTATATCTCTTCACCAACAACAAACGTTACGTACTGTGCGGTGGTAGAAGTGGTCATACTTTACACCCCCACTTCCGATTGCAGTTCATCCGCTACCGCAGCTATTTCTTCTATCGCTTTGGCAAGCTCCTCAACTCCGCGAGCCTGCTCGTCCGCTCCCTTGGAGGCTTCTTCTATCGCGGAAGATGATTCCTCTGCCGCGGCGTTAATTTGTTCTATGGCTTTGCTCGATTCCTCTATCGCTGAAGCTATCTGCTCGACCTCGTTTGCTATGGCATTAAATCTTTCAGAAAGGTTCTGTAAAACCTGTCCAACTTCTTCGACAACCTTGGTAGTTTCCTTAGCTCTTGTGACCTCTCCGGCAGCCGTCTTGGCAGATTCGGCCACATCACCCGCGACCAGAGTCACCTGATACTGAATATTGTTGACAAGCTCCTTTATCTGATCAGCGTTTTCGCCTGATTCATTGGCAAGGCTTCTAATGTCATTCGCTACGACCGCAAAACCTTTTCCATATTCACCGGCGCGGGCAGCTTCGATGAATCCGTTCACTGCGAGCATATTCGTTTGAATCGTTACCTTATCTATAGTATCAACGGTCTTCGTGATCTGCCTCGCTTTGTCTCCCAGCGAGGTAACATTCGCCGATGCTTGATTATAAGACTGTGACGCAGTGGATATTCCTTCTATTAGATTTTCGGCGCTCTTTCTGTTTTCGTCTATTTTTTCGGAGAGGTTTTTAAGAAGTTCCGTGTCTGATGCAATAAGTGATTGCAGATCGTTGATTTTTCTGGAAAGATCCTCGACTATGTGCTGTCCCTTACCTGTTGCTTCTGATAGAACCTCGGCACCTTTGGTAAGCTGTTGGAGTCCCGCGTTTATCTGTTCTGAAGCGCTGGAAAGCTCTTCGATATTGGAAGACAGCTCTTCAGCGGCGGCGGCAAGTGTTTCACTTGATTTCTCAGCTTCAGTCGAGGTCTTGAGTTCTTCAGCGAGATCAACCAGCTCCTGCGTGGCTGTCTTCACCTCGGAAAACGCCTTCACCTGTTGTTCAACCGCTTTGGAAGACTCAACAGCCGCTGAACTGATCTGCTCTGAACCGCTTGCCACCTGTTCTGCTGCTTCCAGCAGATCTCTTGAGGCGCTGGCAACTTCGTCCATGTCCTGTTGCACTTTCAGCATATGCTGCACCATTTCTTCGAATTGAGCTGCTATCTGCTCAAGCTCTGAAGTTATCTGCGCGCCCAAATCTGACTGATTTTTCGAAGCTTCGACGATCTTCTGAATGTCTTCAACCGTTTGCGCGACAGCTTTTCTTATTTCCTCAACGATATCGGTGATCTCACGCGCAGATTTTTCAGATATCTCAGCAAGCCCTCTGACCTCATCCGCGACAACAGCAAATCCGCTCCCGTGTTCACCAGCGCGGGCAGCTTCAATCGCGGCGTTCAGCGCTAACAAATTGGTCTGATCTGCTATCATGACGACGGTTTTCACAATCTGCCCTATTTTGTTGGATTCTTCTTCTAAATTCCTGATGAGCTTCGCGGATTCCTCGTTTTTTCTGGCACCTTCTTCTATGGCTTCAATGAGATCCTGCACGCTTTTAGACATCACTTGAACTCTCTGCTGAGAATATTTTGTGTTATCAACCATCTCCTTAACCATTCCCTGAATCTGAGCCGCGCTGTTGTTTATTTGATTCACAGCGGCTCTCGATTCATCCGCCGCGCTTGAAGACTCTTCAGCTCCCGCGGCGATCTGTTCAACTGCTCGGGATAGTTCTTCAACAGCCGCTGACGCTTCCTCAACCCCGGAGAGCAGTTGCTCGGCTGCTCCTGAAATTCTTTCAGCCATTGCCTGACGCTTGGCAAGTGTTCGAGCTCTAGCCCGCTCCTGCGCGCGTTTCCTCGCTTCTTCCCTCTTTGCTTTGAGTTCTTCCTCGTTTTCCTTTGCCCTGATGCCCGTTCCATGTTTCTTTTCCTTCAATTCATCGGGCACTTCCAGTTTCCTTTTCTCCATGACAACCGTCACCTCCTTATTTACAAAACCTGAAGTCTTTTTTCAAGCTCTTCGCGTCGAGGCTGGATCTCAACATCTCTAACCCCAACGAGACCGTTCATGATCCTCAGATCCTGAACCTCTCCGGAATCAATATCTTCCGCGCTCACATCGAGCACACCGTTGTTGTTTATCTGAAAACTCACGGCTATGTTCGCTTCCCCCTTCTGCCAGATTTTGCTCGAAGTGAACTGAAAATCTCCCAACTCAATGAAATGGTTTTCTCTTTTCTGCAAAACCTTTATGGTGACATCACTCTGATTGTCGCGGGAGTTTGTGAACATCCTGGTGGAAAGTTCTGGATATGTTGTTCCACGCTCGATAATAGGCACGAACTGCCCATCGTCATCGAGAACTCCAAGTGAATGTGGTAAGATATCTTTCAATTCTATATTCTTGACTCGTCCCTCAATTATTGCAGCCTGTACAGCCGCTCCCAGTGCGACGACTTCATCTGGATTCACTTCACCCATCAACTGAGCCTTTGGAAAGTGTGTGGAAGCAATTCGCTTGAACGCCGGCATTCTGGAACTTCCCCCTGCCAACACAACCACATCTACCTGATCGGGTTTAATGCAAGCTTCCTTCACAGTGTTGAGAATTAGCCTCTCTGATTCATCAAAAAGAGATCGAGCGAGGTTTTCAAACTGATCACGAGAGATTGTCAAATTCACATGCACAGGTCCCTCCGAAGATGCCGCGATGTACGGAATCACGACAGTGGTTTCTGCTACAGTGGACAAATCAACTTTAGCTCGCTCTGAATGATTGATCACTTGCTGCATGGCAATGGGATCTTTTGAGAGATCAATTCCTCTTGTTTGCTTGATAGCTTCAATTACCCAGTTTGAAATGACCTGGTCGAAATCGGTTCCTCCCAGAGAAGTACTGCCTCCTGTGGCAATAACTTCAAACAAGCCCTCGCGGTGTTTCATCAGTGTGATATCAAATGTGCCACCTCCAAAATCCAGAACGAGCACCACACGCTCACCATCTGCTTTCACGCCGTAAGCCAAAGCGGCGGCTGTGGGTTCGTTAAAGAGTTTCACCACCTCAATACCAGCGAGTTGCGCAGAAGTGAGCACCGCAAGGCGCTGATTGTCGTCAAAATAGGCGGGAACGGTTACCACCGCTTTATCCACTGGTTTTCCCAGAAAATCTGAGGCGTAAGCCTTCAGCTTCCGAAAGATTAAAGAACCGATCTCGGAGGGAGTGTAGCTTGCGTTAAAAATGGTGTAACGGTGATCCGTGCCCATCTTACGCTTCACTCTGAAGATCGTCTGATCTGGCCGTATAAACATCTGAGACTTTGCGAGCTCGCCGACAAGTGCTTGCTTTTCGTTTTTAAAATAGACCACTGAAGGTGTGATGCGCGAGCCGCGCTCGTTCACAATGATCTGCGGTTTTAAGTCTTTCCCAACGTACGCAACTAACGAATTTGTGGTGCCGAAATCAATTCCCACAATCACAGCTCCGCTTCCTCCTCAAGAGTCTCAAGATTTCTCCTCACATCTCTGTTAGAGGGGTCCTCCTCAGAGGCTTTTTTCAGCAGTTCTATCGCTCTTGAAGTGAATCCGTTTTCAGCGAGAATAATAGCCGCGTTGTTGAGAGCCTTCACTTTGAAATCACCTCGCATTTCAGCCACCTTCATGTACAGGTGAAACGCTTCTATGTATTCGCCTCTTTCATCTGCTTCAAGCGCTTGCTTGAAGAGCCGTTCTTCCGAGGCTCTGTAAAAAACTCCCAAACCCCTTCCGAGATTCTCAGTCATTGTTCATCTCACTCTTTTCAATATTTCTAACGTTATCGCTTTCAGATCCGCAGCAGCTCTGCATTTCGGAGCGTACTTGTGAACTGGAACACCGTGGCTTGAAGCCTCAACAACTTTCACGTCTGTTCTGAGTCTTGGCAATACCATCACTTCACCAAAGGTTTTCTCGAGTTCCTTCAAAGCTTCACGTGATACCCGCGCTCTGGCAGAGAACATTATCGGTACCAAACCAATGAGCCTAAGATTCGGAACAAGAGTAGAGCTAACTTTGTAATAGACGCTCATTACTTGAGCAAGACCAACTAACGAGAAGAAGTCGAGTCGCACCGGTATGACAAGATAATCGGCTGCCACTAAGGAGTTAATGGTAACAAGGCCAAGAGAAGGAGGAGTATCGATCACTATGTAATCGAAATCCCTGTCGAATTCCATCAGGAAATCCTTGAGCACTGATTCTCCGTTGGGAATATCTTTCAGCTCCACGTCAAGCGCGGCTATGTTTTCGTTAGTTGGAAGAATAGTCATATTATCTTGCCGCACCAGAGCTTCTCTTTCGATCGCTCCACTTTTCAGAAAACTAACCAGAACTTCGTAAACTCCGCGTTTTACATTAAATGGTTCTAAACCAGCGTGAATAGTGGCATGTGCCTGAGAATCCATGTCCACAAGAAGACATCTGTGACTCATGTCCGCGAGTAGCGCGCACGTGTTGAAAGCGAGCGTTGTTTTACCGCTTCCACCTTTTCTACTCGAGAAAACGATTGTTTTTGCCATTTATTTCACCAACTCGTAAGGATTCAAGATAAGTACGACAGAGCCATCTCCCATAATCGTCGCGCCGGAGAATATTCCCAATACTTTCAGATCTTCCGAGATATTCTTAACGAGATAGTCTCCTTCCTCAACGAATTCATCCACCACTATTGCGAAAACGCCGTCTTCACTGTGGATCACAGCCATTGGAACGAGACCAAACGAGAATCTATTTTCAGAAAGCTCAACATTTTTCTCCAACAATATTTCTTCAGTGAAGAGAATAGGCGTTATCTCTCCACGAATCTCGGCAAAAGCGACTTCACGATGCTTGTGAATCTTGTTCAGCGGCACCTTTAGTGTTTCCTGAACGGAATCAAGGGGAATGATGAATTTTTCAGAAGCGATTCTCACCATGAGGCCTTTTATCATGAGAAGAGAAAGTGGTATTCTCATAGCTATCTTCGTTCCGTGATCTATCTTCGTGCTAACGAAAACCTTCCCTCCAACACTCTCTACAGATGCTTTCACAACGTCCATGCCAACACCGCGACCTGATATGTCAGAAACAACCTTCGCGGTGCTGAATCCCGGCTCAAAAATGAACTGCAGGGCTTCTTCATCAGAAAGCTCTATAGCTTCATCAGGAGGAACTAAACCCTGCTCAACAATCTTAGCCCTGACAGCCTGCGCATCGATGCCTTTCCCATCATCTTCAATTTCGACAAATGCAAAACTGCCTTTGTAATAAGCCCTCAGAATCACGGTTCCCTCTTCAGGCTTTCCTTTCTGATTTCTTTCATTGGGAGGCTCTATTCCATGGTCGATGGCGTTTCGCACTAAGTGGGTTAATGGGTCCACCAGAACTTCGATGACAGATCTGTCGAGTTCCACTTCTTCTCCTTCTGTTACGAGAGAGACTTTCTTTCCCAGAGATTTCGCCAGGTCTCGCGTGGTGCGCTTGTAGCGATTGAATAGCTCACCTATGGGTGTCATTCTCATAGCCATCACAACTGATTGAAAATCACGTGTCAAGCGTTCAAACTTCGCGGTCAGACCTCTCATTTCCAGTTTTAGGGACGGCGCTTCTTCCTCTACCTTGGCTGTCAAAAACTTTGTGGAATTCTTGAGCGTGAGCAGCTCGCCAACGAGGTTCATCATTCTATCGAGTTTATCCCTGTCAACTCGGACGCTCCGAGAAACCATCTGAACGGAACGCGAAGATTCCTTGACAACACCTGCCTGCGAAGCTTTTAGAGCAGCTATCTCTCTGCTCTTCAGCCACTCAACAAACTGAGCTTGGTACTTTTTGAGACTTTCTATATCAGAGCTTTCAGCGCTCTTGACAATTTGATCCACAAGCTGTAGTTTGTCCTCGTGTCCAATCATTTTCAAACCTATCTTCAGTGGATCGGTCACACGGTGTATCTGCGATTTGTCTTGAGACGGATCTTCTACCAGGAAATCGATGTATTCAAGAAGTTGAGTGGCAATGTTAACAAACGCCTCGAAAGAACCGAATATCTCATCTGTTATCTGTTGTGCACTCGCCTTTAAGGATGTTGATTCACCCAAAAGGCGGGAAACAAATCTCTCAATTTCCGACGCGTTTAAAGACTCACCTTTTGCCAAACAGGATCCGATGTTTCTCAGCACATCTATGCCATCAAAGGCAAGATCCGAATCGAATTCAGCGCCTTCCTTTGTCGCTCTTTGAAACAGATCTTCCAGATTGTGAGATATTTTCTCAATATAGCTGGCACAATTTGCGACTTCTTCACTCATCGGTAGGGAGAGTAGCAGTCTCGCGCCGCCCTTGATGCTGTGAAAAGCCCTCATCACGTCGTTGAGTAACGCCTGATCAGCTTTTGACTCGTGCTCAAGCAAAGAGCTCTCTGCTTTTGCAATATTCTCTTCGAGCTCGGAAATGAAATCAGTCAAAGCTTCTTCCTGGAATCCTTCTGGTAACACCACTTCGGGGGTTGTCTTGTTGGCAGAAGAGGGCTGCTGTTTTTCTGATTCTGTCTGAAGCTTCTCAACTGATTTCACCAGATCATCTGTTCCAAGATTTTCCAGATCCACTCTTAGAAAGCCTTGAGAATATTTCTGCAAGGCTTCACTGATTTTTTCTAGCACCATTTTGGCAAAATCGGCTCCATCAAGCAAGAGATCTATCAGCTCTGAAGTTAGCTGCAGATGTCCTTCTTGGACTTTTTTCAACGCTGACTCAAGAGCGTGAGCGACCCTCACGATAGGCTCAATGTTTCCAAATCCCGCCAAGCCCTTTAGCGAGTGAAATACTCTAAAAACTTCATTGATAACCTCTTTACTTGTGGAAGTTTCAAGTGTTAAAACTTTATCTTCGAGTCCATTCAGAAGATCGGGAGCTTCTTCCAGAATTTCTTTGATAATATCAACTTCTTCTTCGCTGAACTGCAACGTCAACACTCCCTTCCGATAGCCATTCGAACGCTTTCAATGAGAACTGAAGGTTTGACAGGCTTGACAAGATAGAAATTAGCGCCCGCTTTGAATCCCTCCTTCTTGTCGTTGGCAGCATCGAGTGTCGTCGCGATGATAATGGGGAGAGTTGAGAAGGTTTGTTCTGATCTGATCTTTCGTATCATGGTGAATCCATCCATGTTTGGCATGTTTACATCGGTGATCACGCAATCTATATCGTTCTCTCTGTAGATTTTTTCAAGCGCGTCTGCGCCGTCGATAGCGTCGATCACCTGAAAATTTGCCGCGCGCAATATATAAGCGTGAAAATTTCTTGTCATCTGCGAATCGTCAACGATCAGAATCTTAGCCATCTCTTCACCCTTCCTCAGTTAAAGGCTTTTGATAAACAAGCCCGCCTCCCATTCGCTTCAGCTTGAACGCCGTTGTGATCCTGCTCAGCGATTCTGAATGGCCGAGAAAAATGTATCCTCCGGGTTTCATCATCGTGTAAAAGCCCTCAATTACCTTGCGCCTTGAATCATCTGAAAAGTAAATCAGCACGTTTCTGCAGAACACAAAGTCAAAATCGTGGCCAAGAGAGGTTAGTTGGGTCTGGTCGAAAAGATTCACTTTTGAAAAGTTAACGTAACGTCTCACAAAGTCTTTCACAGCGTATCCCTCTGGAGTGGCTTCAAAATATTTTTCCAAGTAGGTATGTGGAACATCACGCACGGACCTTTCATCGTAGATCCCGCGAAGAGCGGTCGAAAGCGCCCTGTCATCTATATCTATGGCTTCTACAAAAAAATTGCATTGGGGAGTCAACATCTCTTGGCATATTATCGAAAGCGTGTAAGGCTCTTCTCCAGTTGAACAGCCTGCCGAGAGAATTCGAACCGATGATTTTTTAGCGCGCTCGACCACTTCGGGTAAACAGTACTCGGCGAAGATCTGGAGCTGGGGAAATTCTCTGAAAAAGTACGTCTCATTCACTGTAGTCGCAATGACAAGATTGTTGAATTCTTTTCCCCCATGATCAGAAAACTTCAGAAATCTAATGTATTCAGAAGCGGACGAAAATCGCAGGGCGTTAATGCGATCTTGTATTCTCTTTTTGAGCAAATAGACTTTTTGATCTGAAACGAAGATCCCCGTCTTTGCGTAAATCATATCTCGCACCGTTTTGAATTCGTGAAATCCAAAATCCAAGATTTACTCCCCTTTCAACTGCTCCAAAGTGAAGATGGCTGCCAGACGTAGATCTTCATCTTTCTCTTTTTCAAGTAACGCCTGAAGATCGGCTTCGAAATCTGTCATTTTCAGCGTGCCGATGACTTCAATGGCGCCAAGTCGAATCATGGGATCATCGCTTTGAAGATAGGTTTTCACCTCATCTGAAAGGTTTTCAACCCCAAGTCGCCCTATGAGGCTAACTATTTCATACTTGTTGGCAGAGGGAATGTTTTTTGAAATTGCTTGTGTGAGGAAAGTGTGTATTTGTTTCTTTTCGTGTTCTTTCAAAGACGATTTGTTTCGATTTATGAAAAGCGCCATCGAATCTATGATCTCTTTGTAAGCGATGTTGAGTTTTGCCTCTGCGATTTCCAACAGTACTCCAAGGTGCTGTGGCTGAGAAAATTTTGCCAGAAGGCGCAAGTAAGGCATCAGCATGAAATCTTCCATAGACAGTGGTGAGGAAAATCTCTTTTCAACCTCATGCAAACACTGTGGATCTCCAATTTTGGCAAGCGCTTCAAGGCAGGAACAGATTAAGAATTGATCCTCTGCGTGTGACAAAATCTGAAGTATCTTTTCGGCGTAGCCGTGTCCACCCAAATCACCTATGTATTCCACCGCCGCTATGACGTTGTTCACATCTTCATCGTCGAGAGCTATAGATATAAAATCAACAGTTGAAGGATCCCCAACCTCATAAAGCGCATCAATAGCCAGTTTTCGAACGTTTTTGTCCTTATCTTTTAAGGATTCAACTAATGCCTCCTTCGACCAATCCCACTGTCTTGCGAGTATCGAAGCGGCGGAATTCCTGACAAACGCGTCTTGTGCGTGCAACAGGGCTGCGATCTTCTCTGGCAGATCGGGATCTTTCAAACGCTTGAGAACGCCAACCACCATTTCGCGAACTATTTCACGTCTGTCTTCAACAAGCAATGCAATGAGCTCTTCGATTTTCGTTGTATCGTTAACAGCTGATATTTGGTTGAGTTCTTTAAGGAGTTGCTTGGTGTTCATCTGACGCAAACTTCCGCTGTGTTGCACGCCACTACCCCCTGTATCGAAAATAAAGTATGTTTACAGAACATGGCTCGAGAATTCTTTCACAACGAAAGTTGCATTTAAAACTCATTAATCAAGATTAATTGAATAAGTTCGTCGATCATTAGAAAAGTGTATAATATAGCATTGATCTGAAGTGAACTTACTTGTCAGGGAGTAAACTTACTTGTCAAAGAGTAAACTTACTTGTCAAAGGATGTTATAAAGTTTTTCCGTTTATAGGACGATAAATCAATTAGTGATGTGATTTAGATATTTTCATTAATCTTGATTAATTAAATATACTTTACTTAGAAAGTGCACTGAATGATTATCTTTGCTGTTATAGTAAGGATAATTCAAGAGGATGCGAAACTTGACTTTAATAAAAGGGATATGTTATAATTTTCGCAAATAAATTGCATTACTAAACAAATGGGTTGTATAATTAATCAAGATTAATACCTCCTATTTACATGCACATTTTACTTGGATACGCCTTGTTTTTTTTACCCGTCCTATCCAAAACTTATTTTAATAAATTCTAATAACTTATGATTAACATGCTTGCGATTGTTATTAAATTTGTTGGATCATTATTACAAGATTAAAACTACATTGATAGATTATCTTTTTGACTCACAAAACGCTTATAACATATAATATACGCGGCTTGAAGCGAAGTGTTATTTTCAATAATCATCAAAAAAGGAAAGGAGAGATATACATGAGCTTGAAGGTGAAATTTCTTCTGCTCTCACTGCTTCCTTTGTTGGCTTTGAGAATCATTGCCTTGATCACGGGCAGCAGTTCTTTGAATTCAAACAAGAAGGTGATAGACGGACGCATTTGATACCTACATCACTGCGGTTGACGCCCTGGATAAGCTTGGTGAACTTGAGATATCGGTCGCTCTTTTAACTGAAGGATCAGGAAGCATAGAAAACGTCGAGACACTTTACAATGAGCTGAAACAGATCTCCGACATGATCCCGTTTCTCAAACAGAATATGGATGTACTTTCAAGCAATATCCAGGCTATCAAATCAGGCGATGTTTCAGCACTGTCGATGATAAGATGATAAAAGGACTCACAGATAATTTAGCATTCATTGAAAGTAATCAACTACGATCGCTTTTTCAGTACCTTTTTCATTATAAGCGGCTCGGAAAATATAGTGAAACAAACTCCAAATCCAATTCCAAGCGCAATCAGAAGCGATACGTTTCTGAACAATGCCAGTTTTGAGAGAGATAACACGAGGAAGCCAGCTATCAAGCCGAGCGCGTTCGTGATAAGAGGCATGCCGATATTTTCTATGGTTTTGGAGACATCGTTTGTGCTTCTCATATCATGAGCAAGGTGAATTGAGTAGTCAACGATAAGTCCCACAAGAATGCTCGCCACAATCGATGTTGCTATATCAAGCCGCAGATTCAGCAGGGCAATGAAATCGAAGTTGAGCACCACTGTTAAAGCGATGGGCACAGTTATCACGATCGAGAGCGTGAATTTTCTAAACGCGAGGAAAATCGCCAAAAAGATGAAAATCATGGACGCAAAGAGGCTTCGCAACTGGCTTTTCAGAATCTGTGAGTTGATTTGATCCACAACAAATGACGCGCTCGCCAGGGTGAATCGGTACTGACTGTATCTTTTCAAAACCTTCTCTAAATCTTTTTTCAGATCTCCAGCGTGGGTGTACGCTTCGTGTGTTATGTTTACAACGATTCTTATCGTCTTGGCATCGGCGACGAAGTA
>Ga0180298_1000174_pt1 | contig 14438 bp, 24 predicted proteins | sample GuaBasSediGuay13_FD_121800 | JGI IMG/M metagenome (GOLD analysis project Ga0180298, IMG submission 121800) | Subseafloor sediment microbial communities from Guaymas Basin, Gulf of California, Mexico - Guay13, Core 4488-10 , 4-6 cm | ecosystem: Environmental > Aquatic > Marine > Hydrothermal...
GACAGATACCGGGCTAAGTAGCCGGAGGTTTTAGACCTTTACCGTGAGGAGTGCTTTGTCGCTTCCTCACTGTTCCTAAATAGTATTCCGTTTCAGTTGTCGTAAACTTTACCACTCGGATATCTCTCGACGCTGCTTGAGCTTCCATAAAAGGGTTGGTTTGGGTGGTTAATAAAATCTTCTCTATAGGCCAATCCCACTTATCTCTGAAGCGTTCGGTAACTCTAAAAGCTTCAGCATAGGTGTCGAGTTGTTGGATTTTCCACCATTCGGCCGGCCTGACAATACATTCGATTATATATACTTTATTATCTTTAAAAGCAATGGCGTCAGCGGTCAGTTGATAGTTTTGGGTAAAACCTTGATATTCAGGAGGAATGCGTTTTAAAACTTCCTCAGAAACCGCTCCTAATCTTGCATTGATAATATAGCTTCCAACCGGGAAGTTATCCATCAACCACCTGATTAAAAGTTGATCGTGAACCATTCGATATTTGCGAGCCATTATTGTATTATACAATATAATTTGGTATAATAAAAGAGAAAAGAGAAAGTTGCTTGACAAGTAATTTTTTGGTATAATAAAAAAGACCTCTGGGCGACGACGGGAAACCTTTTCCTGTCTCTCTTGGCCAAGCCCAGAGGGCTTTTTTTAAGGAGAAGGACCCGCTCGCTCGGAGGTCGCAAAAGGTCGAGGAAATAAAATAATAATAACTAACTATGCCAGAAGTTCGAATTACTCGTTTGCTCCCTCCTACTGATTGGGTTGATAAGCAGTTATCAACTTTAACTGCTGTTGGTAGAAGGAATTATGAGAAAAGGATTGAAATACCAAAGAAATCTCCTATTGCTGCGGGAATTGCTGCTGAAGACAGATATGCTGATGAGATGAGAAGAGTGATAGAAGAAAAAAGAAGGGCAGCTGGGTTGAAAGCTTCTTCAGATTCGGAATGGTTAACTTACGCTAAAGAGATTGGGGCTCCTCGATTGGTTGAAGGTGTAACCAAAAGAAAACCGGAGGTTGATAAGTTTGTATCCTCTTGGCAACCTATGTTAGCTGATCACTTGGCAAAGATTGATCCTATGTCAACTACCACTTTTGATGAACGAATTGAAAAGGCAGTTGCTAATATGAGGGGATTAAAAGAACTTAAGGGAGCTTGGAAAAAAGCTGCTTAAAATCCTTGCGGAAGATTAACCGCTCCGTGCGGTTAATTTTAACCAAAGGTCGGAAAACATAATTTTCGGCTAAATGAATTACTATGAGAAGTTATCTTCTTGATAAAAGATTAGCGACCAATACTGACTACACGATGGAAGAAGATACTGCTTTGGTTATTACTGAGATTGGAACTGACGATACAGCAAAAGTTGTCGGAACAGTTGACGGAGTTCCTTGTGTTGAGTTCATCACTGATATTGCTGCTCTTATAACTAATCCATCTAACAGAAATCCTCTATTTAATCTGGGTGATTTGTATATTGTAGTTCCCCAAAATAAGATCTTGAGATTTAAGGGCACAGAGGGTAGTTTTGTGAGAATTAAAGGACATCTCTTGAAGTTTGGACCGGGTGAAAGCTTACCAGCAAGTTATGTAGCCAGATTTAATGAGCAAGGAAAGAAGTTTTATAGCTATCAAGCTGGTGCTTTAGAAGGAGCTACTACTTTAGCTGCCGGGTCTGCTACTGATCTTATCAGGTTTGAATGCCCAGCTGGTGAGAAATGGACATTTGACAGCTATTTAATGGCTCAAGCCACTGTTTCAGCTTCTAAAGATTACGACATAACGATTAGATTGCTCAAACAAGATCAACCTCTTGATAATCTCTTGAATTCAAAGTTGCTACTTGGTTTAACTCAGCATGCAACTCCCTATCCGCCAAATGATACTGATGGAGCAGTAGCAGCAAACCTAAAAGATAAAAAGATTGAGTTAAATCCGGGAGAAGTATTGAGGATTCAGGCAGTTAATACTTCTGAAAGTGAAAAAACCCTTGATGCTGAAACCAGTAAAGCTTTGATTGTTGGGGTTCAAGAGTATCTTAAACCTTAATATAGTGAAACAATATGCCAGAGCTAAAATACTTCAAGACAATTGAGAAGGATTCTTTGGCTGACGCTGAAAGTTGGTCAGACAGCTGGACTCCTGATGAAGATTTAGTTATTAAGAGGATCTATCTGAAAAATAAAGATGGGAGTGCTTTTACTAAATCTACTTTCTATTTGAAGATTTCTGAAGATGTTTATACCCGATCGGTTGTGCCAGCTGCAATTTTGGGCCCGGATAGAGAGGTTTCACCTGAAATCAATATTCCGGTAAATGCTCATCAGAAGATTGACTGGACATTTAAGAATAATGAAGGAGCACCTGTTAGTTTGTTCTTAGTGTTCGAGTGCGTTAGAAAATAAGGTAAAATTTTATAGTATTACTATGTCCGTTGAGAGATATAAAATCAGTAAAAATGCGGTTGGTGAGAATGAATTAGCTATTGAAGAAGTTGAGGTAACAATTTCTGCAGGTTCAAGTTCAGGAACAGCTACAGTTACTGCCGGTTCTAAGATTTTAGGTTTTTACCCAGTAAGTGCTAATGCCACCGACCAGCACATCCAAAGTATTAGCATCTCTGATACTACTTTGACCATTACTTTATCAGGTAACAGCACGAATGAAGTGAAGTATAAGGTGGTCTTATTGAAAGCTTAAAAATGAAATTGCCACCGGTGCAGTTAGAGATGCTGAAGATACAGAGGACGCAATTAAACAAAATGAAGTAATGGTCCAAAACCATTATTTCAGATTTAGTTCTATGAAGGAACAAGAGGTTCACATTGTTTATAAATTGACCGCTCCTGCTAATAGTGAAGGTGATGTTGAGATTTATCAGACACCAAAAGGATGGGATTTAGAAACTCAGAAAATCAGTGTGGCTTTTGATCCAGATACTAACTATGATTTGGAGATAAGTATTTTTAATGAAATCAAACAGGTAGCTCCAACTACCGGAGTTTATGTTGGGAGGGCGATGGCTTTCAACACTACCAGAGAGATAGAATTTGAGGAGGGAAGTAAGATAACAGCCCATTATAAAAATACTAATGAGACTGCTGTCAGGACAGCTATTATTGAGATTTTAGGGTTTTTGAAGCCTGAATAATCTTATGATTTCCTCAGGAGGACCAAGTTTTCACGCTGAGGCGGTTGTTCCCGAATACCGTTATACTAAAATTACTGACGATACCTCAGGGACTGAGGCAACTTTGTGGACTCCAGCCAGCGGAAAACAGATTCGGATTGCTGCTGTATTGGTTTCAGTTACAGCGGTTGGCACTGTTGAACTTAAAGATAAGACCACTGGAGATACTATTACCACAGTTGTGTTTGAGGCAATTAAGTCAATGCCCTTTTCTTTAGGATTTCAGCTTCTTTTGCCTAAAGATCACACTCTTTCAGCTAAATTTACCGTTAATACAGGAACGGGAGATTGCTACATAACTGTATTTGGGGAGGAGCAGTAAAGAAAAATAACTGTTAATGCTGGGACGGCTGATTGTTGTATAACAACATTTGGAGAGGGAAAGTAAATAAAAATATATGAAAAATGAGATTGAGGAATTCCTTAAAAAGGAAGGAGTAACTCCTGATTCAGCAAGGAAGCGTATTTTAAAAACCCTTGAAAATTGGGTGAAGCTTAAGGTAGTAGAGGAGGTATCAAAAAGAATAAGAGCTTTTGAAAAAACACCGGCCGAGTGGTTTGCTCTCTTAAACAAAAAGATTGATAAAATTAAATACGGCTTCAGTAGAATTGAAATGGCTCCGGGACTTGGAGTAGGAGTTGGGGATATGCAAAAATCGGTTTATGATACTGATGGTGATGGAGTTGTTGATAATTCTGAGAAGTTAGAGGGTAACACTTTAACTCAAGTTAGAGATCACGCTCCTAAAGCTCACGCTTCCAGCCACGAAGAAGGAGGTTCAGACGCTTTAACTCCAGCTAATATAGGAGCTAATTGGGATAAACTGGTTAACAAACCTTCTACTTTTCCACCATCAGCTCACGCTTCAGACCACGAAAATGGAGGAGCTGATGAAATAGATGTTACTGGATTAAGTGGAGAATTAGCAGATCCTCAACCACCTAAAGCTCACGCAGCAAGCCATAAAGATGGAGGAGATGATGAATTGGACGCTTCAGAATTAGCCGGAGCTTTAGGAACAGCTGGACAAGTTTTGAAAACCGATGGAGCGGCGGCAAACTGGAAAGATGATATAGGATCAATTACTCTTGAAATCAACGGCGGTGGTTCAGCAATTCAACCTGGTATATGGGGGAATCTGAGAATCCCTTTTTCCTGTGAAATCCAAAGTGTTTCTTTAGGAGCGCCAAAAGAATCAGGCTCAATTAAGATTGACATTTGGAAAAGCACTCACGCTAACTTTCCCCCTACTGATGCTGACAGCATTTGTGGAGGAAATGAGCCAGCAATCTCATCTGGGCAAAAATACGAGGATACAACCTTATCTGGTTGGACCAAAACCATAAATGCCGGCGATTGGCTGGTATTTAATGTAGATAGTTGCACTGATATTACTTTGGTAACTTTAGCACTAAAGGTGAAGAAGATATAAGACAAAACTATGGCTTGGCTAACAGGTTGGGGCCGGCGGAAGAAACAGACCATAACTGGGACGACCGCCGGTGCCCAGACAAATTATCAAAAGAAGATGGTCGTCCACAAGGGCAGTGGGACAGATTCTCCTACTGATGTCTATTGTAATGGGAAGTGTCGAGATGATTTTGGAGATATTAGGTGGACGATGGACGACGGCATCACTCTGATGGATTACTGGATAGAAAAAGTAGTTAGCGGAGATTATGCCGTTTTCTGGATTAAGATTCCCTCCGTCCCCGCATCCCCAGGCACGGTGGACGTCTATATGTATTATGACAATCCCAGTGCGACGAGCCTGAGTGACGGGGATGCGACCTTTCAGTTCTTCGATGACTTTGAGGGCACGGAATTAGATACAACCAAGTGGCTTACTGATTTAATTGGTTCAGGCTCACTTTCCGTATCCGATGGATGCGTGTGGTTTGAAACGGGCACTACTAACAAGAGTAAAGCACAGATTAACTCTATAAGCGAGACGTTGGGCTTCAGCAACGTTTTAGTTGAAGCCAGATTCATGGCATTAACGCAAGGGACTCATAGTCTTGATAGAAGTTTCGAGATGATTCTTTTTGATGACCTAAACACCGGATTGTACATAGGCCACAGAGGTTCTGTGGGAGACGAAAAAGTAAACAGGAAGGTAGCAGGCACGTGGGGAAGTGAAATAACGATATATTCTGACCCGCCTCTAAACGTGTGGCTTAGACATCGCATTGTGGTGTATGCTGACAGCATACTATCGCTTCTGGATGACTCGCTGAACATTCTCGGAAGCTACACCTACTCTGGATTCGTGCCGACAATAAATATGCTATACTCCATAGGCGCATATAACCCGGGTAGTACATCGAATTTAAGATCGAAGCTCGACTGGATTTTCGTCCGCAAGTATGTTGACCCAGAGCCGACGTGGGGAGCTTGGGGGAGTGAGGAATTAGCACCCGTCCCTCATTCTCACGGCTACATTTTCTAAATATATGAAAATACAAGAAAGCTGGCATCCTGAATTCTTTATCCTAATCCCCTGGCTAATCCTGATAACTTACCTTCTATTTAAAATCGCATTTAAATAACAACTTTTTGATAGACGCCGCAAGATTTGATATAATATCTTAAAGGTCGCTCGCTTAGTTAAATACAAAAAAAAGGAAAATGGTTGACGAAGAAACTAAAACAACTGAAGAAACGCCGGAAGCTCCTGAAAAAGCCGCCAGCGAACCTGCCACAGGTGAGGGGGAAGCAGCAAAAGAAGGAGGAAGTGAAAGCACGGGTTCTGAAACAGAATCAACTGAAGGAGGAGGTGAAGGAACAACTGGAGGAGAAGGTGGAGAAAAAACAGCTTCAGAACCAGCACCGAATCCAAATGAACCTTATCCGGGCCAGTAATAGTTAGTTGTTCGGGCCCGGGCAATTAAAAGTCGGTTGCGGCCTTCCTTGCGGCCGCTTTTTTTGGTATAATAAGGTAATCATTGCTATGCCTGTTTATTGTCAGAAATTAACAATACCGGCTGGAACTCCAGAATCAGACCCAGTTTCTTTAGATATTACTATTAAGCAGAAGTTTATTAGCAAAATGGAAATCGGCTTTCCAGATGGTTGTAATTATTTAGTTAAGGTTAAAATCCAGTATGGGGTTAAACAGTTTTGGCCTGAGGACCCCGGCACTTGGCTGGTTGGCAATGGTGAAACAGTGAGCTGGGAGGAAAGATACGAGATGCCCTCAATAAATGAGACCTTAACGGTTTATGGGGCTTCTCCGGATGCAGAATATCCACACGATATTGTAGTGAGGATAATGACACTTCCTAAAGGTTTCTACTTTTTAGAAACGCTCTTAGATAAGCTTTTTAGCTTATTTAAGAGAGTATTTTGAACTATTGTTATGGCTGATTACCCAGATTTTGAAAAAATAATTTATCGGAAGCCAGAGCTCAGTTCAATAGCCGGGAAAAAGTGGACTTGGTTTGTGGATATACCAATAGCAGGCGGCGCTCACGGCACTGTTTCAGTGCATTCTGTTCCCACTGGCTATAGAGCAATTTTAACTGACATTGGATTTTCAGCAGAGTTTAAGGGTGAATGTAAAGTCTATATTCCAGACGGGGATAAAATCTGCTGGGTCCATTTTGAACCTTATCGTCCATTTTCCCATTCTCTTACAACACCTTCAGTTCTCAAAGTGGGTGAGACTTTAGATTTTGAGATTTGGAATAGAGACACTGAGTTAGGCGATATAAAAGCTTGGATAATTGAGTGGCGGACTCCCGGGTCAGAGCCAGAAAAACCTAAAACTGATGATCCGGCAGAAAGATTTAGAGTCGGTGATTTTAATACAGCTACTCACCTTGTTTTACCAAATGGAGAGTCGTTATTCTTTTTCCATAAATGGGGCGAGAAAAAGGAAAATTATTTAAGAATTAAAGATTTTGGCACTCCAAAACAAAAAAAGCTGGCCTCTTTACATTTAAAACCAGAAGAGGCTCAAGAGATAATGTCAACATTACACGATAGGCCAGAAAAAGCCCAAGAGGTTTTGCGGCGTATTGAAAACAAAAAAAGCTGGCCTCGAAGATTATAAGGCCAGCTTGAGATTTAGTGAGTTCTGATGCGGAAGTAGGACTCGTGGCAGCAGGGACAATACCAGTTATTCTTTACCCAGATGTGTTTCGGGTAAATTGCACCGCACCAAAGGCAACGGTATTTGCGAACCCTTTTACCTTTACCAGCTCTTTTTCTTGGTTTTGGCACTTGACATCACCTCCTTTATATGTTATTAAAGAGCAATATGAGAGAAAAGTGTGCTATTTGCGGTCGTCCGGTTCGGAGAAATCAAAGTCAATCTTGGATACCGGTAGGTAAAGATGGAAGGTGGACTGTTTTTAAAGTATGCCATTTAAAATGTGTATTGTCAACTTCTCAGAGTAAGCTGGAAAAGTTGTTCCCTGAGTATTATAGGCCGTTAAAAATAAAAAAATAAATATATTATTGTTATTGTTGTAATAATAATATATAGGGGGGTATGGGGGGGGAAATCCACAGGTTTATTAACATAGTTATTAAGAGGTTATCCACAGAGTTATCCACAGGTTATCCACACCCTTGACATAGCAAAAAGGATATGCTAAAATATAGCAAGGAAACTAAAAACTCGGGTTTTTGTCCCAGCGGTCAACGCTGGGTTTTTTTATTTTTGAATACATAATTGACCGCCAGTTTCCATCACAAATAATTTCTACTGTCTCTACCTTTGCTTTACCACACTTTCGGCAAATCAATAAAACTTTACGCTCAATACAAGGAAAATAAGAACTTGAATTTCTCTCAAACCATTCCCGTCTTATTTCAAAGTCGTGAATATGAATTGTATCTTCCCATTTCCTCATTTTTTTTGGGTGGGGTTATTTTTTTCTACTTCTTCTTTGGTCATTTTTTTTGGCGGGAATTTTTGTTTAAGACCTTTTAGCTGGGGCTACGAGCTCGATTACTGGGTGAGGACTCGAACCCCTTATCCGTGCTGCCCAGCCAGCGTTAGCCCCAGCTAAAAACTCTCAATCCTCATTTTTTTTGGGTGGGGTTATTTTTTTCTACTTCTTCTTTGGTCATTTTTTTTGGCGGTTAAGCCGCCGAATTTCTGAGTGCACTTGGCTTAATAAATCACGAATATCTAATAGGACTTCAAGAAAGACCTTCTGAACAACCGAGTTATCACAAAACCACTCGTGGTCATCACAGCTCCACGCATTATCTAATTCTTTGAATAATTCCTCTTTAGTCTTCATTTTTCCTGTTTTTGGTTAGGTTTATTTCGTATAAGCCCGAAGTAAAGCATTGGATAAACTATCTTAAGGAAGTAATCAACTGCTTTGTCAAGCTTTTCCTCTTGTATATCTTCGTTAATCCAAGTAGCCCCATTATAGATGTTAAACTTACAGAGGTTTATCTTCTTATACTGTAAATACAAAGTTCCGTCAGGGCAAACATCTATACACCAATCAGGAAATTGCCAAACCTCGTATTCCTCTTTTCTAATTCCTTGCTCTATCACTCCCCCTAAAAGATTGACAATAATAATTTCTTCTTTGGTCATTTTTCCTTAATTTCCTTGACCTTTTTTAGAGATGTTAGAAGGATTTTTCCTCTTTTTCCTCAGGTAGATCTTTAAAACCGAAGCTAACATACTCAACATCGCCATTTACAATTGCTTCCTGTAAACTTGTAATTACTTGGTCCACTACAAATTTAACTAATCTCGGTTCCCTTACTTTTTTTAGTATAAGGACAAAATTTGGTGGATTTTTTCTCTCCATTTTTTTTTAATTACCTTGACCTTTTTATAACCAACCTTTTAAGTGGAGGATTATCCAGGCTAAGTTGGCTAAGATTGCCAACTGTAGCCATAAGATAATAGTGGTTCTTAAGTTGATTTTGTCTTCGGTAGTCATAGATGTTAACAGTGTTTTTAGTGGAGGGCAACTCCGAATAGGAGTGCCATTATAAGAGTTATAAGTAAGCTCCAAACGAAGATGCCAGCTCCAAAGCCAAAGCCAAATCTGAAACCCTGGCCTACAGAGAGTTTAACATTGCGTTCTTCTATTATTTTAGCCATAGAAATAGAATTGGGCCCCACCAGCAGGGATTTTTGGTCGGGGCCCAATACCCTGCTGGTGGCATTATCCGACCTTTAAAAGAGAATTATATCTCCTACTTTCATTATTGCATACCAAAGAACCTTGTCAAGAGGAGTTATTCACAGGTAGCTTATTTGATACTTTTTTTAATCTCTGAATAAAGATTTTAATTTGTCTTAACACCCGAGCTATTTTGATAAGGAGGACTTTTTTTTTCGAGAAAGAGCGGCGATAAATACCTAACCAATATAGGAGACTCTTACCCGGGCAAAGAGTTTTAGCTCCGGGGACTTCACAGTGGCCTAAAATCTGATCTGGTAGAATAAGGTATTTATTAACTAAGTGATTTAAGGTTTGAGATAACTTCAGAAGTTGCAAAGCACTGGGATACTCAGTTTCAAAGTTGCCAGCCAAACAGATTCCCAAAGATTTAAAATTCATTCCCGAAGCTTTGCAGTGAGCCCCAACTTCAGTTTCGGGCCGGCCAACAGAAAGTTCACCTTTTCCATCAATAAAAAAATGATAGCCAATATCACCCCATCCTTTTGAGATGTGGTATCTTTTGACTGCTTCAAAAGTAGTGTGATCTCTATCAGTGGCTGTGTGATGGATAATTAGGTATTCTACTTTTTGGAGCTTCATTGGGAATTTTTTGGCTTAGGCAAATGTAAGCCAAAATAGAAAGAAGCGGCGGCTATTAAGATAGTGTCAATTACATCATCTTGGCCTAATGCTTTTAAGATCAAGCAGCCAACGATAATGATGATACAAATTATATTTTCAGGTGTCCATTCCATAGATTTTATTTTTTTTTACTCTGGGCTTTAAATGGCTTTCTAATAATTTTACTAACCCATTTTTTAGATTTAGGGTTGTAGTATCTAACAGGTATCTCAAGTATTCCACCATTATATTTTGTCGGGATTGATTTAAGTTTTGGTATCTTCTTCAAGATTTTATTCTGTTGGTAATCTACCAGTTTTCTTGGCTAAATCATACTTTATCATTAGTTCGACCTTTGCTGGGCGGAGACCTAAATCAATTAGGTCTCTCCTGAAGGTAGCTTCATCTATTATACCATTTTCTAAGTTTTCTTTGTAGATGCGGATTAAATCCATTCTGTCGTCGTAAAATGCTTCCCAAGCTGCCCTCTCTAAGATTAGGGTGGCTTCATCTACCACTTTGTTGGCTTGGTCAATTAAAGATTTTAGGTATTCCCAAGTGATAAGGCCTTCTTTATAGCATCTTCGGAGCACTGTTTTTAATTCATCTCTCAAAGTTTTACCTTTTTCTGGCTCAGTTTTACCGGTTTTTTTGGCTTTTTCACGAGAAATTATATCTTCTAATCTTTCTGGGACGACAATTAAAGGTTTTAATTTTTCTCTGAATTCTGACTCAGTAATACTTTCTTTACTATAAGCGGTTTTCAGAGCTGAAACTTTATCGGTTGTTGAGTCATAAAACGATTCCCAGTCAGCAGCCATTGACATTAAGGTTTTTTGGTCTAAAGGAACTTTGATAGTGGCTCGGTAAGTGTAGCCATCGACGGTAGTGTAAGAGACCGGGACTTCTCTTACTTCTCTTGCTTTTTTAATCTCTGAGTCCATTCTTTCTTTAGTAATATAACCTTCTTTGTAGCATTTCCTTATCTGGGTCTCCACCATTTTCCGGTAAGGAGCGTTTGCTCCCCAGCTCATAGCATAAGCCATATAACCGGCGTGTTCAACTGAGTAGCCATTATCCATACAAATTTTGAAAATACCATCAGGATCAACTATTTCAGCGTCGGCTATATAGCGGATCATAAAGGCTGAAATCGGCCGGGCGGCTATCGCTTTGTAAATTGGAAAGTATTTATCAGGAGTTCCGTTGTATTTCAAAAAGAATTTAAACAAGTCATCTGATATTTTACTTCGACCATATGCCTCCATCACTTCACCCCATTTTGGAAGAAAGGGTCGGAATTTTGCGTTGTAGAAGTATTTTAGAGGTTGAGTGTAAGCGGCAAAAACAAGGCCACCAATTAGAGCTCCGGCAATGTATTTATAAGAGGACATATCATACAAGATAGCTGACAAGTGGCCTAAGTGGTGTTTTGAGAGCCAGCTGACAGCCATTGACACTCCAGTTAAGGCGGCAAATCCACCAGCTCCTATACCTAAAAGTTTGATAGCTGAATTCATCAACTCCTCACCTTTTTCTGGGGCTGATGGAGCTAATTTCCACAATGCATTTTTAGCCTGAGTATAGAGCGAAGTAAATATCTTAACTATCCAACTGCCGAAAGCTTGCATTCCCTTCCATATAGGTTCAAGGACAGATTCTTTTAACCAGCTCCCAACTTTGCCGAAAAAATCAACAAAAAAGTCCCAGATTCTACCAAGCAATGAGTTTAACCCTTGCCAGAGTGCTTCTCCTACTGAACCTAAAGCCTGATTAAAGAAGTGGCGAACATTATCTACACTTGCAGTAATTGTGTCTAAAGCATTAGAAATACTGCTTTTGATAGTATTAAAAACCGTAGATACAGCATTATAGATTTGATTATAGACCCATTGTAGTTTTCCCCAAATCCAATCTCGAGCACTATTTATCCAATTTTGAACTCCGTCTATCGCCGCTTTAATAGGAATATAAATAACATCTTTTAACCAATTAAGCTTCGGTTCTAACCATCCCCAAAGTTTTGACCAGATTTTGTTAGCTAAGTCCCAGGCGTTAATGGCGACAGTTTTAATTCCATCAATTAGGGGTCGGACAGCTCTTTGAACTACATCATAAATATAGCCCCAGGGATCAGCTAAAAATCTTTTTAATTCTCCATAGAGATAGTTCTTTATACCACTTAAAGCTTCTATCACCGCCTTGAATTTTACCTCTATCCACCATTTCGGGGTGGCTAAGATCCAGTCAAATACTTCAATAACTCTGTTAAATATGTTTACAACAGTTTGCCATACTGCATCTAATTTATCGCGAATCTTTAATTTATGGATTGCATCAACCGTAGAGTTAAGTATTTTACCAGCTGTATCCCTCAACCAATCCCACCAGGGGTCATCTTCACAGTTTAAAATAGCCAACACCTTCTCAGGTATTGGCTGATAAACAAAGTCGATGGTGTCTTTGACACCTATGAGTTTGAAGATTTCATCAGAGGTCATTATAACCTAATGCGTTTAATTTCTGGCTTTGTTTCTTTGAATTTCCTAATCGCTTCTCTTATTCTGGCTTCTTCAACTTCTGGTGAGTATTCTTCAAGAGGTATCTCGATGGTCTGAGGGGGAATTTCCGGAGTTGAGAAAGTAATTCTCTTGACTTTCTTCTCTTCAGTCAAGGTTGGATAAATGGTAACATCTCTCCTTTCAATTATCTCAACCTCTACTTCCTCAGGATTTTTAGTTTCTTCTGGCATATTATTGAGATGTTGAGCCAGCTCCGGGTATTTGTATACCCTCCATTTCTTTGGCGGCCTCTTTTAACATTTTTCTAATCTCAGCGTCAGAAATAGAAGAATCAAAAGCTTTGTAGGCAACATCAAATAAGGCAATTCTACTTCTGAAATCTTGAAGCCATTTTGGAGGTTCTTCGACTTTTGGAGTATCAGCAGAATTAACTTTTTCTTCTGGCATATTGTGTTATAATGAAATAAAGGTCGACCTTTATCAATTATTATTATACCATAACAAAAAATGGAGAGCAAACAATATCAAGAAATTGAGATTGATAAAATCGTAATACCCGAAGATCGGGCCCGGGCAACTTTTAATCAAGATCAATACAATGAATTAAAGGCCTCAATAAAAGAGCACGGATTTAATGTGCCGATTTTAGTCCGTCCTTTAGCTGATGGAAGATATGAGCTGATTGATGGTGAGCACCGAATACAGATAGTAAAAGAGATGGGCTGGACCAAAATTCCAGCAATTGTTACTACTACCGATGAGAAGAGAGCTTCTATCTTAAACTTTTTGGCTAACACCGCCCGGGGCACTCAAGATCCAATTGATATATCAAGGGCAATAAATAAGTCGCTTGCCGCTGGAGCAACTATAGAAGAAGTGGCGGCGGCCACCGGTCATACCAAAGAATGGGTAGAATTTTACAAGTTATTATCAGAATTGCCAGAGCATTACCAGCAAGCTTTAAAAGACGGTAGATTAAATGTAACAGTAGTAAAAGAGGCCTTCAGATTGCCGACTTGGGAAGAAACGGATAAAACTTTAATGACCGCTTTAAATCTTGGTTGGTCGGGATCAGTAGTTAAGCACGCTGTTGATATGAGATTAAGAGAGATAGAATTGGCTAAAGAAAGAGAAAAAGAGTTGGAAAAACCTGAACCTCTACCAGAATACAATCCTGAACAGTTAGCTCAATACGAGACTTGTATGTTTTGTAAGAGGACGGTTAGAAAGGACACAACCTATATGGAGATTATATGCCAAGATTGTAGGTATCTTTTGAGATATATCTTACAATATATACCCGATCCAAAGCAGGCGATGGAATTCTTTTACGAAGCCCTTTTAGAAAAGAAAGAAAGAGAGCAGTATGAGCAATTGAAGAAAAAATTTGAAGGAGAAAAACCTATGCCTCCCCAAGCTGGTTCTCCCGAGAGACCTCCGGGCACATCTTCTTGGATGTGAGGGAGACCCGGTTTGAAATTAAAAAAGGTGGCATTTTTAAGCCACCTTTCTTGGTATAACTTCGAAATAAGCTCTGGGAGGTTCTCCGTGTTTTATAATCTCAAGTTCGTAATCCCTGAAATCTGGTGTTTTTAAAAATGGCACTAAAATTCTAATCAGGTGGCCTTGATGAATATCATAATAGGGGGATCTTGGTGGGCGATACTCCGGGAAAAGCCAAACTCTTAAAGCTAAGGTTAATTTCTCTGGAGGTGCACCAGGATAAGTCGGGTGGATTAAGTGCTGATAGAGACCCCAGTCAGAAACACGAATTTTGACACTTTGTTCAGGTTGAAGATCAAAAGCTTCAACAGGTTCAGGTAAAACCGGAAATTTTTTAATATCTTCTTCTGTCCAGAAAAATTGTTCCTCAAAAAGTTCTTCTGGCATTTTAAATTACATTTTTTTATTTTTTCTGTCTGACCCTTAGATGGTGAGAGAACTCTCCGTTCA
>Ga0180298_1000176_pt1 | contig 14352 bp, 15 predicted proteins | sample GuaBasSediGuay13_FD_121800 | JGI IMG/M metagenome (GOLD analysis project Ga0180298, IMG submission 121800) | Subseafloor sediment microbial communities from Guaymas Basin, Gulf of California, Mexico - Guay13, Core 4488-10 , 4-6 cm | ecosystem: Environmental > Aquatic > Marine > Hydrothermal...
AGTCAACTCTCAGTGCTGTAAATGCCACCATTCAAGGTATCTCCGACAATATGGTGGTCTTAGATACTAAACTCGGCCAGATCAAGACAACTCTTGATCAGCTCAATGCCACTCTCGTAGGCATTGACAATGGAGTTATGGACATTAAGACCGCTGTGGGCAATCTCCAGGCTTCTGTGAGTGATCTGGATGCCAAGATAACAGACGTGAAGAATGGTATTGCTACAATACAGACCACACTTGGCAACATACAGACATCTCTGGATAATCTGGATGCCAAGATAGTGGATGTGCAGGGAAATGTTGCCAATCTGCACACAGCCCTTGGCGATATACAGGTGAGCCTGGAGGATATAAATGCTACTGTGGTTGCAAATGCAAATAGTCTTGATGATCTCAAGGGCAGCGTTGCCACGATACAGACAAGCCTCGGCGAGATAAAGGGTACAATCACAGATATCAAAGATGGAGTTGCAACAATCGAGACTGATCTAGGAACTGTGAAGACTGATGTGAGCGATATCAAGACAACAACCGAAGATACAAGCGGAAGTGTGAGCACAACGCTCTACTGGGAGATTGGAGTGCTTATACTAGTGATAATCACCCTTGTGCTGGTGGCCTATGTAATCATACAGGTAAACAAGCTATCCAAGTCTGCAGTCAAAGAAGAGACTGTTGAAGAAACATCTGAGGAAACCGAATAATCTTTTCAACTCTTTTTTCTTTTATTTATTTAAGTATTTTTGGATTTAGTTCAAAGGAAATATAGGAAAGTTTTTTAAATTCAGTCTATTATCTCAATCGATGAATATTGTAATCGGGATTATGGGGTTCATAATATCGCTTATCCCTATTGTAGTGCTTTCCCTCCAGATAAAAGCAGGCAGAGCTCAATTTGTGATGCTGTACATATTCTTGGTGCTCTACTATCTTTCCATCATCCTCTATTCTCTGTGGCCTGATGATGTTCCCCTCCTTTTCATTTATCTCTTTGAAATGCTCTTCTTCCTCAACATGTATAGGGCATATCTTCAAAAGGAACTCTTCTTTGCGATTCCAGCGATCCTTTATTTCAACGACCTGGCCATCATATTCACATTCTACTTTGCAACCTTCAACCTGGTAGAGCTGGCGAGAACCACGCTCAAGGGTAGAAAAACCTCACCATGGGTATTCTCATCACTCATCTTCTTTGAGCTGGGAATAATATTACAGATTCTGGAGATATTCAACTTCCAGTGCTATGTGAGCTTTTATGCCACAATACCATTCCTGATAGGCTCAATTCTATTCATAATTCCAGGATTGAGGGTAGCCTATGAGAAAGAAAAGATCTGAAAGCAGGATAGTGTTCGAGATACTTTCCATAATAGCAAAAGAGGAGTGTAGTGTATCACTTATCTTAAGGAGGGCTAATGTATCATATTCCAAATTTAAAGAGATAGAAGAGAACCTGCTCAAGAAGAAGCTCATAAAGAAAAACAGTGACGGGGATAAGAATGTTTATGAAATCACAAAAGAAGGAAGAGAGTTTCTGAAAGAGTGGAGAAAGTTCAAACGTCTTATGGAAATGTATGGGTTTGAACCCTGAAAAAGATTAAATATTATGTCTGTAATCATATGTTGTGAGGAAGATATGGTATGACTGGAGAATATATCTTGTCGTAGTAACTTTATTTGCCATAATACTCCGCTCCATACCCGCATGGATGTATTCTGCCTGGGGAAATGATTTTGGTATATATTATTCCATAACAATTGAATTTCTTCAAAAAAAGAATCCATTCTATGAATATCCCGCTATATGGGGCTCCTCCGGATATGGCTCTTTTCCGATGCTTTATCTCATTATTCTTTTCTTTCATGCAATTACGGGGATAGCCCCAAATGTGCTTCTTTTGAAAATTCCGCCTGTAATAGGTGGACTGTGCGTGGTCCCTCTTTATTTCATCACATATACTCTCACCCGTAATAGAAAACTCTCGCTCATAGCCTCTTTCCTTCTTGCCATCAATCCTGTGCATATGTATCAGACATCAATGCCCTACTTTCTCACGATAGGGCACTTCTTCCTCCTTCTATCTATCTATTTCTTCATAAAATGGCAGGAGGAGAAAAAATATTTTTATTATCTTGTTCTCACCTCATTGCTCCTTCTTCTATCCCATCATCTTACCACTTATATGTTCATCATCTCATCTCTTGGCATATCATTCATCCTTCAGATTTACGCCAGAAATAGTAAAAGGAAGACGAAGAGAAATTTTCTTTTTGTGTCGCTTTACAGTGGTGTGGTGTTTGCTTACTGGTTAACAAGGGTAAAGGGAATGTATTCTTTTCTTAGCAGTCCCTTTCATCATCTAATTCCCTGGTATGGAACAATAATCCTATTTTATGTAGCTCTCTACTTACTTTATCTTCTCTCATTCCATTTGAAACTTACCAAATTATCAAAAGTGCGGAAATGGATAGGAGAAATTAAAATTTCTCATATCTTCTCTTTCTCGCTTGCTTTCTCCATGGTGGTATTCCTGCTTCTTGCTCTGGTAGGGTTGCGCGGCTACTATATACCATTCACTGCAATTCTTTATTCTATACCCTTTATGCTAACCATAGGATTTATGGGTGTGGGATTGAGCAGAATGTATAAGAATTCTCGTATGTTCTATGTAGTTACTGGCTGGCTGGGAGCGATTACACTCTCTATGCTTTTCTCGGTAATCACATGGGGTTCTCTTGAGCCTTGGAGGCACATAGAATATATGATGGAGCCCCTCTCCATTGTTGGAGCATGGGGTGTAGGAGAGGTACTGCGGAGCAAGATGTTTAAAAAAGTATCCATAAAGAAGAGAGTAAAGGTTGTGCTTGAGGCACCTATTTATATCATGTCTCATCGCACTTCGATTGATTCTCCCATGCCCATGGAAACAAGCGTACCGGTTGCATCTGGAAGGCAAATTAGAGAGCCTATGGAATATGAGGAGGTATATCCCATAGGAAGAAATATGCAAATTATATTTGTGTCTATATTCATATTTCTACTTCTGATGACTGGAATAACTGCCTTTCCCTTTATGGAGCAGATAGAACATCCCAGAAAACAGGGTATCCCTCCCGTTGTGATGAGTGGCATAAATTGGGTTGTGCTGAACGCGGATAAGAACTATACAGTGGCTACCGACCATCTGATAGGCTCTGTTGTAGAAGCTTACGGCTTTAACTCAAGTTTTGAGTACAATTATAAGCTCTGGAATGCCACAAGCTGGGAAGATTGTATGTGGGAGCTTATGGGATTGAATGGGACATATCCCCCGATTAAATATATTATAATTTCAAGCAGTATGTATGAACTTGGAGTCTATGGATACAATGAATCCAAGAATCCTCTGGAACCACCTGTTCAGATGGGAAAAGCTGGATATGAGAAATTTAAGAAGAAACCGTTTGACCTTGTATTTAAAAATTCAACTCCCGATAATTCGGATTGGGTTGAAGTTTACATGGTTGACTGGAATTACATAAGGGAGCAGTTCAATATTTCCAATTATCAATATTTTGAAATTCGAAGCTCAAAAAATAGTGAAAAGGATTATACCCCGTGGTATTCCCACAGGGATTTCTTGAATTTCTCGATTTCCTGTTCCAAGGAATTCAGCTTGTCTTTATTCACTTCGATCCCTGCTATCTTCATTATGAAGAGCAGAGATTTTAGATGGTCTTCAGCACTCAATCTCCAATCTTCAACCTGCTTATAGATCTTGGGTTTTGGAGCTTTAATTGTTCCAGCTGGAGTCTCTATTTCTGCTTCTATTTCTTCTTCAGGGAAATACTTGGTAACATCCTGGATTTCGCCTCTGGCGTATGCCATTATTTCGGATTTCACTTCTTTGCTAATCCATCCTATATCCACATAGTAGTCTAATAGCAGGGTGATTCTATCCCTTTTCACTCTTTCGAAGAGGAACTCTATCCAGCGCATTAAAAGTACAATGGTATAGTAGTCCTTCTTTATGTGGGTCAGTATTGGTCTCCTTAACTTCTCTTCCTCTTCTTTCTCACCTTTCTCTTGGTATCTCTCTTCTTCAGATACCTTTGGCTGAAATATTTCTGGAGTTTTTTCTTCAAAGAACGTCTCTTCTTTCTTTGTCTCTTCAGGAATTTCACTAGGAATCATTTCTGAAGATATGGGTAGCTCTTTTCTCTCACCCATGTCTATGAAGGGATTTATTCTCTGCGACACCACTTCGTATATGTCCAGCAATCTCTTGATGTTGTCCTGGATCTCCTCGTTCACTCTTCGGAGCTCGTTGAGTTCGTTTTGCAATGAGCCTATGAGCGAGTCATGGCGTTCTAATTTGCCCTGAAACTCATCTACCTTCCTGTTAAGATCGTCCAGTTTTGCTGCGACATCCTCTATTCCCGAACCTTTTAACACATCACCAATTATATTCTGTATATCGCCCTCAGCTGCCCCGGAAGCCTCTGTTATCTCTGTAATCTCCGGAAGCTCTGCCACCTCTGTTTTTTTCGCTGTTTTCTTCGCTGTTTTCTTTTTCTTCTTCTTTTTAAATAGCGCTGACATTTTTCTCACCTCCTAGGTTCAAAGTGTAGCAATGGTGCACTGGTGTGCTGGTTCAAAGAAAGTGAAAGAGATCAGTAGAGGTCCACGTAATCTGTTGTCAGAGTTGCCGGAACCATGAACTCTACATAGGTTGGCACACCATGCTTGGGTATTATTTGCAGCGTTACATCAGTCTGTGGAGTAAGATCCAAACCTACTGCAGTGGCGTTTATTACCAGTTTCACTATGTCTCCCTGAGACATCACATGATCGTTGGGAAGATTTTCGGGAGACATATCTCTTAGTGTTGTAGCATTGAAAGTGTCTTCTGCTAGAGTTGCATAAGTATTGTCAGTAACATCCTTATCTGTATAGTTCAATGTATAACCATTCTTACCATCGCTGATCTCTATAAGCACATTATCGAGATCTATTGCTGGACTGCCTGCTAGTAGACCAACTTTTATCTCTATTATTTTTATCTTGGGGCTTGCAGGAGTTGATTTATCTACCAAACCTCCAATATGTATCACCTTGAAGCCAGTGGCAACATCCTGGATGGCTATGTTACCCGTTTGCTCTGCCTGCTGCTGTAGCTGGTACGCTGTCTGTATCAGCACTGTTGCGGCAACGGCAGCCACGATAATCATTGCTATGAAGATTATCAGGGTGCCGATGCCCATCTCGCCTTTTTCCTTTTTCCTAAATACCTTCTTCATTCTTCATCACCTCGGGTCTCTCTTTCTGGAGAGAGCCTTTTTCAGGCTCCAAGTTAAGAATTCAACAGGGGTTTTTAAATATTTAGTTTCAATTCTATAAAAATGATTAAAATTTTTGATTCTCATTGGCTAATTTCACCAAAGAATCATTTTCTGAGCTTGAATTTGTAAATTAAGACGGCTGCAATGGCTCCTACAGCCATGGCCATATACATCCAGTTTTCCTGGAGAATAGAGATAATTTTTTCCCACAAACTAATTTTTTTAATTCCCACAAAGAATGGGACCTCTACCTCTTTTTTCATTCCAGAGGCAGAGCTTAGCTCAAGGAGAAGTTTGTAACTTCCATCTTTCAGTTTTGTTACAGGAGATATACTAACCACAATGCTTTCATTCTGCTGAAGATACAAGGTAGTTTCATTAGTGTAATTTTTATCTCCACATTTAAGGAGCCAGGTGGTGTTAACTCCAGGAAGAATGGGCTTAATGTGGATAACATCCGGGGAATTGCCAGTGTTTTTCACCTGAATATCTATCCTCACGTTCTTTCCTTCCTTAACCTTATTTATCTGAAATGCAAATGAATGTTTCTCTGGAACTCCGATTTTTATAGGCAGACTCAGAAGGCTCTCATTTTCAAAGAATACCAGAAAATACAGGTTATATGTGCCAGCTGCCAGAGATGGAGGAAGGTAAATGTTGATCTCCATGGTTTCGTTTTTTCCTGGATTCAAAAAAAGATGGGAGGAGGACATCAGCGCAAAGGGTGAGATTTCTCCAGAGAGGTTTAGATTGAAGAGAGAGGCAGTGTTTCCTGCATTCTTCACATTTATCTTTATTCTGTAATGAAGTTCATCACTCTCCACAGAGATAACTTCCCCTGTAACCTTATGGAGGGGTGAAACTACCACGGTTATTTCTGCATACTTAGTTATATTGCTTGCAGATATAACCGTGAAATTTACTGTGTTTTTCTCATAGACCAGGGAATTTGATGGTATATAAAGCTTGAGAGAATATTGATAAATCTCTCCTGGACTGAGAGATATATTGGTGATGCTCTCACCCTTAAACGGCCAAGGCTTTTCCTCGCTAAAATTAATAAAATATGTGTCTGGAGAATTTGCAGAGTTGAATATAGAGAGCTCCACGGAAACCCACTCCCCGGGTTTTCCGCTGAGAAGAGGAGAGTATCCAATCTCATATCTCTCTTCTGGAAGAACGCTCAAATTCAACATCTTTTCCCTATACTCCTTAGAACCAAAGGAGGTAAAGTTGAGAGTTATGGGGTATTTGGAGGATAGCACAAATGAATGAACAAATATTTCTATATTTATCACCCTATTCTCTCCAGGAGTAACATTTTCAATTTTCTGTGGATACTCAAGGGAAAATAGCGTGGTATTGTAATCAATTTGGAGAGAATAATTATCCATACAGTTCCCATTGTTTATTAATTCCACCGAGAGATTCTTTTTCTCTCCAGGTTTTACTCCTATACTCTTGGGAAGGATTATTTTGAAGGAGAAGAATTTGATAAAAATTTTCTGTTCAAGAGAGTTATCCTCCTCCAAATACTCTACCACAGTATTGTTTGGGTCCAGAGTTATTTTTATCGTATGCTCTCCCGCATCTATACTCACATTTATGGAGATGGTGACTTTTTCCTCTATGAATATCTCTCCACTTTCGAGCGGAAGCTTATCCACATAGAGGGTGTATTCACCCCATATGGGTATTGTGGAGTAAAGAGTAGCATTTACCCTCACATTTTTCTGCCAGCTCTTAATTTCCATATTGTATAATGCCAAGTTTGGAAGCTCTCCGCTTCTAAAATATAGAAATCTTTTACCTCGTATCACACTTTCCCACACAACACCAAGGCTTTTTTCATTCATATCCATTGCTGGATTGAAAGAGCTTCCCTCACTCAAATTCAAGATCTCACCTCTCCTCCTTCCCTCAAGATCAAATATTGAAAACATTATTTTTCCTTCGGGTACATTGTTCCATAGAAGAAAGATGGAAGAATCCCTTACATATATCTGTGGCAATATTGAATCCTTGGAATCTAAGGGTGTGAGGTTCTTATCATCTATTATCGTCTCCCCATCCTTACTTAGTTTTGTGAAAATCACCTCGTAGGCCATCATCTCTCTGGAGCATGAAAATACGGTGTATAGGGAATCATTATAAAAGAAAGAATCAACAGTGCTATTCGGAGATACCACACTTATCTTCTTAACCTCTGTTAAAAGTATTCCCGAAGGAGATACCTTTCTGTATAGCACGCTGTATCCAGGCAGAATTTTCTCATTGATCCAGAATATATTGGCATCGTTTTCATCATCCACCACTATAGATGCCCTTGTGGAGTTGCTCTCATCCTTTGAGACATCTACCTTTTCTATCTTCGAATTTCCATTTATATCGAAAACCTGATAAATGATATCCCAGTTGCTGTTAATATACTCCTCCCAGATGATGTGAAGTCGTCCATCACCATCCATTGCAATTTTAGGATTTCTACAGTTGTGGCCATTTGAGACTATAGGTTTTGGTGGGACGTCTATTCTTATATCTTCATCTGTATAGGAAATTCTGGAAAAGTAGATGGAGCATACACCATTTATCTCTCTCTGCCAAACTATGTAGACCGTATCATTGGAGGCAACCATATCTGGATTGGTATCGTTTCCCTCATAGAGGGTTATTCTTGTATCGTTAAGAAGTTTGAAACCCTTTAAGTTAACCTTAAGATAGTAGATATCCCAGTTTCCGTTGCGATCATCTTGCCACACAATATGATAATTTCCGCGGCCGTCTCTGCCAATGACTGGCTCTGTGGAGTTTCCTATCCATGTCAATCTCTCGCTTGAACTCCATTTTATGTTATCCTTGATGATCTCCTTAGACTGAAAATTCGAATTGAAAAAATTTTCTTGATAATTTCCTCTACTTAAGCTGGGAAGAATAATGATGAGCACAAATATTGAGAGGAGCTTAGAGAATAGGTGTTTCCATATCATACCTTTCTCCATCAGCCAGAAGGGATATCCTTAGCCTGTTTTCTTCAAAATCCATAACGGCACTGAAATCCTCTATTTTTGATTTGTACTTCACTCTTTTTCCAATTTTTTCTTCTTTTAAAAGACCAATTTCTACAAGTTTCTTTATTCTTCTGTAACAAACAGTAACAGGTATATCATACTCTCTACTCAGCTCTCTAATCCCTTTTGGCTGCCCAGCGGTACCCAGCAATATCTGAGAGGAGTAGCGATCCATAAATACGCTTACCATAGACTTCACCTCCAAATCCATAGTTAATCATTGAACCCTTCTTTATTAAATTTTTGGACAAATTTTTATAAAATAATATTGATTATTTAGTATCATATGTGTTTCTCATTTCATATTTGCAGAAAAAATTCGCACGAAAGGATATCTCGCGTAATTATCCCAAGAGAAAATAGCTGCGAAATTTTTAAAAAAGAATTTGCTCATCTCAAAGCTGGGGATGCATATGGATAGGCGTGCTCTAACAATGGTGTTGATGGATGAATATAATCTTAAAATCCTGGCAGCCTCAGCGATTAAACCTATGTCGGTTAGGGAAATTGCCTACAAATTTGATATTCCCTTGGCTAGTGCTTACAGGAAGATCAAAGAACTGGAAGGTTTTGGTTTGATAAAAGTTGAGGATACAAAACTCACACCTGACGGTAAGAGATACAAGCTTTATCGCTCTCAGGTTGAGAATTTTGAAGTATCGTATCACAGAGATAAATTGAAAATAAAGCTGCATATCAAGTGGCAGGAACCGGAGATTATAGAAAGAGATATTCTCACATCATAATTCTCTCAGGAGATGCCTTACAGTGAGCCTTACGCTTTCCTCACTGTTATATTTAGGTTTCCATCCATAATTCTTAATTTTCTCAATTGAGAGAAGCATTTTTGGCACATCTCCTTTCCAGCCTCTTTTTCCTCCGGTAAATTTGTATTTAACATTTCTAAGATTCATTTCTTCCACTACTATATCTGCAATTTTTCTGACATTGATCCGGTCCTCGCTTCCTATGTTAAATATTTCCACATCCTCCTTACGGTGCTCGTATCCAAATATTATGGCATCAACGCAATCCTTCACATACAGATATGATTTGCTCTGAGTACCATCTCCAAGGATCTCCAGTTCCCTTGGATTTCTCCTGAGTTTCATTATGAAATCATATATTACTCCATGAGTGCTTCTTGGACCAACGATATTAGCAAATCTGAAAATTACTGCTTTCATTCCAAAGGTGTGGGCATAGGATGTTATAAAAGCCTCCGCTGCAAGCTTGGATGCTCCATAGAGAGATATGGGTATCAAAGGCCCATAATCTTCAGGTGTTGGGATTGTTTTTGCTTCTCCATAAACCGTGGATGTGGATGTGAAAATTATATCCCTGATATCATTTATTCTCATTGCCTCCAGAAGATTGTATGTGGTCCGAACATTCTGCTCAAAGTGTATCTTGGTGTCTTTTGCACCAAGTTTCACATCTGGATTTGCGGCCACATGGTATACGAGATCGATATCCCTTGTTTCTCTCTTGAGGGTTTCTAAGTCAAGAAGATCGGCTTTGACAAACTCAAAATTTTTCTTATTCATATGTTTCTCTATGAACTCTATTTTCCCCGAGCTTAAGTTATCGTACACTTTGACCTCATGCTTTTCAGAGAGCTTATCGACAAGATGACTTCCTATGAACCCGGCACCTCCGGTCACCATAATTCTCATATTTCCTCACCCTTGAGCCATTTGTATATTACCGAGAGTACGATTATGAATATAATTATTCCTCCAATTATGAGGAGTGCTTTTTCTCCAAATGTGAAAATTGCAAAGTACGCACCAAAACCAATGATGAGGGTACCTATAATTGCCCCTACCCCTATGGAAGCCAGAACCTTATATTCTTCAAGCCCGAAGATTCTCCCAATTACTGTGGCAGTTAAACCTCCTGAACCCTGAAAGGGAACAGCAACGAACGCGGCTATGCCTGCATATGCGAATTTTCTAAGAATTCGGTGCTCCTTCCATTTCTTCTTCCCTATTTTTTCCAGCTTTTGTATATATCTTCCCAGTAGAGGTATCATTTTCACAAGATCCCAGTTCCACCCGACCCACCAGGCAACCAAAATATCCACCATAGATATAAGAATGGAAGCGATAAATATGCTCCATATTCCATAGTTATCCTTAAGGAAATAAACAGCGGCCGGAACCATGCTTTCCTTTCCTGCAGGAGGGATGAGATAAAGAACGAGGATACCTCCAATGTGATAAAAGATAGAATCGGGAAAAAGGATGTAGAGCAAGAGTATGAAGATTACAGCAACAATAATTGGAAAAGCAAAACGGTAGATTCTCACCAATATATTCTCTTTCATCTTCCCACCACGATAGCATAGTGGTCCTTCTGAAACCTTTTAAGGTCAATGATTTCCTTGATTGTGAATTTCTCTCCTATTAATTTTGTGGTGGCTTTTAGAATCTCTCGAGGTTTTTTTCTAACATTTATTGTTCTCGTTTTGAGCATGAGATAGCCAATTTCTGGCTCATAATGCTCCATATTTTTGATGAATATCTCCACCTGATCTCTCTGAGAGATGTCCTGATATATCACATGGGGAGAATCCACAAAAATGGAATATTCTTCAGGCTTTCTGGCATCGTTCAAAATGGGGATTATATTCCTCCTTCTCTCTGCCAGGGAAACTAGGGACTCCATAGAGATAGGGGATATTTCAACAGCCCACACAATATGGGAAATATCGGAGATATGGCTCACAGTGGTTCCTGTGGCAGCTCCGAGATACAAAATTGCCGAATCTTTAAATTTGAAATTCTCGAGACCTAAGTACATGGCTGCAACAAGTTTACTTCTCGCGGGATCCCATCTCCTGTAGAGTTTTTTCCCCTCTCTCACTATTTTCTCACCATATACAGGCTCTGGATCCTCTGTTGGAGTGTAATAATTCTTCCCATCAGTGTATACTCCCTGATATCTTGATCTTCGCATAGTGGTAGATGCCATCTTGGATATTTAATGTTTCTCTCAAACTTCAACATCAAATTTTTATACACCCGTTTTTTTTCATGCTTATGGAACTTCTCTCCATAGGTGGTTTTGATCCCACTGCAGGAGCAGGTGTCATTCGTGATATTCTAACATTCAGAAAGCTCAGTGTTTATGGTTTTGCAGTGATAACTGCAGTTACCTTTCAAAACCTTGATGGATTCTACGGTTTTCATCCTTTAAAAGGAGAGGATGTGGAGAGGCAAATAAATTCTTTGGAGGGAGAGGAAATAAAGTTTGTGAAGATAAGTATGGTGGGTAGCGGAGAAATTGCAAAAATTCTTGAGGACAAAATAAAGAGGAATCGATGGTTTGTGATTTTTGATCCTCTTTTGTCCGCCAAAAATGGTTATGTGTTAAATCTTATGGAAAATATAGAGGGTATACTGAAGCTTGCAAAAGTGATAGTGCCAAATGTACCTGAAGCAGAGATTATCTCGGGAATTAAGATAAAAGATGAGGATACTGCAATTAAGGCAGGTTTGAAGATAAGGGAAATATATGGAGGAGATGTTATAATAAAAGGAGGACATCTAAGCGGGGTGAACTATCTCATCTCTGATGAAATTAAGAAGATAAAAACGAAGCTCCTCCCAAAAACAGTGCATGGAACTGGCTGTGCCTATTCTTCGGCTCTTATGGCGTATCTCTCTAAGGGGTTAACTTTGGAAGAAGCATTTTACTCCGCCCAAAAATTTATGGAGGAAGAAATGGAGAAAAGTCTTGCTTTTGGTGGAAGTTATGAGGTGCTTCCATGAGGCTGAGTTACTCCTCATATGCAACATATGCCACATGTCCCCTTAGATACCATCTTGAAAGAGAGTATCCTCTGCGTGGTCCTGAGTATGCAGATCTTTTGATAGGTAGATATATGCATCGATTTTTTTATAATCTCATGGACTTCTGGGATGTGGAAAAGAATGCGAATGAAATATGGAAAGAGATCAAATCAGGGAGAAAGCTAATTTACAGTGATGAATTATGCAGCGAGTTTGAAGATATTCGGGATATGCAATCCTACTATAGCTCTCTTAAAAATACTCTCATTCTTAGCAACAGTGAGGAAAGATACTTGGATAAGATAAGGAGAATAATGGAGATATCTTCTAAGCTCTCCTGGAAGCTGAGGGGAAAAGATTACAGGAAAGAAGTGAGAATGTATAGTAAGGTTGGAGATGTGCAAGTTTTTGGCATTGCAGATTTAATGGGTAAAGATGAGATATTGGAACTGAAAACAGGAAAAATAAATGGATATGAGTTGCAGATAGCCTTTTACTCTCTCATTTTTTATCTAAACAATTACATCCTACCAAGAGCTAAACTGGTTTCTCTCTACACGGGAGAGCTCAGAGAGATAAAACTATCTGTAAAACTCATTGAAAACCTGTATTCGGAGATAAATAAAACTGCTTCAAGGATAAAAAAAGGAATATTTACTCCACGAAGAGGGGATTGGTGCATTTATTGTCCCTATAGAAGTGTATGCTCACAATAGGGTTATTTGCAGAGAATAAGAATTGGAGCCTAAATTTTTAATATGTGATTTGAATAATTTATTTTATGACTTCCTTGGATCTTCTGAGATTCATTTTGGCGATGCCGTTCTTTATCTATGCATCTTACTCGGATCTAAAGGAGAGGCTTGTAAGCACAGCTGTATGGTTTTTCCTTGGAATTTTCTCCATAGCCCTTCTCTTTTATCAGTATCATACTCTCATTCATATACTTGCCATATTGCCCTCCATAATACTTTTTTATGAATGGTTTGTGGAGTGGGATAAGAGGCTATATTCTTACATTTCAATTGCTGTTTCTCTTCTCTTATTTTTATCCGCTTTGGTGTATGCGATTCTCCAAAAAATTTACATCACACCTCTCCTTGTGATGACCATTCTAATTCTTCTTTTCAGGGCATTGTATAGAATTCGGCTCATAAAGGGGAGGGCAGATGCCAGAGCTTTAATGAGCATAACACTGCTCCAACCAACATATCCTCGAACTCTCTTTTCAATATTTCCCCTCTGGAATCCAAAATATGTGGAGATTGTGGAAATAACTTTTCCTTTTGCATTTCTCGCGCTTCTGTATGCAGGCATATTCTTCCTTCTGTTCCTCGTGGGTATGGGAATAATGAATGCTCTTAAAGGCGACACAGGATTCCCTGAAATGTTTATGGGCTACCGATTACCTCTGGATGAAGTTCAATACCATCATGTGTGGCTTATGGAAAGAATAGTGGATGGGGAGCATGTTCTTTACCTCTCTCCCCGTGAGCATACCCAGGAAGACATAGAAAAGCTAAAGAAAATTGGGCAAAATAAGGTATGGGTCCAGCCCAAAATACCTTTTATTGTGTTCATAACTGCAGGATTGTTCGCTGCCTATTTATTAGGAAACTTTCTGTGAAGTTTTGCTGAGAGCACGAAGGATATCGCTACGGGTTAATATGCCTATTACTCTTTTCTCCTCATCTATTACAGGCAACCTCGATACTTCCTTTTTTACTAAAAGGTAAAGGGCATCATATATGTCATCTTCGGGTTTCACATAATGGACTCTTTTTTCCATGACTTCCTCCACTTTTATACTGGATATCTTTTTGAAAATGTCTTTTTGAGATTCTTGGGGCAAGCTCAAGGGTATGGTTTCCATAAAATCAAAGGGCGTTGGAAAAATATAGATTCCAAGTCCCCCTATCTGCTCCTTGAGTATCTCAAGAACGTCTTTCACAGTGAGTATCCCAATAAGTTTTCCTTCAGTGTTTACTACAGGAGCTCCACTTATTCCCTTCTTTGCCAGGAGCTGGGTAGCCTCCTTAATTGTCATATCCGGTTTTAAGGTAATTACATTTCTATTCATCACATCTTCCACTTTCATTATCTTCGCCTCTTCTTCATCTCATACAGAAGCATATCGTTCCACTCCACCTTATGTTTTATAC
>Ga0180298_1000181_pt1 | contig 14185 bp, 16 predicted proteins | sample GuaBasSediGuay13_FD_121800 | JGI IMG/M metagenome (GOLD analysis project Ga0180298, IMG submission 121800) | Subseafloor sediment microbial communities from Guaymas Basin, Gulf of California, Mexico - Guay13, Core 4488-10 , 4-6 cm | ecosystem: Environmental > Aquatic > Marine > Hydrothermal...
ACCTCCCAACATCCCTGATTAAATCCCTGAAAACCGGCGAATCATGCCGAGAACCCTCAGTCACACGCAGAGAAACCACAGTCCGGGATTCCAGGTCGTAGAGAACATGCAGTTTTAAAAATCCCTGTCGCCCTTTTTTACGGACCACGCTGCCAGTTTTCTGGAGGTTTTTAATCCCGTGGAGTCGGCGGCGAGTTTGCTGGGGTTTATTTGGTTTAGAATCAGTTTGTTGAGGTTTGACAGGTATTCTGGTGTTATTTTCTTCCTGTATCTGTTTAGGGTTCGTCTGTCGGGGATTTGGGTTAGGTTTAGTTCTTGTTTGATCCAGTCGGTTGATTTGAGGTAGTTCTGGTAGTCTCTGTCGGTTTTGTTCACGTAGAATTGCCAGAGGATTAGGACGGTTACGGCTTTTGGGTTATAGGCTGGTCGTCCTCTGCCGCCCTTATGCACTCTGTAGGGTTCTGGTAGGTTATAAACTGCGTTTTTGAGTGCTAAGAATACTTTTTTGTCTGGGAGGTTTCTTAATTGTTCGTACTTGGCCCAGTTTATTTTCTGTTTTCTTTTCCGTGGCATGATTTACAATCATCGTTCTGACTTAAAAATCTCACTCACAATTTTGCTCCAATGTCGATGATGCCTATGAGACTCGAGGAAACATTAAATAGCAGCCTTTGGAAATATCAAAAACTCAAATTTAAAACTTATTTTTGTTTTCACAAATTTTATGATCCAGTAGTGTTTGGTTTTTCATAGGAGCTTAAACAAACTTTTTTAAAATCTTCTTTATTGTCCTCAAATTAATCCCTAGTCTCTTCTCTATTGCTAATAATAGTTCAATGTCTTCCTTGTCAACACTTCTACTAAGCAAAACAAGAAAAAAGTAAGCTCCCAAGAATATCACTAAAATTAGAACTACATACCATATGTTTAGAACTCTCAAATTTACACTCCCCATTAACCCTAAAAAGACAAAACTAATGACCAACGACTTCAAGTAATTCCTGCTAAAAGGATGGATTTTAGTCTTTTGATAAAGCCTTAGCGAACCTAGAAGGTTCCCGACAAAGTAGGATGTAGCGGTGGCTATTGCGGCCCCCTCAATACCATAAATTGGAATTAAAAGAGCATTTAATATAACGTTAAAGATTGTAGAAACAAGATTTGATGCCATAATAAACATGCTTTCTCCCATCACAAGGAGAGTCTGCCCATTCAGCCCGAGAAAAGTGTGAAACATAAAGCCCAGAGCCAAAATTCTGAGTGCCACAGCCGCGGATAGATATTTTGTCCCAAAGAAAAAGTTAATAGTGGCCTCGGGAAAGAGGAACATTATACTAAATACTGGTAAAGTCAATATAAAAATCCACTTAGTTAATATTTGATAAATTCTCTTCATCTCATTTATCCTACCTCGAGCATAAAGTTGGGAAGCAATTGGAGGATAAAGAAATGCAGCAGAAGTTAAGAATATTCTTATTAACTTTGTCAAAGGAGAAGCTGCATTGTAAAGACCAACGACCTCCGAGCTTTTATAATAACCAAGCATCAAGGTGTCAGCCCAATTCATTACAAAGACCATAATCCCGCTGAAGAGGAGAGGAAGTGAAAATCTAATAAGCTCTTTCCCAATCCTCAAGTCCAACGACATTCTAAAACCAAAAAGCCTGACCTTCCACACATCAAAAACCAAGACCAAGAACGTGAGGGCTTGGGCAAGGACGTAAGCGAAGAACACGTAAGTGAATGAATAATCCAAGAGAATTCCCAGCACAATGAAGATCAAAAACGCAGTCGGGTAAGCTATGCTCTGAAAGTAAACCTTCTCCCTGACCCTGCCAAAGCCCCTAGAAATAGAGACTACAATAGCAATCAAGGACGAAAGGGGCAGTGCAAGGGCTATTATCTTCAGAGAGTAAGTCAATCTTTCCTCATCAAAAACCTGAGCGATATCTCCTGCCCCGAGGATTAAAATTACAGTCCAGATAACGCTGTTTACAAGGACGATCATCAGGGCAGTAGAAATTAAAGCATCAAGTTTGGAAGGCTTCTTCTCCTTATAAAACGCGACCTCCCTAGGGAGGGAGTTTCGGAAGCCGAGTGTTGCAATGACAAGGGCAATGCTCAAGACAGTCAATGCTAGGTTAAAAACACCGTACTCGGAAGTGGTAAAATATCTGGCGATGATAGCCCTATTAAAAAATCCAAAGAGCATTGAAATAACAGTTCCCACGAAGATTATTCCAGTTCCCCTTGCAATCCTCTGCAACGCATAGCTTACCTCGCTCATCGAAGTCACCTATATAGATTCAATTATCGATGACTGCTTGAGAGCTTATATCAAGGGGGACTTAAAAACTTTAGTCCCTAATTTCATTCCGGTAGCGATGAGAGAAGTTCATCAAGCAATTCCTCAGTCATATCAACGACCTTTTTGTACATCTCCTTGGTTTTTCTAAGTTTCTCGTTCTCTTTTTTCATCCTTTCCAGCTCCCTCAGCATTTTGCCTGTAATTAGCTCGAATTGAACTTTAAATTTTTGAAGAGAGACCTTAACCTCAAATTCTTGATTTCTATATCCCTCAATTTCTCTTTTCAACATCTTGTTCTCTTCTTCAAGTAGCTTACCCCTCTCTTCAAGCAATTTAATCTTTTTGTCCCTAAGAATTTCCGTCACACACTCCAAAACTTTATCCCAGAAGGCCATGATAGAAGTCGAAAACCTCCTGAAGCCCTTCCTCTCCTTGAGTTGAGTTTGATAAAACTCCCACAAAATGTCCCGAGCCTCTTCTGGGGCTTTCTTTTCTAACATTATCTTTATAAGCAAGTCCCCAAGTCCCTCCCACTCCTCTTCCTTCTCCCCGCCTCTCGCCATATAAGCCAAGTACTTCAAGCCCTGACTTGAGAGCGAGTACTTGTACTCATAACCCCTGTAGCAGATTTTCCCGCTTTTGGTCTTAGACTTCCGCTTGACTTTCCGTCTCTTCAAGAAACCCATGGCGTAGAGCCTTCTCAAGTCATTTGAAATCATCTTCCTGCTAAACCTGTGGTAAATCTTAGGAAAAGAAGGATGTGAAATTAACACCGGCTTAATTACCTCTGGTGTACTTGCCTCTCTAAGGCGGTCACTCAATTCCCTTGACGTGAACTCCCCTGTCCCGAAGAAAATGTATATCCTTTCAAGCAATGTTCGAAAATCAAGGATTGCTAAGTTCATCATCTAATAGTATGATGAATTCCATTAAAAAACTTTACCCCCTATCAAGTTGCATGATTTTTCTACCCAACAACTTTTGTATTTTGATAGAAATTGTAGAGCTATGTAATTACTTAAATATACAAAACACATCCTCCTTTCTACACTCAACGCAAAAAGCTTAAATAACGCATTTGCAAACATGGCGCCGAAGAATTACAGGAGGGGAGAGATACGAAACAGGAAAAAGAGCAACTACAAGACGTGGAAGAAATCTACAATGAGATTGGTCAAAGTAAATCATTTGACTTATCGAGCTTCAGCAAAAAAGAGCAGAAGAGAACACACAAGAGAGCGAAAGAGTATGCGGGAAAGAGAAGAGACGAAATTAAAGAAAAAAAGCTAAAGAAGTCCAAGAAACGAAAAAAAAGTTGGAGAGAGCAAGGGCAAGAGCGAGACATCGAAATACCAGCAAGCTGGAATTGGGAGGAGGATAACGCTTGAAGAACTTGACAAAAGCCATGCAAAGATAGTCAAACACATGACCGAGAGAATGAGCTGGTTCACTGACGTTCTGAATGAAGTTGGGTTCTATGCAACGCTAATAGTCATGCAGTACGCTAAAGTTCCAGTTAATGAGATTTACGACCGCATCCTTGACTTCAGCGACCCTCACGAGTTCGTTGCGTTCGTTAGAGATACTTTAAACGCACTACTCGAAGCGAAGGAAGAGGCAAACATAATCGCTAAACTCAGGAAAAAGGTTGATGCACTCGAATTGAAAGTGGCAGTACTTGAAGAAATCATTTACCAACTCAAACAGCAGAGAGACAAAGCCATCATGGCCCTTTACACCGCCCTCTCAATGATGGATGAGGAACAACTAAGAGATTTCGCCAACACGTTTAATATGTACAAAGGGGCTAGCAGAAAAGTAGGTTAAGCTTCAAGACGACAATTATGTTAAGGTTACAGAAACAAGGAGTGCAAACCCTATTGCATCATCTAATTATTCCTCACTGCTCATCCTAGAGAGTATTCTCGAGTCGTGTGAGTTTTTACTGGAGCACTAGGTCTATGAATGCGTCAACTTCCCCAAACTCAAGGGGAATGACATCTTTATCCCCGGCCTTCTGAACGTATACCTTATCTCCATCCCTCCAGATAAACCAGAATTCTAAACCGGGCCAGCTGCCATCTATAAAACCTTTCCTTCTGGGCCTTTTTTCAAGCAGTAGGAGAATTAAAATATGTCCATCTCTAAGAAGAACGACTGAATCAAGTGCGTCAGCTCCAGCAATCTTGCTTTTTTCTTGAATGAGAAACCGGAGCTTCATCTTTTCTAAAACTTCCTCAACCTCATTGAGGTTCAACATCTTTATCGCCACTTCATTTTTTGTAGTATATATTCATAAAATGTATTTAAAGTTTTCGGAACCCAAAAAGCATATTAATGAAAGTGAACAAGTTGTTGGGGGAGTGGGCATGAGTGTTCTGGCCAAGTTTCATGTTGTCGTCCACAAAATCGGTAGGATAATAATCCCTGCAGGCACGAGAAAGTTTTATGGGATAGATGAAGGCGATTTTGTTGAAGTTAAAATAATAAAGTACGAAAACGATGAGAAGCCAAAAGAGGGGGCTTTTACGGCTCGTGTTAGCGAGCAAGGGGGTATATTCATTCCAAAGGCCCTGAGAGAAGTCATGGACATAAAACCCGGCGACATATTAGAGATACTACTACTCGCCCATTACAAAGCCGATAAGTCCAAATAAGTTTGGGGTGGAGATTATAAATAGGCATTGTGAGGACTAACCTTAGCCTTGCCATAGAAAACATCTAAAGATACCCTTTCTCCTTCAAATACTCTTCCAAAACCTCCCTCCAAGGCTTCATTTTCAGACCGAGCTTTTCCAGTTCTTTGTTCTTCAAAGCTGAAAATTGAGGCCTCTTTGCCAATCTTTTAAGCTCGCTCGACTTTATCGGCTTAACCTCAACTCCCCAGTTCAAAATCTCAAATATTGCTTTAGTGAATTCATACCAGGAACAGAAACCTTCATTCACCATATGGTAAACCCCGAACTCAGGCTTTAACTTCGAAAACTTCTTTAAAGTCCTAGCAATGTCTTTCGTATAGGTTGGGCTCATAAACATATCATCAACGACCCTGAGCTCTTCCCCTCTCTTAGCTTTTTGAATCATGGACTCGACGAAGTTTCCGCCCTTCCCGCTTGCCCCGGCCTTTCCATAGAGGCTTGCAACTCTAACGATGTAGTGTTTTTTGGAGTAGTTCTTGGTGAATATCTCCCCGGCGTACTTGCTCAAGCCGTAGACGTTTATCGGGTTCGGGATGTCTTCCTCGGTGTAAGGTTCGCCTTTGGTTCAATCAAAGACATAGTACGTGCTGATGTAGACGTTGATGGCGTTTATCCCGTTAGCATACCCTCGTAATGTTCAAGGCTCCTATTGTATTAACTTGAAAGGCCCTCTCCGGGTAGAGCTCTGCATCGTCAACCCTAACGTAAGCTGCTGTATTGATAATCAAATCAGGTCTCCCTCACCCCGATTATTGCAATCTTCATATTTGATCAACTCTTTCAAAGTTGGCCATTTTTGATCCTGTAATGATACGATTGGATTGTCAATGGGCCATTTGATGTTTACATCGGGGTCATTCCACACTAAGCCTCGGTAGTACTCCGGATTATATGGCTTGTCAAATTTATAGAGAACATCGGCTTCCTCACTTAAGACGACAAAACCGTGGGCAAAACCTTTGGGGACATACAATATATACTTGTTGAATTCTGAAAGAATCACAGACGCATATTTCCCAAAAGTTGGGGAATCTCTCCGTAAGTCAACAACAACATCATAGATGATCCCCTTAGTACACCTGACTAGTTTAGCATGTGCATAGGGTTCTTTTTGAAAATGCAAGCCTCTTAGCACTCCATATTTTGACCTCGAATGTCCATCTTGAACAAACTCTTCTTTTATTCCAGCTTTCTCAAACTCCTCCTTTCTGTAAGTCTCCATGAAGAAGCCCCTCTCGTCCTCAAAGACTTTGGGCTTAATCAAAATCACGTCTGGAATCTCCAAGCGTTTGAACTCGAACCGCATTATTATCACCTTATCTCTTTGTCTCTTTGAATGTTCATGGTATTGTTTAAATCTCTTTTTTTATTTATATAATATTTTTTATATAATTTTTCGCTTTTCGTTTACTGGTGCTATAACTTTTTCATAAAACTCCCTAAGCTTCCTCGTATGCTCCTCAACCCATTCTCCGCTGACTTTTCTCCTCGCAACCCCTTCTCTCATTGCCTGCTTGGCCACAGCTCTGGCCTCTTTCGAGTAAACTTCTGGATTCAGAGGTGATGGAATTATATATTCTTCGCTGAGTTCTTCATCACTTACAACACTCGCTATCGCCTTTGCAGCCTCAATGATCATTGTATCCGTTATCGTCTTTGCTCTCACATCTAGGGCCCCTCTAAAAATGCCTGGGAAGCCGAGGACGTTGTTAATCTGGTTTGGATAGTCGCTCCTACCTATTGCAACTATCTTGGCTCCAGCTTTCTTAGCTTCCTCTGGAAGTATCTCAGGAACTGGGTTGGCCAGTGGGAACACAATTGCATCGTCGTTCATCTTTGCAATCCATTCTGACTTTATAACTCCTGGCCCGGGCCTCGTAAACGAAATCAAAACATCGGTCCCTTTTACAGCTTCCTCAGGTCCCCTGGCAATCTCTTCGGCATTCGTTTTGCTCAAAAGCCAGTCCCTGTGAGGGAAAAGCTTTTCCAAATCCATATCCGCCGTCAGAACAGTTGGCTTTCCATCAACAAGCTCGACAACCCTTACGTTACCCGGTTTTACCCCGGCTTTTGTTAGAATTCTTAAAGTTGCAAAGCCTGCAGCACCGGCACCGAATAGAGCTATTACAATTTCATCGACACTTTTTCCGACAACTTTCAAGGCATTCAAAAGCCCGGCCAAGACAACGGCCGCTGTTTCTTGCTGGTCATCATGGAAAACCGGGATGTCTAGTTCCTCCCTGAGCCTGTCAAGGAGGTAAAAGCACTTGGGTGAAGCTATGTCCTCGAGGTTTATGCTCCCAAAAGTCGGCGCTTTTCTGCAATCTCATTAACTTCTTCCAGAACATCTTTATAAACGGGGATTCCGAGCTTGAACCTTGTCTCCTACGTTAAGAATCCTTTTTCTCCATAGATCCATATCTTTTCAAAATTCGGATGCTTTTTAGAACTCTTTATCTCTTTTATCATAGCACTCATCCCTTCTCTAAACTCCTCGAGGGGAACAAAGGATTCGATGTTTATGGCTATAAAGAAGTGGTTGACCTCGCTCTTTTTTCGCTTGTGTTCTTTACGTGCCTGCTCCAAGTCCCACCGCTTACAATTCCGGCCAAGATATCGACCATAACGCTCAATCCATAGCCCTTGTGCCCACTAAAAAGCTCTCCAAATCCTCCCAGTGGCAGCAAAGCACTATCATTGAAGACTTTTCCAACATCTCTGATAATATTGCCCTCACTATCAATCGCCCAGCCCTCTGGGATTGACTTCCCCTTTCGCTGGTATACTTCTTTTCCAATTGGAACAACACTGGTTGCCATGTCAAGCAAGAACGGCCTATCTTTGGTCGGAGCGGCTAGTGCAATTGGATTCGTTCCCAAAACTCTCTCTATCTCGCCAGTTGGGGCGACCAAAGGGCGAGAGTTCATCATGCTGGTCCCAGTCATCCCCTCTTCGGCGGCCATCAAAGCATAGTATCCTGCTATTCCATAGTGGTTGCTGTTTCTCACTGCTACGACTCCAACACTGCTTTCCTTGGCCTTTTTGATCACCAGTTTCATAGTTTTATGGCCAACGACCCGTCCTAATCCTTCATCCCCGTCAATTAAAGCATAAGAGACTCCTTCCTTGACGATTCTAATGTTTGGATGAGAGTTTACTCTCCCGCTGAGAAGCCCATCAACGTATCTCTTTAACCTCTGAACGCCATGAATTTCAATTTCCCCTCAAATCGGCCATAATAATGTTGTCAGCAGCTATTTCTGCATTTTCTTTGGGAACTCAAGCCCTCATGAAAACCTTTACAACAAAGAGGTTATCCTAAGAATCCCCATGTAATTTTCATCGACATAACTTTTTTCAAACATGTCTATGCCTCATAAATAAAGTAAAGGAGTCACAATATCTTACCATCTAGTTCAACTTCCTTGATAATTCTGTGTGCCTCTAGCAAATACTTATACCACTGAACTGTTCTGGTCTTTATGTCATCCCTAATTTTTCCCTCTTCCAATGCCTGATAAATTTCTTTTGCAGCATCTTTCGGTGTATACTTTGGCTTGAACCTAAGGACTTCTTTTATTTTGGAGAAATCGACCCTGTATGATCTCTTATCTGGATCTCCGTACCATTCATACTGTAATTCCATACCAAGAGCCTCAGCAAGCATTTGTGCTAATGGGAATATCTGATAGTTCTGCTCGTTGCTACCCACGTTGAATATCTGTTTGTTAACGAGGTCATGATCCGCCTCGAGAACCTTGATAAACGCCCTTGAAGTGTCTTTGACGTATACAAAAGGCCTCCACTGGGTTCCGTCACGCATTATTTTTAATTTTCCTTCTTTCCAAAGGTATAGAACCATCGCGTTTATCACTAGGTCAAAGCGCATCCTCGGGGAGAGCCCGTATACTGTGGCCTGTCTCAAGAACGTCACGCTGAATTTGTCATCCCCGAGGGGCATAATATCTTGCTCTGCTAGGACTGCTGACTTTGCATAAGTCGTAAGTGGATTCACTGGAGAATTTTCGTTTACAATCCCATCCTGAAATCCATAGACACTACAGGTAGAAGCAAAGACGTACTTCTCGGCCCCATATTTTTTGGCCAACTTTGCGATCCTTACTCTTCCCCTGTTGTTTATTTCTAGAGTTTTCTGTGGGTCAATTTCGCCAGACGGATCGTTGGATAACGCGGCCAAATCGATAACTGCATCAATACCTCGCATTAGGGAAGGATCAAACCATCTGATGTCATCTTTTACTAACGTTAATCTTGGATGCCCCTCAACATCTTTTAGCGTTTCTTTGCCAAAGAAAAATCTATCTAACACTACAACGTCAAAGTCCCCCTCTAAAAGCATGGGCACCATTACTGAACCTATATATCCAGCACCACCTGTAACTAACACCTTCATTTATGTCACCTCATAGGGTTACTTGGTTTCTCACTAGTAACCTCCTTGCATTTCCCTACTTCTTATATTTTGAAATAAATTTACCAATTGTTTCTACAATGTATGATATCATCTCTTCACTCAATCCGGGGTAGACTCCTATAAAAAATGAATTCTTAGCAATTAAATCTGAATTCTTTAGTTCACCTGCAACTTTTGCATTTATTCTGTGATATGCAGGATGTTTCAGTAGGTTGCCACTGAAGAATAACTTTGCTTCGATGTTATTTTTGAGTAACCACCTCGTGATTTCCTTTCTGGTAAACGGAGCGCTTTCTCTTATTGTAATTGGGAATACAAACCACGAGACCTCGCTTTTTTTGTGCCATCTTGGAAGAATGAAATAATCTTCAAACTCCATAAATGCATCATAAAGCAATTTAAAATTCCTCTTGCGCAGTTCGATGAATCGGGGTAACTTTTCAAGTTGAGCCAATCCCATAGCAGCTTGTATCTCAGTCATCTTTAAGTTGTATCCAATTTCAACGTACGTGTATCTCTTGTCATAGTCTTCAGGCAACCCAAAGATATTCTTAGCAGTGCTCCTAAGGGACCGGGGGCATTCTGTATCCCCACAGGTCTGGGGATTACATATCGGCATGACACAGGCTCTGCCCCAGTCTCTAAGGGATCTTGCAATTTCCGTGAGCTGAGTATCGTTTGTAATTACCATCCCTCCCTCACCGGTAGTTATGTGATGCGCAGGGAAAAAACTAAATGTTCCAAACTGTCCAAAAGTTCCCACATATTTTCCGTCATACTTTGATCCGAGGGCATCGCATGAATCTTCGATTAAGATCAAATCTTTATCTTCTACTAGATCCATGAGATGGTCCATTTCATTTGGATTCCCTATAGTATGTGCAATAAATATGCCCTTAGTTTTTGGAGATATGGCATTCTCTATGTCCTTCACTGAGGGATTATACGTTCCCAATTCAACATCCACAAAAACAGGAATTAAGTTATACTGAATAATCGGGTTTACAGTCGTTGGAAATGAAAGACCTGTTGTTATTATCTCATCTCCGGGCTTTAGTTGAAATTGTTTTTTGAGTCTATTCGAGAAAAATGCACCCATTGCTACCAGATTAGCAGACGATCCGGAGTTGACTGAAATTGCATGTTTAACTCCAAGGGTCTTTGCAAATTTATTTTCAAACGTTAATGTGTATTTTCCCCCACTGAACCACCCATCCAATATAGCATTTATCATACTATTGATTTCTGTATGATCATATACCGCACCAGCGTATTGAATTCTTGTTTTTCCCGGGGCGAATTTCTGTGCTTCTTGTTTATATTCTACAAGTTCCATGACAATTTTTTCTATTTTTTGTCTCAATTCTTTCTCAGTAGCATCAATCATGTTTGTACACCTCTTCCAACCAAGAGATAGTTCTCTTTATACCCCCAACTAAATCTACTTTGGGCTCCCATCCTATTAATTTCTTTGCTTTTTCATAAGACCCCACTTGGTGTTTTATGCCGCCAAATTTTTTAGGATATTCCACAAATACAATTTCGGAAGAGCTACCTGTCAATTCCTTAATAATTTCTGCTATCCTTAGAGTAGTGGTCGTCTTACCTGTTGCCAAGTTAATGGTCTCTCCGGCCGGCAAATCCTTCGCCAACCAAAGCCCCCATACTATATCCTCAATATACGTGTAATCTCTAGTATCAGTCCCGTCCCCATATATTGTTATAGACTTATTGTGAATAGCTTGTCTATAAAAAGTTGGAATTACCTTGTTCAGTTGCATATACGGGCCATATGGGTTAAATATTCTAACAATTTTAACATCAAGTCCATAGCTCCGGTAATAGGCATAGCATGTCCTATCACATGCTGTTTTTGATGCTGCATAAGGATTTGGAGGGTTAAGAGGGAAGTCCTCCGTTATAGGTACTTTCGAATCTCCATAAACCTCACAGGTTGAGAGGTACAACACAGGAATATCATACTTCCTACTGACCTCTAGGACATTCAGAGTTGTTTTGATATTCATCTCGATAGTTTCTACGGGTTTAAGCACACTTTCTCCGGGTTTTGCCTCGGCGGCAAAATGATAAACAATATCGGGTGCCTCATTTTTTACAAAATCATTAAATTGATCAATGTTCATTAAATCCTGACCGCGCCTTCTCGAGTATCCTACAACTTCAATTCCTAATTTTTCTAGATAAGTTCGCATATTTCTGCCAATAAACCCAGTATCTCCTGTGATTACAACTTTCATAAAGCAGATACCTCTCTAAATTTTATAATACCACTTGAGAATTGTCCCCAATAATGAGTCTTTTTCCAAACGGATGGTTATGTTGTCTTAGGATTTTCACATTTCTTCCAATCAGACTCTCTACTATCCTTCCTCCACACTTAATTTTACTGTCCTCCAAAACCACAGAGTCTTCAATCTCAGTGTTTTCGATAACGCAGTTGTTTCCAATGCTCGTATAAGGCCCGATGTAGACATTTTTAATTATACAATTTTTGCCAATTATCGCCGGACCCTTAATTACGGTATTCTCATCAATTTGGGTACCTTCCTCAATTATTACCCTTCCATGAATCCTTGCGTTGGTTTCTACTTTAATGCTCGTCTTTATGTCATCCAAAATTAGTCTATTTGCCTCTAGAATGTCCTCAGGCTTTCCAGTGTCCTTCCACCAGCCGGTGACTTTTGTCCAACCAACTTTATAATCGTGATCAATTAACCATTGTATGGCCTCAGTAATCTCTAACTCCCCTCTCCAAGAGGGTTTTAGATGGGATATGGCTTCAAACACAATTGGCTTAAAGAAATAAATACCAACTAAAGCCAAGTTGCTTGGGGGGACTTTGGGCTTTTCAATTAATCGTTTTATTGTCTTTCCATCTTCACTAAGTTGAACAATTCCAAATCTTTGAGGGTTTTTAACTTCACACAGCAGAATGCTCGCATCAAAATTCTCCTTTTTGAAGTATTTCAAATGATTGACAATCCCTTCTCTAAGAATATTGTCCCCCAAATATACGACAAAATCACTACTACCAATCCAGTATTGAGCAACCTTTATTGCATGAGCTATACCAAGGGGCTCACCCTGGTAGATGAACTCAATGTTAGCGTCCCAGTCAACGCTTTTTACGGTCTCAATTACCTGGTCCTTGTTGGGCCCGAGGATAATTCCAATATCATGAATTCCCGCCTCTATGACATCCTCAATCGCATAAAAGAGAACCGGTTTATTTGCAACCGGTATAAGCTGCTTCTGCTGTGAATAAGTCAAAGGCCTCAATCTCGTGCCATAACCACCGGATAAAATTAGAGCTTTCATATTGCTACACCACATCTTTCCTAAAGTTACACAATTAAAAAAATTTTTGGTTGATCAGAATTGCCACGTTGATAGCCTTCTTCAGCATCTTTATCGAGACTCCTGCTTAAAAGCACTCGGAATAAGTAACTCTCACTTCATAAATCAAAATAAAAAACATTAAAACCTAATCTCCCCTCTGTATCTTCGCGTGCCCTCCAACTAAGCTCTTCTTAAGCTCGAGGTTCCTTATTTCACACTTCTCGTCGATTATAGAACGCCATATTGTAGAACCCCTGATAACAGTGTTTTCAAAGATTATGGAGTCGCTCACGTCGGAGTTCTCTATGATGCAGTTCCCTCCAATATAAGCATAGGGCCCAACTATTGACCTCCCAAGAATTCTTGCACCCTTCTTTATAACCACCGGAGGAATTATCTTGGAATAAGGACTTATCTGAATCTCTTCAATTTGACTCTCCTTAAGTAATGTCTTCATAGCCTCCAAATAGCTGTCAGCCGAACCAATATCATACCAGTAATCATCGAACTTGTATGCATAAATTTCAATGCCATTCTTCAGCAACCACTCTATGAAATAACCTGGGGAATCCCTATTACCTCTCTCGAGGTATTCACCAACCTTCTCTATAACATCCTTTGGAAAAGCATAGACACCCGTGCTTATCAATGTGGACTTTGGTTGCAGAGGTTTTTCCTGAAAATCAATGACCCTGTTCCCTTCAAGGAGGACTACACCATACCTCTTGGCCAGCTCAAAGTCACCTACATCATAGACCGCTATTAACGCCTTTCCACTGTAGTGTTTCAAAAAGTCTTCCAGAGAAAAGGAGAACAAATTATCACCAGCAACTATAAGGTAATCATCAACACCAAGTTCTGATACTGCATACTTAATTGCTCCAATGGTCCCCAGCTTTTCCTCTTCGCTTATGGTTTCCTCTACAATAAGCCCAATGTTGTTTTTTTCGGCCCAATTCTTAAAATGCTTCTCAAAGAACTTGTTGGTGGATACATGAACTTCCAAACCAAGATCCTTAGTCTTCTCAAGGATGTAATCGATGATGTATTTATCCCCCACAGGTAAAAGGGGTTTTGGTTTACCCTTTGTGATCGGCCACAAACGAGTGGCATAGCCGCCAGCCATTATTAAAACTTTCATATTTCTCTCCCCCTCCAAGCAGTATTAAAGTTACTCTAAACATATTTAAATCCTTTGTCATAATTAAGGTGGTGATTAAAATGAAAATTCTGGTTACTGGCGGTGCCGGGTTTATAGGTTCTCATCTTGTGGATAGACTTATGGAAGATGGTTATGAAGTTAGAGTTCTCGATGATTTAAGTGCAGGAAGCTTGGAAAATCTAAAAGGGTGGATTGATCATGAACGTTTTGAATTTATGCAG
>Ga0180298_1000183_pt1 | contig 14129 bp, 12 predicted proteins | sample GuaBasSediGuay13_FD_121800 | JGI IMG/M metagenome (GOLD analysis project Ga0180298, IMG submission 121800) | Subseafloor sediment microbial communities from Guaymas Basin, Gulf of California, Mexico - Guay13, Core 4488-10 , 4-6 cm | ecosystem: Environmental > Aquatic > Marine > Hydrothermal...
CCAAGATGGCATCAAGCAACATTCCGCAAGTCTAGGAAACGCATAGCGGAAAAGTTACAAAATCCCAGAATCCTAAAGATACACTTCCACACGTTGCGACACTGGAAGGCAACCATGCTCTACCATCAGACTAAGGACATCCTTTACGTCAAGGAATTTCTAGGCCACAAAAGAATCGAGGACACACTGCTCTATGTCCAAATTGCTGAGGCCATCTTCAGAGAAACAACAGACGAGTTCACGGTTAGGGTCGCCAGCAAACCGGAGGAGATCAAGCAGCTCCTCGAGGTAGGGTTTGAATACGTGTGCGAAAAAGACGGCTTAATGTTCTTCCGCAAACGCAAGTAGCTAACAAAAAAGCTATATAAAAACCGGAAAAATCTGTTAAAATCCCGCTTTTAACGGATCACGTGGCTTCATGAGTTCTCGTAGAAGCACGGTTGCATAGGAGCCGCGATGCAAGGTGAAAGATACCTTTGCCTTGCGCTTTGAAGGATTAGCGGAGTCTTTCGACACCTCGTTAAGCGTGAAATCTTTCATTGGAGCTGTAACCGTTCGCAGTCCTCCTCTCAAACTGATTTCCGGTATAGCTTCGATTTTGAATTTTTCAGGTGAAATTTCCTCCTCTTCTAGTATTTGCCTTTCAATTTCACCTTGCAATCCTCGGGACAAGTGCTGATTGAAACCCACCAATGGAATTGCCAGATACATCCGTCCATCCTTGATCGCTTTATTAATCTCCGCTCTCTCTTCCGCGCTAACTATTCTGTTCATTTTGAGCATCGGCAACCCGGAAATTTCAACGTTAACAACGTAGTCTCCGACCTCAGCTCTGTTCAGCGGAAAACCCGTTTCGATTCTTCTGCTGAGGAACTTATTAAACAGATATGCTTGGTAAGCTTGTGGGAAGAGCCTTCTAAGCTTTATTGGAAGCGTTTTGAAGGCTCCGACGAAGTCTTCTGATTTTTCAATCAGATGTTTGAGCATCAAACGTTCATAGTAAAGCTTTCTGGGAAAAATTTTCAACGCTTGCTTAAAATCCTGCGTCGCTTGCAGTTGTCTGCGTGCTTCTCTTGATTCAGGATGCTCGTGATTGCTTGGTTTAGCCAAGAAAATCATAGCAGCTTTTCGGAAGTTTCCTTGAACCATGGCTTTTCCAACAAGATGCGTTATCGGTCTCGCTGTCCCGAATCTCTGATGACCGAAAAAATTCGGGGTTCCACCGATGGCTTTCAGTTCTTCAATGGTTTTCGCTATCCGCTTTTCTATGGTGGATTTTGAATGGCTTATCGCTCTGACGGTTACGTGAAAATTGTTTCCTAAGAGGAAATAAGAAGAAAGTTTACTGTGAAAATAGCCAATTGGATGAACCTTCAAGTCTTTGACACAAATCCCTTGCAACTCCTCGGCTGACACACCCTCAATTGTGACGTATTGGGCGGTGACGGCTCTCGCATCTTTTATCCCCGCGATTTGAACACGGTTCGAGTTTACGCCCAGCCTCTGGGCAACCGCCTTGACAGCCAAAAAAGTATCCCAGTTACGTTTAATCATAACACACAGCAAATACCGATTTCTCTTCTGTGAAGAACCCAAAACTTCAGGTTTCGCTTGCCTCGCATAATTTATTTCAGCCTTAGAACCGTCAACAAGCACTTCCTCAACCATGAAATCCTCAGGATACTGTCGAATGCCCCCGCCGACACCGAGAGATTTTGTTGCATAAACCCCTATACCCATAAATTTTTCCAATCTGGAGACAAACAATCTTAAGCCTTCTATAAAAGCTGAAGAGCACCCGTTACTCTATCTATTTTTTCAGTTGGCGCTGGACCGATTCCTAAACACGTTATCGTTCCAGGCGGCACTTCCGTGAGGCCTCTGTCGGTTATCAAGGCGCATGGCAACGCTAGCTTTTTTGCTTGTTTCTCAAGCTCTAAAAGTTCTTTTTCACTTTCCACTTTGACGGCAACTTTGCATTGCCCCTCTTCCATCCATGCTTTCCACCAAGCTCTGTGTTTCTTGCGTGCTTCTTCTGAAGCTGAAACCGCTGCGTGTCCAGCTTGAGCTGCGATTTTTCCTTTACTCATTTTTAAATCGGAGCGAATAATGAGCACCTGTTTGTAGCGGAACTCTGACATGCCTTTTTCAACCATTTCCCTATTTCAGTTGTTTCGGTGTTTTAAGGATTGTCAAGAGCGTAGGAGATGAGGAAATAGAAAATAGCTAAGGATACTCTGGGGTTTCGAAGCGCATTTAACAGAGAGTGTCCTTGAAAATCTATGTCTTTGAAGTTTTGAAGAGCTTTGTCTAAGCCTGTCTTTTTACAGAACTGGATGATGGAATCAATTTTTTTGTCGGATAATGCATCAAGCATTTTCCTCATCTTAAGCATAACCTTTAGGTCGAATCCCATTATTTTGCGGCATCGTTTCTGGTATTTGCTTAAAAACCGTGAGGAACAATCATTTTTAAGTAATGCTTCATGGACAACTTCAGCCGCGATTCTGGCGCAGTTCATCCCTAGAATGACACCTCCACCCGTTGTCGGTTTCACTTGTGATGCAGCATCGCCAACGGCTAAGAAACCGTTTGAATATGCTTTTGGAATCATTTCTCCAAGCGTTATGGAGTGGAAGGATTCTCGCAGAATCTTTGCTTCACAAAGTTTTTTTGTTGCCTCTGGATGTTTACGCATGAATCTTTGCAAGTAATCCTTGGGATTTCCGATTTTTGTCGCCAGTCCAACTTTTGCTCTTCCGCCACGTGTAGGGATAAGCCAAGCGTAAAAGCCTGGAGCGTAGTTTCTTCCAAGGAAAACCTCAACCATGCCTTCCTCTAAGTTCTTAACGTTTTCAACCTCAGCGTGCACAGCTTTAACGAGCATTTGAGGATTAAGCGAAGATAAGCCAGCTTGTTTCAGAAGCCTTGAGGATATTCCTTCAGCGTCAATCACGATTTCAGCTGAGGCTTTTTCTCCATTATCAAGCGTAACGCCTTTCACATAACCGTTTTCTACAATTAAGGAATCAACCCTTGAGTTTAAAAAATAGTGGGTTCCCACGCTTTCCGCTTTTCTGGCAACATACTTGTCGAAGAGAACGCGGTTAACCGTGCATGTCACCGGTAAAGAAAGGCGGATTGAGAAAATTTTTCCCGATGGTGAGTGGAAAATTACGCCGTAAAAGATGTTTTCAACGATTTTTGGGGGTAAAGGGTATATTCCTAAGTTTTTCAGCCCGTTTATGCTTAAATGTCCTGGACAATGGGATGGAACACCGATTTCTCCGTGTTCCTCAAGGACTGCTACTTTGACCCCCAGTTTTGCAAGGTTTAAGGCTGCGAAGGAACCGCATGGACCCCCTCCGACGACAACCACTTCTGAAGATTTTTTCATAAGATTGCACTAAACGGGTTTAGGCTACAAGTTCAACTCTTCTCTTCCCACGAGTCATCGAGGTTACGCGAATCTTACCGCCGATTTCAAGTCTCATTAACAACTTATTAAAGTCAAGCAAACCTAACCCTTTAAACTCGCTGCTCAACGCGTTGAAAAGCTCCGTGTCGGTCATAGCGCCTTTCTTTTTTAAGATTTCCAGCAGAACATAGTAAAATGGGTGTGTCTTCCATATTTTGGTTGGCATACACTTTCCTTCTAAGCAACGGGTGTTATCGGTTTTTGAACTTGCCGAAGCTGCTTCATGAAACTCTTATACCAGTTTTCCATCTCTGGTGAGATTGCCGGACCGACCTTTTTCATCGCTTCTTGGAAATCTGTGAACGTGACTTCTTTCGCGTTCACGTCTTTTCTCAGAGCGTTCATAGCTGCCTCTCTGCAGAGAGCCTCTATATCAGCACCAGAATAGTTCTTGGTCATTTCAGCCAGCTTCTTAAGGTCAACATCCCCAGCCAACGGCATGTTCTTCGTGTAGATTTTGAATATTTCAAGTCTGCTTTTCTCGTCTGGTTCAGGCACGTATATCAATCTGTCAAATCTTCCTGGACGGAGCACCGCGGGGTCAACGATGTCGGGTCTGTTCGTCGCTGCGATAACTACTATGTCCTCTAAGGTTACGATTCCATCCATCTCCGTTAGAAGTTGACTGATAACTCGTTCCGTCACACCGCTGTCCGCGAAACCTAAGCCGCGACGTGGGACAAGAGAGTCTATCTCATCGAAGAATATCACGGCTGGAGCTGCCATCCTAGCTTTTCTGAAAACCTCTCTTATAGCCTTTTCAGACTCTCCAACCCATTTTGAAAAGACTTCTGGACCCTTAATCGTTATGAAGTTTGCTTCACTCTCCGTCGCCACAGCCCTAGCCAACAAGGTCTTACCACAACCAGGCGGTCCATACAGAAGGATTCCCTTCGGAGGTTTTATACCCAGTCTCTTAAAGATTTCAGGGTTCTTCAGCGGCCATTCAACGGCTTCTCTGAGTTCTTTTTTAACCTCTTCAAGTCCACCTATATCCTCCCAGTGAACGGTCGGCACTTCTATGTAAACTTCACGCATGGCTGTAGGCGTTATCTCCTTGTACGCGTTAAGGAAGTCTTCCATCTTCACCTCCATCTTCTCCAGCACGCTGGGCGGAACACGCTCTTCTTCCAAGTTTATCTGGGGTAGATATCTGCGGAGGGCTTTCATAGCGGTTTCTCTGCACAGTGCCGCTAGGTCTGCGCCTGTGTAACCGTGAGTCAGTTCAGCTAGCTTCTTAAGGTTAACGTCTTCAGCCAAGGGCATTCCACGAGTGTGAATCTGCAGGATTTCGTATCTTCCTTGTTTATCCGGAACACCTATCTCTATTTCTCTGTCAAACCTTCCTGGTCTGCGGAGAGCTGGGTCTAAGGCTCCAGGCCTGTTTGTTGCACCTATGACTATGACGTTTCCTCTTCCTGATAATCCGTCCATTAACGCTAAGAGCTGCGCAACTACACGTCTTTCAACTTCGCCTGTTACTTCTTCCCGTTTAGGCGCTATCGCGTCTAGTTCATCGATGAATATTATGCTCGGCGAGTTTTGTTGGGCTTGCTGGAATATTTCTCTGAGTCTCGCCTCTGATTCTCCATAGAACTTGCTCATTATTTCAGGTCCGTTTATCGAGAAGAAGTTTGCCTCTGACTCGTTCGCTACAGCCCTAGCCAACAAGGTCTTACCACAACCAGGCGGTCCGTGAAGCAGAACTCCTTTCGGCGGGTCTATGCCTAGTCTTTGGAAGAGTTCAGGGTGTCTCAGTGGAAGCTCAACCATCTCTCTGACTCTTTGTATCTCCTCGTGTAGTCCGCCTATGTCTTCGTACGTTGTTCTCGGTAAGCCCTTTCCTTCTGGTGCCGGTTCGTTGAGTATCGTCAGCCTTGTGTTTGCTGTGACCTTCACTATGCCGTGAGGGCGTGTCTTCGTGACCGTGAAGGGTATGGCGTGTCCAAGCATCATTATAAGCGTGGTGTCACCTTCTAGAAGAGTTCTTTCCATGAGTCTGTTTTTAACGAAGTTTGTGAAGTCTTCGTCGACGTTCAGCCTCATGTCCACGGGTGCAAGAGTGACGTTTAAGGCTTCCTTAACCTTTGCTGGTCTCACAAGAACGTATTCGTTTATGGCTACCCCAGCGTTTTTGCGGGTGAACCCGTCTATACGGATTATTCCTCGGTTTTGGTCTTCACTGTAGGCTGGCCAAGCTATGGCTGAAGTTGTTCTTTTGCCGACTATTTCTATAACGTCGCCCGCTGATATGCCGAGTTTGTGCATTGTTTTCTGGTCTATTCTGGCTATTCCCCTTCCAACATCCCTTTGCCTCGCGTCGCCGACACGTAACTGAACTTCGGTCATGCTCATTCACCATAAATTATGATTACTCGTTTCGAAACAGAGCGTATTCCTATATAAATGTTTAAGCTATCTGCTTGTCCTACGCACCATACCGGGTTGCACTTGGCTTATCTCTTTTATCTGCTGAAGTTTTTTCTCAAGCTCGTCGAGCACACCTGATTTATCCTCCGGAATCTTTATGTGCGCTATCAGAGCGTTTAAGCCGAAGGCGATGGGTTCCTCTCCGAAACCATAGATCGAAGCGAACTCCGGCAGGCAATCCTCAATCTTCTTTCTCAACATGTTAAAGTCAACCGTTATGTCCACCGGAAAAATTTTGTAAGAAACAACAACACTACCCATTTTATTTCAAACCTCCTTTCACTTTCACGGTCCGACAAAACCGCATTTCGGACACTTGTAAGGACGACCAAATTTTCTACATTTTTCACAACGTCTTATCAGAATCTCCCCGCAGTTCGGACAGAGAAACTTTGTTGCTCCTGTTCCAGGCGGTATTGGCTTACCGCAGCTTGTGCAAGTAACCAATGTTATTGACGTCGCTTTCTCAGTCATCCTATATTCCTCAACGGTGTGGTTTTGTAATTGTTAGACTCCCTTATATTTTATATGCTCTATAAATTTTGAAAATTATAGATAATCAACCAATAGATTTCACAATAAACCAAGTTGGAAAAACCGCCCAAATCACCTACAGTATTACCGACACTCTGAGGAAACTAACAGCCACATCCCAATTTTCTCATAAATTTATTATCCGAGATTCTCTCTTTTTAACTGAGGGAAGTTTCTCTTGGGAGTAAACCTTCGCGATTTGGTTCCGAAAGTCACGGTTAAACTGCAGGATTTAAACGGAAAATCCATAGCCATAGACGCTTACAACGCTTTATACCAGTTTTTAGCAATAATCCGTCAGCCAGACGGAACACCGTTAAAGGATAGCACCGGAAGAATCACAAGTCATCTGAGCGGTCTCCTTTACAGAACAAGCAACCTTGTGGAGATGGGTATAAAACCGATTTACGTTTTCGACGGAACACCACCCGCGCTTAAGGAAGTTGAAATCAAAAGACGTATGAAAGCCAAGGAGGAAGCCTTAATAAAGTATGAAAAAGCCTTGAAAGAAGGAAAAATAGAGGAAGCCTGCACATACGCCCAAGCAACATCACGGCTGAAAGATTACATGGCGGAGGACAGCAAACACCTCTTAGATTTGATGGGAATCCCATGGGTTCAAGCACCAAGCGAGGGGGAAGCCCAAGCAGCACACATCGTGAAGCGGGGAGACGCAGACTACTGTGCAAGCCAAGACTATGACAGCCTACTCTTCGGTGCCCCAAGACTCGTGAGAAACGTGACGATTTCAGGTAGAAGAAAGCTTCCAGGAAGAAACGTCTACATCGAAGTTGCACCCGAAATCGTTGAGCTTGAGGCTGTTCTGAAGGAGTGTGGAATAACTCACGAACAGTTGATTGACGTAGGAATTCTCATAGGCACAGACTTCAACCCCAACGGTGTGAAGGGGTTAGGGCCAAAAACAGCCTTGAAGCTTATAAAAGAATACGGAAGCATAGAAGAGGCTTTCCCCCACCTGGAAAACGCTGAGTTCCCTGTTGAACCGCGAAAGATAAGAGAGATATTCCTACATCCGAAAGTAACGGATAACTATCGGATTGAATGGAGAGAACCGGATGATGGAGGCGTTGTAGATTTTATCTGTAGACAGAGAGATTTTTCAGAGAACCGGGTGCGGAAAGCCTTGGAAAAGATGCGGAGAGGCATCAAAAAGCTTAGGGGAAAAACGACTTTGGAGCGATGGTTTGGATAACCAATTTTATTAACTTGGAAGACTAAACCTTCCTTCTTAAAGTTAAGTTAAATCAGCTGTTAGGAGAAAGTGAAATGAACGAAGAGATAGAGCTTCCCGAACCTTTCAAGATAAAAATGGTTGAGAAAATCACCCTTCATCCAAGAGAGAAACGTGAAGAACTCATAAGAAAGGCTGGCTACAACGTTTTCATGCTCAAGGCTGAAGACGTTTTTATAGACTTACTGACGGACAGTGGAACATCAGCCATGAGCGCCCACCAATGGGCTGGAATGATAGAAACAACCCAAGCGTATGCTGGAAGCCAGAGCTATTACTCCCTTGAAAAAACGGTGAAAGACATCTTCGGCTTCAAACATTTCATACCGGTACATCAGGGCAGGGCAGCGGAGAACATACTTTTCTCCACCATGGTTTCACCTGGAAGCTACGTTCCAAACAACACGCACTTTGACACCACAGAGGCAAACGTTTTAAGAAACAAGGGTACACCAGTGAACCTCGCCGTCGAAGACGCGTATGACTCGGCGAAAATCTCACCGTTTAAGGGTAACATGGACACGGAGTAACTTGAGGATTTTATCCATGAAAAAACTCCGGAAAAAATACCGTTAATAATGACAACGATAACAAACAACAGTGTCGGCGGTCAACCAGTTTCAATGCAGAACATAAGGGAAACAAGTGAGATAGCTAGAAAATACGGCATTCCATTCTTCATAGATGCCTGTCGATTCGCAGAAAACTGTTATTTCATCAAAAAAAGAGAGGAAGGCTACGAGAACAAGACGATAAAAGAAATTGCAAGGGAAATTTTCTCTTACGCTGATGGATGCACGTTCAGCGGAAAAAAGGAAGCGCTAACAAATATCGGTGGAATGCTCTGCACAAACAGCGAAGAACTATACCAAAAATTCAAAAATCTGCTGATAGTAATCGAAGGCTTCATAACATACGGTGGATTGGCATGCAGAGAACTCGAAGCCATGGCTAGAGGACTTTACGAGGCCATAGACGAAAACTATCAAGCGTATAGGCATAGACAGATAGAGTATCTGGCGAAACTGTTGAGAGACGCTGGTGTGCCCATAGTTGAACCTCCGGGAGGACACGCGGTTTACGTAGACGCGAAAAGGTTTCTGCCACACATTCCACCGGAACAGTTTCCAGCCCAAGCGTTAACCGTTCAGCTTTACATAGAATCAGGAGTGAGAGCCGCAGAGCTTGGAAGCTCATGTTTTGGAAAAATAGACGAAAAAACCGGAGAGTTCATCCCGGCTAGAATGGAGCTCATGCGACTCGCCATCCCAAGGCGAACATACACGGACAATCATTTAAGATACGTCGCGGAATGCCTTATAAGACTGTACAAGAAGAGAGAACGGATAAAAGGTTTAAAAAGGGTTTATGCACCGAAGCTTTTGGGACATTTCACGGCGAGGTTTGAACCAGTAGGTTAAAGCCTCTGTCCGTAACGTCCTGTTAAGGGAACAAAGGCTACCCCACCGAGGTTCTCCCGTTTAATTTTTCTGTCCACTCCTTTCGTAGCCTTAATCAAGCTTTGAAAAAGATATGTGCCCCCCACGGGAATCAGCATTATTCCGTTCGGCTTCAACTGTTCAATCAACGGCTTCGGAATCTCCGGCGCAGCGGCTGTGACGAGGATTCTGTCGTACGGAGCCTTCTCAGCGTAACCCATAGAACCGTCAGCGCAGATTATGGTTACACGATCCCCATATCCGGCTCTCATGATGTTTCTTCTGGCAAATTCAGCCAAGTCTTTGATGATTTCCACCGTGTAAACGTGTCCCCACTCGCTCCTAGGCGCATCATTCGGCGCAACAATTTCAGCTATGGTTGCGGCGTGCCATCCTGAACCAGCTCCAACCTCTAACACCTTGTGACCAACTTCCAATCGAAGGGCTTCGTTCATTATTGAGACCATGTTTCGCCTAGCCTAGCGGTGAGCTAAGCTATGTGGCGCCGAGATTGTCTGCCCATAACCGATTGGAAGCGGGGTGTCCACAGTGCTGTAAGACCGCATTTCCTCCGGAACAAAGTTTGTGCGAGGAACAATACGCATAGCTCTGATGACCCTTTCGGAGCGGAGAATGCCTTCTCGAATCAGCTTTTTAACCAGCCCTTCCCATCCTTTTCCTTCCAAATTCAAACACCAAATGAATAGTGACTGCTCACGCTTTTAACATGTTTGTATTTGAAAGAAAGATGCAGAATAAACTACTTCACGGTGACGGATTTGGCAAGGTTTCTAGGAGTGTCCGGGGTGTGTCCTCGCTCAACAGCCATGTAGTAAGCCAACAGTTGCAACGGGATGACAAAGGGTATAGGCGACAACACCTCCGGAATCCCCCTCGGCACCTCTATGTAATCATCCGCTAATCTTTTGACTTCATCATCGTCTTCCTCGACTACAGCTATTATGGAGGCGCCTCTCGCCTTCATCTCCATAATGTTGCCAACCATTGTTTTGTGAGTGCCGTCTCTTGGACATATAAAGACAACTGGAAAACCTTTTTCTACAAGGCTTATCGGACCATGTTTGCTTTCTCCGGCTGGATAGGCTATGGCTGGAACATAGGCGATTTCCATAAGCTTCAGTCTACCCTCGTAGGCTGTCGCCGTGTTTATTCCTCTGCCGAGGAAGAAGAAGGTTTCAGCGTCCTTATACTTCTTTGCTATTCGTTTCACGTTTTCCTCCTGCGTTTCGATTATTTTCTCGACAACGTCTGGGAGGCTTTCAAGCTTCTCCGCTAGAAAATCCATCTCATCCTGTGAAACCTTACCCCGCTTCTTCGCAAGTCTTAGGGCTAGCTGGGCTAAAACTGAAAGTTGAGAGGTGAAAGTCTTCGTTGCAGCTACACCTATCTCTGGACCGGACTGCTGGCAGATGTAAACCCTTGAAACTCTGGTTAGAGTTGAACCTATAACGTTTGTCAATCCGAGAACGGTGGCTGCTCTTTGACGGGCACAGTTAACCGCCGCTAAAGTGTCCGCCGTCTCACCTGACTGGCTTACCGCGAGAATTGTGCTGTCGATGTTGACGGATTTTCCGTGTTGCTCAACAAACTCTGAGGCTATAACCGGATAAGTCGCTAAAAAGGCAAGTTTTGAAAACATGTAGGAGGCAGCCAAACACGCGTGATAGGATGTTCCGCAAGCCACGAGGAAGACTTCGCGGGCGCGGTCAAGGAACGTCGACATCAAATCAAGGTAGTGCTCCTGCAGTCTAAGAGTGTTCCGTAAACATGCCGGCTGTTCATGAATCTCCTTCAGCATAAAATGAGGATAGCCTTGCTTGACAGCCATCTCAGGCGTCCAATCAACAATCTTAGGCTCCCTTGTAACTAAGCTTGCATCGCTGATCCTTTTGATTTTAAAGCCTTCAGGTGAAAGAACAACGAGTTCCCCGTCTTTAACCACAACCATTTTGTTGGTTAAGGGTAGAAAGGCTGGAATGTCTGAAGCACAGTAGACAGCGTTTTCACCTAACCCTAGAACGAGAGGACTCTCGTTTCTAGCGCAGACTATCTTGTCTGGCTCCTTTGTTGAAACAACAGCGATAGCGTAGGAACCCTCAAGTCTTCTAACAGCATCCAAAACAGCCTCCTCAAGACTCAAGGAGGAACTCTTTAAAGCCTCTTCTATAAGATGAGCTATAACCTCAGTGTCTGTTTTAGACCTAAACATGTGACCGCGATTCTCCAGCTCCAGCTTTAACTCAGAAAAATTCTCTATGATTCCATTGTGAACCACAGCTATTTGCTCATCACAGTCGGTGTGTGGATGCGCGTTCACCTTTAATGGTGCACCGTGAGTAGCCCATCGGGTGTGTCCTATGCCTATGTTCCCAGGCAAATCGTCTAAATTGTGAATTTTATGAACCTCGTCGATTTTTCCTTGATCCTTTTTTATGTAAAGCTTACCGTTGTATAGAGTTGCTTCGCCGACCGAGTCGTAACCGCGATATTCAAGTCTTTTCAAAGCCTCGTGTATTATGGGTGCAACGTTTCCGTTTTTGGAAACACAACCGAAAATTCCACACAATGCTTTCATAAGCCTCCAAATTCTGGTCTCTGACAAAAACACTCATGTCTTCTGATTCTATAAACTTTTTTAAGGAAAAATTTTCGATTTTAAAAATTCTTTACAACGCTTTTCCATGCTTTATTCGTATAAAATGTTAAAAGCTCTAACGGTTTTGTGAAAGCCTTAAGAAAAAAATTATAATAGTTATCAACTACTCTAAAGCCTTCCGAGCCAACTCAGCCCCTGAAACCAGATTCTTCAATTTCTGAAAACTCACCGTCCAAGACCTCGTTCTCAAGCCACAGTCTGTGCTCGCATAAATCCTATGCAGATCTTTGATTACCTTGGCGGCGTGTAGGATTCTGTCTCTGACGAGTTCTGGGGGTTCTATGAAATCTGTGTGGACGTCTATCACTCCCAAACCATAGTTTTTGTCGTAGCCGTAATCCTCGAACAGTCTCAAGTCTTCATATCCCTTTCTCACGTTGCTACCTACTCCCATTTCTCTGCTGTCTCTGTTTGCAAATTCAAGGGACAGTTGGCTGCAGTTATGAAGCTCACAAGCATATTTCGCCAAGACAGCGTAGTCGCTGTAACAGTTGTGCAGACTGAACTTGCAGTTGAAACCCTTAACGGTTTCGTTGAAGGCTTCAACAAACAACTCCATTTCCTCATCCGTGGGGTTGGTTGTCGCAGCAGGCTCGTCTATCTGAATCCATCTTGCTCCAGCGTCAACCAGCCGCTTTATCTCTGGTCTCAAAACGTTTCTAATCAGATCAAAGATGAACTCCCTTCTCGCCTCAAACTTCCTCCGCTTAAAGTCCTTGATGTTGACAGCGAGTTTTTTCTCATAATACTCGTTAAACGTCCAGTCAGTAATAGTGTATGGTCCAGTAAAAGGAACTTTCAATTCTCTTTCAGCGTTCTCCTTTGCGAACACGAACTCTTCGAGGTAAAACGGTTTCAGATATCTCGGTTTTTCAACACACGCCGCCTTCCTGAAGTAGCGGTAGTCAAAGGATTTTACATAGCCTAAGAACGTGAAGCCAGCTGTTCTCCTTACGACATGCTCGTACATCTCAGACCGCCACTGTTCACCGTCAAAAAATATGTCTAAACCAGCCTTTTCAAACATTTTTATGGCGTATTTCGCAGACAATTCAAGCACAGCTCTTCTTCTACCCGGAGAATCCTTCTCTTTTAACACTTTAACAAGCTGGTTGAAATTTTCGATTCCAAGCAGCATTCCCCACTTTACAGCCTCTGCTATCTCCTCTTCTGATAACTGGTTACCTCTGTAGGCTTTCACCCGCCATCTAGGCTTCGCTAGGCTTCCTATCTCCTGCGTTGGAAAAAGCTTATCCATGGAGTATGCCTCCGAGTTTTTTAGCCACTTCGCTGATAACCCTTATTTTCTCCTCAGCCCTCTTCCAAGGCAGAAACTCTAAGTCGCAGTTCGGAGAGATAAAGACATCTCTTGTCTTAGAGGGATATACGGCTTCAATAACCTCTTTAGCTGTTTTAACAAGCTCTTCCTCATTCTCCACAAGGGAACTCCTTGAATCCACCAAGCCCAAAGAAACCCCTTTTTCAAAGCTGTACGCTTTCAATTTTTCAATGTTTGTTTCGTAAAAGTCTATCCCCAAATCATCAACTGGAAAATCTAACGCATTTGGTAAGATTTCTGAAAAATCTCCGAAAAAAGTTTGAAGACAAACTTTGACTGGTACTCCTTTAACGGCAACTTTTAACGCGTCGCATACGAGATTTAGCCTATCCTTCTCCATCTTGGGTTTTAAAGGTTTATAAACCAAGGCTGGGTCGCTCAGCTGAACGTATTTGAAACCGGCTTCGGCTAAGCTTTTAATTTCTTCGTTGATTATTTCAGCGAGTTTAAACAGCAATTCCGTCTCGTCTTTGTAGTATCGGTTTTCTGAAAGAGACATGAAAGTGTACGGTGCGGGTAGCACAGCTTTCCATGGATGATCCCTTGGCAATTTATCGAGGTAAGTTATGTCTTTGATTATATCTCTCTCACGTTCAACAGCGTCCACTATTATTGGTTTCCTGTAGAACATGTTGTTGTTAAACCATCTTGCGAGACTTCCAACTTTTACCCCTTTCAATCCTTCCGCGAAAGGTCTAAGCAGATCTTGCCATTGTAACATCCCATCGGTGATGTAGGTTAACCCCTTTGAAACTTGAGTTTTTATCACGGTCTCTGCGGTTTCCGCAAAGGATTTTTCAAGTTCCTCCTCGCTTATTCTTTTCCTCTCGTAGGCCCTGGTTTTCTCTATCAACTCACTTGGTCTTGGAAGGATTCCGGTCACGTAACAGCCAATCATTATCCTCTTAACCCCTCAACTAGTTTTCTCCCCAGATCATCATAGCCCAAGGGCATTATGTGGAAGCCTATCTTATACTTAG
>Ga0180298_1000185_pt1 | contig 14092 bp, 25 predicted proteins | sample GuaBasSediGuay13_FD_121800 | JGI IMG/M metagenome (GOLD analysis project Ga0180298, IMG submission 121800) | Subseafloor sediment microbial communities from Guaymas Basin, Gulf of California, Mexico - Guay13, Core 4488-10 , 4-6 cm | ecosystem: Environmental > Aquatic > Marine > Hydrothermal...
ACTACAAACTGAGGGGTAGGGTTAATGATAACCGTGAGTTTAGTATCAGAGAATACGAGGAACTCCCTCTAGAAGTTCCCTCTGTAGAGAAGGCAAAAGAAGAGGAGGTCATCGAAGTTGAAATTCCAGTAGGCGGGAAGGAAAAGGAGGAAGAAGAAACTGGGGAAGGTGCCGAGGGGATTGCAGAAGTGGAAGTTCCCGAGGCTATTGAAACCGAAGAAGTTGAAGAGGTTGAGGAAGTGAAAGAAGAAATAGAGGAGAAGCCCGAAAAAGCCGAAGAGGGGATTGAAGTCCTGCCAGAACTGAGGAGTGCCAAGATCTCGGACGAGGAAAAGAGGTTGGCAACCAAAATTTATGAGTTTATAGCTTCAAAGGGAGGGGTAGTGGCAAATGAGATCCTAAAGGAGTTTGGCGACAGGGCATTAGTACTGCTAACAGTATTGCGTCAGGCTGGTCTGATAGAGCTTAAGAAGACAAAGAGGAGGTATGTATTCGTTCCCAAAGTAAGGAAGGAACAAAGGGCTACAGGAAAGGAAGGGGAAGAGAAAGAGGAGGAGGTCGAGAAAAAGGAGAGGGTAGTGGGCGTTCAGGCAAAGCTTTTTGAAGGGGAACCGTCTTTGGACGAAGTCGGGGAAAAGGTTCGAAAGATGCTGTCATTATTTGGGGGGAGTATAAACCTAGAGGACTTTGAGAAGTGGTACAAGAACCAGCCGTTCGCAAAGAAGGTGCCTTTGGAAGAAATACTGAGGGCTGACTGGATTGAGGTCAAGGACGGCGTGGTCAGCTTGAAATAGTCCAAGATACTGGTTTATAAAGTGTTTTTCTTACTATTAGCGTGTCTGGTGGTGGTATGGAAAATTTGATAGTCTCGCATGTTGATGCGGACGGCATACTGTCCGCTAGGATTATCTATCTGTTTTTGGAGAAGAATGCACAGGTGTATTTCCCTGAATGGGACGACTTTGGGATACGCAATAGGACTGCAGAGGTGATCCGTAGGCTCAAGCCAAGGAACTTGTATGTCCTCGATTTGGGAAGCGACAGAGAGTCCTTCGAGGAGGTCAGAAAGTTGCTTGACGAGGGCGTGGTTGAAAATGTGGTCTGGATAGACCACCACCCTCCCGACTGCAACATTAGTGAATATGGTGATTTGAAGGAGTTTACTGTAGTCCACTCTGACAAGACCTGTGCATCGGGGTTGGCTTACCAGTATGCAAAGCTGTTCGGTAATGATAATGACTGGATAGGAATCTGGGCGGTCATAGGCATATACGGTGATGCTTCAGAAAGCGGAGAAATGAGCAAGAAGATATTGGGTGAGCTAAAGCGGAAGTTTCCCTGGCTTTTTGGCGAACAGATTTTTAGGAATGCTAGGTACAAAATCCCCCAGATGTACACTACATACTTCAACACCCCTAGGCGAATAGCATTCCACTATGGGGCAAGGGTTGCGTTTAATGCCTGCGAGGAAATCGAGTCCTATGGTTCTATTGACCTGCTAAAAATTGATGACCCCCTGCTATTGGCTCAGTACCCCTATACGTCTTCTCTAAAATACATGGTCGCACTATACCGCAACATTAGGAAGGAAGTTGCAGAGTCCGCTGTAGTATACGATTATGGCTCGTTTATTGCCACAATCATTAATACGCAGTACGACTTGGGGGGCTATGTAGCAAGCATATATGCTAACAGGTACAACAAGCCAGTATTCTGCATAAATACGGGCATATCCAAATATACTGGGTTGGTTAAGATTACTGCAAGGGCACCAGAAAACACCAATATTCATGTGGGTAACGTACTGCGTGAGTGCTTTGGCGGGGGAGGTCACAGAAATGCGGGGTCTGCTGGAGTTGACCCTAGGCTTGGCAAAGAGTACATAATTTCAAAGCTGATCGAGCATATTGAGAACGGGAGAGGTGCCCTGTATAGTGGTGAAGAAGAGTAGGTTTAGAATAGGTATAAGTTTGTGTTTCCAGAAAATTTGCGTGGTGGAGTATGCGAACGGTTGGGGTCAAAGAAAGCACTTATAGGAGACTAAAGATTTTACGCAACAAGCTCCATTTGAGGTCATTTAGCGATACCATTAAGATCCTTCTTGACATGTACGAGGACTCCCTAGTAAGCCCAAATGAAATACTGATAAATTTGCTTACAAACGTTGGTCAGCTCCTAGAAAAGGTCGATAGGCTAGAAAAGAAAATCAGCAAACTGGAAAGCATGATAGCAAGAATGCGGGAAGCTAGGGTAGTGCCACCAGAATCTACAGGGGCGAACACGGGTAGTGGGGTACTCGGGGGTTCTGGTAGCACGATAGATACTGGCGGTTTGCCGTCATATTTTAGGGACAATCCTTGGGTTCAAATTTTAAGCAAAAGAGGTAGGGAAAATTTGGAGTAAAAAGGGGAGAAACGGATTTAAATTTTGGGGAAACTGTCAACAAAGGACTTTTTGACGTAAACAATTCGTATGCGTTTGCTCTGTGCCTGCACTTTTATTCCGAACTTTTCTGCGATTTCAGGGTATTGCTTAATGGCAATGAGGAATTTCCTCCGTATGTTCATTAGTTCGTTGGGAACCATGTTTCTTCCACCTCTCCCTTTCCCCGATCCCCGTGCCTTGAAGTTCAGGACATAGTACTTTCTGTCTTCTGTCATTGCGGGGTATTTTTTCAGCCTGACTATGGTCACCAATAGTGGCAAGAAGTTTTTGATCCAAAATTCGGCAGTCTGGGGCTTAATGACTTTTCTCATACAATATAAACTTTATAAAAATTCTTTATAAATTTAACGTTAAAAACAGGAGATGCAACAGGATGCACGTTGCATTCAAAGCATAGTCTTTACTCCTCCTTCTTGTCAACCTAACTCTTTTCTTGCCAAAATACACTCCCTGTACGGTGAACACATCTAAAATTAGGTGGTGCAGATGACCAATACCAATGCATGGGGAGATTACCAGCAATATAGTGGACAGAAGCAGATTGTGGGTTATTTTGGATCTGTGCCTTAGCCTGAATGCATAATCAATTATGTCTGGTGCAACTCCCCCAATAAGTATCAGATAGAACTTGCTTGGAAAGAGGCAAGAGAGGAGTAGCGAACAAATAATATGGGTTAGCAGTAGCATATTCTGATATCTGGTAGTGGGTATATAAATTGATTAAGCCAATATTTGGCTGGTGGGGAAAGATGAGGAGAAATAGAGCTGTACTGGTTGCCATAGTCCTAGGGCTTTTTGCACTATTCATAGTACTGTCAGCAGGAGTGGCACTAGCCGAGGGAAACCCGCAGATGTTTGACTATTACATCAAAGCACTAGAGTACGGGCTAAACGGATTGCGGGAATACTTCAATTTCATTATTGAGCTGTTTAAAGTCGCTCTCTCTGTATGACCTGTTTTTCTCTCTTTTTATGAAATTACACTAATATGCATCTGCTTTTCTTATGCTATTGGTGGTGTGATGTTCTGGAGAAGAAGAAAGAGTGGAAACAAGAAGAAGAGGAAGAAGAGGAAGAGCAGAGACGTGGAGAGCATGTTTGATGAGAAGGAGATAAAGAAGATTCTTGGGTCTGTAATGTAGTGGAGGTGGTCATTTTGGCAACACTAATTGTCGAGATTACTCATCGCTGTCCGTGCAATTGCCCAAACTGCCCAATCCCCGAAGAAACCAAAAGGCACGGAAAGATAATGAGTATTACCGAGTTTGCAGAGATCCTCAGGTTTTTTAGTAATGTCTGGAAGGGCGAAAGGAAGTATTTGATTATTTCTGGTGGAGAGCCGTCAGTTGTCCCAAATCTTGAATACTATGTGTCTGTGGCACACATGCAGAACTACATTATTACGATTGTGTCAAATGCATACAATCCTGCAAATCTGGAAAAATCGAAGGCAGACCTCTATGAGATATCAATAGACTATGCTAACCCCATGAAGCACGACTCATACAGGGGAGTTCATGGGCTGTGGAGCAGAGCCATGAGCTTTGCGTGGACACACAAAAATAGTGTAGTGCGTAGTACGTGGTTTGGGGACAACACGGAGGATATCCTGTGGTTGGCAAAAACGTTTAAGGGGAGAACTAAAGTCTACTGTATGCCCTGTGTATTTTACCAAGATGGTGCATATTACAAGCTGAAGATGGATTTGGTAACAAGGTTTAGATTGAAGAGAGCAGGAGTTGTGTTGGCAAAGGAATGTGACCATTCTCGTTTTGCTACTGTTGATCCATATGGCAATCTTCTTGTCTGCCCGTTTGTCCGCATCAATATGGGCAAACTGTCTGAGGAGGCTCTAATGGAGCTGTCTAATTTGAATGGGTGCCCAGCAAAAAAGGTTAAAGTTAATAAGTATAAAGTGAAACTTAATAATAGTGTGTGGTGAAAGTATGGACAAAAAAGTCCTGATACTGATATGGGTACTGCTTCTAGTGGCTATCTGCCCTACAGGTGCATACAGCATATATGTGCAAGTGGTATCACCAGATAATGAGCCTGTTGCCAACGTTACGGTGAAGGCAGTCAACGGAACGACTGTAATAGCTACTGGCACGACTAACGAGACTGGATGGGCTGAGCTTGATGTGCCAAACGGTACTGTGGTTCTAGTGGTAGATTACAACACAACAACAGACATAATAGAGTTTGTCACTATTACCTCTGCACCAGACGAAACGTTTGTGCTTAACATGACAACCATGCCATACGTAAAGATATACTCATCGCCCATTAAGGTTAATGTCACAATTATTGAAGAAAACACGAAGGGCGAATTTGTGTATGTGGCAAATGAAACCACTATATTTACAACTAGTGAACTGAACTACACGTTCCCAGCTAATGTTTCACAGTTCCCATACAGGTATTCACTAAAGGAGATAAAATATGATGGATCCACCACTACAGACCACTATGTTGTGCTCAAGCCAACAACACCAACAGAGATAGTTGCAAGTTACGAGAGGACATGGTGGATAACACTAACAACAGAACAACTGATAATAGTGCTACTTTCTTCAGTCTTGGTGGTTCTGCTGTTGTTGGCTATTGCAAAGGCAGGTGCAAAAGTAGTATATCAAAGACGGAAGTATTGGAGGTAGAGGGCAAATGCCACTAGACAAGGCGTTTGTACAAGAGGTAATAAAGAGGGCAAACACAGTAAAGAACCCTGTGACTGGAGAGAGACTGGGAGACGTGCTGAGCAACATAATTCGGTCGTGTGCACAGGTTACTGAGACCCACGATGAATTTATTGACTGTATTGAGGATGCACTAGGCGAACTTAAGGACATAGTTAATGAAATAGCTGAAGAAAAGAAGAGGAAGAGATAGCGAACCTAAAATCTTATTTTTTGCCCTCTCTTTCTATTTAGTTTGATGACCAGAATACTCTACAGAATAGAAAAGGTATTGCGAAGGAACGCATTCCTTGTTGCCACGTACTCTACGTTCCTGTTTATGCGTATTATGGACATCTGTCTTGGGACAAATGTAACAGACTCAGTCATTTGGACAATACTCTGGCTGACACCAGTCATATACCTTGAGCCGAAGATAAGAGAGACATTTCTTGTTGGCTACTGGGTCAAGTTTTACGTGTACTGGCTGAGCGAAATATTTACTCTGTGCATAATGGTAGCATATCTGGCTCTGATAAAGTTCATTTTGTATGGTACTGCCCTCAACATATTTGAGGTTGTCCTCCTGCTGGGCTTGTGCCTTCTCTACCACCTGATTAATGTTATCAGGAAAATGGAAGGTGCCAAATTTTTTGTACTGCTGTTCTTTCTCTCGGCACTATTTGCTACATCCATTAATGCACTACTGCTTTTCTTTTAGCCAGTAGTCTTTGTATATTACAAACCTTAGACAGTTCTTTGTCTGCACAACTTTGACACCTCGAATCCTGCCATTTTCCACTGCATTTCTAAGCTTTGCAAGTCCGTGCGAAGACAGACCCAACTTTTTTCGCAGTTTTCTCCCAGTGACGGAGTACTGCCGTGATACTGTGGTCTGTGCCAACTGCTTTATGTAGTTTTTGAATTTTCTGATCAGTTCCTCATCCACTCTTTCACCAAACTTACATTAATATGGGTGCAAGTATATATAACTACTTGATGATGGCTGACCTACCTCTATGGGTTATTGCAATAGACCTCGCACTAGGCATACTTCTGGGCTTTGAAATAGGGCACATAGTAGTAAGGAGAAGGGCTGAGAAGAAATACAGGGAAATACTGCGGGAGTATGCAGTTAGGGGGAGAATGGCTTATGCATCCCCATCACTACTGATGTATGCCGTTCAGCGTGCAGGTGCATATCTTCCATCTTCGATACTTGAAGAAAGAGAGGAGGGTGGCGGAGGATGAGTGCCAAAGAACTTCCTGGGCAGGCAAGGCTGTTGATTAAATCTATCTTGGATGAAATCGACGAGACATACGGAAAGAGAATTAGGAAGTGCGAAATCGCAATATCAAATCTTGCAAAGAGACTGGAAGAGCTGAACTCGTACGTGCAGACAGTCTATGCAAAGACTTTGACCGTAAGCCTTGGGACAGTTGTTCGTGAAGCTTTCCAGTATAACGTTTCCCAGCTGGAGAACAAGATTGCAGAATCTGTTAGCGGTGCTGTGAGGGGGGACATATCAAGAAACATGAATGAGTTGGCTAAAAGTATCGTTGAGCTGGGTTCGAGGATTGATGGAACAGAGAGACAGCTTTCACAGCTCGAAAAAGTTATTGGCAAAATTGTCGAGAGCTTGAACATACTTGCCCAGTCAATATCTGAACTGCATGAGAAAGTTGGGGAGATTGGAGAGTTGTGCAACAAGCTTCAAGACAAGCATAATGAGCTGTCTTCAAGTCTGGGAGAGCTTAGAAAGGAAATTGGCATTTTGCAGGAGAAGAGCAACATTTTAGAGAGAAGAATCAGTACTGTTGCCAATACAGTTGTTGAAATTCACGATGCTGTCTTTACAGAAGAGGAGAACAGAGGTGAAAACGTATGAAGGCAAGTAGAGAAAGTGAAGTGCTTGTTGATAGGATCTTGCAGAGATTTTACCAGTCCATCATGTCCCCAAGGCAGATCCGAGTCGAGGCTGACAGGATTGAAATGACCGCACCATCGCTCGAACCATTATATGGTGTGCCCGTGTACGTGATTGGCGAAGGCTACGTTGGGCAGTTGAGGAGGTTCTATTATATACGTGGGCTGGACGACAGGAGATGGATAATCGAGACGTGCCCACAGATAATAATATACGGGAGGAAAGGAGATCTGATATTTCCAGTTGTCATCATGGGTCTGCCCACCATATACGCAACAAGAAAGTTTGACTACTACATGGTTGAGGAGACGAGACCTATTAGGACTGTCGAGTGCAACGAGCGGGACATAGTCAATCTGGAGCGTGTGATGAAGCTTGAGGATCCAGTACTGCTGATTGACAAGTATGGGCTGTACAAGAACAGGGTTCCGCAGAACTACTGGCTCAAATATATTGAGCTTCAGAACATGGTTGCAAACCTCCAGAAGACAGTCTATGACCTTGAGCACGACAGAAGCGAACTGATTACCGCTTTGCAGATGCGTGAAAGTGAAAACGCTGTACTGCGTGACCTGATTGAGAACCTGCGGAGCCAACTAACAAAGTTGCGGAGCGAGGTCATGAACTACTACATGGAGTATACTAGGTTGAAGCAGGAGGTTAGGTTGCAGTCAGGGATTGCCGATACGCTGGAGAGCATGTTTTCAAGGCTTGAATCGATGTTGCACAGACTAGAAGCTATGGCTGTTAGAGTGGGCAGGAGAGAGGAAAAGAGAGAGGAGGAAGAGAAAGGTGGAGAGGAAGAGGAGGAGGTAGAGCATGAGGAGAAGGGATTCTGGAGAAGAGGTTAGCATAGTTGATATTCTCGAAATGTACCAGAAGAGGCTTCGCAACTCATACTTGTCTGCGAGGAGGGCAATTGTAGAGCACATAAGGTATGGTCTGCCGATCGACAACTTTTTTAATGCCCTAGATGACCTTGAGTCAACTTTCGACAGAATAATTCTGAGTGTTACACTCCCAAGCCAAGGAGCACCGTCTCGGCATTTAGATGTGGTGCTCAAGCCACAGGAAGAGTGCCAGAAGAAGCTTGTCGAATTGAGAAAGATGGTTGAGGAGAGGAGGTATAATGATGCACTCCATATGCTGGATGAAATCTATGAAACTATGAGGTTGGCTCTGCGTGTGACACTATTGGTGTATGCTGGTTGGAAGACAACATTACTTAGAGCAACTTATCCAACTGTGGTAGAGTATATTCCAGCAGAAGAGATTCCTGTTACTGATCCACTTGCTAGGAGAATTTATGACGTTTTAGTTGAGCGAGGTATGATGCGTGCAGATGAGATTGCAGAGGTGTTTAGCGAGTATTCCACAGATCGGATTAACAGGGCATTAGAAGAGCTTGAGGCAAGGGGTGCAATCAGGATAAGGCTCAGGAATGGGCAGACATATTTTGTGCCTGTAAGGTGATAATATGAGTTCTGTTGTCAGCGAGGCAATGTATCTAATTTTTTCCTCAATATTTGACCTGATTGAAAGGTGGAAAAGGAGGAAAAGGAAAAAGAAGTTTTATGAGAAGCTAGAAGAAAAGAAGAGGTTGCCAACTCCGCCCAGATGGTATACTGGCTATGTTAGGGTTGGGGACAGGGCAAGAATTGTTGGCAGACATACAAAGTTGGTTGTTGATGTCCCATTTTATGGGCAGACCAAATACACATATTCTGCCCCAGAGAAAATATATGTTACTGCTAGGGAGGTCGCATCTCCCGACTGGTTTTCCCTGCTCAAGTATCTTCATGAGAGAATAACTGGCAGAGGCGAATAGTAGTGTATGTGTATGTTGTCCTTGAATACTCCCCAAGGTGCCCGAGGTGCAAGGTTGCAGAAAAGACACTGCGAAATATATGCGATAGGCTTGGGGTTCCACTAATACTGAGGAGAGTAGGAAGTGAGGGAGCTGTTGGAAGGGACAGATTTGCATATCATCCAACCTCGATTCAGCACACGTTTACGGAGGATTTTGCAGAGAGGGTTGGCGACATAGAAGTTAAAAAAGTTATCCAGGATCTGAAAAGGCTTGGAATTGACCCGTCTGGGTTTACGGCAACTCCTGTCATTAGGATAGTTTTTGGAGGGAACAGGGGGCAAAGAGAGATTGTTATACGGGGATTTCCCCTTGACAGAGAATCACTCAGGCAGACATACATTAATTTATACCAAACACTAAAAATACTTGCAGGTGGAAGAAAATGAAGATATATGATGTGGTTGTTGTTGGTGGTGGGTTGGCTGGTTTGAGTGCTGGCTGGATACTTAACATGAACAGGACAGATTTTTTGATAATCGCAGAGCAGATAGGAGGAAAAATAGTGGAATCTCCACTTGTGAACCTCTTTCCCTTTGTTAAGATGAGTGGCAGGGAAATGGTTGAGTGGTTTTTGGAAAAAATCCCTAAGGAGAGAATCATACATGATAGGGTGGAGGAAATTGACCTGTCGAATGCGATCAGAAGGATCAAGTGTGTTAGCGGGAACGAGTATCTGGCAAGAGGGGTCATTATAGCAACTGGTGGCGTCCAGAAGGAGTTCAAGTTCAAAGTTCCATACAAGACATGCATAATGTGCGAACTGCCATTTCTCAAGGGTAAGCGGGTCTGCATAGTCTACGACGACCCACACTATTTGTCTGTGGTTGGGGCACTAAAGGACTGCAAATATAAGGTCTACCACATAAGCGAGGTGTCAAAGGTAAGGTTTGTCCTTGAAAAGGAGAAGGGATATAAGTATTATGTAAATGGTGAAGAGTTTGATGAGCTTTTCTACCTGTCAGAGCCAGAGCCAAGAGTTGACATAAAGGGTGTTCCAAATGTAAAGCCGAACTGCAGATTTAAAATACTCCCGCTTGTGTACCTAGCAGGAGATGTGGTTCCACAGAAGCCGTATGCAGTATTTGCCGTGGCTTCGGGAATCGTTTCAGCACTAAACATTCTTGACGAACTGTACGTGCACCGTGTTTTGACTGCATACTTTGCACAGACAAAGGACGTGGAGAGCGGACTAGAAGGTGTGCCACTACCCGAATTGAACAGAAAAGAGGAAATAGAAAAGGTGATTAGGTCGAACAGCAGGGTATTGCTGGTTTGGCATTCAATATTCTGTGCACCGTGCTTTGTCTACGAGAATGTGCTAAAGCGGTTTGTAAGGGAATACAAGCTCCCAGTATATATGGTTAATGCAGACAAAATAGATGTTAAACAATATGGCATCAGGGCTGTACCAACAACGATATACTACGTTAATGGAAAGGAGGTGTGGAGAAGGGAGGGTGTGTTAAAGTATGAGAAGTTGCTTGAGTTGCTGTCTTTATAAATTTTATTTCGTTAACTGGTTTGGCAACATGTAGTAGTTATAGTAAAGCTTTTTATATTGCTCGAATAATGATAATACTGGTGAATAACCTATGCCTGTAACAGTAATAGGTAAAGGGGTAGAGGCACTAAAGAGCTTCATTAGGGAGTGCTTAAGTGCAAATGGCAGTCCAACATTTGTGGCTAAGTATGGTGCCCAGGAGTATACTGATAGGGTAATAGCAAGGTGCTATGGTGCTTCTGAGAAGGTTCCAGGCGGATTCATAGTCGACCTACCTGCTGACGTTGTAGAGAAGATAAAGAAGAGGAAAGGAGACGCTACTTGGCTACTTGAGGAACTCTAGAATAGCCAGCAGGTCTGTCCCAATTTCAAACCTAGACTTACTTTTATATTTTTCTTTGCCTTATAATTCTATTGATGAGGTCACTATTCAAAAAAGTCGCTGTCGGACTCGCTATATTAGCCACAGGAATGATATGCTTGGTCGGTGCTAATGTGATTTCGCTTAGTCTGGTTACCATATCGTCTCTTTCGTACGTGTTCTATCCGATGATTTGCATTGGCATTCTGGGGATCTCATCATACATCATAGTGTCAGTTGCCGAAAAACTGAACAGAATTGATTCAGAGAGAAGGCATTCATACAAAAACTACTGGTTTCCGTGCACTCATGAAGGGGTGAAAAAGAAGTGGTGGCAATAGGTGTCAATCCTGCCACACTAGCATATGTTGCAACCAGCCTTGGAGTCGGGTTTATCATTGGCATGGCAATCAGAAAGGCAACAACTGTTTTGCTGACCATTACAGGGCTGTATTTCCTCTCGCTAATGGTTCTGGCAAACTATGGCGTTCTGACTATTAACTGGTCTGCTCTGGCTGAGCTTGTAAAGAAGATAACAGGGTCTGCTCTGTCATCTATAACAACCAGCACGGTACTTACCATGCCCCTTCTGTCGGGGATAATTCTGGGTGTCATTTTCTCTAAAACGGCTGTCCAGAAGAGAAAATACTGGGTGAGAGGATGAGAATTAAGGATATTGAGAAGAAGATTAACATATTGTCCAATCTCCTGATAACAATATTGGCTATTTCTACTCTATTCGAGGATCTGGGAATAAACATAGTTGAGCTGATAAAACTGACACCAGAGATGATTAGAGTTGTGCTTGAGCGGTATTTCCCCTTCTTTTGGGGTTGCCACCTAACACTACTCTTTGTTGTCATAATTGAGGGGTATGTTGGAACCTATGTACAGGAGAAGTATCCTGATGCATACAAGACCAAGTATCTGCCAACTGTTTCAATGCTCATATTTGTGCTTGCGTTCATATCTTTTATTGCATTCAGGCGGTTCCTAGACCTGTTTTTGATGATCTGCTCATTTGCATGCATAATATCGAGGTGATAAAATGTTCAGCATATTGGTAACTGCTCTGTTCTACTGGAGCTTGATAAACCTAGTTACAATTCCCCTCTTTGTGTACTTTGTATATGGTCATGACATACACTTGGGTGGGTATTCGCAGAAGATCAAGTTGGCAATTGTCGAGTATCTGGTTCCGTACCAGTTGGGCGGGTTTAATGCGGTTGCATGGACTGTGCTCTTTGCCCCGTTCCTTGAAGAGATAGTATTCTTTGGTGTGCCATCGCTCTTTGGACGCATTTACATTATCATGGGGCTGGTAGCGTGGTCAATTGTGCACATTGGAAGGATAGCCTATGGAGTCAGATACATAGGCTCGACATTCAGGTATTTGGGTGCAGTCCTCTCGTATACACTCTTCATAACGCTGAATGGCTGTCTGCACCTCTACCTCTGGACAAATGGATATGGGGCTGTAAGCATAGCTTTGCACTCCCTGAATAATGCACTAGTGATACTGGGGTCATACATAATGATTGCCAGAAAGAGTACAGAGTGCAGGGGCAAAAGGTATTGGGTCAGAAGCTTTTGACTTGATTAAAACGAAATGTTTTAAGGTACTTAGTGAATAAGTTATATTGGTGCTACTATGGCAGAAGAAAGAGTTGCTGGAATGCCGAAGAGTGCACTAGGGATAATAATGCTCATACTCCTAGTGATCGCAGTCCTTGCATATGTTGCACCAGACGTTTTGCATCCGCTATTCTTGGGCATACTAATGTTCGGCATACTGGCAATATATGCTCTAACGCAGTACTTGGTATCTAGAGGAATAGTGCCCGAAGAGTATGTATACTTGGTACCAGTTACTGTCTTTGGCTTTGCGTTCCTACTTGCTGGGCTTGCACAGAAGGGATATCTTCCTATGGCTTCAGTAGGGTCTGCGGTGCTCGACACAATATCTACAACCATGATATACGCAATACTAATAGTTATGATTGCAGGTGTGATAGCCTACCTAGTGTACCCGAGAAAGAAATAGGCTCAGGACAGAGTTCCACGCATTCATAAAATATATTTTTGTTTTTTAACCTATATTCTATTGATGCAACCACGAGTAGGCAAAATACTGCTTACAGCAGGAAACGCATTTGCCTTTGCAACCCTAGTGTATACAGCGTTCTCGGTCTTCTATCTGTCTCCATTTGCAACAGTTCTGCTCCTTCTGATAGCCTACGACCAACTGGAGGACATACTGAACATTAAACCGCATTCAAACCTTCTGTGGGTTGACATATTATATGAAATAGTCTGCTGTGTTGTTGGGTTCATCCTAGTGTACTTTGGTTACACCTACTACCGATACTTCTACTCGTTCCTCTATGTTGCTGTGTTTCTCTCTGGCATAATGATAATAATTTCATCAATGTTTGACTTGCTGTCTGACATAAGGATGATGCAACAAAATGCGGTTGTGAACAAAAAGTACTGGCTGAGAGCATGAAGTACTGGAAGAGAAATGATTCCACACGCAGACTTAAATACAGATGCACACACATCACTAGGCTGGTCTACCTGCTTACGGTAGTCTGCATTCTCTCTACTTCGCTTCCTCTCTTGACAAAAGTTGATTCTGATGTCTTTTACCACTTTATGCCTGTCTCCACAAAAAGGTCAATTTACTATGTGGCTCTGACTGATAAGAACTTGGGCATACGGTGCGATGTCCTACGGGTCTGGAGATTTGGAGATCTGAGAATTTACAAGTGTGCCATGACTTCAAGGGATGCCGTAGAGGTGTCAAAACATGCTCTGGGAGTGTTCATGCCAAAGGAAAACAAGATATGTTTATTAGAAAAGCCATATACTGTGGTGCAGACTTCAGTACACACCAATAGTATTGCCGACTACAAGCAGTTTCACAGAAGGACTAACATGTTTTTGGGAAATGGTGTTGTGGTTTGCATTATTGATACTGGCATCGACTATCTGCATCCAGACTTCTTTAGAGGCAACAGGTCAGTTGTTAAGTGCCTAGTCAGCATGTTCTACATGTCAAATGACACCCATACCTATCTGGTGTGGATTCCAGAGGTTAATGGCTCGTTAAGTGATGCATGGGAGCTGGACAGGTATCTGTATGCGATCTACGGAGAGTATGCCTGGATGGATGATAATGGGCATGGCACACATGTTGCAGGGATTGTTGCAAGTCAGGGAAATAAGGGTTTTGTTGGCTTGGCTCCTGGAGTGGACTTAATAGTTATAAAGGCATTTAATGTGCTTGGAGTATCGGATTTGGACACATGC
>Ga0180298_1000189_pt1 | contig 13992 bp, 31 predicted proteins | sample GuaBasSediGuay13_FD_121800 | JGI IMG/M metagenome (GOLD analysis project Ga0180298, IMG submission 121800) | Subseafloor sediment microbial communities from Guaymas Basin, Gulf of California, Mexico - Guay13, Core 4488-10 , 4-6 cm | ecosystem: Environmental > Aquatic > Marine > Hydrothermal...
CTTTTACTTTTTCTGGGTGGCTGTTTCCTAGGGTTATGGCTGTTTTGTTTTGTGGTTCGTGTCTTTTAGGCGTTGAGCGTCAGTTTTTCGATTATGTTTAGTGAAGCTTAAGTAGGTGGGATAGGGGTCTCTTAGGTTTTGTATGTCGCTTTTGTCTATTGCTCTTGTTATTGGTTATCAGGTAGATGGCGACGAAGGTGTTATGGTGATGGTTGGGGGGATCCGTGGGCTTTTCTTCGTAAGAATGTTTACGCTACGTGTGTTTTGAAGCTGTGTGTTTTGAGCATTATTTCGTTTAGTTATATTGTTTGTTCGTTTGTCCCTCAGTTGTTCTATTCCTTTTGTTTTCGAGTTTCATGGATTTCAGTCTCTGCTTTTGTGTTTGTTCATTAACCAGTCTCGCTAGTTTGTCGAGTTGGATGTAGATTTCCTGTTCGTCTATGTTGTTTGCGATGTTTTTGATGGTTTTTGCGGCTTGTTCTGCGATGCGGAGCCACCTTCGCCTCTGGCGACTCGGGCTGCCATTGTGAAGACATCCTCAACATGCTTAAGCGTCTTCTTCCGAAGTCTCTGAGCGGAGACTTCAACTTCCCTTCTGACCTTCTCGACACGGCTTGAAACAAATCTATTGATGGAAACTTTAACCAATAGATTAGATCCTTTTTTGTCGCAGGGTATGGAAAATTTATATTCTTGGTTTGGTTTTTCTTATCTTTAAGTTTTAGAGTTTGTGGCAACCCTTCTGATCTAGCATAACTACATTGTGATCACGAAGGATGTTGATGCATCCCTGGATGTTGTTCAAGACGTGTTGGGCTATGCTGTGTGGGTCTCCGTGTAGTCTTATGTAAACCACCTTGATTTTCCTCATTAAGGATCGCCTCAAGTGTGTGAAGTCAGCATCCCGAGTTAGAATGATCGTTTTGAGTTGTATGGATAGCTTGGCGAGTCCGTCATTTTTCATACCTGGATGGGCAGCTTCACCCACAGTGGCGACCTCATAACCAGCTTCGCGAAGAACCTTCACAACTTGAAAAGGAATATTCTCGTCTGCGATGAATTTAAGGGTCATGAGGTTTCACTGAAGCCCATAAAGTCGGTTTGAAAACCGCTAGCGCAAAATCTTAATCGCCCGATTTTCGTTGAGTATCTCGACAACTTTTTTGATCAGTTTCTTAGGAACCGTCGGGTACTGTTCGTGTATGCGCTCGACGCTGTAACCTCTGTCCCATAGCTCTAGGATGTATTGAACTGGAACGCGGGTTCCTCTGATGACTGGCTTTCCACCGCATACGGCAGGATCGGAGACTATCAAGTAATCTTCGGACATATCAAGCCTCAAAATGTATTACTGAGTGCATGTTTAAAAAGCTTTATAGATTCTCTCCTACGTGCAGTTTTGCTATGCTTTGTTTTGTGGCTCACGTCTTTTAGATGTCTGTCAATTTTTCGATTATGTTTAGTGGAAGCTTAAATGAGTCCTAGTTCTTTTAGCGTTTCTTTTGGTTTTGTATGTCTGTTTTGTTTACCGCACCTGTTAGGGGTGCTGTTGTTGTGTAGGTTGTTAGGAAGGCTGTTGCTCCGATGATAATTTCATCCAGCAAGATAGGATTAGTTGAGATATGAAATTTTGTTAAGAGTAGGCTCTTTCTCTTTGCTTAATGAGTAATACATGAACCTTCTTAAGGTTCCATAAAATTTCATATATTACCCGAACGTCGCCGATTCTTGCTCTATAGGTGTCTGTGTATCCTTTGAGCTTCTTGATGTCGTAGTATTCGGCTGGTACGGGGTTTTCACGAAAAATGAGTAGTAGCTCAATAATTCTTTGTTTGTAATGCTTAGGCAACCTCTTGACGGATTTTCTGGCTCTTTGAGAGATGATTACTTGGAACAACTGTTTCAGCCTAGTTCTTTGATTAGTTCCTCTAGATTTATGCTGGAGCCTTCTGCTATCTCCTTTCGGGCTTCTTCAAGCTCTTTTCTTTCCTTTTCGCTTAATTTTTCTTCAGGTAAGAGCATTGATCTAAGCCTTAATAGTTCGAGCCTGACTGCATCTAATTTGTGTAGCACAAGCTTCAGTTGATTTTCTGTAACCGTTACGCCCACACTTGCCACCTAAATCATATAGGAACGTTGCTCTAAATAATATTTTGTGGTGCTAATAACGTTTAGGGTTTTATTTCTGTGAGTTTGCATGTATCATGAATACTGGATGCCAAATAAACTGGGTTTTGTAGTTGGAATGTGCTTTTGTGGTTGCTGTCGTGCTTGTTCGCAGGGACGTTTATGGTTGAGGATTTGAGTGATCCTTGGACTGGAGAATTTAGCGTTAAAGCGACAACAAGGTTTGGCTTAGGCGTTTTAAGAAGTAACGCAATCGCAAAAATGATGGGAATAAAGGATTCGCTGTATAGTTTTTTCTGATAAATCTATCGTGTTAAGGTGTAGAAACTTTAAAAATTTTTGTTGATGCGTTTAAAAGCGGGAGGGGAAGAAAAGAAATTAAATTGAATATTTCGTTTTTATTTTTCAGATACTTTTGAATAAATGTTCTTACCGTAGTTCTTATTGCTTGTCTGCTGTTGAGTTTTGGTTTCCATCCTAATGTTTTGAGTTTGCGTATGTCTAGGAGCATGTGTTTGACATCCCCTTTCTATCCTCTTTATGCCGCTTGTGTAGGTGAATTTCACGTTTTTAGGCTCGTTTCCTGTGTGATTTTTTCAGCTATTTCCGTGACCGCTGTTTGGTGTTTGGAGCCTATTATTGGCTAGGTGGTAGATTATGTGTTGTGGCGACAGAGTTAAATGGTGTCGGGTTTGATGCGTGTTAAGCCTGGTACTTTGTCGTACGCTTTGTCGAACGAGATGATTGTTCTATCTAGGTTTAGTGCGGTTGCGGCGTAGTGTGAGTCGAAGAATGTTAGGTTTAGCGTTTGTCTTAGGTATACGCTTGCAACCGCTACGTCGGGTGTCAATGCGATGTATTTTACGTTGGGTAGAGCTGCTACGGCTGCTAGGTGTTTTAGGAGCTTGTCCTCCATTTTTTCGCTTCGGTAGATTAGCTCCATTTCAATTAGGCTTACGCTGGAGATTTCTACTTGAATGTCTCCTTTTTCCAGTTTTTGGAAGATTCTTTCGGCGGTTGCGTGATTGGGGTCGTATTCGTTTAGATAAGCGAAGATGGTGTCGTTTTCCAGTAAGGCCATTAGGCGATTAGCTCCTTTCTTTCTCTGCTTCTTTTTGAGCGGTTAGTTCTGCTTGTTTTCTTAGTTCCTTGAATGTTTTTTTAATGTTGAATGCGCCGTGAAGGATTCGGAGCGGGTCGGATGGCAACGGGATTATTTTGAGGTGATCCCCAGCGTTTATGACGAGTACTTTTTTCCCTATGTTGAGGGATTCTCGAGTCTTCTTGGGAAGTGTTAGTCTTCCTTTTTGGTCAAGTTCCAGAATGCTCATTTTTTCCCACCCTAAAGTTATTTAGGTTTTTGTGGGATTTAAACTTTATTGAATTTAGGGCGGGAACACTAATTTTATTGATGGGCATTGTTTAGTTTCTTGGGAGACTGATGTTAGGCGTGCGTGCGATTGTTTTAGACCCTCTCTATTTGGAACCTAACAGGTTGGTTGTGGTTTTTGAGTTCTGTGTGGTCTCTTATTTATGGTTAGGCAGTCGGAGCCTTTAACGGCTTCATGTAGGGATTTTGCCCTTTTGGCTTCGAAGCTTTTTCAGCTTGATCGTAGGCGGTGACTTCGGCTCCTAGTTTTATGAGTTCGTGTATGATTGGTTTGGATGGGCTTTGTCTGTGGGTGTTGGTAGGTTCGACTACTTTTGGTTTGTTCGCTTATTCTATCTCCTTTTTCATTTTCTCTAGTGCTTCGTGGATTTTTAGCGGTTTGTTTTTCAGTGTTTGGTATGCCTTGTCAATGTTGAGTGAGGAGTCTTTTGGTCTTTTTGCTTTCCATGACATTTCATTCATTTTAGCTGGCTTGATTAAATCCGTGTTTAGCTTGTAAACCTCGGCTAGTTTTAGTGCGAATTCGTATCTACTGGCTCTCGTGGCTCCGGCTGTGTGTATAGTTCCGGTGATTTTTCTTTCTGCAATTTCTACGAGCATTTCAGCTAGGTTTGTGTTTAGTGTTGGTGAGACGTGTTGATCCGTGAGAATTTTCACTTCTTTTCTTTGTTTCAGTTGATTTATCAGCCATGTGGCGAAGTTTTGCTTTTGTTTTGGGCCCTAACCGTAGATTACGCTTGAACTGGTAATGCACCATTCTTTAGCGTTTTCCTTGACGATTTGTTCGCCTTTCAGCTTTGTGTAGCCGTAGTAGTTTATGGGGGTTTGGATGATCCTCTCCTCTGTAAAGTCCCTTTTCCCCGTCGAAGACATAATCGGTTGACACGTATATCAAATGGGAATGCGCCGCTACAATAACCCTAGCAATCGTTTTCTCCTCGTTGAAGGCTGGAATTCCAACAACAATAAAGGGTTTACCCTCAACAACAGAAGCTTTCCCTAAACCAGCCCCAGCTTCTTCCACTTCAACCAAACAACTTCACCTAATCAAACGAGTACAAAAGCAACATCTTTAAGGCATGGCACTGTAAAACTTTCGCCTCTTGCACCCTCAACGAGCCCCGCACGACCAGTAATCAAAACTCTCATTCGTAAACTTTTTTCTCAAGTCAACATCATGAAAGACAACAGTCTTCTCTTTCTCGTTAATCTCGTAGATGACCCTATATTTTCCAATCCTCATTCTCCATAAGCCTTTAAGAGGCCCTACCAACGGAACCCCAATATGAGGGTTCGTAAGAATTTCCCGGAGTGCCCCCCGCACTCTTGGTTTAACGTGGCTTGGCAGCCTTCCATGTTTTTTGAGGGAAAATTCTTGAGAACCTAGCTTTATATGGCATCTTATTCCAAAACTTTCTCTAAATCTTCCATGGAACACTCAACATATTCGCCTTTAGCGACTTCCTCTCTACTCTTCTGGATAGTCCTCAACGCTTCTTTGTCCGCAAGCGTCTCTACGGTAGCTAATATCCGCTCTACTCTAAAATACGCACTCATCATTTCCTTAAAGAGCTCTTGGGGGATCAGAACCCCTCTCTTCGTAAACTTAACTTTTACCCCCACCAATCGACACCTGCAAGTTAATACTCTTTAAAAGATTTAAACTTTCCAATCCTACTCTTTTCAAGCAGATCTTTCTAAAGTTGCTTTTAACTCTTCAGCGAGATCCTTAGATATCGGCAGTATCGCATTTTGGGAAGCTCTCCAAATTTCTATCCCAACAAAGTTTCCACCCTCGCCAACGTCTACGTACACATCTTCACCTAACATCCGCGTATCCACTATTTTCGAATCCCTAAACTTAATGTACAATATGTCAGACTCTCTATCGTATTCAACTCTCATTTAACCCTTACCCACACGCTGCTTTTCAGCTTCCTGTCAATAAGTTCTTGAGCAACTGAGGTTATAAAAGTTGTTATAACCTTAACCTCGTCCTCCTCCCTAGAATAAACCACGAGCAAGTGTTTCTCATCAAGCTTTTTAAAAACAACAGTAGCGCCTGTACTTAAGTCATAGTAAGCATAAGTGGGCTCTAATATTGCTTCCAGAATCATATCTTCGCTTATGCCTCTCTCAACAGCTCTACGTTTTCCATGCTTCGTGTATTTCAACAAATTCTCATCCTAAGCTTTCTAAAAGTTGAATAAGCACGTGCTAAGCCTCAGCTACCAAACGTACGCCTCTAGGCTCTCCCAGTTTCATCACCCTTTCTTGTCACATTTTTCAGGTTTCTATGCGTTATCACAATGTCTAATGCGTAGCCATTCTCGGAAAGGAAACGTCTAAAAGCCTCATCAAGCGTCATGAAATATGCCTGCGTTTTCACTGCGTGAGCATACGCCATATTATCCATGATGTCTCTGTGACCTTTTATCCAAAGCTCCGCGGCTAGCACCAGACCGTTCGGGTCGGGAAGCTCTACGACAACACCTGAGCCTGCTAAAAGAGCCCTAAGCCCCTCTATAGCCTCCTCAGGAAGGCTCTTCAACTTCCTCTTTGACGCTTCTCTAGCGGCTTTTGCCACAAGCTCCACCAACAAAGGCGCAGGATAACAGTACTCTGCACTTTCCCTGAACCTACTGATCAACTGAATATCCTCAGCCTGAAGACCCTTAACGGATATGCCTAAAGAAGGAAGCAGATACGTGGAATCAACCACAACTCTAGTCCTCTTCAGACGCAAACTCATCCTGCAGCTCCTCAGACTCTCTCTCAAACTCCTCTACCGTGGTCTCAGCCCACTTGTAAGTTTGCAGAGCAAGCATCCAAGGATCCTTAACTTTCTCAACGATAAGTCTATCACCTTCAACACGGAAAACGACTTTGCAACCCTCCTTTAAGCCGAGGCGCCTCATCAACTCTTTCGGAGGATACAATGTCGACCTCTTTCCGACTTTTCCAACTGCTTGCAACAGTCATTACCAGTATAAATCAGTCAAAACAACTAATAAAAACTTTACCCTATTCCCTTTCCCGACGTCTGCAAACATCTTTCAGGTTAACCTTTCAACAGCCAGTTGGGAACTCGAAACCGTCCCTACCCAGTCTCTCAGGGAAAACAGCCTCTCAGCCCTCTCCAGCTGCTCAACGGCCAGCTATATCTGTATTTAACCTCGCTTAGAGGGGTAAAACTCATAAAATTTTAACTTCCTTCAATGGCTCCGGCAAAACCCAGTAGTAGGCCTTCCCATCCCTAACCCTTTTCAAGCCGCTTTTCAAAATTTTATCCCTAACACCCTTCAGAAAGCCCTCAACAGACCCGGTTAAATCATAAACAACAACAGCGTCCCAATAGATGTTCAGAAGCAGCGAGGTAATTTCTCTAGGCTTAAGGAAACGCTTAAGCTCCATGTCAACAACGGTTAACTCCTCAGATTCTTCCCCGATTGCTTCCCGCAGAAGATTGTATAAATGCCTCCTCCTCAAAACAGTATCTTCAACCTCGCAGCCTTCATGAAGCACAAGTAAATCAACATCGCTTCTCTCCCCAGATTCTCCCCTAGCTTTGGAACCAAACAGCAATATAGCCTTAACACAAGACTCCTGGAGAGAGCGAAGCCTTTGTCTCAGCAATTCCACATCTTTACCAGTTTCCATACCCTATCACAACAAACTTAGCGTTCAAAACTGATAAACCTTCTTTTAGACATGTTCAAAACTCAGCAAACGCCTCTATCTCCATCTCTCTTGACCATAACGGCAAACTTCATCAAATCACCTCAAGGAAACCCGTGTTCTTCATTTAGCCGTTGGTCCCTGACGACACGCTGTACCATCGAATAACCCTCAACCAAACAACTTCACCTAAAAACTAAAACCTTCCAATACGGACAACTTCACTTTTCAACTTTGCGAACAGGTAACGCAACCCCGCTATTAACAGCTTCTCGATATATCGGGTTCTCCTCAACTTCCTTCCCAGTTGCCAGGTGTATTTCAAACGGATGATAAAGCGGCAGGTTAGCTGCCTCCTCGATATCAGCCTTAAGTTTCCCCCTCACCCTAAAATTCCTTGGCAACTGGTTAGCGACTATTAACACGTCTACATCACTTCCTCCCGTTACACGCCCCTTAACAACACTTCCAAAAACGTAGACACGGCATGAACCCAAAATCTCCCCAGCGGCTTTAGCTATGGCTTCACACCAGAATCGCCAGTCGCGGACAAGCTTGCTAATTTCAATCCTTGCCTTTAATAGACTTAACAAACCTCATCGCCTCCTCAGCGAAGTTTACAAGCTCCTCAGCCTCTTCCCTCTCATACTCTCTTGGCATATACCGCGAACTTATATATGCTTCTTCAAGCCTAATAAGCAGGCTCCTATTCTCCCTCACGAAATCGTCAACAAGGTTCGGCTTACCCAACAAGTCCTTAAGCACACGCATCAGTTGTCTAACGGCGTGAACACGGGGCACCTCACCAGTCAGCTCAAGTATCACCGACTTCAAGTAAAGTTGAAAAGCTTGATCAGCCATAAACGCGGCAATATCGTAATCTCCATCAAGTAAACTTCTCCTAGCCGAGCTAAGCATCCTCAACGATCTATCCCTAAGCAGACTAACCTCACGATAGCTCACAAACTATGCCTCGCTAAGCACCAACAACGGTGGTCTTCTCTAAACATGTTCCAACTTCTAGGGCGCGAATACTCGCCTTTCCTTTCTTCCAAAACAATTCAACCTGTTCAAAAACGTGAAAAAGGCAGATTCATTTTCATCACCGTCACATATCTTATGAAACCCTTATCTAAAGCCCACTTCTCAGCTTCAAGGTTTCCCCATGAAACAGCAATCTCGGCAATCCTTCGAGCAAGGGAGCCTCCAACACTACCCATCAACCTCTCCACCCTACTCCTCACAGCCTCCTCCAACTTGTCCACAATGGCCGTCACTATCCTAGCCAACTTTGCACTCCTGACTCTGTCCACGCATCTGATGGTTAGGCTGATAACAGCCCGCTCCGCTCGACTTAAAACCTTAAACCAAACCCTCTTACGCATAGCCACCCGCCTAATCGAAACCAACATATCCCGAGTCAACATCATAGCGATAACTCCTAAAAACAACTTATAGAAACGCCAGTGCTTTAAAATGTTATCGCAACCAACCATTCAACACTAAACCCTTAGCAACATTATAAGCCCCAGTAGCTCCTCCACCTATATCAGGCGGAAAATACTGAGCCAGAACAAGAACAGCATATAATACTAACCTTACTGCATAAAATTACAATGAAAATCTGTAGGCTTCAGAAATCTTCCTGTTTATCTCTTTCTTAAGTTTGACGCCAATCTCCCCGATTTCACCAAGAATCAAGTATTTCGATATAGTTGCAACCTTGTCAAGTCTTATAACAGACGCAATCTTAAGCATGTCAATTTGAAATCTGGATGAGTCTCATCAACCATAATATCTGTCGGCGCAGGCACCCGTGGAACCCTAGAAGATATAAACGCTACCACGACATCCCTTTCTCCTTCAAACAAAACCAATGCTGGCCCAACTTCGTTGCAGTCAAATTTGTGAACGGAAAAGGTATAAGAACGATCTTACCTTTCAACAATACCTAACCTTAATGTCCTTAACAGAATAAACATCAGGTTCCTTTTCAAGAAAATCCTTAAGGGATCTTTCCGCTAAAACCATCAGCGATAAAATTTCCCTATCCTCAATTAACATATCGATCTTCTTATTCAACGCAGAAAGCAAACTCTTTATTTCCCTCAAATCAACTTCAATCGTCATATTCCTCAAATCTTACTAACTTTCCGCCTTATTTAATCGTTATTGTTCATTAGACATCTATCCGCTATAGCCAAACAATTTTTCCCGTAAGATGCATCAGTTTCCACACTGTTATTTTAAGAAGGCTCAGCGAACCTTGACGCTTGCATAATCATTAACCCCGCAATCTTTCCCCGCTCATCCAAAGAAGCAACCACAAGGTCTTCATCATCCAACGACTCACTGTCAACCATCCTTACATGTCTAAACTTAACGTAAAGTATATCCGCCTCTTCATCTTAATCTCTGCCACAACCTAAATCTCCTATAAGTCTCTTATCAGACATTACGAGAGCCGTTAATATAAATCCATTGGAGCTTGCCTATTTGATGGAGGCTGCTGGTTTAGATTTCTGCATAGAATTTTCCGCGTCTGGCAACCTTAAGAATCACTACTTCGCTTACCTCAAAATTGACTGTAAAGGTAACTCTGTAATCTCCAACTCTTCTTCGGAAAACGCCTCTTAACGTCTTTATCGGTTTTACATCTCCAGAAAATGGATCTGAACCCATGGCCTTGATGGCGTTTAACAGCCTTCTTTTATCCTTATTTGGGATTGCCTTAATTTCGCTTAAGGCTTTTCTATGTATTATTACTTTGAACATTTCTCAGCTTAGCATCTCATCGAGCGATACGAATTCATCTTTTTTACCCTGCACGTACGCGTTTAACCGTTCTTTTAACTCTTCCACTTCTTTCTTGGAAATTGCCTCAGCTTCCTCGAACAAAATTAGATAGAGAGCTTTTGACAAAATGTTAACTTTTCTCTCCAGCTCTAACACTTTAACCTCAACTGACAACGGTTTTCACCGAAATGGAATGATGGTCAAGTCCACTAATAAGGCTTTTCGCTTGATACTATAAAGCTTAGAAGATATCCCCAAATAAGACGTTCCAAAATTCCTTAACGGAAGAATCAGCGCGTCAGCCTCGCTTAACAGTTTGGCCACTTCCGCCCTCTGGCAATCCTGTCTATAACTATAACTCTAACGTTACTAAGCCTCAACTCTTTAACCCTAGACTTCAAATAACCAGAACCCCTCTCTTCGTAAACTTAACTTTTACCCCCACCAATCGACACTCACAAATTAGTACTTTGTGAACTACCCCCAGCTATCGCAGGGGGCTTCCTGCTTCAACGATGAAGCTTGCTGGTACCTCTACCAGTAGAGGCCTCATCTCCACAGGCGTCTTAGGGCTACCCCATCCCCGCATCTTTATTCTATTCGCAGAAATCCAATCCCTCAAGGGATTTTCATAGGCTAAACCTTCCGATGTGCCTCTTGGGTTCACCTTCACCATCAGAGCTCCAGCTCTTTCAGCCTTGAACTCCAGTAGTTGAAGGAATTTTCCCCAAGAGGCGTCGAGTATCTTTCCAGCCAACTTATGGTTTCTAACCATACCTCTTATGTTTAGATTTTCAACGCAGATTACATCGTAATTATTCACATAGAACCTTGAAAGCTTGTGGAGGAAGTCGTTTCTTTGATTGACCAGCTTCTCATAGGCTCTTGCAAGCTTGACTCTTGCTTTTTCTCTGTTCTTCGATCCTTTCTTCTTCCTCGATAGGTTTCTGTGGAGAATCCTTATCCTCTCAAGCGTTCTCTCATAGAACCTTGGGTTCTCTATCTGTCTACCTTCGCTGTCCGTTAGGAAGTGTTTTATTCCGACATCTATGCCTACGACTTTCTTTGGTTCTCTCCTAACTGCTTTGACCTCTCTCTCAACACATATGCAAGCGAACCACTTGCCAGAGTTATACCTCTTGATTATTATCTGTTTTATTTTACCCTTTACTGGTCTGTGAATTCTTATTGGTATGTCCCCAATCTTTGATAGGTGTAGCAGGTCAAGCCTCTTACCAGTCTTTATCAGCTTGAAACCGCTCTGGTTATAGTAGAAGGTCTTGAACCATCCCTTCCCCTTGAAACGTAGCCTTCCAACCTTCTTGCCATTCTTCTTCAGTTGCGATAGAGCCTTCAAGTTTGAGTATAGCTGGTAAAGAACCATCTGCAAGACCTTGGAGTAGACGTTGTTCAGTTCAGGCTTCACCCTCTTCAGTACGGGTAATTGAGCTTGGAGTTCAAGCCTGCTCGGAGTTCTTTCCTTCCCATTCCACTGAGATAAAAAGTAGTTGTAGGTCCACCTGCATATCTCTAAGGTTTCAACCAGTTTTTCCTCTTGTTCGCTCTTTGGATAAAGCCTAAACTTATAGCTAAGCAAGACCTTGACCCTCCACATATTTTTTTAGAACATCAAGAGTTACTTGACCCGTAGTAGCGAGGAAATATGATGGAGACCAAAAAACGCCTTTCCACAATTTTGCTTTCACTTCAGGAAAGTTTCTTTGAATCTCTCTTGAGGTTATGGTCTTTATTGCATTGATGTATCTAGGTATATCCAGTGTAGGCTTAGCTTTGAAAATCATGTGAAAATGATCCTTGTCACACTCGATGTTCAGAACATTTACCTCAAACCTCTCACTTATCTCCCTTACTTTTCGTTTTAGGAAGTCTATTATTTCATCATTCTCAAATACCTCTCTCCGATACTTCACTACTTGAACAAAATGATACTGAAGAGCATAAACCGAATGAGCACCTTTATCAAGCTTATACTTCATAGTTACTAATTTTTATCCATAACTATAAATACCTTTCGGCTCTTATCCCACCCTTTCGGATGGGGACTTCCCGCCGACAAAGTTAAAAACTTCAACCCTGCCCTGAGCTTTATCCAGCCCTAAAAGAAAAGCCTCAACACAATCAGTCACATAAAGATAAGACTTTCTCTGGGTGCTATCACCTAGAATCTCAAGCTCCCCAGGGTTTCCGTTTTCCCGATTGGCTAGATCTAGCACTTCACTATCATTCAAACCTTTCGCAAATGCAATCACAGAAACTATATCAACAGCCTCAATAGGCACATTTTCGTCTGCTAAGAGCTTTATCAAGGTAACGGGTAAACCTTTTCTTCTTTTAGCACTTCAGTTGCGTATTTTAATGCAGCTGTTATGTCTTCCATCTTCAACTGCGGGTAGTTTTTCAATATTTCTTCAACAGTCCATCCAGTGGCAAGAAGTTCAATAATGAACTCGACAGCCAACCTAGTCCCTTTTATAACAGGCTTCCTACAAGAACCTTGGGATCAACGGTTATTCTGCTTCGCCAGTCATCATCCATTAGCTCTCACCATTTTAAAATTGCCACAAGAAAGATATAATTGTTTGTGAAAGTCTCTTCAATCTCCAGCGTTTCCAACATGAAAATTTGCACATATTCCGCCTTTATCATCTTGACCGCCCATAAAGACGTTTAAACCACTCTACAGTTCTCTAATACCTTCCTCCAACGGCACTTGTCAACTTAAACCTTAAATCCCTCTTAGCCTTCGAGGAATCAAGCGTCTTAACCCTAGTCGTAAAAGGCTCAGCCTTAAGAAGAGTCCTAACCAGGTTGCTCCCTATACAGCCACAACCACCAGTAACCAATATCCGTTTTCCTTCATAATGACCCAGAAAAAACTCCATATTAATTGATCCCTAAGCTTCCTTGAGAAAGTCTCTTACAAAGTTCAAAAAATACTTGGTAGCGGATATAGGATCGTCTGGAATGTGGCTTTCAACAGCGTTGGATTCGGTTTCATAATGGAAGTGTTTAGGAAAGGTTTTAACCTCTCTCCATCGAACGTGAGGAGCATTATCGTGCCTAAATATCTTTCCGTTAACATGTCTCCTTTCCCAGTGGAAGGCGTACCGTTTCATGAGGTTTTCACCTCTGTAAAGCCAAACCTCAAGAAAACTTTCATCAACGAAGTAAACTCTAGCGCTCTCGTTATCAAAACTGGTTCTCTGCACAATGTCCGCATATTCTCTTTCAGCGACCCCGCAGATAAGCTTATAAACTTCTCTTCTACTCAACCGACGTTTCCTCGAGTAACGTCTCCAAAATTTCCTTGCGCTCTTCTAGGTGGCTTAACTTAAAGAAGTCACGCCACGTACCCTCTTCCTCAAGCTCTCCACGCTTATATTTCTCCTCCATATCCCTCGCCGAAGCAACCCCATATCTGTTACAGAGCCCAATTATCTCAGCGTTAATCTCGCGCAAGCTAGACTTAAGATACTCCGCAATACCCTTAGCCATAATCTTCTCCTTCACTTCGCCAGTAGCCTTGGACACACGCTCCAACAAAACCGAAACCTCAACCATCCTACACTTCACCGCCACTCTAAGCTAACAAGCACTCAAGCAAATATAAACTTAACCTCATTTTGGACACGTTTACAACTCGTCCACCAACTTGTTGATCTGGTAGGGGAGTATCCAGACGCAAAGAAACAAAATCTTCTCTCAAAGGCATAGGAGCCTTGTTACTGTAAACGGAACAGCCTGAAGAGGCGAAAACAAACCGTTCCACACCAACCAAGTTCGCATATTCAAGAACCTTCAATGTTCCAAGGGCGTTGACCATCAAGTCGGTTTCAGGATGATTCACACTGTTCTGGTTCGCGAAATGAGCAGCTAAATGAAAAACATAATGAGGCTTAAAACTAAAAGCCCTCTTCATCCTCTCCTCATCCAACACGCTTCCCCGAATAAACAGCACCTTAGGATCATTCGGCAAATTC
>Ga0180298_1000190_pt1 | contig 13986 bp, 14 predicted proteins | sample GuaBasSediGuay13_FD_121800 | JGI IMG/M metagenome (GOLD analysis project Ga0180298, IMG submission 121800) | Subseafloor sediment microbial communities from Guaymas Basin, Gulf of California, Mexico - Guay13, Core 4488-10 , 4-6 cm | ecosystem: Environmental > Aquatic > Marine > Hydrothermal...
GAGGTAGCCATTTTAGCAGTGGAAAACGCTCAAAAACGTTAAGGATTCTCTAAGCCTTCCAGAACCTCAACAACAGAGTTTATCCACCGTAAATACGCGTTTAAGGCTGCACGCAAAGCAACAGTGTCCCCAGCCTCAACCTTCAAAACCAGCATTCCATCTTCTTTTTCCAAAAAAGCATGAGAACGCGTCGTCGGAGGCTTCTCAACCTCAGGCTTCAAAGCCCTCAAAACAATCTCTAAGCATTTCAAAGAAGGAAACTTCAACCGCACAACAGCCTCAGCCCTCGTTTCAACTCAACTCCCAAACCAAACGTGAAACCGTAACCCTCGGACCAACCTCAACAAACTCTGGAACAAGCATAAAGGTAAGGGTTAAAAAACCAGAAGAATCCGCCGACACACTCACCACGGCGTCGCATCCTCGGTTAACAACCTCTTTCAGAGACAAAACAGGTATACCAAAAAAACTTGACAAGACACGACAAAACCTTTCCACAGCCAAAGAACGCTTTGCAGATGTAACCACAGCCAAAGACTTAATCCTTCTCCCCCTAGGCATGCTCTCACCGAAATCCCTCCGCAACCTCACACCCTTCATATAAACCAACGGCGGAACCACCTCCAAGCCTTCTAAGCCTACATTGAAAAACCTTATTTTACCAAGTCCACCCTTCCACCTGTCAATAACCATCACCCTGTCAGCTTTAAACTCCAAAGCCTTCTCAGCCAACCCGTCTAGGCTCAGCTTTCCCCGGTTCACCCGCACAACATTTGGAAAACTATGCGAAAAATCCCTGCACAGAGTCCTCATGTCCCTCGTCGGTCTTCGCGAAGTAGTTAACAACACGTTCTTCTTATCCGTCAAAACTCCAATCACTTAACAAAGAAAATTAAGATGTTTTCTCAGCTGAAGCAAACTCTTCCATAGGCGCGCCCTTCGCAACACGCTTAGCCACCACTCCAAGCTTAGTCGTCGGAGTGTAAGCCCCACCAGTAAAAGTGAAACCACACTTTGTGCATCTCCAGACGCCGACGCTAACCCTCTTCACACGCGGAAAACCACACCTGGGACAACGATGCGGCTTCTTCATCTGAGTGACTATCTTAACATAACGCTTCCTAACGGTGGCTCCGTAACGGGCGCCCAGCCCACGGGTTGGACCAACCTTCTTTGTCCTCCGCCCCATCAGTTTTTCACCATTTCAGCTTTTTCCTTATCTCCTCAGCCTTCTCCTTAGCTATCTTAGCCGCTTCTAATACTTGTTTCTGTGAGAAATACCCGCTCCCACCCTTCTGTATCGCACATATGTCACCGTCATCGTCAATGGTCAGCGTAATCCTAGCATCCATCACCCGTTCCTCCTCAAGCCAGGGATCAACAACAAGCGTGTCATTTATCTTCGCAAAAGTAACAGCTATCGGATGCTTCCTCAACGGAAGCGGAGTGAAACCAGGCTTTATCTTAACCTCTCCGTCCTTATACTCATAGTTGAAAACCTTCGTGTTAAGCAAAGCACCCAAGGCAGCCATGGCGGAAGCGTCTATCAAGTTTCCATCATGATTAAGAACGTAAACATCCACGAAAACAACGAAGACTTTTTTCCCAGGCTCTATGCAAAGCTTCTCCAAATCTATGGCTTTAGATTCCCTTATCCCCCTGTCAACAACCCTGGCAAGCTCAATCGAATTTTCATCAGGCGGTCCAGGCTCAAATGTTGGAGATGCTAAAGGCACAAGTTCAGCGTTCACTGTTAAGACACCCTCGTTAGGCGTGTCAGAGAAAGGCTGACCAACCTCAATTTTAACTCCAGCCATAACCTCTGTTTTTCCGAGAAGAACCCGCGCAGAGCCTTCAGCACGCTCAACAACTCCCTGCTCAACATTTATCTCACGGTAATCAGTTAACCCCCTACCATCCAACCGTTTTCCCTTAGCAATCAACCTTGCAATCTGCTTTTGTTTCACACGAACAACAATAGAAGACATCACTCCTCAACCTCCTTAATACTTACATACTTAGCTCTTAACGCCTCCTTCTGCATGGCATAAATCTTTTTACACCCCTCGATGGCTAAGTTAACAGCCTTCTCAAACTCTTCAAGAGAGAGGTTGCCATCCATCTGAAGCAAAGTTATAGCGTTAAGATTCGGCATCAAAGCAACCGGAACATCAGCATTACCTTTCTTGTCTTCAGCGTCCATCAAATCCAAAACTATCGTGTGATCCACCTTTCCAGCAGCACAGGCAACCACCAAATCCCGCATAGGAATACCCGCATCTGCCAGAGCCAACGACGCCGCCGTTATACTCGCACATCTTGTCCCCCCGTCAGCCTGCAAAACCTCAATGAAAACGTCTATAGCCGTTCTCGGATAATACTCAAGGAAGAGACTCGGCTCAAGAGCTTCTCTAATAACCTTTGAAAGCTCTATTTCCCTCCTCGAAGGCGCAGGTGACTTACGCTCCTGAACGGAGAAGGGAGCCATGTGATAGCGGCATCTTAAAACAGTTCTATCCGGAAGTGCTAAATGTTTCGGATGCAGTTCTCTCGGTCCGTAAACAGCCGCTAAAATCTTGTTTTTCCCTTGCTGGATGTAAGCCGAACCATCAGCGTTCGCTAGAACGCCCACCTCAATTTTTATCGGCCTCAGTTCATCCGGTTTCCTTCCATCTAACCTTAAACCTTTCTTATCAATCAATTTTTCAACTTTCTGACTCAATTTCAACTTCCTCCTTTTCTTTTAGCTTTTTCATTCTTAATCATCTGGGTTACGCGATCTGTCAAACCACTCGTGTGAGACTCCTCATCAATTTTGTGAATAGCCATCATAGCCAACTGTTCGTCTTCAAGACGTTTCCCAGTGATTAATATAACCCCGTTGTGACCTAGGATTATGTGACAACCGGTCTCCTGCTTTATCATAGATATCATGGAGCCTTTCCTCCCAATCACCCGCGGAATCTTCGTGGGAGTTATCTTCACAACTTGTCCACGGGTTATCTTTCCTAATCCTGGCTCACCAACAGTCAACTGTGGATTGTGCGCTCTATCATACGCGATAATCTTAGCTATCACCAAATCACCTACGTCAAGAACCTTTGACAAGTCGTTTTTCTGCGGTCTGAAGGGTCTGCCTAGAACATCTGAGGCTCTCAACAGAGCCAGATACGGAGAGTTGATATCCACGGTCCAACCGTTAAAACCAACCTCCACAACGGTTCCTATAACCGTGTCGCCAACTCTTGGAATGTAAAATGCTCTCAAAGCCACAACATTCACTTTTCTATCTTCGTAATCCACAAGCCCTATCCTTGAAGCGTATACCTTATCATTTTCCTTGTACGTGTTTTCACCGGCTATGTAATCACCCTCAGCGAGTAAATCGCCAGGTGTCACGAGTTGCCTCTTCTCAAAAAATGTTGGCATTCCTCATCACTCACAACCTACAAGTTTACCTCACGAAATTACTTTAGCTTCCGCGTTCCCTTTTGTTATTTCCCCTATCTTCTCCAAGAACGGTCCGTACAAGCCTGCTGGCATTTCTAGAACGCCGTACCATGAACCGTCCGCACGCCACTCCTCACGCTTTATCGTCCCAAAACCCTTAACGGTTCCGTATGCTTTCGCCGCGTACTCCGCAGGTATGCAAACACCGACGGCTACTTGCTCCATTTTCAACGGAAGGATGGAACGTAAAAGCTTGATTATTTCCTTAGCTTGTTCCTCCACATGTTTGAAAGGATCTATGGAGTAGTGAATTTGCTGCATGGCTTGTTCCACCCTTAACGGTGGGTGAGGAAGATTCGTTCGTGGGTCAACGCATTGCCTTGATATGAAGGCTATTATCTGTTTCCTTTTGTCCTCAATCATCTTTCTACGCTGCTCCGTTGTCAACTGTACCATACCCTTCTTCAGTATCACGTCAGCTATCTTCAACGGCTCCGTTGTTCCGAAGGCTTTATGAAGAGTCTCCTCGGAAACTTTTGTTCCCTTATTCGCATCTGAAAATATCGTCTCCGTAACCAAAACTTCCGTTATCGCGGATATTTTCCCAGTTCGATAATCTAACGCCTTCTCCGGCTTGACGAGAATCTCAAAGTGTTCGTTACCCTTTGTAAGGCGTGCAACCGTGTACTTTTCACCCATCACTATTTCACTTGCCTAAACCCAGCTCTTTCATAAACCCTTGAATTTTCTCATCGCTTAACATTTCCATCTTCTTAGTCGCCGCTGGAACCACCGCCACCTTTATCCTTGGAGGCAACTGTCTCGCTTCCAAGGCTTTCGCTAAACATTTTATCCCAAGCTTTGTGGCTTCGTCAAGCCTCATGTCTTCCCTGTACTCTTCCCTCAACGTATTGATCACGGTTTCTCTTCCGGCACCTTGAGCTGTAGCCTTGTAGCTTCTGTAGGTTCCGCTGGGATGAGTGCCAAACAAGCGGTTTCCAGTTTTGTCAACTCCACCGAAGATTATTGCCACGCCGAAGGGTCTGACACCCGCATGCTGCGTGTAAAGCTGTTTAATGTCGCATACTCTCTTGGTTACAACTTCCACATCTATAGGCTCGTCATAGGTTAACCTGTTGCTCTGAGCGTACACCCTAGCTTGATCTATGAGAATCCGCGCATCTGAGCTTAAACCGACAATGGCTGCTCCCACATGCTCGTCAATCTTGAAGATTTTCCATGAAGATTCAGCCTCTTCAAGAGGCTCAACTGTTTCTTCAGCTCCTAAAACAACTCCCTCACTACATTTAATACCTAAAATGGTTGCTCCACGGTCAACCAAGTTCATCGCATATTCAACTTGGAAGAGTCTACCCTCAGGTGAAAAAACCGTTATCGCACGGTCATAAGCGCCTGGCGCTGCAAACACAGACAACACACATACCTCACAACATTCTCAAATCCTTATTTGCAAATCTTATTTGCAGACTTTCATATAACAACTAAACTAAAAACCTTTTCCTATAAAACTTGTCACAGAGCAATATTTTATATAAATGCTGGAACTTGATGTTGACAGACGTTAAATGAAAACCAGAACCAGTGAACAGAAACCGAAAGGCTTAGTCGTGTTCGATGTTGAAGGTGTCCTGCTGCCTAAAAGGCGGTATATTCCCTTCGAAGCGACAAGAAAGCTCGGATTCCTAAAATTTTTGAAAATAATATTTTACGGTCTCCTCTACGAAATCGGTTTATCATCTCTTGAAATTTCTTTAAAAAGAATCTACAAATGTCTGAAGGGATACACCGTCGAGGAGTTGCGCTCTTACTTTGAGAAGGTGCCTCTGCTTCCCGATTCGGAGGAAGTTTTAAGTTTTCTTCATGCACATGGATGGAGAACAGCTCTTGTAAGCTCCGGTCTTCCCGAAGTTTTCATTCAAGAACTGGCGGCAAAGCTGAGGGCGGACTACGCTTTCGGTCTGGAACTGAAAATAGTTGACGGAAAATTCACCGGTGAAGTGGAAGGCACGGTTATGAAAAAGAATGGTAAGGCTGTGATTCTTAAAAAAATTCTCCGCGATGAAAACATACCCTCACAAAACTGCGTTTTGGTCGCCGATGACAGAAACAATCTACAAATGTTCGAACACGCTGGGTTGAGGATAGGATACAACCCGGATTTCATGTTAAGCGCCAAGTCGGACTACGTTGTAACCGGGAGATTAAGCAAGATTCTGCCGATAATAACGGATAATAAAACAGAAAGGGACAAATGGACTCTCTCAAAAAGTGAAGTTCTCCGAGAGACAATTCACGTAAGCGGTTTCGCTGTACCTTTCATTTGCACTTATGTTCTTAACCCCTACCTCGCGGTCTTCCTAATTTTCGTCGTAACGCTTCTTTACGGTATGTCGGAACTGGCAAGAATAATGGGAATAACATTTCCCATATTCACTTGGATAACTTCACACGCCGCGGTCAGACTTGAACCGTACGAGTTCGTAACCGCGCCGATTTTTTACGCCTTCGGCATAATGCTTTCAATCGTAATTTTTCCGCTGCAAATAGGATGTGCATCAATAGCCGTACTTACGTTAGGCGATGGATTCGCATCGTTATTTGGAAAACTTGGGAGAAAACAATTTTCATTCAACAAAACCAAACACTTGGAAGGCTCTCTTTTCGGTTTCATCCTCGCTTTTCTAGGGGCAGTATGCTTTGTAAATCCAATCAGCGCCCTTGTCGGTGCAACCGTTGGAATGCTTGTTGAGTGTCTCCCCTCACCCATAAGTGATAACCTAACAGTGCCTTTAATCAGCGGCGCAGCCATGATGCTGGCTCCTATATGAAAGCCAAAATTTATTATGAGAAAAAGTTAGAGGGTTTTAGTATTCCTCGCCTTCAGGGCTTGGCGGCTTTTCTTTCTCTTCTTTTGGTTTGGATGCAGCTATCACGTCGTCTATGCGCAGTATCATGGACGCTGACTCCGCTGCGGATTTCACTGCTTGTTCCTTCACAACCGAGGGTTCAACGACTCCGTTTTGAAGCATGTTGCCAATCTTTCCGGTGAAAACGTTTACACCCATGTTTTTTCCATCCAGTTTTTCGTGGGATGACCGCAGCTCCACCATTATGTCTATCGGTTCGAGTCCAGCGTTTTCAGCCAGAGTTTTCGGTATCACTTCTATGGAATCCGCGAAGGCTTCTATCGCGAGCTGTTCTCTTCCACCAACCTTTGTCGCGTAGCTTCTCAGTTCCTTAGCTATTTCGGCTTCCACAGCGCCTCCACCTGGAACGATTTTGTTGTTTTCTATCACGTCTGAAACCACTGATAAAGCGTCTTGCATGCCTCTCTCAGCTTCATCAACCATCCTCTCAAGTCCAGCGCGAATTAGAATGGCTACTGACCTAGGGTCTTTGCATCCTTCCACAAAAATCATCTTGTCTTCCCCTACCTTGCGCTCTTCAACTGTACCAGCCACACCTAAATCTGAAGGACCTAAGTCGTCAAGGTCTGTGACTATCCGTCCGCCCGTTGCTCTTGCCAGTTTTTCCATGTCCGATTGTTTCACTCTTCTCGCTGCGAGTATTCCTTGTTTCGCTAGGAAGTGTTGCGCCATGTCGTCGATGCCTTTCTGGCAGAACACAACGTTTGCTCCGGTAGCCTTGATTTTTTCAACCATTTCCTTCAGCATTTTGGTTTCTTGATCTAGGAAGGCTTTCATCTGTTCTGGGTGGCGTATTCTTATCTCGGCGCTTATCTCAGTTTTTTCTATCTCCAGCGGACAGTCGAGTAACACTATTTTTGCATTCTCTATTTTCTTAGGCATCCCTGGATGAACAACTTCTTTGTCTATTATGACGCCTTTAACGAGTTGAGACTCGAAGAGGCTTTTCCCTTCCTTCTTTATAATTTGGATGTTATCGATATCCGCTATTCTTCTCTCTCCACGTTTTTCAACTATCTGTTTTACGGCGTCTATAGCTATCTCTGCCAAATGTCCTTTCGCCGGACCGACAGCCTTGCTTGACATTGATGTTAACGCAACTTTTTTCAGCATTTGTCTGTCTTCAATATTTACGGGTGTGGCGATTCTGTTTATTGTCTCTATTGCTTTTTGCACGGCTTTTTTGTAGCCGCTCACTATCACCGTTGGATGAATGTTCTGGTCTAAGAGTTCTTCAGCTTTCTTTAGAAGCTCACCTGATAACACTACGGCTGTTGTTGTTCCGTCACCAACCATGTCGTCTTGCGTCTTCGCAACCTCAACCATCATTTTGGCTGCTGGATGTTCAACTTCTATCTCATCTAATATTGCGGCTCCATCATTTGTTATTGTTATATCTCCTAGGCTGTCTATGAGCATCTTGTCCATTCCGCGTGGTCCAAGAGTTGTCTTTAGAACCTCGCTTATTATGCGGGCTGCCATTATGTTGTTTCTCTGAGCTTCTCTTCCCCTGCTTCTGCTAGTTCCTTCTTTCAAGATTAGCACGGGTTGTCCAGATTGGGTTGTTGTCAAGTATGCCATAACCAAACCTCCATTCAAATCTAAAATGTTAATTCTGAATAAGCTGAAAATCCCTAAAATATAAACTTTTACCTTCGTTTCTACGCACTAAACGATGTAACTTCAAGGTGTGAAAGAATTGTGGACAAGCGTCAACGATGTGGATCAGCGAAAGCTGAGGTCTATTTAAGATACGCTGGGTTAAGCCTCTGTAACGGGTGTGTGCGCTTACTGTAAGAAAATAGCTCTCGCAAGAGAAGCTAAAAACAGAAGGTGACTTAGCGAAGCTTATTATTTTCCAATCCTTTTACTAGTTCTCACGGAGTTCTCGCTTTATGGGAAAATGTCTGGTCTGTGGGAAGGAATCTCCAACTATTTCAGGTAATCTAGGTGTCTGTTTAAACTGTATTAGAGAGAAAACAGAAGAAGCCTTGGCTGTCACGAGACAGGCACACGCCAGAAGCCGCGCCGTTTTCGGCTTACCTCCAGAACCACCTCACGATGCTGACGGGGTGCCCTGTAATGTCTGCGCTAACAACTGCAAGATTGGCTTAGGTAAAAGCGGGTTCTGCGGGCTTGTTTGGAATGTTGGTGGTCGTCTGGTTCGTTTCGGAGGCACCCCAGCCAAAGGCGTTCTCGAATGGTATTATGATGCTTTACCCACAAACTGTGTCAGCTGGTGGTTCTGTCCAGGCTGTACCGGGAACGGCTATCCAAAATACGCTTACAAGCCTGAAGCGGAGATAGGCTATTACAACCTAGCAGTCTTTTACGGCGCTTGCAGCTACGACTGCTTATACTGTCAGAACTGGCACTACCGCTACATGTCTGTGAAGCATGCACCAGTTATGAGCGCTGAAGCCCTGGCTGCGAAAGCTTTTGAAAAACGGGTCTCATGCATCTGCTATTTTGGTGGAGATCCATCACCACAGATGCCCCATAGCCTCGAGGTGAGCCGCATAGCGTTGGAAAGGGCTGAGGCTGAAAATCGTATTCTCCGTGTTTGTTGGGAAACCAACGGTTACATGAACACCGCGATGGCGGAGAAAGCTGCTGAATACGCTTTGAAAAGCGGTGGCAACCTAAAGTTTGATTTAAAAGCTTGGAGTGAACCGTTAAACATCGCTTTGTGTGGAGTTTCAAACAAGCCCACGTTTGAGAATTTTAAGCGGATAGGCGAAAAATTCTACGAGAAACGACCAGAACTACCCGTGCTTTCAGCCAGCACGCTGCTCGTTCCGGGATACATAAACACGGAAGAGGTTGAAAAAATAGCCGAGTTCTTAAGCGTGATAGATCCGAACATTCCATACACGCTTCTAGCTTTTTATCCATGCTACATCATGAACGATTTGCCAACCACAAGCAAGAAACAAGCATTAGAATGCAAGAAAGCGGCGGAAAAATATCTAAAAAACGTAAGAATAGGAAACGTAAACTTGCTCTCATAAGATGTTGATGGGAAGGTTATGCTGCCCAGAACGGTATTTTCTTTCTCATCAAATTCACATACTCGTTCAGCGTCTCCTGCTCTTCCATTGTTAATTTATCAACAAAAGTTGTTAACAGCGCCTTTGCATAAGCCTCCGGAACCTTCACGTACAAAACATCTTTCTCGAATATGTGCCTACCAACCAATGGTTTGTCTATAGATATCGCCACCTGCATTCCTTGCCGCGCCTCTGGTAAAGCCTTGCCTTTCTCCTGAATCTGCTGTATCTCACCTACATCTTCCCCATCCTTCGCCCTCACAAGCCTGTATTTCGGTTTTATCTTTCCAGCTAGGATTTCCACGCCAACTATAGCTGGTTTTGCCCTGCGGAAAATATAGCCTTCCAGAATTCGGATTTTCCCAGGCTTAATCAACGTTTCAAATTCTTTTTCAAGTTCTGCTTCCTGCTTGGTTCTAAGCCATAACAAGTAGTCATCCACTAAACGGTATATTATATTTTCATGGAAAATTTTGATGCTTCTGTTTTTCGCTTCCTCTTCCGCGTCGGGTAAAACCTTAACGTTGAAGGCTAAAACTACACCGTATAAGGGTTCATGTTCCTTCACAACTCCAGCCTCAACAACATCTCTTTTTGACACGTCGCCAACATCAGCTAAACGAATTGGCACACTGTTTCGTTTTAAGGCTTCAGCGATAGCCTCCAAAGAGCCTAAAGTGTCAGCCTTCAAAACCACACCGTCAATATCCGTTATAATCCTAATCTTCTCAATTTCTTCAGAAACAAGCTTCACATACTTTTGCGGGTCTTCCACTTGAGAAACCGCGTATAAGGGTGCACCAGCCAGAGCACCCTCCAGATCTGGAGCGGCAATCTTCACTCCAGCAGCGGCGGAAACGGAGTTAACGGAGGAGAACTTGTCTCTCGGATCTCTGATTTCATCTAAGGGTTTTGGAACAAGGATGGCTCTTATCCGTGTGACTATGGGTTTTTCCTTACCGCCCACAACTATTAGGTCGTCCTTACGTAACACGCCGTCATAGATTATGGTGTTCAGCGTCAAACCCAAACCAGGTTCTTCCTTAACTTCTAAAACTGTGCCTTTCGCTGGTCCTTCCGTTGTCTGCAGACGTTTCTTCAAATATTGCTGGGTTAGCCCAACGAGAACCATGAGCAGTTCAGTTATACCCTCACCTGTTTTTGCACTGGTAGGCACAACAGCCACTGTTTTTGTAAAGTCTTTTATACGGTCGAAACGGTCAGCCCTAAAACCTAGACGGGAGAAGGCTCCAATAATGTCGTATATTCTGTTGTCCAAATCCTGTTTAACATAGGGGTTCTGCACTTGATAAGTCTTCAAAAAAGGCGTGTCAGGGTAAGATTTCCATCCTGGAATGCGGTCAATCTTGTTCGCGGCGACAAGGAAAGGTGTCTTACGAGCTTTCAAAACTTCTATACACTCGTAGGTTTGAGTTTCAAAACCCCGTAAAACGTCAATAACCAGTATGGCAATGTCGGCTACGCTTCCCCCTCTTCTACGCAGGTTTGTGAAAGCCTCATGTCCAGGCGTGTCAACAACAAGCAAACCAGGAATCTCAATCTCACCCTTAACCATGGAAAGCAGGGAACCACACAGCTGCTTAAGCGTGTCCACAGGGAAAAAGCTGGCGCCAATGTGTTGTGTAATGCCTCCGGCTTCACGAGCCTGAACACTTGTCTTACGTATCTTGTCCAAAAGCAAAGTCTTACCAGTATCCACGTGACCGAGAACACACACAATAGGTTGACGAACAGGCATATCACATATCCCCTTAACAATAGGTTAGTCTAAATGGAGCACAACATCAGTCTTCGTATGATGAGTGTGCTTCAGAATAATAAAACTATTCGGTGAAACCTAAAAGCGTCCTTTCACTCCTCCGTTTTCACAATGAGCAAAATCAAACCCAAAACTATGGGTATGGCGCTTAAGAACCCGAAAAATCCCGTGTAAACATCCAACGCTCCAGAGCTTGTAAACGTGTAGTACACTCCGAGGGCACCTATTATGAGGAGTATAAAACCGAAGAATTTTTCAGCCACTTTCAACCAAGGGCTTGCTTCTTCACTCATTTGTTTTTAGCCTTCTTTATCTTCCAACATTTGCTTTCCTACATAAATTAAGAACGAGTTATTTTAAATTTCCCTTTAGCTAGCTTGTTTCTTCAAGCTTTGCGGGTAAATACTCATCTACAATGTATGTTAAACCGTACCTGCTGAAGGCTTCTTGTTCGGCTTTCCGCTTAATCTTCAAGAAGGTTTTGATTTCCCTCTGCCACAACGGATCCTTGTAACGCGGGTCCCTCTGCAACTCGTAAAGCCTTTTCTCATCTACGTCGTCTAACGGGTCTGTCGGCAGCTTATAATCCACGATGTCTGTAGCCCACACTCCACTCCATTTAGCGTCGGGCGTCGTCAGCTCTCTTAGGTGAGCAGCGTTTGCAGAACCGGATATGATAACCATAGCTATGTGCATCCCCCAAGGGTCACCGTCCGTGAATATGTAAACCGGAAGCTTCAGTTCCCTGTTAAGCCTCCTGATGAAGTGTCTCGTTGCTCGTGGTGCTTGTCCAGCTGTTAAAACCAGTATCGCGTTAAATTTTTTATGAACGCTTTCCTCTATGAAACGCGTGAACAAACCACCCTTCTCTATGGCTATAACCTTGTCCGCTGTTGTCTTCACAAACTCAGCTGAAGTTAAAGCCGGTCCAATCATAACGCCGTCTGGATGAGAAGTCAGATTCAAACGTTTCCCCTCGTAGCCCGGCACCGTGTACTCTATCGTCAAGTCTCCGAAGACCGCTGAACGCTCCTCTGGGAAAATATTGAAGTCCTCACGTGAAAGCCCTAAAACAGTTTCCAAATCCGTTATTATATTGTTTGATTCCTGCTGATCTTTGAAGCTCATTTCATACGCTTGCGCGGAATAGTAAACATCCCTCAGAGTTGACGTTTTACGGTGCATCGTCAGTTCGTGGGAGAAAAACGCTGTCCAAACAAGCTGAGTGAAAGGTCTTAAATGGCGAATGTTACGGGCACTCCTCCGAACTTTTTTGCCTCCCAAAATGAACTGGCGAACATTTGGGTCATAGTAGATGTTTTCCGTTGAACGACTGGGCATCTCAATCGAGGGGAAAAATCCCTTATCCATCTGCTCGTAGATTCTTGCTCCCAAACTTTCCAGACTTGTCAAAACCTCTTTTCTCTTCTCCATCACCAAACTTTTACGTCTCTTCCGTTCCAAACCTCCTCACACTCCTCAAAAGTTTCTTTACATCCGGAGTCTTCTCCTTACCGGCAAGTTGCGTTGAGAACTGGGCGATTTTCGGCAGGTATTTACTGAATATTCCCAGCCTCCTCTTTTCTCTGTACACGTGTTCTCTTCTCGTCAAGAAGCGTTGCAGTCGACGGGCAACCTCTCGCAGTCCATTAGCAATTTCCCTTCTCACCTCAGGTCTGTCCGCAATGAACTCTTTTCCAACCGTTTTGTACGGAACCTTTGTGCTGCAGATGTGAACAAGTATTGCAATAGGCATGTCTGGTGCAACCTTATACCTACGCCAGTTCATTGAATTTATAACTCTCACCGAAACGTCGCTCGCCTCGTCATATAAAAGTGGAATTCTGTTGGCGAACCGATAGATCACGAAGCCTTCTTTCTTGGGGATTTCCCCACCGTAAGCGATTGCCACCTCAACTATGAAGGGGTGTCCAGCGTAGGTTGCCGGTCTACGCTGATGAACAGCTACAAACTCAGGTTTCAACTCTTTAACTATGCCAGCTCTCAACAGGTTCTCTCCTAATGGTGACAAACAGCTCGCATCAGGTGGCAGAAACTCCTTGAACTTCTTCAGCATGTGCATGAGTCTAACTATTTCCTCGTGGGAAAGTCTCTTCGGATTCTTTGATGGACGTATATTGCTGAACTCCAAGAATTTTTGAGCTGTCTTATCTCCAACTCTGTGAAAATGATACCTTAAGAATTCAAGCATGTTCCTGTATGGTGTAGCGTTTATGAGGCGTTGCAGAAGCTCCACATCCACGCCGTAGGGATGAGGTAAGGTTTCCTTCGGCGGATCAGGCATTTCAGTTGTAACTCTTGTGAACTTGTAAAGTCTGCCTTTAGGGTCTACGAACGTTAAATTCGCGTAAGGATTCACCATGGCTGTCTGTTTGAAGTATTCCAAAATTTTAGGCATAGCCCTAAAATAGTCACCTTCAAGGCTGAACTCAACTATTGTTCCCCGCCAACGCTTCTTGTTTATCATAATCTTCCTGTCAAGTATGAGCGGACGATTTCTTTGAATGTCAATCATAAGCTTGTACTTGTAAATCTTTGACATGCCAGTGCTGGAAATCACGCAAGCGGGTTTATGCGTTGTGATTTGCCCGTATAATATAGCCATTTTCCCGCCCAAACCGAAGGTTCCTCTCTGCTGTTTCAGCTTGTATTTTGAACCGAACAGTATCTGTCCGAAGGCTGAAGGGATATGTCTCGGCGGAACACCGATGCCGTTATCCTCAACTCTTAACCTATA
>Ga0180298_1000191_pt1 | contig 13983 bp, 13 predicted proteins | sample GuaBasSediGuay13_FD_121800 | JGI IMG/M metagenome (GOLD analysis project Ga0180298, IMG submission 121800) | Subseafloor sediment microbial communities from Guaymas Basin, Gulf of California, Mexico - Guay13, Core 4488-10 , 4-6 cm | ecosystem: Environmental > Aquatic > Marine > Hydrothermal...
GAATCTCAAACTTTTTTATCTGTAGCTCCAACCTATTGGGTAGCCACTCATCATCGTCGTCGAGAAGAGCTATGAACCTTCCCCTGGCTTTTCTTATCCCGGTGTTTCTTGCAACGGGACCACCAGAGTTCTTTTTGAGGCGTACGTACCTGATTCTTCCATCGTTTATGCTCCTCACAACCTCCGGAGTGTTGTCCGGTGAGGCATCATCGACCACTATCAGCTCAAAGTCCGTGAATGTCTGATTAAGAACACTCGCTATGGCTCTTTTAAGGAGGTTTGCCCTGTTGTACGTGGGGATGATTACGGAGACAGTAGGTCTACTCATCGGGGATCTCCCTGAGGATGCTTTTTAGGAATCCCAGCATTTCGTTTCTCATTTCTCCTCTCTGAAGGCTCAATTTAAGGTTTGCTATAACGAAGCCGAGCTTACTTCCGACGTCATATCTTTCCCCTTTTATCTCCTTTGCGAAGATCTCTTGGCTTGGTAGGAGTATTTGAAGGGCATCTGTGAGCTGTATTTCTCCACCCCTGCCAGGAGGAGTCTCCCGTAGGGCGTCAAATATCTCAGGAGTCAGAATATACCTTCCGATTATAGCAACGTTGCTCGGTGCTTCTTGAATCGATGGCTTCTCCACGAGATGCCGTACTATGTACAGGCCCTCTTCGATAGGCTCACCGTCTACGATTCCGTACTTGTTTACAAGCTCCCGCGGAACGCTTTCCACGCCTATAACGGGAACTTTTCTTTTCTCAGCAACGTCAATCAGTTGCTTTATGCCAGGTTTCTGGCTTACTATAATATCGTCTCCCAGGAGAACTGCAAAGGGCCCCCCGTTTACGTGTTTTTCCGCGTGAAGTATAGCATCTCCGAGGCCGAGGGGCTTCTTCTGACGAACGTAATAGATGTCAACCATCTCTCCAATTTCCTCAATCTGCTTTAACTCCTCCAGCTTTCCCTTCTCTCTCAGGTAGAACTCCAGCTCGAAGCTTCTGTCGAAGTAGTCCTCTATAGCACGCTTTCCCTTCCCAGTTATGATGAGAATGTCATCAATCCCGGCTTTTACGGCCTCCTCAACAACATAGTGGATGACGGGTTTATCGACTATTGGAAGCATTTCTTTAGGCATTGACTTGGTTATTGGGAGCATCCTAGTGCCAAGGCCAGCCGCGGGAATCACAGCCTTCCTTATCCTCACCAGCACACCCCCTCGTAAACTTCAGCCGTTTCCTCCGCCCTCCTAACGCGCCTGCCATCAATCACGATTTTACCCGAATAGTCAAGATTCCCAAATTCCTCCCACTCAGTTACAATAAGGACAGCATCGCTACTCTTGAGAACATCATTTCCAGAGTTCGCGTACTCGATCTTCTCGCCAACGTCCGAATAAAAGCGCTTGAAATTCTCCATAGCCTGAGGATCGTAGGCGATGACTTTTGCCCCCTCCTCAAGCAACTTCTTGATGATAACGTACGCCCTCGTCTCCCTAACATCATCAGTATTCGGCTTAAATGCAAGTCCAAGAACACCAATCCTTTTACTTCTTAACTCTGGAACGTGCCTTTTCAATAGTTCAATGAGCTTGAGTGGTTGCCTCTTGTTAACCTCAACGACGGCCTTTAGGATGATTGGATCCTCACCAAGCTCTTCCGCCTTTCGAATGAGTGCCCTCACGTCCTTTGGGAAGCATGACCCACCCCAACCGATTCCAGTCCTGAAGAAGTGTGGGCTGATCCTGTGGTCTAAGCCAATGCCCTCAAAAACCTTCCACGAGTCAATGCCAAGCTTCTTGCAAATATTCCCAATCTCGTTGGCAAAGCTGATTTTAGTTGCGAGGAAGGCGTTGGAAGCGTACTTGATCATCTCAGCCGTTTTTATATCAGTGAAAAGCTTGGGAGCATCAATGGGTGCGTAGAGTTCTTCCAAAACCTTTTTTGTTCTCTTGTCTTGGACGCCAATTATAATCCTGTCTGGGTTTAGGAAATCATCTAAGGCCACTCCTTCGCGGAGGAATTCTGGATTCATCGCTAGGCCAAAGTCCGCGTATGCCTTTTTTCCAGATTCTTTCTCAAGTATGAGTTTGATGACGTTCTCTGTAGTTCCCGGCAAAACGGTGCTCTTGACGACGACAACGTGGTAATCACTCTTCTCGCGGAGGGCTTTTCCGATTTCCCTCGCTGCCTGTTCAACGTAAGTAAGGTCGATTGAGCCGTCTTCTCTCGAAGGTGTTCCAACAGCGATAAAAGTCACGTCAGAGTTGAGGAGTGCCTCGTGGTAATCCCTGGTGGCGTAGTATTTTCCTTGAAATTCTTTCATGAGTTTCCTAAGCCCTTTCTCGTAGATTGGGGGTTGGGCATTATTAATCATCCCGATTTTTCCCTCGTCAACGTCCACAAAGATTACCTCGTTCCCAAGCTTGACAAAACCCATCCCAGTGACGAGACCTACATAACCTGAACCGAAAATGGAAATTCGCACTTTGAGTCCCCCCGGTATGTGTTTGATACTTAGAATAAAAATACATTGGTTAGTTTTTAAGTCCTGTGTTAGAGAGTAAACCACCAAAAATATTTTATGTTCCGTATTGTATCCGTTATTGGGAGGGCCCTAGTGTGAAAATTGGGTTGTATGATTTTGAGATAGTGATTAATAGAATTAAAGATAAGGTTACCTACGAAGGGATATCCCTTATAAACCCTAATAAGTTTATAATGTATGTCTTAGGAAATAGGAAGTCCCTGACTCAGAATTGGATGGCGTTTAAATTTGCATACTTTTATCGATTGCATGCTATCTCTCGATGGAGACAACAGGATATAAAATCCCTTGGTTACGATGGAGTATTTTTAGAACCGATTCATGGCTTCAAATGGATCTATGATGGAGCTACTCCTGTAAAAATTTACGAACATGAGTATATGTACCCTATTGAAAAGGCTCTTGAGTCTGAGATGGGTCTAAATTTATTAAAGCTCACATATTATCTTCCAAACTTTAATAAACCTTATCAAGAGGCCTCTAAGCTTAAAAAGGTACTCAGAATGGGAAGAATTCCATTTGGGGCATATTTCAAGCAGAGTTTTTCTCGAGAGGAACACAAGTATAACATGAACAAGTTTGATATTTCCCGTCCCGTTAAGGATTACTTGATTAATGTTGCATTTCCTGAATCTGTGAGGTGGTACTTAATGTGGAGAAGGATTCTCAGAACACATAAACCGAATTTCCTGTTTCTTGAATATGAGTATGGTCCCCTTGAATACATGGGAATAGTCGCATCCAAGAAAGAAGGCATCCCCTCTATAGCCATTCAACACGGCGTAATAAGTCCCACTCATCCAGGATATTATCACATACCCTCCAATGTCTCTTATGAGGAGGATGACTACATTAACTATGTTCTCCCAACAATAACTCTCGTTCAAGGAGAGTATGAGAAAAGGATTCTTCTAAAACATGGGTACCCTAGGAAGGCAGTAAAAGTCACTGGACAACCGAGATATGACTTTCTCGCGTATTCTGACGAAATCTTTGACCGGGACGAAATACTTGAGAAATATGGCCTTCCAAGGAACAAAAGATACATTCTTTGGGCAACTCAGACCCACGGATTATCCCGTGAGGAAAACTTGAAAAACATTAAAGTAATATCTCAAGCATTAAACTCACTAAAAGATGAATATCATCTTTTAATAAAACTCCACCCTAACGAGGATCAGAGAGCACCATTGTACCGCAAATTTTTAAAGAATAAGGAATTTGTTACAATAATGCCCGGGGAGACTAACGTCTATGAGCTTCTGTATGTCAGTGATGCCTTGATAACTAAACATTCGACTGTAGGAATAGAATCCATAATAATGAACCGACCGATACTGTTAACAAATACGATGGGAGACTCAAAGGCACTAAGCATGTACACGGAGTACGGATTCAGATGGATTATCACAAGAAAAGAGGACTTGGTATCATACCTGAACGAGCTTGAAACTGGAGAACTTTTGGATGAGTTCGAAAAAAGAAGGAAGATATTTTTGAAGGATAGAATATGTTGCCTCGGAAGTGCTACCAAAAACGTTATCAAAGTCATTGAAAAATTGGGGGGTAAGGGATGAAGGTTCTAGTGATTGGAACCAATGTCCCAACGAAAGACTTCAGAGGAATTGGAGGTGCAGGTAAAGCCGCGATAATGCTCTCAGAGTATCTTGCCAAGATAGGAACTGATGTTTACGTGTTGCCATGGGTATCTGGGAGATTCAAATCTTTCTTTATAAAGCCACTCAAAGTAAACAATGTCAACTACATAGTGGGAGTAATGAGCGCTAAGCTCTTTAGAGAGATTGTTAGGGAATTCTTTAGAGGGAGGTTCCTTAAACCAACGAAATACGTCAATGGAATTTTTAATAAACTTAAGGTAGCTTTAAGTGTCCTTTTAAACTATGCATATATTGAATTAGTTTTAAGCACCTTTGATGTTGATATAGTTCACATCCATGGGTTGAGGCCTGTTGAGATGCCGTTTATTGAAGTTATTACTGAGCGTAACTTCCCTCTAGTTGTTACTTTGCATGGCCTTGCCTCCAATGATCTGTCCGTCAAGTTTAAGGCTAGAGAATTGGAAAATGACATTTTCTCCCTACTTGCTTCAAAAAAATGTACTTTGCTGACTTCAGTATCATCAAAGGTTAAGGAGGAAATAATCGATAGATACAATGTTAATCCAGAAAAGGTTAGAGTAATTTTGAATGGTGTAGATCATGAAAAATTTCAACTTTTGACCGATAAAAAGAAGCTACGAGAATCTCTTAAACTGCCAGTGGACAAGATTGTTCTTCTTCAGGTGGGTACGTTAAGTAAGCGCAAAAATCAGGTCTCAGTCTTAAAAATGCTTCTCCAACTGGAGCCAGAACTGAGAAACAAGATATATTATGTGATTGCTGGGGATGGGCCTGAGAAAAAATCTCTCGAACACTTTTGTGAGGAAAATGGGATTTCTAACTGCAGAATATTTGGTTTTATTGATACTAAGACTTTGATAAAGTTATACAATGCATCGGACTTTTTAATTCATCCGGCATATGCTGAGGGGCTACCCCTTGTGTTTTTGGAGGCCCTTTCCGCTGGCTTGCCCATAATAACTTTTAGGGATCTCCATGGGGTGAGGGACATATACTCTCCAGATTGTATGGCTCTTATCCCAGAGAGAAGCATCGATGCGATGGTAAACACCTTAAAAGATGCTATAAATCGACAGTGGGATCGAAAAAAGATTAAATCATGGGCAAGAAGGTTTTCTTGGGAAAATGTCGCTCAAAAATATTTGAGATTATATCAGGAGGTGATTCATTGTAAGAAGTGGAAGAGTTGAGGGTTCTAACCATCCCTCCAAGATAAGCATTTCGAAGAAAGATCGTCTAAAGACAATTTTACAGACTAACAGATACAGAACACATAGAAATGCCAAAACAACCTAGCACAAAGTTTTTAGAGTTAATGAAAGGAGTAATTTAGGTAGGTGGGCGGACATGGAGATACTAGCGATTATTCCTGCTCGCGGTGGTTCTAAAGGCATAAAGAAAAAAAATCTTCGACTTTTGAATGGAAAACCTTTAATTTATTACCAAATACAAAACGCTCTAAAAAGCAAGTACATAACAGACGTTGTAGTAACATCTGATGATGATGAAATCCTTGAATATGCTTCCAATTTTCCAGTATATTTAAGAAAGCGTCCCGATGAACTAGCCCAAGACGACGTGACTTTAGATCCAGTAGTGTACGATGCTACAATTCATATGGAGAATTTGTTAGGTAAGAAGTACGATGTTGTTATAACCCTTCAGCCAACATCTCCCCTACTAAAACCAACAACCTTAGATAGAGCGATTGAAAAATTTTTCTCTGAGGACCTTGATACGTTAATTCCTGTTGTTGATGCAACTCATCTTTACTGGAAAGAAGAAAGAGGGCATGTTGTTCCAGACTACAAAAAGAGACTAAACAGGCAGTGGCTTCCGAAAAAATACAAAGAAACTGGAGCATTTTTAATAACAAGACGAGGATTCATAAGAGAAAATTCAAGATTCGGTGAAAAGATAGGAATTTTCGTCTTAGATGAAGAAGAGGGAGTGGATATAGATACTCCCTTTGACTGGCTAATCGCTGAAACACTAATGCGTAGGTTAAAATTCTTGTTCGTGGTTAACGGCAATGAGAAAGTTGGAATGGGCCATGTTTACAGAGCATTAACTCTTGCGGACCGTCTTATAGGACACACAGTTCAATTCATAACTTATGAAAGCAATGAGCAGGCAATAAAACTAGTACAAGATTCTGGATACCAAGTTATCAGAACCTCAAAAGATCGTCTTCTCCAAAAAATTGCGGAGATACACCCAGATATCGTGATAAACGATATTCTCGATACAGATTTAGAATATATTACAAAACTAAAAGAGTTCGGAGTTTTCGTAGTCAATTTTGAGGATCTTGGTGAAGGAGCGGATGAAGCTCATTTGGTGTTCAATGCTCTCTATGAAAAAACCAACCCAAAACCAAATCACAGATTTGGCCATGAATATGAATGCCTAAACGAGAAATACTATCTGTATTCACCGATTGAATTCAGAGATCCTCCCAAAACTCTTTTTGTAAGTTTTGGAGGAGTTGATCAAAACAATCTAACATGTAGAGTTCTACAAGTTGTACCAGAAATCATCTCGGAGACTCCGATAGAAAAGGTAATAGTAGTAATAGGTCCTGGATACTCTCATAAAAAAGCATTGGAAGCACAACTAAATGAACTACGAGGTTTAGAAAATAATATTGAAATACACCAAAACGTCAAAAATATGCCAAGGCTAATGAAAAGGGCCGACATTGCAATAACTTCCAACGGGAGGACTATTTATGAACTTGCTGCTATGGGAATCCCAACCATAAGTATCGCCCAAAACGATAGGGAAACATTGCATTTATTTGCCCGATATCATAGAGGAATTAAATACCTTGGAGTAGCTTGTAATGTAGGCCCGGAAGATATACTCAATGCCATTAAAGACATTGCCGATGATCCGTACTTAAGAAAGAAAATGTACCTAGCACAGATTGAAGCCTCTAAAGTTATAAGGCAGGGTGTTGATAAGATTATTAACGAAATACTCTCGGAATATTGGAGGTGGAAGAATGAAAGAGATCAAGCTTGGTAAAAGAGTCATTAAGAGAGATAAATTTGATTTACCGTATATTATAGCCGAGGCGGGCGTAAATCACGAAGGCAGCATTGAAAAAGCAAAACAGATGATCGAAGAAGTTGCAAAAGCAGGTGGGGATGCCATAAAGTTCCAATCTTATAAAGCAGAAACCTTGGCCTCAAAATATTCCCCCGCATATTGGGACACTACAAAAGAACCAACAAAGTCCCAGTACGAGCTATTTAAGAAATATGACAAGTTCTGGAAAAACGAGTTTGAAGAACTTGCTGATTATGCAAGAGCATACAGGATTGACTTTATCTCAACCCCGTTTGATACTGAGAGTGCAGATTTTCTCGAACCCCTCGTCCCTGCCTACAAAATAGCCTCCGCCGACATTACAAACAAACCATTCTTAAAGTATATTGCTAGAAAGGAAAAGCCGATTATACTCTCAACGGGCGCTTCGACAATTTCTGAAATCTGGAAGGCCATTGAGTGGATTAAAGAAGAAGGAAACGACCAGATAATTCTCTTACACTGTGTCCTAAACTACCCAACAAAGTACGAGGACGCCAATCTTGGAGCCATTAAAAAAATGAGAGAATTATTCTCCGACTATATTATTGGTTACTCGGATCACACGCTTCCAGAACATGTTGAGGAAGTCTTAATAACCGCATGGCTTCTTGGAGCTCAAGTCATAGAGAAGCACTACACCTGGAACAAGAACTTGCCCGGAAACGATCACTACCACGCAATGGACTACTCTGACTTAAAGAGAACTATTGAAAAAATGAAATTTGTTATGAAAATTATCGGAAAATTTGAGAAACACTATCTTCCAAGTGAAGAGGTTTCAAGAAAATACGCAAGAAGAAGCTTAGTTGCCAAAAGAGACATTCCTAAGGGAAAGATCATTGAGGACGAAGATATCACCTGGAAGAGACCAGGAACAGGAATCCCACCATGGATGATTGATCTTGTTATCGGAGGGATTGCCTTAGAAGACATAAAAGAAGATGAAGTGTTAACATTTGGAAAAATCAGACTAAAGCACTGAACCCCTGATTGGTGACCAACAATGATAGCAGTGTTCCATAGGACACTAAAGAATTCTGGAGATTTTTTGATTTTTGAGCGAGGTAAAAAAACTTGTAGAGGGCACATTGAATGAGCCTATAATAGTGAGCGAGGCTTGGAAATCCCTAGAGGAAGCTCTCCCTTCCGGAGTAAACATAAAAGATATCGATGCCATAATTATTCCAGGCGGCCCTGGAATCACAAAAAATATCCAAAAAACATATCCATTTCTCAGAGAGGCCCTTGATCGGGGTATACTCACAATATTTTTAGGAGCCGGCTCTTACATGTTCCCCTGTAGTATTACCGCAATGCATTCCAAACTAGATGGGAAAATAAACACGCTTCTTTATTCTCCTAGTCTTAGCTTTCAGAACTTACCCCTTCTTTCAGTCTTATTGATGACTAGGTAAAATAGTTCTTGAGGCTTCCCTATGAGTTCTCCAGTATTGCTGCTGAAAAATCCATGATCCGAGTGGTCACCCCCATATGGACTTCCAGGCACAGGCTCCATTCCATGATCTGAGATTATGTAAAGTATATCGTTCTCGTCAAGTTTCTTGGAGACTTTCTCAACAAGTCGGTTTAGGTCAAAGTAAATATTCATAAGCTTTAGTTTTTTTCCAATGTAGAAATGAGAAATCTCGTCGAGAAACGGAGTATACCAGAATACAAGCTCGTAATCGTTATCAAGCGCCCCAAAAAGTGCTCTTCTATCCTGTTCGTAAATCTTCATGGCATATTCCACGAGAGGCTTGAGATTACCCTTTACGGCTTCTTTCATAGCTTTCCTAACTTCATCATTAGAAACATTGCGTCCATACGAGGGAATGCCATTAGTCCAAGTCTTGTCAAAGTAGTCGAAGATTGTTTTATACTTCTTGTTCCTAAGGAGGTAATCGTAGGTAGCTTGCATGGGTCTGGGAGTCAATGCGTCGCCTAATCGTCTCCTTATAGGAAGAGGGAGTATCTTAACTCCCAACTTAACATACCAGGGAGTTTTGGTCCGACTTATATTGCTTCGAGCAGTGACAAATTTTATTCTTTTTATGAATAGTTCTTCTATCTCTGGGACCTTTCTTCCAGTAAGCATGGAGGCCCAAATTGGAGGAGTAACTATCACTTTGAAATCTGAGAGATCTGTTTTGGTATAAGCATTTTGTTTTATATATTTTAGATCCCACTCTTCAACTAGATTGTACTCGAGACCATCAATCCCCAATATTATTATCCTTCCGTTCATTTTTACCCCTCTTGCTTTTTTCGAGAGATGTAATAATAAAATTTTTGTTTTTGTATAAAACAATTGAAATGAAATAGAAATCCCATAGTTGAGCTTAAGACGTTGTGCTAAGTGCTAACCATAATTGTTTGCCTGTTGTATTATTTGTTCCTGGAGTCGCGGAAAGTTGTCAAATTGTTAGTTCAGATTCTACCAAAATTTTTAATACTAATAAGAAGTAAAGGACCATATAAATTTAGATAATGAGATCAAAACTTAAAAAGACAACCCAAAAACAGGGAGGAGGTATAATGTTAAGATCAATGAGATGTTTAATTGAATCGCTTGGATCCCTCATTAATGATTCTTTGAATGAAAAGGAGGCTATTTTGATATTTGGAACCCCCCGTGGTGGTACAACGTGGGTTATGGAGATTTTAGAAACACTCCCTGAGTACAAGTCAATTTTCGAGCCATTCCATAAAGACTGGTTTCCGGAAGTCCAAAAACTAAAAATAAACCCTTATCGTCCCTACGTGTATTTTGAAGACCTAAACCCTGCACTCAAAGAGTATTTGACAAAAGTTTTCAAAGGGGAAATAGTGAGTAAAAGCCCCCGCTATCGTCTTACCCTAGAGAACATTTACAAAAGAATACTTGCTAAAAAAGCAGTAGTGAAGTTTGTTCGCGCGAACCGTCTCTTACCATGGATAGCCAACAATTTCAACGTAAAGGGAATGTTTTTTGTAATACGCCATCCATGCGCCACAATTGCTTCCCAATTAGAAACGGGAATTAGAGGACACTTTATGCCAAAGAATACTCCCATACCAAAGGAAATAGTGCTCTCTTCCATTTCTGAGATTAGAGAATTAAGAGACAATGAAGAATTAATAAACAAGATAAAAACGATAAAAACTCAGGCAGAAATCCTAGCAGCAATATGGAGCATAGACAATTATTTGCCCCTCTACTATCAAAGAAAATTTGAATGGTATACTCTCGTGTACGAATCACTAGTAGCAAATCCTGAAAAAGAAATAGAAAGCATGTTCTCGTATATCAATGAAGAAGTTCCAGAGAAGGTTTATTCAAAAATAAGGAAGCCAAGCACGACAACTCATGATCCGAGGTACTTAGGAACGACAAAGCAACTCATAAAATGGAAGAAAAAGCTTTCAGAGAGACAAGTTAAAAACATATTAAAGGTAGTGCACTGGTTTGGGTTAGATTTTTATACCGAAGATCCAGAACCAGACTATGATGCTTTAAGAAAATGGATCCCTTAAAATTAATTGGAGGAAACTTTATGCAAGACCTTGAAGATGTTACTGTGGGGTTGAAAACTTTTTATAGAACCAAAAGACTTGAGATGACATTAAACTCTTTAATTGGTCTAGGAGTAAAAGAAGTTATTGTAGCAGATGACGGCCCAGAAGACCCAATAAAAGAAAAAATTTATGAAAGGATGAAACAACATTTACCTCTAAAAGTTTTGAAATTGCCCTATGATGCTGGACTAGGTTATGGTCGCAAAGAAATTGTTAAACACACTAAAACCAAGTATTTGCTAATAATTGATGACGATATGAAAGTCCCCCATAATATCTCTTTTTTAAAAAACATTCTTGAAAGAGATAAACTTCTTGGAGGAGTCAGTGGATGTTGGATAGAGTATGGAAAACTCAAATGTGGTGCTCACAACTTGGATTGTAAGGACAGGTTCTTGATAAGACATGATCCTGACAATATTAAAATTAAAACAACCGAAGAAGGAATTCCATACGTTTATTTTGACTTTATACCAAATTCTGCGCTTTTCAGGAGAAGAGCATTAAAGGACTATTGCTGGGACGAAAATTACATAATAAATTTTGAACATTTGGACTTTTATTGGGGTCATAAGCAACTAGGTAAATGGAAATTTGCAGTGACCCCAACAGTATTTTTTGAGCATTATCCAGGGGGTAGTAAAACTTACAAGAAATTTAGACTCAGCAAGGAGAGGTACAAAAAATCAAAAGAATATTTTCTAAAAAAGTGGAATTTAAATGGAATCATTAACATTAGGACAGGTTTTCTGAAACAAGATCTCTCCCCAATAGGTACAATGTGGCTCTGGCTGAAGAAACATGTTCCATTCAGAGTTTTACCCTATCTCGTTAAGATAGAAGAGAATTGGCCGTTTAAGTGAGGGGCATGCTTTCTTTTCTAAAATTTTTTAGTAACTTAAAGTCCTGACCCTATAAATTACACAAAAATCTCACTTTGATTATCATAACTTCCTTTCTTTAATTTTAGATATTAATCGGGCCGCCCACTCTAAATCCATTTTACAGTAGGAGTAGCTTATGCCCAAGAGTGCATAAAGCTTCTTCAAGAAAGAACCTTTACTCAATGTCTCCCTAAAATAGTGCCTGGCTTCGTTCCACCTGTTATTAGTCAAAGCCTGCTTTCCTAAGGCAAAATAAACTGAGGCAAGTCTTTGGTCATATATAGAATACACATCTTCAACACTTATCCTCATTTTAGTTCTAACTTCGGGTGGCAATTTTTCAAAAAATTCTATGGAATATTTCTTTGCTCTCCCCACATACTTTTTCATACGTGATGTTACCTGATCTCTATGCCTTCTCCAATAGCCCACTATTTCATCAATAGGGTAAAATTTGCCAATCAAACTTAATTCCAGCCAGGTGGGATAATCAACAAAAGGTGTGTATTCTGCTTGCTTAAACCCCCCAATAGACAGCAGATCCTCCCTACGGATCATTACCGTGGATGCTGGAATAAAATTTCGGCAAAGAAGTTTTTCAGTATTTTTTATTTTAGATTCAAACTTAAATTGTTCGATATTCTTAGGTATAATATCAAATATTTTACCTTCAGAATCTACAAGGCCGGCTTTTCCCCAACTTAATACAACGTCTTTGTCCTTAAAAACCCGGATTTGCTTTTCTAACTTATCAGGTGGCCAAAAATCATCTCCTTCAAGTACTGCAATGAGCTCTCCATCTGAAAATTTTAACGCTCTATTATATGTCTTCTTCAATCCCCAGATACCAACATGTTTTTGTCTTATGTAGTGAATTCTCTCATCCTTGAATTTTTCGATTTTTTCTGGTGTTTTGTCAGTTGATCCGTCATCTACGATTATCATCTCCCAATTAGGATAAGTTTGGGATAGAACACTTTCAATGCACTTCTCAATATATTTCTCGTGATTATATGTGGGGGTTATAATGCTTACTAAAGGATTCTCTTTCATCTATCACCACCTTTGGAGACTCAATGCCTCTCATTATTCTACACTACCCTAATTTTTAATAACCCTAGTTCCCATCGGGTCGTTAGGTTTATATCCATTTAAATTTTTTGAGTGATTGGTGGTTGTTATGAACTTTCAGGAAGAAATCCTGCTCATAAAATCTGAGATTTGCCCAATAATCAGCAAACACTACCCGAAAAACACCCACAGGGAAGTAATCAGCCTCTACGCGTAACGCGCAATACTGGCACACTTACACTTCGGAGGAATTTACAAGCACGCTTACAGAGTGCTAATCGAAGAAATGAAGCTCTTCCCAAAAATCAGGTACAACAAACTGACAGAACGCTTAAACAGGCACGAGAAACTCCTGCTCCTGGCGCAGGAAGAATTGTTCAAAAACCACGCTAGAGAATACGTCAGAATAATGGATTCAAAACCAGTTGAGACAAAAGAACTTGCAAGAAAAAACAGGAAGGAGAAGAGAGGCTCTTCAGAAATCATAACTGAAAAACCTGCAGTTGGTTTTGTCCCGTCTAAAAAAAGTTCTACTATGGGTACAAGCTGACGTGTTACTCTGACGGGAATCTCTTGGCCTTACTGTCCGTTGATCCGGCGAATAAGCATGATGTGAATGTTGTCAGGGAAAAATTCTGGGGAATTGTTGAGAAGTTCACTGGTTGTTTTCTGTTTTTGGATAAGGGGTATATTAGTGGAGAACTTGAGGAGGAGTTCCGGCAGTTTGGGGTTGTTTACACGCCAGTAAAGCGGGAGAATCAGATTAGTGACTTGGAGGAGAAGAAGTTTTACAAGTACTTGTCTGATTTTCGCAGGCGGATTGAAACGCTGTTTTCTAAGCTGGATGCTTTCCTGTTAAATCCTAATCGGAGTGTTAGTCTGAGAGGCTTGGCTGTTAAAATTTTGGGGGCAATTCTGGCCATGAATCTGGATAGATTATACAACTTCACAGGTGGTGGGAACTAGGGTGTAATGTTATATTTTTGAGAGTCGGATTTGGTCCTATGCCTCCACATATGAGAGCTTCTCCTGAACATGCTGTTACTCCAATAAATTTATTTGCTCTAATATAGGTTAGGTCATGTTTAATATTTTTAGAACCATTCTACCCCACCCCTGTACACATCTTTACAGCTTCAGTATGGTTTCAATAGAACTACTGAACCGTCCCCTCCACACCAAATTGCCCTACCAGAAC
>Ga0180298_1000193_pt1 | contig 13954 bp, 13 predicted proteins | sample GuaBasSediGuay13_FD_121800 | JGI IMG/M metagenome (GOLD analysis project Ga0180298, IMG submission 121800) | Subseafloor sediment microbial communities from Guaymas Basin, Gulf of California, Mexico - Guay13, Core 4488-10 , 4-6 cm | ecosystem: Environmental > Aquatic > Marine > Hydrothermal...
CAAAAACTCCGACGACATTAGGTCCTAAAACAGCTGGAAAATTCCCACCTCTCGGTGGTTTTGCTTTCAGTTGTTCAACTGCGCGTTTAGCAGCTCTTTTTCCCACAATTTCCGGAGTTTCAACATCAAACACTTCATAGCCTGCTGTGGAACCTATCTCTTCTCTGCTGAAAGTTAAAACGTTTGCTTCGCTTGCCGTGGCGATTATCCTTGACCAAACATAAAGTTTTTCTTGTTCGATGTATGTGCCTTCGTTGTTTAGGAAATAGTTTGTTCCAGTTAAATCAAGATAGTCTATCGTGCAGCTTTTAACTCGTTTATCATAGCTGCGAACCGTGTTGTTCACCGCTAAGGCTGTGTCTATCTTGTCTTCTACAGAGATTTCCGCCGGGTTTTTCTTGGGTTTTACGGATATCTTGTCTTCCACGGTTTTTGTTTCAACGAGTTTTATGGGTGTTTTAAGTTTTAAACTTGCGGTTTTTGCCATTCTGCAAGCATCGGAAATCGCGCTTGTTAAGGTTTCAATGTTAAACGTTCCAACAGAGGCAAACCCCCAAGCACCGTTCACCAACACACGTAAGGCAACTCCATTTTCAATTCCCTGTTTCGCAGCTTCAATACGTCCATCTTTGACTGTAAGCATCGTCTTGAAAAGCTTTTGTGCACGAATCTCGGCGTATTCAGCCCCAAACTTTTGAACAGCCAAGTCTGTAACTTTCGTTAAGAAGTCTTTCAATTGCTTACCTCTTCAAAGTTGTTGATTTTGAAAGAGGTATTTGAGAGGTTATAAAATATTACAGTTTCGATTTTACCGTTCGAATAAAATTATGGTAAGCGATAAAATATTACATTTTCCGCGTAAGCAACTTTATCTGTTCGACGAAATCATATTGTCTCTGCATTCTCTCCAGTTCCAATCTGCGAAGTAAGCCATAGTTTGAATACAAATCTTCCAATATCTTTTTTTCAACAGCGTATGCTCCTGACTTCAAGAACTCTTCGAGGCCCTTTGCGAACAAGTCAATTTTTTCAGCTATTTCATTCCGCTTTAAAGAATAGTTATTTTCCAAGTACTCATAAATCAGAGATGTGGCTTGCTCTCCGAATATCTGTCTTAAGACGCTGTCTACAATCTTGTTTATCTTGTTTTCATCCTTGTGTGCTCGTTGAATTCGGGTTTGCATAGTGTTAACCCCCGTACAATGTCGTATGTATTGCGACTTAATAAGTTTTGCCGTTGAACTGTTAAGCAGACATACAGATTAAAATATGTTAATTTTGGTTTTCACATGAAGTCTGTGATGTTTAACTGTTGAACTCTTTCCGTTGGATTTTTTTCTGTTATTTCTTCTTCGAAGATGACGAGTTGACCGTAGACGCCGTCATATCCTGGGATCACTTTAATTTTTCCTTCTCTAACCTTTATGATTGCCTCGGCGATTTTCTCGTTGACAACCTCCGTTAAAGCTTCTTTTGAAGCGTCTATGAGCACAGCGTATTCATTGCCAAATTTTTCGATGAGTTTGTTGTAAACGGCCCATACATTTTTTGCGGATGGAGATTCGACGCCTAGAACTGTGGCTATAATCTCGGAGAGGGGCAGTAAATGTATGAAGTCTATGGCGCTTTGGGGTTTGAACCCTTCTGGTCTGTCGGCTAACTCCTCGACGCGTTGCTGAACTCCTTTTGTGAGTTTTCTTCGACAAACAGGGCAGATGTTTCCAAGTTTCATTGCTTCTTTCGGGGAGAGTGAAACGTGACAGTTTCTATGTCCAGTCCAATGGTATTTTCCATAGGCCGGGTCTGTTTCAACCGTGAACCTGAATCGTTCCTTATCCTTCAAGCGTATTGCGTCTATAACCTCTTTATAGCTTAACCTTTTCAGTTCAAAAACGTTGGCTTCTCTGCCTATTCTCCAAGGCCAAAAACTGTGGCTGTCGCTGTTTGAAACCAAAGTGAACTTGTCGAGTCTGCTCAAACGCCAATTCATAGGCGGGTCTGACGAAAGTCCTGTTTCCAAGGCGTGAATATGTCTTGTCATGTCTTGGTAGCATTCTTCAACAGTGTCGAAACCGCTGAACGCTCCGAAGATGCTGAACCACGGCGTCCAAGCATGCGCTGGAAAAACCATGTTATCCATTGAAACCTCCATGACTTCCTCCACTAATTGTGCAGCATTCATGTTTAGAGTTGGTCTTCCATCAATCGTTAAATCACCGTATCTTGCTAATCTCTCGTTGATTTGAACTGCTGTCTCAATGTTCGGCGTTAAAATGACATGATGAACTTTCTTAACTTCATCTTCAACCGTGAAGACAGTATTCACCTCTGTTGTTATCATAAAGTGTACTGATGATTGTGAATCTTCAGCAATTCTGTACAGACCGTTGTCAGATTCCTCAATCAAGGTTTCTTGCAGTTCTTTAAGCCATTTTGGATGTGTGAAATCTCCAGTGCCGATGAGATTTAAACCTTTTATTCTTGCGAAGCGGGCGATTTCTTTTACGCACATCCTCTGACTTGTGGCTCGGCTGTATCGACTGTGAATGTGGAGGTCGGCTATAACTCTCAAATCATTCGCCACTAACCTTGTTAGCCACATACTTCTCAAAAAGCTTCTCCCAATCAACCTTAAGCAAGATTACAAAAATTATCGTCAACAAGATTGCTGTGATTACCGTTGTGGTCATCATGTTTTCTTCACCGATTAAGGGAAGCAGAAAATTCTTTGCAATATTTCCGAAAGCGGCTAGTATATAGCACATTAATGCTTTGCCTAAAAGACATGGAATAAACATGTTAAGGAGTTTGTAACGGAGCAGGCCCAACGGAATAAAAAGTAGGTCATCTGGAAGTGGTGTTAAGGCGAAAATGAAAACCAACACTGGTCCGTAGCGACCGAACATTTTCACGAAAAACTCCATTTTTCTCCGTCGCTCTTCACTTATTATTTTTCCACCGTAATAACCAAGAGCGTAACCTGAAAGCTCACCGAAGGCTGAACCTAGTCCTCCGGAAACAGCGAGTAGCAGTGGGTTCCATCCTTTCATGCCTAACGTGAAAATTATAACTGTGTAGGGTATTGGAACAATTATTGAAAGTGCGCCGAGGAAGCTTGTGAAGAAAACTCCGAAGAAACCCCATTGAGTTGCAAGTGTTGACAACCACTCCCAAGACAAGTTAAGTCCCTCTTCCTTGAGTTGTATAAACAGCTTAAAAGAGATTACCTTAATTTTACGCGTCACATTTAAATGGAATAAACTTTAGAAACTCTCTTCTAAAACCTAAGAAGGCTTCAAAGTGACAGCTAGAAAGAAACGTATATGGATAGCGAGAGACCCCTCAAAATGCAGCGGTTGTAGGAAATGTGAAATTGCATGCTCCCTTTTCCACGAAAAACGTGTATGGCCTGAAGCCTCAAGAATAAGGGTTTTCATGCTTGTTCCTGGCGTTGAAGTCCCCCACTTTTGTGTGCAGTGTGAAGATTATCCGTGTGTTGAAGCTTGTCCCGTGAACGCGCTTTCGGTTAGCTCTGAAACAGGCGCCGTTTTGGTGGATGAAGGGAAATGCACTGGCTGTGGAATGTGCATTAAGGCTTGTCCAGGTAAGATTCCACATTTACATCCAACGAAAAATTACATTTTGATTTGCGATTTATGCGGTGGCGACCCGCAGTGTGTCAAGGCTTGTCAGGAAGGCGGGTGGAACGCTTTAAAAATCGTTTCACGAAAAGATTATGCTTATGAGGTTTACGCGCGAACACCTGAGGAGATAACAAAGGATTTGGCTGTCAAATTCTATGGGGAAAAGGGGAAGGAGCTGGTTTGATGCTTGGTTACGCTGGAAAACTCCTTGAGGTTAACCTTTCATCGCGGAAGGTGAAGGATGTAAAACTCGGTGATGAAATACTGAAGGAGTATGTTGGCGGGAGAGGGTTAGCCGTAAAAATTTTGTGGGATAGGCTGGGTGACCACTGGGAGACGGTTAACCCTTTAGGTTCCGAAAACGTATTGCTGTTTCTAACGGGTCCGCTTACGGGATTTTTCCCAGGGGCACGAACTTGTGTTTCTGGTAAGTCTCCGCAGAGCAACGGTGTTGTCGGCTCCACCGTTGCTGGAGAGTTTGGGGTTGAACTGCGGTGTGCTGGTTATGATGGTATTATAGTGACTGGTAAAGCTGAAAAACCGGTGTACTTGTTTGTTAAGGATTCTGATGTTGAAATCAGAAGCGCAGCTCATGTGTGGGGTAAAGATGCGAAGCAAACGATGACCCTGCTCACCAGAGAGTGTAGAGGGCTTTTGAAGAAGCGTTTTCCCCGTTATGGGGAATGGAAGGAACCGGCGATGCTTTACATAGGACCCGCTGGAGAAAACTTGGTGCGAACAGCTGTTGTTGCGGCTAAATGGACGCATGCCGCTGGTTACGGTGGCTATGGCGCGGTTATGGGTTCTAAAAAGCTTAAGGCTGTTGTTGTGAAGGGAACAGGACCGCTACCAGAAGCGGCTGACATGGAAAAAGTGAAACAGCTGACACAAGTTGTGTGTGATAAGATTTACAAGAATGAACTGTGGAGACGTTGGGGAACCGCGTCCGCCGGTTACGAGGTTGGTGCAAAAACAAGCTCTGAACCCGTCAGAAACTGGCAGGAGGAGTGGCATAACAGAAAAAGCTACACTGTGGACAAGTTTGAGAACAGGTTTTGGGTGAAGCATTATTGGGGTGACTTCGGCTGTCCGACAACTTGTCTTAAAATCGCCGTGATTAAAAATGGAAGGTTCAAAGGAGCGATAACCGATAATCCAGACTATGAGTTGCAAGCGTATCTGGGAACCAACTTAGGAATTTTCACTCCGGAAGAGAACGTGTTTTTAGCGTCTCTTATCGACGACTTGGGCTTGTGCGGCATTCAAACAGGGAACACGCTTGGTTTCGTGGCTGAGCTCTTTCAGAGAGGAATACTGACAAGGGAAGATTTGGATGGATTAGAGCCTGAATGGGGCAATATAGAAGCGTTTGCAGCCTTAACTAAAAAAATCGCGTTCCGAGAAGGAATCGGTGACTTGTTGGCTGAAGGCACTTACCGTGCCGCTTTGAAGATTGGAGAAAGGAAGAAGGTAGATGTGTTACGGTATGCGGTGCAGTGTAAAGGCATAGGTGTCGGTGCTCATGGAATTAGAAGCGGGAAGGATTATCCGATAAACATTTCTTACGCTTGCTCTGTTCAGGGCGGAGACCACACTTCAGTGGCTTGTTTCCCCCTAGACGACTTTAGAAGCGAGCTTGTCATGATTTTCAACGATTCAGCCGTGTACTGTTATTTTAACACCTTCGGGATACCGAGGGACATCAAATTTGAGTTTTACAAGGCTGTGACAGGTGTAAACTTAACAGAGGAAGAATGGGTTAACACAAAGGCTCTGAGAATACTGCAACTGCAAAGGGCTATGCTCCTGTTAGGTGGACCAGACCTTAGGTGGAACCCGAAAATCCATGATGACAATCCATCAAGGTTTTACGAACCTCTGCCTTCTGGACCTTACAAGGGCAAAACGGTGGACAAAACAAAGTTTGAGAAGGACAAGAAAAGGTATTATGAGGCTGTTGGTTGGGATGAGAATGGAGTGCCAAGGTCGGAGACGCTTAAGAAACTCGGATTAGACGATGTTGACAAGGCCTTAGAGAAGATACGCCAGGTCAATTTTAGCTTGTCTTAAAACCAAAATTGTAGACCCCCTATAATTTTCGTTTCGTCTAAGCAATTGTTAAAGTTTGGGGTGTAAGATTATGTTAAATCTTCCAACCTCTGATATTTTCATGCTCTGAGGGTTATATCCAGCTTTATTTCAGCGATTTCATTATCTTTCCGTTTGGCAACATGTTGTCTGGATGCGGCACTCCAGCTTCTTCAAGCTTGTATCGTATACAACGCTTGCAGTCTCCCATGCAATACTCTTCTATCCATTTACCGTCCAGTTTCCCCTCTTCATAAAACCTTTTCATAGGACAGACTGGATACCATTTACAGACCTTTTTCGCTTTTTTCACTTCAATCTCTCAGCTTGAAACTCGAATTATCCTTGTAGGTGTAATAATTATGGAAATTTTCTCGTCTTTTTCCTCAAATGGAACATTTTCAACAACTTGTACGTCATGAACTGTCGTCGCCACAGTTAACTTTCCGAACATTTTCCTCAGTATCTGTATCTCAACATCACCGTAGCCGTGTCCCTTCCCAAGCCTATGCCCATAAGGGTCAACGGCAACGGATCCTTCAACAACTAGGTCTGGCTTAAGAAAATTGTGCGTTTCAACTCCGAACTGGAAGGCTCCTCTGATTGTCGAGGCATAACGTTCCCTACCCTTCACTTTTGAAGGGTTGATTAAGATGAAACCTTTCTCAAGCCTTGGAGAAGCCATCACGAGAATTTTTCTATCTTTTAAAGCGTTCTCTCTGACCTTACGCTGTGGTGAATCCGGATTAGCAAAAATTGTTCTCGACTTCTTCCATTCCCCAAGCTGCCTCAGCTTTTCAGCAGCAGCCTCTGCACCCACAAAATTCGGTATTCTACCTCGACATGGAAGAGGGAAAACCGCGATTTTTAAGCGTTCCATCTCACTCCAGATTTTCTCTCGCAACAGTTGTTTTTCCGAAGCCACGGTCATTTTTATCCTACGACAAATAAAATAAGGAGATGTTTAGATTATCCCTAGATTTCTCCCACCTTCTTTAAAAGCTTCCAAGGCTCTGTCAAGCTGCTCTGTCGTGTGTTTGGTGCACAGTTGCACCCGTATTCTGGCTTTTTCCCTCGGAACCATTGGGTAAAATATCGGCAGGACGAATATCCTCTTCGACCAGAGGTAATCCGCAAGGTCCTTAGCCTTCTTACTCTTTCCACACATAACCGGAATTATAGGAGTCTCCGAGTTCCCAGTGTCGAATCCAGCATCCTTCAACCCGTCAAGGAGATGATTGCGGTTCTCCCAAACCCTTCGCACATGCTGCGGTTCCGTTTCAAGCACATCTATAGCTGCGATACAGGCGGCTGCAACACCCGGCGGAACAGCCGCGCTTAGAAGCCAGCTTCTTGCCTTGTTGTAAGCAAAGTTTCGCAGGTCTTCGCTACCCGTGATGTGGCCTCCTACCACTCCGAAAGCCTTTGAAAACGTTCCCATTTCAACGTGCACGTCGTCTCTTCCAAGGTGGAAATGATCTACTATGCCTCTTCCACCTTCACCCAAGACACCCTCACCGTGGGCGTCGTCAACGTAGACTCCGGCTCCATGTTCCTTGGCGATTTTTGCTATTTCTGGAAGGGGTGCCAAGTCTCCATCCATGCTGAAGACACCATCTGTTAAAATCCATATATGCCTATACTGTGGATCATGTTTCTCAGCCTCATCCATCACACGCGCTAGGTCTTCCACGTCTTTGTGTTTGAATATGGCTCTGTCAGCGTGGCTTAGCCGCACACCGTCGATTATTGACCCGTGGTTTAACTCGTCTGAAACGAACAAGTCTCCTCTGTCGGCGAGTTGGGGGATAACTCCTTCATTGGCCATAAATCCCGTTTGAAAAGTCAGCGATGCCGGTGCCCTTTTAAACTTCGCCAAACGTCTATCCAATTCTTCGTGGAGAACCATGTTGCCAGCGATTGATCTGTCGCTTCCCGCGCCTGCCCCATACTTGCGGGTTGCTTCAATGGCTGCTTCAACAACTTTCGGATGCGTTGCCAAGTTCAGATAGTTGTTTGCACATAACATTAACACTTCTTTTCCGTCCACTCTGCAGATTGGTTCGCTTGCACTCTCTAATACTCTGAGTTGCCAGTTGAGGTTTTCACGGACTAATCGTTGATATTCTTCACCCAAATATTTTGTCGGGTGACGTGTAACTGCCACGTTAATCACCTTCTACAAAACTTAGTGTTCCCTTCTTTTAACGTTTACTTCGTTTTTCACGCATATAGGATGAGCCTTTAAAGTCTTCCTTCAGCGAAACGTCTTGTCAGCTTTTCTATCATATCCTTGGTCATGGAAGCCAAGTCATAATCTGGTTTCCAACCCCACTCCTCACGAGCCACACTGTCATCTATCGACATAGGCCAAGAATCAGCAATTTTCTGCCTAAAGTCAGGTTTGTACTCACACTCAAACTCCGGAATATGCTTCTTTATCTCAGCAGCCAACTCTCCAGCAGAAAAACTCATCCCAGTCACGTTATAACCCACGTGATGCTTGATTTCGGAGGGGGCAGCCTCCATGAGGTCTATAGCTGCCTTGATGCAATCCGGCATGTACATCATGGGTAAAACTGTGTCTTCCCTCACGAAACACGTGTAACACTTCTTTTTTATAGCTTCGTAAAACATTTCCACAGCGTAATCCGTTGTGCCTCCTCCCGGAGGCGTCTCACTGCTTATGATTCCGGGGTAACGGACGCAGCGCACATCTAAACCAAATCTGATGAAATAATAATTGCATAAGAGTTCACCGGCGACTTTTGTGACACCGTACATGGTTGTGGGGATCAAAACGGTATCTTGTGGTGTTTTTACACGGGGTGTTTCTGGACCGAAAACCGCAATGGAACTCGGCCAGAAAACTCGAATCATGTTGTGTTCTCTTGCAACTTCAAGTATGTTGTAAAGACCGTTCATGTTCACGTTCCAAGCGAGCTGAGGCTTCTGTTCACCTACGGCTGAGAGAACCGCGGCTAAATGGTAAATCGTGTCGATGTCATATTTTTCAACAACTTTCTCTATGCTGTCTTTTTGAGTGACATCCACATACTCAAAGGGGCCTGTGCTGAGCAATTTTTCGCTGGGTTTCCTTCTATGTCCAGCGGCGATAACGTTTTCACCGCCGTATTTCTTTCGCAGTTCAACGGTTAATTCTGAGCCTATTTGACCAGTGGCTCCCGTCACAAGAATTCTCTTCATGTTTTTTGTTGACATACAGTAAACCTCACTTGTCAACAGTGAATTAGAATAACGATGTCAGAGAAATTAGGATATAAGAATTTTCGAATAAACAACTGAATTATTATGTTGGTTATCGCTTTTCAAGCGTCTCCAATCTGTGAATTAACTCGCTAATAGGAGTCTCATGCTCATCCACCTTTACCTTCACCGTTTCTTGATTAACAAGGATTAGCGCTGCTGAACGTTCACCTCTTTTGTCTCCCCCGCTTTCACTTCCAGCTTCAAGAGCCTTCGCCATTTTAAAAGCTAAGTCTCCCTCCACTCGTTCAAACTCTTCTGCGATGCTGGAAACAACGTTTTTTCCAGCAAGTAAGTTTCCAATGACTATGTAGTCTTCCTTCACTATCTCTCCGTGCCACTCCGGAACGCTGGCGCCTGTGAAAACAGCTCTCCTTCTCTTAAAATCCATGATTGCAACCTGTCTAAGTTCTCTTCCCAAGTCCTCATCCAACAGCTTTTTCAAAACATCCTTCGGCGCCATTCCCTTCGTTAACAGTTCTAACCCTCTTGTTCCATAGGCAACGTTTGTGAATGCTTGAGTTGCTATCACACCAATTCCAGGCTTTGCGTGGGGAACCCTATCTCCCACAGATGTGGAGCCTGAAGCCACAGCTACACCCATCATTTTAGAATCAGATGATATAGCCAGTATAGAGAACGTTCCAAATTCCATTGAGTACACCTCACCTTGGCGAGGTACACGTATATAAAATTCTACGGATATGTTTATAGCTTAAAATTTACGCAACAAATCTCGTTGGCTGAAAACATGAAGCTCGGTTTTATTGTTAATCCGATAGCTGGCATGGGTGGAAGGGTGGGGTTAAAAGGAACAGATGGCGTTCTAAAAGAGGCTATCGCTAGGGGAGCCAAACCAGTAGCACCTAAAAGAGCCGTTGAATTCTTACAGAAACTAAAAGAATCCACATCAGAGGCTTCTCTGTCAATTGAAATCTTAACGTGCCCCGGAATTATGGGCGAAGAGGAAGCCAAAAGAGCAAGCTTTTCAGTTGAGGTTTTACCCATGAAAATTGGAGGAGAAACGACAGCGGAAGACACTAAAACAGCGGTTAAACTGATGGTGAGATCCAATGTGGATTTAATTGTTTTTGTGGGTGGAGACGGCACAGCCAAAGACATCCTTGATGTAATGAGAGACGGAAGCCAAACTCCAGTTTTGGGGATTCCATCAGGGGTTAAAATGTACAGCGGTATCTTTGCCGTTAACCCCTCAGATGCCGTGGATGTTGTTTTGGCTTTCGCACAAAACCAGGCTGAAATAACAGAGTTTGAAATCATGGACGCTGATGAAAAAGCCATAAGAAGCGACAACTTCGCGGTGAAACTTTACGGCTTTCTAAAGGGACCTTTCCTTCCAATGAGAATTCAAGGGACAAAGCAGGTAAGCCCCGCAACCGTCGACGAGAAGGAAAACCAAACAGCCATAGCGAGGTTTATAATAGAAGAGATGCACCCGGAAGCAACCTACCTACTCGGTCCAGGAACAACCGTTAAACGTATCGCAGAACTGTTAGGAGTGGAGAAAACCCTTCTGGGTGTTGACATCTACAGAAAAGGAAAGGTTGTATTAGACGTAAATGAGAAGAAAATTCTGGAGGAAGTGAGAGATTGGGAAAAAACCTGGATTATCTTATCACCAATTGGGCATCAAGGGATTCTTCTTGGTAGAGGAAACCAGCAGATAAGCCCTGAAATCATAAAACGCGTTGGAAAACAGAAGATAATAGTTGCAGCGACGAAAAGCAAGCTTAAAAGCATAGAAGGCGGTGTTCTGAGGGTTGACACTGGAGACGCAGAGGCAGACAACATGCTCAAAGGGTACATCAGAGTTGTAACGGATTACAGAGAATGGCGTCTCATGCCGGTGCAATAAGAGCTTTTAGGCTCCAAACTTCTCGGTTTTACCGATCAAGTTCATCAAGATAGGCATCAAGTCTCTGCCTCTTATACGGTTCAATCCTCCCCTCGCGCATTCTCTCTCCGTGAACTCTTCCACGTCATCACGGCGGACGTAAGGACCCGTTATAACCAGTGGAACGGGGTCACCTTCATGGTTCCCTGTTAGACAAGAGGTTGTGTGGTCGGCTGTCACAGCCAAATATGTGGAATTCAAATCAACATTGTCAAGCAAATATTTCAACATCTGATCTATTTTTTCAATTACCTCAATTTTTTGTTTGAAATTTCCATCGTGACTTGCGACATCCGTCGCCTTTACGTGTAAAAGCACGAAATCGTATGCTTTAAGGGCTTGAACGGTTGCCTCAGCCTTAGCCATGTAATCTGTCTGAGGCGTTCCGGTGGCTCCTTTAACATCTACCAAGTTCATTCCAGCGGCTTTACACACGCCTCTGACAAGGGGGGCAGCGCCTATGCATACAGTTTTTACGCCGTAGATTTCTGATAAAGGCTTGATATGCGGAACCGTGCCAGCTCCTCTGAATAGGATAATGTTGGCTGGTGGCAATCCACGTTTGATTCTCCCCATGTTAACAGGATGTTCCTTCAAGGCTTCATGGAACTTTTGCATAAGTTCGTTGAGGACTTTGGCTGTGAATTCGGCTTCAACGCTTTCATCCAACGGTTTTATCTCCAAGGCTTTCTCTCCAATTTTCTCGGGGTCCGAATCACTGACGGCTGTGGATAATTTAGATCCGTGAAGAACGAGGACTGCGCGGTGTTGAATGGTGTTGTGGAACACGAATTGGACACCTAAAGATTCTTCCAGCTTGACTTTTTGAAGGGTTTCAGCAAGTTTGGAAGCGTCCTCATTCGATATTCTACCAGCTCGTCTATCCGTAACAACCAAGTCATCGTTCACTGTGGCGAAGTTGCATCGAAAGGCGACATCTCCAGGTGGAACCGCTACGCCTGAACCTATGGCTTCCAAGGCTCCTCTACCAGAGTAAACCTTGAAAGGATCGTAACCAAGCAACGCTAATGTTGCAGTGTCGCTTCCCGGGGGCAAGCCGGGTGAAATAGGATCCATTATGCCGCAGATTCCGTTTTTAGCCATCTTATCTAAGTAAGGTTTGCTGGCTACCTCTAAGGGTGTCTTCCAGTTTAACTCTTTTAACGGTCTGTCAGCCATTCCGTCTCCGATTACAAGTATGGCTTTCAACTTGATTCGCATCCTTTCAATAACTGTTTTAGTTTAACAATGTGATGGTTAAAACACTTATGTGTTTTAGCGAAGCTTTGCTGTTGGAGAAACTTTTAAATAATCTTTTTATGCAGTTCTTGATGAGTGATCGCAAAATGGGCGATTTTGTTCCACGTGGCTAATTCTTTCTCGAACTTAGTTAACATTAGGATTTCTCTTACATTAGAATTATATTCTCTTAGCGAAAAAGAAAGGAGAGATGAAAATGTCTGACGTAGGCGTCACCGTTAAGAAATCTGAAAACTTTTCAGAATGGTACACTCAGGTAGTGTTGAAATCCGGACTGGCTGACTACGCGCCGATTAAGGGTTGCATGGTGTTCAGGGAACATTCCTACGCCATATGGGAGAAAATTCAAGAAATATTCAACAAGAAAATAAAGGAGAAAGGACACAGGAACGTGTACTTCCCCACTTTCATACCGGAGAGTTTTCTGAAGAAAGAGGCTGAACACTTCGAAGGGTTTGTTCCGGAGTGCGCGTGGGTCACGGTTGGTGGAAGCAGACAACTAGAGGAAAAGCTAGCTATTAGACCAACCTCTGAAACAATAATCTACGCAATGTATGCGAAATGGATTAGAAGCTGGAGAGATCTACCTTTGAAACTTAATCAATGGTGTAACATCGTAAGATGGGAGACGAAGGCGACAAAACTCTTCCTAAGGACAAGAGAGTTCCTCTGGCAAGAAGGACACACAGCCCACGCAACAAAAGAAGAAGCAGACAACGAAGTCATGGAAATTCTGGGTATGTACAAAGATTTAATGGAGAACTACCTTGCAATCCCAGTGTTCGTCGGGAAAAAAACCGAGAATGAAAAGTTCGCCGGTGCCCTCTACACAACAACTCTGGAAGCGTTAATGCCTGATGGAAGAGTTTTACAGATGGGCACTTCGCATAATCTTGGACAAAACTTCTCAAAGGTTTTCGGAATAAAGTACATAGGACAAGACGAAAAGGAACATTGCGTTTGGCAGACTTCATGGGGTATATCCACACGTCTGATAGGCGCCATCACAATGGTTCACGGAGACGACAAAGGCTTAGTGTTACCGCCGAAAATCGCTCCAACTCAAGTGGTGATAATCCCCATATTCTACAAGGAGGTTGAAAAAGGCGCAATACTTGAAAAAGCCAGAGAAATCTTCGAAAAACTGCGGAACAACGGAATAAGCGTTGTTCTCGATGACAGAAAAGAGTACACTCCAGGATGGAAGTTCAACGATTGGGAACTAAAGGGGATTCCGCTGAGAATAGAAATCGGTCCTAGAGACTTAAAAGCAAAGCAGGTAACCCTAGCCAGACGAGACACGTTTGAACGGGTAGCGGTTAAAGAAGACGAAGTGGTTGACTCTGTGAAAAGTTTACTTGAAAAAATTCAAAGAAACCTCTTCCAAAAAGCCAAGAGATTCTTGGAAGAGAACACAACCACCGTTAAAAACTATGATGAATTTAGAGAGGTCCTAAAGAGGAAAGGCGGATTCATCAGAGCCTGTTGGTGTTCAAGTTCTCGATGTGAAGAGAAGATAAAGGAGGAGACCGGGGCAACCATTAGATTCATACCGTTTGAGAAAGAGGAAGTCTTTTCAAACTGTGTTTACTGCGGTGGAGAGGCAAAGGAAGTGGTTTATTTCGCAAAAGCGTACTAGTAACGTCTAATCTGACAACTTTACGTATTTCTTCAACTTTTTCGCAACATCGCCTAACCCAAGTTTCATCAGAGTTGTCTTCGTCGGTATCCCGCGTTCATCCCATCCTCTCTTCTCATAGTACGCCTTCAACATGACGTC
>Ga0180298_1000195_pt1 | contig 13883 bp, 8 predicted proteins | sample GuaBasSediGuay13_FD_121800 | JGI IMG/M metagenome (GOLD analysis project Ga0180298, IMG submission 121800) | Subseafloor sediment microbial communities from Guaymas Basin, Gulf of California, Mexico - Guay13, Core 4488-10 , 4-6 cm | ecosystem: Environmental > Aquatic > Marine > Hydrothermal vents...
CTCATCGCGAAGCGTTTCATCGCGAAGCGTCTCATCGCGAAGCGTTTCATCGCGAAGCGTCTCATCGCGAAGCGTTTCATCGCGAAGCGTCTCATCGCGAAGCGTTTCATCGCGAAGCGTCTCTGGCATTGATTTGCTATGCATCGCGTCTCTACTGGCACATCACGTTTCTGGCATTGATTTGCATTGCTGCGCCGACTGGCAGATTAACTTTTGAGCCCGTTTTTTATCAAAAAAAGAATCTGGGTGCGTAACATCAGTTATTTAAATTAATGGGGCCGGCAACAAAAACACGTTACCCACCATTTCACGCGCGTCGTGAAGCTTCGCTATACTTTAGCGTGAAATACATTTATTTAAATGGGGCCGGCAACTCGTTGAGTATAATCAGCTTAATCAATGAAATCAGCGTTCTTGTTCACTGATTTCCACGCAAAAGTTTTGCGCGCAAAAACTTTTGCGTGAAACTGATAACTGTTCACTGATAACTGTCAAATCTCTACCACAAACGCCGAGCCTTGTGGATGATTTGGTTTGACAAAAATAGAACCACCATGAGCATCCACTGCCATCTTACAAAACGTCAATCCTAAACCTATTTGTGGTACACCCTCCTTTTTTAGATCAACTACCTCAAATTTTTCAAAAATTCGGCCGCGATAGGCTTCCGGAATCCCAAGCCCTTGATCAATCACTTGCATACATAAATGTGGCTTATCATCATCAGTGTGCGTCACTGTTAAACTCAAGGTGACTATTGTACCGCTCGGTGAATACTGCAAAGCATTGGCAAGCAAATTCGCAATCACGCGGCGAAATAAATTACGATCAACAGACATTCGTATCGGTGGCTCTGGCAATGCTAATTTCAGCTCAATACCTTTAGAGTGTGCGATAATACTAAAGTGTTTTTCGGCATCTAAAACCAATTGATTAATGTCCACCATTGAAGGATTTAAACGCAGAGAGTGATGTTCCATTTTAGCCAACATCAACATATCGTTTACAAACGAATCAAGACGATCTGCCGCCATGCGAATCATTTCAAGATGTTTCAGTAATTGTGCATCTGTAATCTTTTCTTCCATTAAAGTGGCATGCAACAATACCGAAATAATGGGACTGGACATATCATGCACAATCATATTCGACAACTCTTCGCGCAGACGCATCATCCTTTGAAGTTCATCGTACTGACGCTTAATTCGCAACATAGAGCGTACTCGCGCTCGCAACTCTAGTTTACTAACCGGCTTTTGCAAAAAATCATCAGCACCCGCTTCGATACCTTTACCCAACACTTTTTTACTATCCAAAACCGTCACTAAAATAATGGGAATATGTTGTAACTGGTTATTAGCTTTGATGCGGCGACACACTTCAAAACCATCGATCTCCGGCAACATTAAATCAAGGATAATCAAATCGGGTGTGATTTCAGCTAATTTTTCAAGCAACTCTTTGCCATCTGCTAACAACGTGAGATCGTAATTTTCAGTTTTCAACATAAATTCCAGTTGCTTTCGCATACTGAGTTCATCATCAACAATCAAGATTTTACTGCGTGGTATCATGCTGGAATCCTTTTTGTGGCTTAAAGTGATACAATAACTGCCGTTTTTTATAATTTTACCTATAGTTTTTTCGATAATCTGTTAGCCTTAGACTGACTAAATATCAAGAATATCAAGGTGTTGAGAACTGATGTGATAATTGATAATTGATTTTGCGATATCGGTTCAGCGCAAAAGTTTTGGCACGCAAAAACTTTCGCGACGAATTGATAATTGATATAGAGGAATGTGGGCAAACGGGTTTGATATTGATTCAATAAGCTTAGTCGGCCCGCTTGCCCACCCTACACGCCCTCAAAAAGGGCCTCGTTTTGAACCCATTCTGAACAAGCTTGTCAATTCTACCATTTTTTTGGGTATGAACCTCAATCTCTCGCTCATTTTAAAAATGAATCGACACTTGAGTGATAATCGATTAGGCAGGATGCCGATTGAGAAGAATTTGTTCAACTTTATCCAACAACTCATCAGGAGACACAGGCTTGATCATATAGTAATCGCAACCCACCTCAAGTGCATAGCTTTGATCTTGCATAAGGGTAGAACCTGATAAAGCAATGATAGGTTGAGTAAAATTTTGTGCGCGTAATTGTTGTACCGCTTCATAGCCATTAATCACCGGCATTTGCATATCCATTAAAATCAAATCAGGCTGAATTTCGAGTGCTAAATCTACCGCTTCACTCCCGTCACTCGCCTCAAACACGGTATAACCGCCTTCTTCCAAATAGATTTCCATCAAAGTACGGATATCCCAGCTATCATCTGCAACTAAAATTTTCGCACAAACCTGAGTCGTTTCAGATGCCACCTCACCACTAGATGCTAGATATTGTTGTGTAATGGAAGCCTGTATAAAACCATTGAATACAGAACCTTTTCCGAGTTCCGAGTCAACCGTCAATTCTCCCCCCATCAATGTCACAAGATGATGACTGATTGCTAATCCCAATCCCGCACCAGGGAGCGCCGTATTTTCACGGTGAAAAGGCGTAAAAATTTTTTGCACTGCATCTTTTGAAATACCCGGACCACTGTCTGCAACAGAAAATGCTAGGTGTCCTGTTTCCCAACCAATCGTAACCCGCACAAAACCTTTCTCAGTAAATTTAATGGCATTGCTAATCAGGTTAATTAAAACTTGCATAAAGCGCAATTCATCAATCATCACTCGCGCAGGTAAGTTGCCTTGAATATTGATTTCAAATACCAAGCCTTTTTCTTGTGTACTCGGAAAAAACAAAGATTTTAAATTCGCTACCAATAGTTTGATCTCACAATTGCTCGGTTGCAAGACGACTTTTCCCGCCTCTAGCGTCGCTTGATCGAGTACATTGTCAATCAGTGACAATAAATGGTTTGCATTGTTTTGAACACGGGCCAAATAATTCGCTTCACGGGCATCGGCCTCTTTCGCGTCATCAAGCAACTTGGTATAACCAACAATTGACGTTAACGGGGTGCGTAACTCATGCGACAGCGTCGCAATAAAGTGGCTTTTAAGTTCGCTTGCCTGTTCGAGTTGACTTTTTTCAAAAGCCAACTGTTGACGTGTCGTTTCCAATTCTTGTAGTAATTGATTTTGCCGATAAGTCAATATACTCAGTTCATTAACCTGTTGCTGCATTTTTTGCTGTTGATCGTGTTCAGCAGTGGCATCAAACATCAAAACATAAGTACCCTTAGATAAGGGAACAATATGCACATGGGCACAACGCCCACCACCTACACGCACAAATTGCAACACTTGGCTATGAGGAATATTCAACATCCCGTCAAGAAAATCCACCTGTTCAATTGCAGGCCGCTTGGCTATCAAATGGGTCAACCCATAATGTTGAGGATATCCTCCCCAATCAACTAAATCACCATGCTTATCAATATGTAGATAAGTCATGATCCTTTCTGCCATCCATATTGAACGGAGGTACTTAGCAATGCTTAAAGGGATTGTGGCCATTTTTTTGATCTCAGAGGCATTTAAATCTGGAATCTGGAATAAACTGCTTTGAGTATAGTACCTTGTATAGTACAACTAATTAGAAACCTGTGCAAAGCTCAAAGAAACGAATAACCCTTCAACGCGATTTCGTTTATTTCCAACAATAAGCCAATGTTCTCAAGGCATGAATTGCTTTTCCAAGCAAAATTTTTGCGAAAAAATGTTTGCCTGAAAATCAATTTGATCGATTTGAAATGGCGAGCAGTATACTTGAAAATGGTTTCAAGCTCGAAAATGTCGAAAATGAAATAATGGCCATTCAAAAGGATAAAGCCCTCAAACCGCATGCTGAACACTTTCATAAACTGAGCGTCTGATACAATGAACTTTGAAATCTTATTTATATATAAGTAGGTACGCAAAAGTTTATTAACATTTTGTAGTCCAGCGTTGTGAGGGCAGGTAGGCTGCAAAAACTTCAACCTCGAAAGGAGCCCTACAGAAAATGTTAAAAGATTTATGCGTACCTACTTAGACGGACTACAAGATTTCTGAGTTTCACTCTGATCACGATGACAAAGCGCAAATTGTAACTGAGTCAAGTCTATTTAACCCTAAAAACTTCAATTCGTTTATGAACGCTTTGCGAACCTTCGGTTCATAATTCAAAGTACTGTTATACTCTTCATTCCCCAACACCCCATTTTTTATTTAGGTTTCCAGCATCTTCATTGATAATTCAAGAAAGGCTTCTTCCACATTCATGCCCGTTTTGGCACTGGTGGCTAAAAGTTTCCATCCTTGCTGAGTTTGTTCTTCAATCATTTGTTCATCAATTTCCCATTGCTCACGCAAATCCGCCTTATTGAGCAACATAACAAAAGGTTTTTTACCCAGTTGTTTAGCAACACTCTCTCTCAGATTTAAAGCACTATCCCATGTTGGGCGACGTGTTCCATCCACAACCAGTAAAAAACCGGCAGAGCCGCGCAAATAAGATGCCGTGACTGTGGTTAGAACATCATTGCCTGCAATATCCCATAATATGAGCTTGATGTCATTTCCATCCGGTAATTTCACCAGTTTAGTATCTATTTTAACACCCACCGTCGTCAGATATTTATCTGAGAAAGTTTGGCGCACAAAACGGCCCACCAAACTGGTTTTGCCCACAGAAAAATCCCCAATCATACAAATCTTTTTTTGTAATATGGCCACTCATTTTCCTCCTTAGTTTCAATTAAACTGTTTTTTTACAGATACAGGCCAAATATTGTATTATTCTTGTCATAATACCCACTTTTTTATGACAAGATTGTTTAAGCTGATTTTGTTGGTTATCCAATGCTTGTAGCAACTGGTTTTTCTGATAATTCAACAATTTGATATCATTGATTTGTTGCTGCATTTGTTGCTGCGGATCATATTCCGAGCTGGCATCAAATAACAACACATAAATGCCTAGATTGTCAGGTATAACATGTACATGGGCACAATGTTCTTCACACAAGCTTAAAAAACGCAAGACGAGAATATCAGAAACAGGCAACATCCCTTCAAGAAAATTCAAATTTTCAGTTATGGTTTGCCCCACCCTCAAATCCTCCAGTCCCAGCTTGTGAGGCTGCCCACCCCAACTGATTAATTTACCATACTCATCAATATGTAGATAAGCCATAACAATCTCTGGTTTGATGGAACAAATATATTTATCAATATTTTTAGGAAGTTCTGCCATTCTTGTTTTCAACCGACGATGTCAATGAGGGAACGAATATGGTTTAAAATATCAATAGAATTTCACATCATTTTTTTATGGCGTATTGGTGATTGCGAATAACGAATTAAATCGTTTTTGGGCCATTAGCAATTCATCATTGATGAACGTTTTTCTAATCAAACCCCATAAAAAAAGACAGTTCTATTAAATACGCTAACATGAATGGCAAAAACTGAGCCAGTTTTTGTCGGCTTCGCCACTGGCAAATGGTTTCACAAATAAATGCGGGCAGAATGTCACATTTTGCCACAGCACAGAATATAAGTATAGATGTTCTGAAAACCTGACAGGTTTTAAAAACCTGTCAGGTTTGATCTCAACCCATCAATCTTGTTCTGAAAACCTGACAGGTTTTAAAAACCTGTCAGGTTTGGTCTCAACCCATCAATCTATTTTGGTGCTGAGTTGAACCTGAAAATTGACTTTTCTATGATTTGGATTAGGTTTCTTTTCACCAAAACGTATCACAGAGGGTAGAGTGATTATTAGAGAGTCTTTTTCTATTCCCCTTTGGTGTAGCCAATTCAGTACCGCTTTTGCACGTTGTTGGCTGAGTTCTTGATTATGGTTTTTTGAGCCTCGCCCATCAGTATCTCCGATAATCTGTAAGCGTATAGGTTCATGCAAAGCCTCACTTATAGTCAGTATAAATTGCATATCATTAAGCAAAGCCTCAAGTCTTGTTTCCTGGCCATCCCTGAATTTTGCACCATCAGAAAAATAGAGCGTTGTATTTTCAATACGTTGTATCCGTTTTTGTCTTTCAAGCTCTGCATCTATCAAACCGCTAGTCTCAAAACCAACCCCGTTTTTTTCAGAACTCAAAAAGTTTTGTATGCGCTGTTGTAAAACCTGATAAGTTTTTGAATCAACCAAGCCTGTCACTTTCAAAACACCCTCTTGCATTGTTAGCACAACACCCTCAGGCAATGCTAACTCACGCTGTGCTTTTGCTAATGACACTTGATTAATCTCAATTAATTCATTGACTTCCAAACGATTAATGCCTGTGACTAAGCTTGTTTGGGTAGCCTGCTTTATCCAATCGGGCTCAGCATGACCTGTCAAATGTAAAACATCACCTTGCAAATGCATCGAGACTGTTGATGGCGGGGCCAAACGTTGCCACATTCTTCGTACTAAAAAAGGGGACGTTAAATCCAAGTAAGGTATCCATTGACTTGTCACATCCTCATCGCTTAACTCAAAGCCTCGCGCTATTTGTTGAGGATCATCTGCTAACGGATCACGCATACCGTAAATCAATAATTTGCCATCCTGATGTTCTGTAGAAATGACCACAATACCCTGCGTTTTTTGCAAAGTGTCAATATAATTAGCCAAACGTTGCTGATATTGAAAATGCCAGTATCCCCACCCTCCAACCAACAACAAAATGATACTCAGTATTGTTATTAAAGTAGGATGTAAGAAGTATTGGTTATTATTAGATTTTGTTTCTAATTTCAGCGTTTTTTCTAAAACAACTCGACACGCTTGTAGCTGCCCACTATCCCCTGAAAATTGCTGCAACAATATACCGTAACGTGCGTGCAAAGATTCTATCGTCGAACGCATCATGTTTCTAAAATAGTAGGGGGCAACACCACGAATCACACAAGCTAACACCGCATAAGGGCCGCGTTCCAACCATACCGTATATTCGCCAATTTCAACACTATCAAGTTCCTCTATTTTACTACTTAAAAAAGAATCACGGATAAAATCTTGTATAGCCGTAAACATCGCTGAGATAGCATCGCTATCTCCTATTTCTATCTCCTCTTGATGCAAATGTTGGATTAACAAACCCGACTCACGATGAATTAAAAACACCTGTTCAACGCGATAGACAAGAGTATGTTGCAAAACAATTTCTGAAAAAGGCCGTCCACTACGCCAAGCTTCTATTCGCCAACTTAAGCCCTGCCAAGAGAAACTTTCTTCTAAACTCTTATTAATGGATTGAAGCATACTTTTAAATAACTCATTCAGAGATTTGCGAATAGCCGGCCCCATTACCGGAAACAAAGCCTCTACAAATGGACGAATATCTCGCCTAATCGACTGTCTAATACACTGCTCAACAGGCTTTTGCAGGGATTCAATCAGTTCTGGCGCTATTTCTTCTGCTGTTTGCGAGTCGATAGGCTCACTCGCTTCACGGATGACATGGGGTAAAACTTTCGCTATTTCCCTAGCCCTAAATTCGGCATCATTGAGCTGCTTTTCTAACTGATTGACACGTACCAAAACCAGTTCAATTTGGCTTAAACGACACACTAATGGTGTGATTTTTATTTGCTCTAAATTTTCAATCTGCTTGCTAAGAAAACTAAAATGTGTTTGTTCTTGTTTTTGTTCCTTTTCTAGCGTCTTAGTCTGCTTCTCCAAACGCTCCATGCCTGTTTTTAGTGGTTTCAAATCCGCCGTTATTTTATGAACCTCTTCATCAGTACCTTGTTTTAGCTTGTTCGTAAACTTTTCTAGAATATCAAGGCGCGTTTGTACTTGTTCTACATCAGTACATGTTTCTAAAGTAGAAAGGCGCGTTTGCTGTTGTTCTAAATCTTGATGAATCTGTTTAATGGCACTCAAACCTTTTAAAAGTTTATCTTGATTTTCAACAGATTTTTCAAGCTGAACCAAGCGAGTAGAGCATTCTTCCAAGCTTTTAAAAGCGTCTTCTAGTAGTTCAAAGCTACAAGACAATGAGTCTAGGTTTTTAACTGATTTTTCAATAACCTGAAAACGTTTTTGCGCCTGTTCTAATTTTTCAATCTGCTCTTCGATCACCTTCAAACGAGTTTGTTGAGTATTTAGAAATTCGCGTATTGACTGAAACGCATCAGCAATCACTTGATTTTTAGACAGCATCAGCAATAACCTTATGTTTTTATTCACTTTTTACATTTTGAACACTCTAAAACTAACCTGCATTTCAAGGGGAAGAGGCTGACTTTCAGCAAAACGTTTTTTTGCAGGGGAAATCATTGTTAAATAATGTTTTTCTATCCCATGAGCCAACAGCCAGTTGAACACAACTTCAGCACGTCTTTGTGCTAATTGTTGATTAGAGTTTCGCCTACCATCAGTGTTGCCAATAATTTGAAGTCGTAGCGGTTGGTTTAAATCTTGGCTGAAGGCTAACAATTTTTGCACTTCTTTAAATAACTTTGACAATATCGCTTCCTGTTCAGCTACCAATCTCGTACTCTCTTTATAAAAATAAATGTTAATTTTTTCAATGTGTTGTATCATCTTATGAATCTCACGCTCTCCATCCACCAAGGTACTCATATCGACACCAAGCAGTTTTTCTTGTGAATCTTGAAAATGTTGTATACGCTCAACTAATGCCTGAAATGTGGCAGAATCCGTCGTACCACTCACTTGTAGCATTTTATCATGTACATTCAAAGTCACGCTTAAAGGGGGTGCTAATTGGCGCAGCGCTTGTGCCAATAAAAAACGGTCAATATCCAGTAAATTCTCAACCGCTACTCGGTTAACCCCAGCAATTGTACTCGCCTTATCAATAGCCTGAGTGATCCAATCGGCTTCTGCATAACCCCTCAAATGCAAAACACCCTCTTGTACCTGTAATTGTACTGTAGAGGGTAAGGTTAATCGCAACCGCGCACGTTTTTCTATCAACAATGGCGTTAAATCTTGATAAGGTGTCCAACGCATAACCACATTACTGATTTGCAAACGTTGAGCAATCTTTTCAGGCGCTTCAGCCAAAGGATCACGCATACCCGTTATCACCCATTGATTATTTTTATGCTCACTAGAAATAACTATGATACCAGAAGTCTCATTCAAAGCGTTTAAAAACGCTTGAAAGGGTGCCTCAGTATTAACCAATTCATCAGTAATCACTTCCAAAACCCCCGCCATGATGCCAATACTATCATGCGCTTTATTTATCCAAGCCTGATTGGCAAACCCCTTTAAATATAAAACCGTACCTTTTAAAGACATTTGCACCGTATCCGGTGGATTAAGCCATAACCGTAAGCGTTGTTCAACAAACTGAACATTTAAATCCTGATAAGCCTCTCCTTGAAAAAAAACCTCATCTTCATCCAGTTTAAAACGACGAGCTATATCTTGTGCATCGACAGCTAACGGATCACGCAAACCATGAACGATTAATTTTCCATTACGCTGTTCGGTTGAAACCACGATAATACCTGGCGTATCATGTAACCCATTCAGATAATTTGCGATAAGTTCCTCATGTTTGAAAAAATAATATCCCCACACAGACACCGCGATTATAATCAGACTAGATAATACCAGTAACTGTGGAAACAAAAAGCGCGACTTTGCCTCTGCTTTAGTTTCCGAATAGAGTAGTTCCTCTAACAAATACTGACAAGATTGTAATGATAAACTATCACCTGCAAATTGCTCCAATAATGAAGCGTAACTCGCATGTAATTTTTCAAGCAAAGTTTGCATGATTTTTCTAAACAAAATCGGTGCCTCACCACGAATCACGCAAGCCAAAATCGCATACGGGCCACGTTCTATCCACACCGTATATTTACCCACTTCGACACTATCCAATTCCTCTTGTTTACTTGCAGAAAAAGAATCACGAATAAAATCCTGTATAGCCGTAAACATAGCTGACACCGCATCACTATCACCCGCATCCACTTCTTCTAGTGAAGCATGTTGGATCAACAAACCGCTGTCACGATGAATTAAAAACACCTGTTCAACCCGGTAAGCGAGTGTATTTTTCAAAACCACTTCCACAAAAGGTTGCCGACTACGCCAAGATTGTATGCGCCAAGCCAGTCCCTGAATAGAAAAAATACTTTCCCTTAAAGTCGTATTGATGCGTTGCAAAAGAGATTTAAACTCCTCGCCAATAGATTTACGAATCAATGGGCCTATCAACGGAAACAAAGCATCAGCAAACAAGCGAACATTTTCTTTCAGACTACGTTGGATGCAAATTTCTACAGGGGCTTGTAAAGATTCCGTCAGTTCCGTATATTCAATTCCAGACGGCAAACGAGATGGGGTGATATCTTTGCGTACAGAGGCTTGACGAATAGCACCCGGCAAAATCTCAGCAACATCCAAGACACGTTGTTTAGGATGATTGATACGCTTTTGTAAATCATTAAAACGCACCGTGATTTTTTCAAAATACTCGGTTCGCCTCATCAGTTGATCCACCTGTGTTTTTTCAAGATGATTGAGATGTTCCTGCAACTGACTCATTTGCTTTTGTTGACCAACTTGTGCCTTTTCAAGCGTCTCAATATGTTTATTGAGAAAACCATATTGCGTATTAAAAGTTTGTTCAAGATAATCAGAATGGTTATCTATGGAACGTTGTTGTTTCTGTTGACTCAAATGCGCCTTTTTCAAGATATCAATCTGCTCATTTGTGTGCCCCACAAGCAAATATTGCTCAACATAACCCTTTTCTAAGTTACCAATATACTTTTCTAGCTCATTCAATTGCGTCTGTTGATCATCAGACATCTGTTTAAGCGCATCAAAATATTTTTTAATCTCTTGCTGTTGTAGTAGTTGTGCTTGTTCAACATTAGTGACTTGCATTTGTTGATTAACATAAAGCTGTTCAAGAGTACCTAGATAGTTCTCGATATCACTCACTTGGTGTTGTTGTGTCTGCAACAATGCCTGTAAAGGCCTCAATTGTTCTGTATAGGCCAGTTTCAAGTCATCAAAAGACTTATTGAGGGAACGATATTGCCCCTGTTGATGCGTGTATGCCTCTTCAAGCTGGTCAAAATCATTTTTCAACTGACTCAGGTACATTTGTTGTGCTTGTAAAGATATCTTGACTTGCTTAAGTGTATCGGCCGTCAGTCGAGGCAAAATTTGCTTTAAAATAGGTAAAAGGGCTTTAACAAAACTCAGTGGTTCTTGTTGCACCGATTTTTTAACACAACTCGAAACTGGTGCTTGTAAAGCCGAGATAAAATCTGCTTGATCTGGTAAAGCACGCAAAATGGCGGGCAAAATTTTTGCGATATCCTGAGTACGTTGATGGCTATCATGGATACGTTTTTCTAAACTCAACAGCCGCTTATTTTCGGCCGTTCCTAAAAGCGAAGTTAATTGTTCAAATTCATCCATTGTCAGTTATCAGTTTCACGCAAAAGTTGCGCGCAACTTTTGCGTGAAATGTGAAAATCAGTTCTTTGCTGCAAGTTTTGCGCGCAAAACTGTATTTCACGCTAAAGTTTCGCTCGCGAAACTTTAGCGTGAAATGTGAAAATCAATAAGCAGTTATCAGTTATTAATGCTTACTTATTATAAGGGTGCATTTCTAAAAAAAGGATCATCAAGAGGCTCTTGCAAAACTCCAACGCCCAACCATAAATCAATAACTTACGAGTACCTAATGATATGTAAGTCATTGATTTCTCGTTTATGCCCAGAGTTTTGAGGCTCTCAAGATAAAATTTATTTTGCTTTCTGCCTATTTCTCGTTCCTGTTATTTTGCTTAAGGGCTATTTTCAAACCAAATTTATTTTCGCGAAGCTTTTCAAACCAAATTTGCTATCGCTTTTCAAACCAAATTGATTTTGCTATCGCTTTTCAAACCAAATTGATTTTGCTATCGCTTTTCAAACCAAATTGATTTTCGCGAAGCTTGGAGTGCAAAATTGATTTTGCTTCGCGAAGCTTGGAGTGCAAAATTGATTTTGCTTTGGGAATGCGCCAAATAAAATGTAGTAGTTAATAAGATGCTAAATGGAAAATGAATAGCTTTTCAAATCTAAAAACCCGATAGAACGCAGATATTTAGCTTCGCCTCTCTTCGGTTCACGATTTCACGCTAATGTACAGCGAAGCGAACATTAGCGTGAGCCGAAGGCCAGCGAAGCTAAATAATGTTTTTGCGCGCAAAAACTTCTTAAGTGAAATGCTGATTGTCATGATGCCACGCTGATTAAATCAATCATTTCCACATCAATCTTCCCACTACATCAATATGAATAAAAGGTAACAAACATCGTGAAAAATCTGATAACAAACAAGCTATCAATCTTGGGCCCTGGCATTTTGATTGCCGCAACAGGTGTGGGCGCGGGAGATTTAGCCACCGCCGCTTTTAGCGGCAGCAAAATCGGTTTAACCGTTTTGTGGGCCATCGTGCTAGGTGCCTTTTTCAAATTTGTACTCAATGAAGGCTTAACACGCTGGCAATTAGCAACGGAAACGACACTTCTCGAAGGCGCAATGTCTCATTTAGGCCGAACCGCGCAATCTATTTTCTTAATTTATTTTCTCGCTTGGAGCTTTATGGTAGCGGCCGCATTAATGAGTGCTTGCGGTGCAGCCGCTCAAGCCATCTTTCCCCTCACAACTGATCCCGTCACCGGCAAAATCATTTATGGTATTCTCCACAGTCTCCTTGGATTACTACTCGTTTACTGGGGCGGTTATCGTTTATTTGAAAAACTGATGGGATTTTGCATTGGCTTAATGTTCATCACAGTTATCACAACAGCCATCCTTTTAAAACCGGAATGGCACCAAGTCATCAATGGGCTAACGTTGCCAACTCTACCTCAATCTCAAGAAGAACTGACTTGGACAATTGCATTGATGGGCGGAATTGGCGGCACAGTAACGATTTTGAGTTATGGCTACTGGATCAGAGAAAAAGGGCGATTAACGCCTAAAGAGTTATCAGTCTGTCGTCTGGATTTAGCAACCGGATATATTATGACAGCTCTATTTGGCATCGCAATGGTTATCATTGGGCATAGTATCCAAGTTGAAGGCAGTGGAGCAACGTTGATTATTAAATTAGCTAATAGCTTGCTTACTGAAATTGGGCCGATTGGAAAATGGTTATTTCTCATCGGCGCTTGGGGAGCCATTTTTAGTAGCCTATTAGGCGTTTGGCAAAGCGTACCTTATCTTTTTGCCGATTTATGGCGTTTGATTCAGATCAAGGGTAGTGATCATAACTTAGTTAAACCAAGCCTTAATCAAGACTCAAAAGACTCAAAATATTATCGCGGATATTTGTATGCCCTTTCCCTGATTCCCATGATTGGATTATGGATTGGATTTGCCAAAATGCAAAAGTGGTATGCCATTATTGGCGCACTGTTTATACCCATGTTAGCTTTAACGCTATTGCTCCTAAATGGACGCACTCAATGGATTGGTATTCAACATCGCAACCGTCTTTCGACAACGCTCATTTTAATCTTCATTTTGCTCTTTTTTATCACGGCAGGTGGTTTAAGCATTTGGAAAATATTTAAATTTTAAAAACGACAAGCATAATCTTGTAAGAGCAATCCGTAGGGTTGCCATCATCGTTATACATAAGTTTTCAAATATATTCATTTCAACTGGTTAAGCTCTTAAGTTTAATTACAATTTTGTGTAAAGCCTTCCAAGTTTGCTGGCCTACGTTCCAACTTTAGTTTGCTGGTATGGTAAGTACTGAACCATAAATTTTCAGGTATTTTAATTAAAAGAAACAACCAAGAAGAGGGGCAACCACAAGGGATTGCCCCTACGGGCGGTTCGTAGGGGCAATCCCTTGTGGTTGCCCTTTGC
>Ga0180298_1000197_pt1 | contig 13868 bp, 9 predicted proteins | sample GuaBasSediGuay13_FD_121800 | JGI IMG/M metagenome (GOLD analysis project Ga0180298, IMG submission 121800) | Subseafloor sediment microbial communities from Guaymas Basin, Gulf of California, Mexico - Guay13, Core 4488-10 , 4-6 cm | ecosystem: Environmental > Aquatic > Marine > Hydrothermal vents...
GCACAAAACCCACTGTAGCCCGTCAGATGCGCGTGATGCCCGACTCATCGCACGCCAACTTGGTGTACCGTTCGAAGTGGTCGATGTGGAAGACGTGTTTTGTGAAAAGATCATCAATTACTATACATCTGAATACATCAAAGGCAGAACGCCGAATCCGTGCTATTTTTGCAATAGATATGTGAAATTTGGAATTTTACTGGAAATGGTCATTCACCGTGGCTTTGACAGACTGGCAAGCGGCCATTACGCCAGAATTGTCGATGGTAAGCTCTACAAAGCGATCGACAAAGAAAAGGATCAGTCCTATTTTTTATCGTCCATAGAAAGAGAAAAGCTCAGATACCTCGTGTTTCCCAACGGTGATAAAACAAAGAGACAAGTTAGAGAGATCGCGGAGATGGTAAAGCTTCATATTCATGAAAAGAGGGAATCTCAGGATTTATGTTTTATTCCAGATGGAGATCAAAACACGTTTTTCAGCGAAAGAGGGCTGACATCAAATCCGGGCTTGATTGTCGACACACATGGAAACGCGCTTGGAGAGCACAGAGGTCTTTTCAACTACACGGTGGGACAGAGGAAGTTACGAATTTCAGCCAAAGAAAGGCTTTATGTGGTTAGACTTGACTCTGAGAAGAACATGGTTGTTGTTGGCAAGAAAGAGGAAGTCTACACCGACACCTTCAGAGTGTCTAATTTGAATCTCCTTTGTGAAGTACCCGCTGAATTCAGCGCGAGTGTAATGGTTAGAAAAAAGGCTGAGGAAGTTCCGTGTCGGGTGAAAATGAGCGATGATACTGCCACAATTACATGCGAAAGGCCAATTTTTGCAGTTACCCCCGGGCAGATCGCGGCGCTATATAACCACGATCTTGTTATAGCATCGGGTGTTATTGATTGATTTTCGCAGTATTTTCGTGGTATGATGAAGCTAACCAGGTTCCAAAACATCCGTTAGTGGTGATGTTTTGAACGCGGTGTTATGTTCGTGATGCAAACGGAGGGATCTGATTGTTCCCACTTTACGATACTGTTCCTACAAGAAAAAGACCCTACGTGCTATACGCTCTCTTAGCTGTTAATGTCGTTGTCTTTTTGTATCAAGAATCTTTGAATAGAGTCGATCTTTTACAATTTATGTACAATTTTGGACTCGTCCCGGCAAGGTGGACTGTTCGGGGATGGGAACGATTCTGGCAAATAAGAACAGGGCTCCAACTGAATGTTTCCAAATGGTGGTCGCCTCTCACTCACATGTTTTTGCACGGTGGATGGTCACACATCATTGGAAACATGTGGTTTTTGTGGGTATTTGGAGACAACGTTGAGGACAAGATGGGGCACGTCAAATTCAGTGTGTTTTACTTATCGAGCGGTATCGCGGCGGCACTGGCGTATTTTCCATTTGGTTTCAGATCTCAGATTCCCATGGTAGGAGCATCAGGCGCGATTTCAGCGGTGATGGGAGCGTATTACGTGATGTTCCCATACTCGAGGATTGTTTCTTTCGTGCCTATCTTTTTCTTTTTCACGCTTACAGCTATTCCAGCAGGCGCATATCTCTTATTGTGGTTCTTATTTCAAGTTCTCAGTGGGGTGCTCGACAGCACGATGAACACAGGAGTTGCGTGGTGGGCACATGTCTCCGGGTTCATTCTTGGAGTTCTGTGGGGACGTTACGAAAAAAGAAAGCTGTACTATCTCTAAGGAGGTAACAGTGTGTTTAGATCATTAACGATTGAAGATTGTTTGAGTCTGAATCGAGAAGATCTGGCGGCTGAATCTGCTAAAGAAATAGAAAAGATGGAGCCTGTTTTGAAGAGCTTTATAACAGTGTGCAAAGATCACGAATTCCGCAGCGGCGAATTTGCGGGTATTCCCATAGCTGTAAAGGATAACATAACAACAAAGGGTGTAAAAACAACCTGCGCTTCAAAGATACTGGAAAACTACGTGCCACCTTACAACGCGACAGTGGTTGAAAAACTGCTCTTGCATGGGTTTACTGTGGTTGGAAAAACCAACCTTGACGAGTTCGCCATGGGTTCAAGCACTGAAAGATCAGCGTTTTTTCCGACACGAAACCCGTGGGACCCTACTCGTGTTCCAGGGGGCAGCAGTGGCGGATCGGCGGCGGCTGTCGCAGGTGGTGAGGTGGTAGCCGCTTTGGGCAGCGATACTGGGGGGTCTGTCAGACAGCCGGCTTCCTTGTGCGGAGTTGTGGGTTTCAAACCAACTTATGGACTTGTTTCCAGGTATGGTCTAATTGCCTTCGCGTCATCGCTCGATCAAATCGGTCCTATCACCAAATCGGTAAGAGACGCCGCGATCCTTATGAGTGTCATTTCTGGAAAGGACGCTATGGACTCCACCACCGTGGATAAAAATATTGATTTTTTGAAGGATATGGAAAACGGAATATCTGGAATGAAGTTCGCGGTTCCAAAGGAAGTTTATGATTACGAACAGCTTGACAGCGGTGTTGCGGTTCTCTTTGATGAGGCTCTGAAACTGGCTGAAAAGCTGGGGGCGAAGATCAGAAAAGTGCGTATTCCCAGCATGAAATACGCTGTTGCTGTTTATTATGTGATAGCGCCCGCAGAGGCGAGTTCAAATCTTGCAAGATACGATGGGGTGAAATATGGTCTCAGAGTCGAAGAAAAGGGTTTGAAAGACATGTACAAAAGGACTCGGAGAGAAGGTTTTGGTGAGGAAGTGAGGCGCAGAATAATGTTGGGAACGTTCACTCTGAGCGCCGCTTACTACGAGGCGTACTTCAACAAGGCGCAGAAGGTAAGACGCGTTCTGTCATCTGAACTGGACTCAGTGTTGACAGAGAATGACGCGATTCTCACACCGACTTCACCGATTACCGCTTTTAAACTCGGAGAAGTCAAAGACCCACTGACATATTACTTAATGGACATATTCACAGCACCAGCCAATCTCGCGGGTTTGCCTGCAATAAGCGTTCCTTACGGATTTTCCAACGATTTGCCAGTGGGGCTCCAGATAATGTCCAGGAGATTTCACGATGCAAAGGTGCTCCGTATTGCCAGGAGTTTCGAGAAAAACTCCCCATATAATAGTAATGGAAGAATTCGGCTGCCGGTGGTGAAAGCATGAAGACTGTAATCGGACTGGAAATTCATGTGCAGCTTTTAACTGAAACGAAGGCTTTTTGCTCGTGCAGCGCAAATGTTTTTGAGAAAGCTCCAAACACAATGATATGCCCCGTTTGCACAGGGCAACCCGGGGCTCTTCCAACCGTGAACAAAATGATGATTGAGTACGCGGTTAGAACAGCTCTGGCGCTAAACTGCGAGATTCATCGGTTTTCTCGCTTTGACAGAAAGAATTATTTTTACCCTGACTTGCCCAAGGGTTATCAAATTACCCAGTACTTCTATCCAATTGCAACCAACGGATGTCTTGAGCTTGATGTTGGCAAAGAGCGCAAAAAAGTAAGAATAAGAAGACTACACATCGAAGAAGACGCTGGAAAACTAATGCACGAAGGCGACGCAATTACCAAGGCTCACCACACACTTGTCGACATGAACAGATGTGGAGTTCCGTTGATAGAAATTGTAACAGAACCGGATCTGACATCTCCAAGAGAAGCGCGCCGTTTTCTCGAAAAACTGAGATCGATCCTGAGGTACCTGCGTGTCAGCAGTGGAGATATGGAAAAAGGAGCGCTTCGATGCGACGCCAACATATCTGTGGTTGATGAAAAAGGGTTTTCAAGCAATAGAGTTGAAGTGAAAAACATGAATTCCTTCAAATTTGTCGAGAAGGCTTTACAGTTTGAGCAGAACCGGATTATTCAGGCGTTGAAATCTGGCTCTAATGTTGAAAAAGAAACACGAGGCTGGGATTTAACCTCAAAAACGACAGTCTCGATGCGAGGAAAAGAAGAAGAAAGTGACTATCGCTATTTTCCGGAACCCGACATACCACCAGTTGTTATTTCTGATGAATATATAGAAAAGATTAAAGAAAGCTTGCCCGAACTCCCTGATCAGAAAAAAGATCGTTTTACCAGAGATTACGGAATTCCTGAACTCGACGCAGAAGTTTTGACCAGTACAAGGGAGCTGGCTGATTTCTACGAAGAATGCGTGAAAATCAAGCCGAAGCCAAAAGAGATCAGTAACTGGATTATGACAGAACTGCTGAGAGAGATGAAAAATTCTGAAAGCGAAGCGGTGCCGATCTCGCCGCGTCATCTTGTTGAACTGATCGAACTCGTTGAGGCGGGATCTGTTTCCATAAAAATGGCGAAAGAAATGTTCCCAGAAATTTTCGCCACGAAGAAGATGCCCAGGCAGATTGTCGAAGAGAGGGGATTGAAGCAAGTCAATGACAAAGATGTTATAGAAAAGATAATAAAGCAAGCGATGGAGCAAAATCCAAAGGCTGTGAGACAGTATCGATCGGGTAAAAAAGGCGTGCTTGGCTATTTTGTGGGGGCTGTGATGAAGCAAACCCAAGGAATGGCTAACCCACAGCTTGTGAATGAGATCGCCAGGAAGCTCTTGGAGGGATAATGGTGCGCAGATTGTTGCTTTTTGCACTGATTTTCACTTGCACACTGGTTGAAGCCGTTCAGCTATCGATCGGACCGGATTTCGCATTTTACTTGAATATGGGAAATTTAATGCTCCGCTTTTCAGACAATGCCCAAGTTGGAGTTTGTTTTTCAGACGATAGAGCGAGATACACAAAAATGGGATTTCTGAACATTAAGAACTCAGATGCTCAAATGCTTGTATCCGCCTCGTTAGGCAAGAGCTGGACACTGTTTTTTGAAATGAACGCCAGCACCTATGGAATTTTCCCCGGAAAATACACCTTTAGAACAGTGCTTACACCTGATAACAGCCACATGTTGATAAAAGCGTCGCAAAAAGTGTTTCTTCCCAAGAACACCATTAATTTTTCTACGATCGATTCCATTGGCAGGGTTTCAACAGGATTCAGCAGGGTGTATGCAAATCTTGAAGAAAAGGAAATCGGTATGTACAGGGTTGAGAACGGCGTGTTTGTTGGATTTTTCCCGTACTCAACCGGCAGTATCGGTGAGCAAGCTTTTTTCATGGGAATAGGCTGGATGGACGATATAGGTGGACTTTTCGCATTTAGAACACAGGTAAGCGTTTCGGATCTCTCAGTTTTTCTCGATCCTTTTGTAATTGTCAAGTCTGATGGTGCTTTATTTGGAATTCGCGCCGACTGCACGGCGCCTGGTTTAGAGGCAACCTTCTTCTTCTCGGGGAGGCAGGTTCTGTTCAATGTCTCTTTCTGAAGTTAGCCTTTATCTTCATGTTCCATTTTGTAAATCAAGATGCAGTTACTGTGATTTCGTTTCATATACAGACTTTTCTTCTGTGGACGATTACTTCGAGGCTGTGTACAAAGAACTGCTTTTGTGGAAGCAAGAATATCCATACGCAAGGCTCAGCACGATATACATAGGTGGAGGAACACCGAGCGACGTGCCTAATTGGGTAAACAAAACGTTGCACCACATATTTCGAATTTTCGACACTTCTCGATGCGAAGAAGTCACGGTCGAGGTGAACCCGGGATGTTCTGCAGAAGTGCTCAAGTCATTTTCAAGGATGGGAGTTAACAGGCTTAGCATTGGACTTCAGTGCGCTGACGATGAAGTCTTGAATTTTGTCAAGAGAAGGCACTCTGTGTCTGATTTTCTGAAAACATACTCTGATGCCAGAAGATATTTCCAAAATGTGAACATCGACTTCATAGTGGGATTGCCAAAAGAAACAGAAAAATCCATAGAGGAGAACATATCCACATTGAAGCGGTGTGATCCCGAGCATGTTTCGGTTTACATGCTCGAAACTCATTCAAATGAAACGCAAGAAGTTTCTGAAAAACTGAGTTTGGCAGAAGACGCTGATGAGCACTATGAGATGTTCATCACCGAGGTTGAGAAAACCTGGAAACGGTATGAGATATCGAACTTCTCAAAGGTGGGTTTTAAATGTATTCATAATTTGAGATACTGGAATAATCAACAGTACATAGGAGTGGGGGTGTCAGCGGGTGGACATATTCAGAAAATGAGGTATGTTAACTGCGTCTCGATAAAGGACTACATATCCAGAATAGACGAAGGGAAATTCCCGCGAGCGTTTCAAAGACTTAACAGCCCCTTAGAAGAACTAAAAGAAAGGCTTTTCATGGGCTTGAGGCTTGAGAATGGAGTGAAAATAGAAGAACTTCTTGAATACATGAGTCAAGATGAGTTAGAAATTATGTGTAAGAAATTCGAAGGGTTAGTTGAAAAGCAAAAAGGACGAATAGTTCTCACTCAAAAGGGGTTCGACTTCTCTAAATCCGTCCTTCTGAACATCGTTGATTATGTGGAAACACTTCAATCCATGGGAGGTGGGGGCTGTGTTGTTCGTTGAAAAACCGAAAACTTACAACTTTCATTTTCCCTCGAATATAGCCATTATCTGCGCTGAGTATGAAAATCAGATCAACTTGATGACTGCGGCGTGGCACACTCAAGTGTCTCAAAAACCTCCTTTGTACATGGTATCCATATCTTCACAGCGGTACACGCATGAACTCATAGTGTACTCAAGAGAGTTTTCCATAAACTTCATAAGCTACGATTTGAGCCAGCTCGCGGCGTTTTTGGGAAGAACGTCTGGAAGAGACATAGAAAAGGTATCTGTATTCGACATCGCCCTGGAACAGTCGGTTAATATCAGAACTCCGTTTTTGAAGAAAGCTTACGCTGTCTATGAGTGCAAGCTCTATGATTACAGGCGCGCGGGAGATCACACGCTTTTCATAGGACAGATAGTTGGTGTGCACTACGATGAAAACAGCTTTGATCCAAATTTGAAAACCTCGCCAACACTGTATCTGGGTTCAGATAAATACGCTACACTGGATACTTCTTCTGTGAAAATTCACAGCGAAAAGCAAGTGAAAGATTACCTTTCAAAATGGGTTCAGGATATCTGATGACTTTGATAAAATAAATAATTAGTAATTAGTGAAGAAAGCCAAAAACGTGCATTAAAGTTTTGTTTAATGCAGGAAATCGCTTTTCTCGTATGGAAATCTTAATGAATTTGTTAGAAACAAAGGAGGCGCTGTTTTGAATGTTCTGAAACAAGCCGTTGACAAAATATCTATTAGATGCTCAGAAAAACCTCAAGTGCTGTTTATACTCGGTTCTGGACTGGGATTCATCGCTGATGAGTTCGAGGAGAAGATCGAGATCGAGTACTCCCAGATTCCCGGCTTTGCCAGATCAACCGTTCAGGGCCACAAAGGTAAACTTGTTGTGGGAAAGTACTGTGGAAAGTATGTCGCGGCGATGCAGGGAAGATTTCATTATTACGAAGGATGGAGTCTAAGGCATGTTGTTTTCCCTGTAGAAGTGTTTCGACAATTGGGGACTGGATATTTGCTGATAACCAACTCGGCTGGTGGAATTAATAGAAAATTCAACCCAGGAGACATTGTCATGATATCAGATGTCATAAATATGACACTTCTCAAACCTGAGATTTCTTGCAAAGGAATTTCGCACGCAGGGAAGGTTCCTGTTGACAAAGAATGGACTGAAAAAACGCTCGCAGCGGCGAAGAAAATGTCTATAGAATTGAAGACAGGCGTGTACATAGGGGTTCAGGGACCGAGTTATGAGACACCAGCAGAGATAAAGGCTTTTCAGAAACTTGGCGCCGATATGGTGGGAATGTCAACAGTACATGAGATGTTCACAGCCAGATCTGTTGGATTTAGAGTCCTGGGCATCTCTTGCATCACGAACATGGCCGCTGGAATCTTAGCCAAAAGACTTGAGCACAGTGAGGTTATGCGGGTGGCCAGCAGAGCCAAGGACAAGTTCGGTAAAGTTGTTCGAATTGCAACGGAGGTGCTTACTTGAGTAGTAAAGAGATTCTATCCATCACAGCGGAAATTTTATCCACTAATAGAGTGCTCATTCTGGGGCATATAATGCCAGATGGTGATGATATAAGCTCTGTTGCCTCCTTATACCTTGGACTGAAAAAGCTCGATAAAGAGGTGAGATGTTCAATAGATTACGACATTCCTTCTTACTACAAGGAATTTCCCGGCGTTTCCGCTATTGAGAACTACGAAAGCACCTGCGACTATGACCCCGAGCTAATCGTAGTTGTTGACAGCTCTTCTCCAGACAGAGTTGGACGATTTGCAGATAAGCTGAAACTTTTCAAGACCATAGTGATTGATCACCACGCTACTAACACGATGTACGGAAATCTGAACTGGGTTGATGAATCAAGCGCCTCCTGCGCTCAAATGATATATATTTTGAATAATTCAATGGGTGTTGAATACGATAGGGAACTCGCCCTTGCAAATTACCTGGGCATAGCAACTGATACTGGGTTTTTCAAATACTCGAACACAGACTACAGAGTTTTCCAGGTGGCATCACAATTGGTTAAGCTTGGAGCAGAACCCCATTTTGTATCGACAACGATACTCGAGAACAAAACCTTAGAACAGCTTCAGTTGCTTTCAACGATGATCAATAACATAAAGGTTGAATGTGATGGACAACTGGTTTATTCACACCTCACATACGATGATTACGTCCTTCACAGATGTTCTGAAGACGCCAGTTCTGGATTTGTTTCAGAGCTCAGATCGGTCAAAACTGCCGAAGCCGCAGTGCTGTTTTCGGAATTTCCGCAGGGTGAGATACACGTGAGCATGAGATCGAAGAGATGGCTCGATGTCAGCGCTATCGCGTTCACACTCGGTGGAGGAGGACATCCAAGAGCGGCCGGCTGTTCTTTCAGCGGATACAACATTGAGTACGTAATTGACGAAGTGATCCCTCTGCTGAAAAGCAGCTTAAGGGATGAGCTTAAAGGATGATTGAAGTGAAGATAATTAAGCATCTTCGAGAAATTTACTGCGGAGACGAGTTCCTTGTGGCGGACGCTGAACACTATAAAAGGCTTCGTGTGTTGAAAGAAGAAGCTGTGAAAGATTTCAAAGAAGATATCGCAAAGTACTTCGTCAAGTTCCAGAATATTGAAAGCACATCCATTATACTTCCTGACAGTTACGAGATAAAAGACAGCGTCAAGGTGTACTTTCCATATTTTGAAGGCAAAAGAATAAACCTACAGAACGTTAATGAGAAGCAGCTTTTTCACTCTATACTTGAGATGCTACGAGAACTTCTGCATCAAAATGTGGCTATTCCTGTGCTGTCACTTGATGATTTTCTGGAATGGCGCGGTCATTACTACATGCTCATTCCGTGCTGGTTTAACTCTGAAAAAATGCCCGATAGCAAGTGTTTTGTGGCACCCGAGTTCAGAAAAATAGGAAAATGCACTGTTGAATCCACCGCTTATGTGTTTGGAAAGCTTCTCAAAAGCATCTGCAGCGGTGAAGAGTTAATCAACGTGGCAGACCAGTTATCTGCTGAAGAGCCAGAGAAAAGAAGAATCCACATAAACGTTGCGAACTTCGCTATGCTGAAAACTTTGGCTCCTCGGACTGATTTAAGAAGATTCAGAAAAGTCATTGTGGATAGAAAAGAAAAAGAAGATATCTTGAACTTCGTTCGGAACAACAGAAGAGGCTTAGCAACACTAAATTTTATAGGCCCAGAGGGGTCTGGAAAAGCCACGCTTCTTGAACTCATTTCCGATGAATTGCGCTTTGAAAGTGGACAACATGTGGTGTGGATAAAAAGCACCTATCAATTTCTGGAATCTCTTCTTCAACTCACTGATGAAGAAACTCTGAAAGAGTTGCCTCAAAATCACAAAGATGTGATAGAAAAAGTGTACAGCAAGAAAGAGTTTAACTACGACGAAGCTTTGCTTTTTGCAGCTTTTCTCTTGAATAAACTGCAGTCAATCGTTCTGATAATTGACGATTTCGACGCATTCGATGAAGAATTCAAGGCGTTCATTCAACAGCTCATTTCGTATAATTATCAGCCACCCCATGCGATTATTATCTCGTCGCGTGAAAAAGTGAAAATGAAGATTGAAAAACATGTGATTGTCGAACCTTGGGATATATCAACGGTGAAAGAGTACGTTACAAGGACTCTTGAAGGAACGATACCAGAAATAGATAAATTTTGCAGATGGATTCGTGCCGTTAGCGGGGGACGACCAGGTTACATTGAGAAGATCCTAAAAATTCTTCATGAAAGGGATTTCTTCAAGAAAAATCACGCTTTGAAATTAGAAGAGCTGTTTGAAATGGACTTTCAGGAAATTGTTAGTCCCATTGTGGATACCTTTACTCACGAAGATGCGAAGTACATATCGTTGTGCGGACCACACTTCAATGAGAATGATTTGAGATTACTCGCAAGAGTTCTAAAAATGTCTTTGAAATCCATACACTCAATGGTTCAGCGCCTGCTGACAAAAGAGATCATCTACAAAGAGAGCAACAGATACGTCTTCTCGCTGAAGGAATTCTGGCAGAAGATGTATCACGCTGTAGATTCCACGACTCGAGAACATGTCCACACTGAGATGGCAAGGCAAATTCCCGAAATTGCAAAGGCGGCCTGGCATCTTGAAATGCTTGGTAGAAATGCTTCTGCGGCAACAAGGTACTTACTCCATGCTAGGAAGATGATTCGAGAATACAGCAATCTGGGAGCAGCTTTAAACTACATCGACAAAGCCCAGAGATTGATTGGAAACCGATCGAGTTACGCGGCCGTGAGCTTGAAGTTCAGAGCTTTGGAAATCAGAGGCGAGGCGAGGAGTTTGGAAAATTTTGCCTATTCTTTGCCTCGGAAAGATTGCTTTGCGTTCTTTTCATTCGCCTCTTTTGTGTGCGCGGCCAGAGTGGAGGAAGCGAGACTAATTATGAAAGAATTTCCTTCTGTTGTTGAAGGAAGAGCACTGTATTCCAGAGTACTGAGGCGGTATCTTACTCTAAAGCTTTCAACAGAGGAAGGAAAGCTTGTTGATAAAATTGAAGCACGCGTTTTGGAAGAATTGGCAGAACAGTTGAAACCTATCGCGCTACACCAAAAGTTAAAAGCACGAGTCTTGAATATTCTGGGTGGGTTTGTAACTGGATATTCACGAACAAAATCCATGGATTTGCTCCTGAAAGCACAGGAGATATCCGAACAATGGAACTTTAAAGACGTTCTTGTTGAAACTCTGAATCGTATTGCGACAGTGTTCGGTACATCTCCGGGGGTCAGCGAAATGCTTGAAAGAGCTGTGAAAATCGCGCAGGAAATGGGAGCAATTGGTCTATCCCTCGAACCGCTGTCGAATTTAGCCTGGTCCAATCTGTACAAAGGGAACATCAGGAAGATGTTTTCTGAACTTCGTGTTCTTAGACGCACGGCTTCACTCGCAGGAAATATGAGATTGGAGGCTTATTCGTACTTTGTTGAGGCCAATTTTCATATATACAACAAAGAATTCAATGAGGCTGTGGAAGATCTGGAAAGAGAACTGAAAATAGAAAAATATCTGGGCATCGAAGAAAGGGCTTTGCGTGGTTTGATCGTCGTGAGCTGTATGAAAGGTGATTTATCGCACGCCCGCGAGATTATCCAGAAAAATATGGAGAACCCCGCGGTGAATCAAGTTCACTTTGTCGAGTTCCGGAATCTGATACTCGCTGAAACCGATGAAGAGTTTCGAAAAGCCTGGACATGTTTCAGGCACAAGGAAACACCCTACTGGAACGAAGAAAGCTGCCAAATTTTTTCCAAGAGGCTCGCAAAAATTGATCCGGAGGGATTTCAGATACTTGCGGAAAATCTTGAAATTGAAGCAATTCAAAGCAGTGCATTGCTGTCTTTAGCTCAAATCTACGAAGGATTGGCTTTCTTTCACAAAGAAAGGAAGAACCCAATTCTCACTTATAAATACGCTGAAAAGGCTGTCCCCCTGTACAAAACCACCCACTTCGATGGCGCCGCTGATGTTCTAAGTAAATTTTTCGGTGTTAGTGGCGGAGTCGATGAAGCGCTTTCTGAGATTCAGACCTTGAAAGAGAAACTACCAGAAGAACTGAAGAAAATTGTCAGTTTGAATGAAAAAAAGATACGGTTATCTTTTCGGTCTATGAATCAAGCAGCGTATAATTTGGACACTCTGAGAGTGATCAATCCACAGCAGAATCTTGAAACAGTTCTCGAATTCCTGCTAACGCGGCTTATCAACACCATTCCGGCAACAAAAGCGGCTTTGTCGTTGATCGATGGCGAAGGAAACCAGCTTTTCTGTGCAAAATTCGGAATAAGGGAGATTCCCGAAGACTACAGTATGAGCTTGGAACCACTTCGCATCAACTATGAAACGAAAGTCTATGAAGAGTACAAAGCCAGAATTTTCGTTGCCAATCCGGGTCTGTATTTAAACAGTATTTCATCAATGGAAACCATGTCGGCGCTGATAAGCTTCGAAGAGGCGATGATATACTCATTGAAAAACGTTATTATCTATCACCAAAGTATCATGGATCCGTTGACAGGGCTCTTTACAAGGTGGTATTTCATGACGCGCTTGCGGGAAGAATTCGACAGAGTTAAGAGATACAGTGGAAATTTCAGTGTTATAATGGGCGATATCGATGACTTCAAATCTGTAAACGACACCTATGGACACCAGATGGGTGATGAGGTTCTCAAATTCATTGCAGGAGTGTTGAAGAGCTCTACACGCTCGACAGACATCGTCGGCAGGTATGGTGGAGAAGAATTCATAATAATCCTTCCCGGTACTGGTCTTAACGGAGGATTTTCAGCCGCCACGAAGATTCTGCAGCAAATCGCGGATCTGAATCCTTTTGAGTTTCCGATAACAATGAGTATGGGAGTTTCGAGCTTTCCTGAAAACGAAGTGGCTGAAGCCGATGAACTGATAGCCCTGGCAGATAAATCTCTGTACGAATCGAAAAGAAGGGGTAAGAATCGTGTCACAGTCACAAGATGAGATCAGAAGAAAAATCCTTAAGATACTTTCCGATAACTCAAAGAAACCACCTATTTTGAAAAAAATATACAAAACACTTCAGGCTCACACTAAAGAGCAAAGGAAAGAAATAAGAAAACTCCTCTCTGGATTGCTTGAAGAGGGTGTCGTTTATCGTGATGGAAGAGGAAGGTATAAGAAAACCGAACAAAACACAGCCTTAGGAATCATCGAGTTTGCAAGACGTGGCAGTATGGCTTTTGTCACAACAGATGACGAAAGGGAAATAGCCGTGCCACTTGAAAACACAAAGGGAGCACTCCATAAAGACAAAGTCCTTGTAGAAATTGTAGGAAAATGGCGGGATCTTCCAAGAGGCAGAGTCATAAAGGTTCTTCAGCGAGGTACCCATCTTGTAGTTGGAGTCTTCGATTTGAAAAGAAACTTTGGATTTCTTACTCCGGATGATCCAAAGATCGCATATGACTTTTTCATTCCTCCAGGCGCCACAAACGGTGCAAGGCCCGGTCAGAAGGTAATAGCAAGGATAACCAGATGGCCCACCGCGACTAAGAATCCTCAGGCGGAGATCGTGGAGATACTCGGAAAAGCCGATGATCCCAAAGTTGATCTTCCCAGTGTCATAATTAAGCACAATTTGCCCGAAGAATTTCCAGATGACGTTCTCAAACAGGTAGAAGCTTTGCCAAACCTTGTTAAAGAATCAGAAATCGCCAAACGAAGGAATCTCACTCAGAACGTGGTGTTTACCATAGACGGAGAAGATGCGAAGGACTTCGACGATGCAGTGAGCATTCAGCAGTTAAAAGACGGAAGATATGTCTTAGGTGTTCATATCGCAGATGTGTCACATTACGTTGAAGAAAA
>Ga0180298_1000198_pt1 | contig 13866 bp, 11 predicted proteins | sample GuaBasSediGuay13_FD_121800 | JGI IMG/M metagenome (GOLD analysis project Ga0180298, IMG submission 121800) | Subseafloor sediment microbial communities from Guaymas Basin, Gulf of California, Mexico - Guay13, Core 4488-10 , 4-6 cm | ecosystem: Environmental > Aquatic > Marine > Hydrothermal...
GAAACAAGGAAATTCATCAAGGAGGCAAAAAATGCAAGCGTCTTAATTACCGAAGGAACAAGGGTTGGGAGAGAAGAGCATGAGAACGTTTCTGAGCAAGAAGTTTATGAAAATGCTCTAAAAATTGTTGAAGAGGCCAAAGGTCTTGTAATAGCGGACTTTTCGGCGAGGAATTTTGAGAGACTTGAAAGCTTTAAAGAAATTGCAGAGAAAACGGGGAGAGAGTTAATAGTCACAGCGAAAGATGCTTACTTTTTACACGCTTTGAAAATGGTTGACGGTGTTGATCGACTTAAAGGCTTGAGGATCTACGGGAACTTCAAAGCCAGTCGACAAAAATGGGAAGAACTTGTAGTCTGGAGCAACTATGCCGAGTATTACATCTCTCCCTTTGAGATTAGGGAGAACCAAGAAAACTACATCCTCTGCTTCTCGTTCTACGACATGCCCCATCTGCTTGACATAATGCCCAATGGCGGGACTTACATCTACTCTTCAAGCGAAGCCTTTGGAGAGGAACAAGAGTTCAGCTTTTTAAGACTCTGGAACTGGCTGCAATACTTTGGCTTTGAAGTCCATGGATTCAGAATAGATGGATATGGAAAACCGATCTTTGAGAAGGATCTGCATGCCTCGGGACATGTTTCAAAAGAAGAATTGAGAAAAATCATTGATGATATCGATCCAGACTATATTATTCCAGTCCATACTGAAAATCCAATGTGGTTTAAGAATAAGTGGGGTGAAAAGGCGGTTGTTTTGAGAAATGGAGAAAGCTGGGAGGTTTAAAAAATGGGGAAGCCTCCAGAACGGGATGTGTCTCGAATTATTGAATACATACGCGATTGTGTAGAACATCCAGAGGACCATCCAGAGCATTGGGAAGATTGGCTTAGGGCCGGACGAAGAAGGTTTCTCCTTTTGAACATTATCTACTACATCCAGCATGTTCAGGGGAAAGAGGAAGGAGTTACCAAAGAAGACCTTGAGAGATTCTTGGGAGAGTTGTACTATGTTAACAGAGAGATGTTTTCGAACATAATAAAGCCTTGGAAGTCTTTGGATGATACGCTGAAAGAGCTTTTGGAGCAGAGATTGATTGTTCAGGTTTCAGAAGGAGCATATTTGGTGAATGAAGAGAAGATACGGGATGAGAAGGATTTGATTTATTGGGAAGGCATACTGAAAACGCTGGACGAAGTTGGGAAAAAAATACGGGAGCTTTAATGCCTTTCTTTTTTCCAAAATACTTATTAATTTTGGAACTTAGTAACTCTTTGGTGTGATTTGATGGTTATTGCATGCATTGAGAAGAAAAATGAAGAAGAAAGAAATCTAAACCTTCCGTTTCGGCTGGGTAGTGTCGAGGATCGCTGTTGGGCTTTTCTACGAGAAAGTGGCGAGATAGTACTCTTTGAGTGGAAGACTTACGAAATAGATGCCAATGGAGCCAAAGTCATTATTCCTGGATTGGAGAATATTCAAAGAAGTAGCATTAACAAGAACACTTTTACCTTCACCTTCAAAAACTACATTGGAAAGTCAAGGCTGATTATTGAAGATTCGCATGGAAAAAGGCGCGAATTTCCCCTCATTGTGCTTTCTGAGAAGTTTGGAAAGATCGCCCTCGAATACTGGGGAGTTATAGACCTCAACAAAATAGAAGATATCAAAGAGAGGGAAAAAGCTGTAGAAAAACTAATTGAAAGGTTCAATATCCTATGTCAAACCTTAACGGACGACATAACCCGTATCTCCTCCCAACTTAATTTCTCAATAAAGTCTCCCACTGCATTCACTGTCGAAGAAAGCGATGAGCCCATGAACGAACTCTTTGCTTACCATTATCTTCGCTCCAACAAAGAGCGCATCATAGAGGCTTTCGAAACTGTGCTAAGAAAAATTAAGCGTAAACTGGTAGTTGAAGAGGAGTGGCTAAGGCCGGATGAAGTTGATGAGACAACCCCTGAGACCCTACTTTCCATTGTTCAACATCCCGAGTACCTAGCTCCAGCCGGTGAGGGTGTTCTAATAGCGGAATACCTCAATGGTTATGGCCCCACTAAAGTTCTCAGTTTTCAAAAATATGAAAGCTTTGACACTCCGGAAAACCGTTTTGCCAAGTACTTCCTTGGCCTGCTGGTTGAATGGGGCGAGCGTGTTGTTAGAACCTTCGGAAGCAAAGTTGAGGCAGAAATTAACTCCGTTAAAGAACTCCTCGAAGAGCTAGACTTCATCAAAAGCGATGGGATCTGGGAAGACGTCGGCGAGATGACGCTCTTCCCGTACACATCCCAGACGCTTCTCAAAGGAGACGGCTACCGCGACCTACTTAAACTCTACCGGGAGTTCACGGTTTACGTCCCCTTCTTCGGGGAGCTTCAGAAAGCTATTGAGAATAAAGATATTGCCAAGCTTTATGAGTACTGGTGCTTCTTCAAACTTGTGGAGGAACTTGGGGAGATTCTTGAAAATCCAGAGTTCCATATTACTCTCACTCCAGAAGGCTCTCTTTCACAAGGTATAAATGCATATGTAAAGTTTAAGGGAGGATGGAAGTTATACTACAACAGAGAATTCCACAGCAAGAGCTACTCAGTGCCCGTTAGACCAGATTTTTCACTCGTTAAAGGGGAAGAGATTATTGGAGTTTTTGATGCTAAGTTCAAGGTTGATATTGTTCCCTATTCGGAATTCGCAGATAAGGACAAAGAAATGGAAACCCGTCCCACTCTAGAAACGTGGGCGAAGCTTGAAGATATCTACAAGATGCACACGTACAGAGACGCTTTAAATGCTGAGTTTGCTATAGTGCTGTATCCGGGAGATAGGAGTGTGTTTTTTGACAAAATAAACAAGAAATGTATTGGAGATCTAAAAGAATGCGAAGGAAAATTTGAGTTGAACATGTTATTGGATAAAGAGAAAGCCAAACTTGAGGGAATTGGGTATTTGAGTCTTAAACCTTAGAAAGGTGGTGAAAGATGTCCAAGAGGATTGAAGAGATATTAGCTGTGCTTGAGGAAATTAAAAAGAATTATACCCAAAGTGTTGATATAATGGAGTTAAGAAATGATGCAATAGAGAAAGTCGCTAAAAAACTTGGAGTTGATGAAAGCACCATACGAAGCAAAATTAACAACCCTAAGAATCTTGGATTAAGCATGGGGGAATTTGATAAATTATTAGAAGAGTGGATAATTAATAACAATCCTAAGCCCTTAATGCAAAAGTTGCTAGAACATGCTGATGATAGGGACAGAAAAAGAATTCACGAATTTTTTAAATACTCTGACTCTGAGAAACAAATAGAAACAGAAACAATTGGGATAGTTGCAAATATTGCTTGGGCGCATAATAGATGGAAGGAATTTGACGAAGAAGGATTTAAGAAAAAAGATAGGTATGGCTTCGAGTACGTTAAGCAGACTGGGTTTGCTCATGAATGGTGGAATTTTTATGAAGGCTTTGATCCAGAATACTATTATGGGCACGTTGAAAGCAAGGGTAAGCTCAGCAAGTTCAATAGGGGATTAATTCTTTTTATTTCTCGGAATATAGAGGAGGGAAACTTTTATTTTGTGGGATTTTATGGGGATGCAGAATACTCAGAAAGTGGCTTCAAAACGGGTAAAACACTTGGAGAACTCCTCTCAGATGATTTCAAAGAATACTTAAAGGCCTCAATAGAAACTGGAAAAATCTCTAAAAAACATACGGATTACCTCAAAAAGACACTGTTTGAAAGTCCTAAAGAAGTAACAAGCAAATTTAGAGCAAGAAAAGCATATTCGGCAGTACTTCTTGAGGAAGGGTATGTTCAAATTTCTTCTGAGGATTTAGGGATCAAAAGATTTGGCCAAAACAAGGTGATATATATTGGAGAAAACGAAAGCATTAAGCCAGAAAAGATATTTAACCTTCTTTTAAAAGCAAAACAGCGACATGAGGAGCTTTTAAACAATTCAGAAATCTCAGATGAGAAAAGGCAAGAAGCAGAGAACATCATTAAAAAGATAGAATGGGCGTTAGAGAAGTATTTTGGGGGTGAATGTGTGAGCGAAAAGGAGTCTGATTTGGAAAATGTTGAAAATTTGAAACAATATTTCCGCTCAAGAGGTTACCACTTCTCTAAACATCTCATTGCCCAGTTCTACACTGCCCTCAAGACTAAGGGCTTCGTGATTCTATCTGGCCTCACGGGCACAGGAAAGACCAAAATTGCTCTGGAAATCGCTAAGCTGTTGGAAAAGAAAGAAGAGATAACTCTTCCACAATTATTGACTGCATGGGGAAGTGAAGACCCAGAACAAAAGTTTGAATGTGCAATTAATTGGATAAAGGAATTAATATCGAAGGAGGGATATGCAATTTTGGCTTGGGATGACTCAGATACAATAAGGAGTATCTCAGAACCGTTTATTCTGTGGATTGGGTATAAGTCTGGCGTGCGCTATGGGTTTATAGTTAGCAAGAAGTATCCAAAGGAAGATGTTCTTAATAATTCAGCTCTCAAAGAGAAGATTAAAAAGGGGTTTGAATGGTCCATAGAACTCTATGAACCCCTAGAAGAGGAAATGAAGAAAAACAAGATATTTCTAGAAGCAACCCAAATAATTGAGCTAGAGAAAAAGTTAAGTTATAAGAAATTTTACGGACTAGATTTAGGAAGACCACTAGAACAAGTGGCTCGAAAGGGGTACTCAAGAGTTAGGATATCAGATGAAAACATCTTTAGAATGACAAAAAACAGCATCTTCCTCTCCGTCCACCCGGACTGGAGAGATTCCAAACCACTGCTCGGCTATTACAATCCATTAACCAGAGAATACCACAAGACTCCCCTCCTAGAGTTTATTTTAAGAGCTAAAGAAGACTATGAGCGGAACAAAGAAAATGCAATGCCCTACTTCATCGTCCTCGACGAAATGAACCTCGCCCACGTTGAGTACTACTTCGCCGACTTCCTCAGCGTCCTTGAGAGCGGAAGAGATGAAAGTGGCTTCACAAAGGAGAGCATAAAACTCCACGATGTAGATAAAGTTGAGAAAGAGCAGGGAATACCCAAAGAGCTTAAACTTCCGCCGAACCTCTACCTCATCGGAACCGTGAACATGGACGAAACTACATATTCATTCAGTCCAAAAGTTCTCGACAGGGCCTTTACGATAGAGTTCCACGATGTTAAATTAGGCGAATATCTAGAGGCACTTGAGAAGAACAATGGGAAAGAGGAAGACTGGTCAGAGCTTCGTAACATAATTTTGAAGGATTTGAGAAGAAATGGCAGATTTTTGTCAGTCTCAAAGGAGGATGATATAGAAAAAGCCCTCAGAGAACTCAAAGACACTAACAATGGAAAATACTGGGAAATCCTCAACCAACTCAACAACGCCCTCGAACCCTACGATTTGCACTTTGGCTACAGGGTAGTTGATGAGATAGCACTATTTTTCACTAATGTCAAGGAAAGCAGGGACAGAAAAATCGTTGAATTCGAAAGTAAAGACGAAATTTTTGACCTAGCGCTTCTCATAAAAGTCCTCCCCAAGTTCCATGGCAACAGGAAGAAGCTTGAGAAACCATTATTGCTTCTTCTTAAGCTTGCAAAAGAGGGAACGCTGGAGATAGAAGATGCTCATAAAAAGGTCGAGGAACTATTTAAAGATATATTCGGAGTTGAAAGCACACAGGACAGGAAAGGTGTTGTGGTCAAGGAACTCATCAACCCATCCAATACCTATGTGTTCCAACACACAGCAAGGAAAGTCCTTCGCATGCTCCGCCAGCTGTATGAGATAGGCTTTGCAAGCTTTAGTTGATTTTTTGATTATTTATCTTGCTAAAACCCCCACCACTCACTCTGTATCTCCCTAACCCCTTCAACAACCTTAATCGTTCCATATTTTGGAGAAATCTTCTCAAATTCAGGTTCTCCTTCTAGATAACCCCTAATAAAAGCGGGGAGACCTCTCTTTAATCCCACACTGTATCCTCCTTCTAAAACAACGACCAAGCCAAACTTAGAGAGCGAAGCTCCAGCAGAGTGATAAAACTTCTCAGTTAGCTCCATCGTAGCTAAACCATCCCCTTTAAAGGCATCAAAACCTGCTGAGACCAGAATGGCCCGTGGGCCGATATCCTCTAAAATGGGAAGAACTATCTCCTGCCAAACGAAGATGTAATCATCATCTTTTGAATAGTGGGGCATTGGGAGGTTTATTTTACTTCCTTCTGCACCTTTTCCACCAATTTCATATATATCACCACTCCCTGGATAGATTCCACTCTCATGGAGATCTATATGAACAATATCTCCATCATCCCAGAATATATCTTGAGTACCATTGCCATGATGGACGTCAAAATCGATTATAACAACCTTTCCAGCTTTTTCTTTTAGCGTTAATATTGCCCCTGCAGCGTTATTAAATATGCAAAAACCAAGAGTAGGTGCACCAAGGGCCCTTCCCTTTTTCCCTGCATGATGTCCCGGAGGCCTAATCAAAGCCAAATAAATGTCCTTCTTTTTTAGTGCGAGCTTTACCACTTGCATAGATGCCCCAAAAGCTGTAAGGGCTGCTTTCCATGTGTACGGAGAAACGTATGTATCCGGGTCAATAAAAGAGAATCCAGTCTCAGAAAGACCCTGTATCTTTTTAACGTATTCGTTTGAGTGAACCTTTAGAATATCATTTATTTCCGCCCTCGGAGGTTCCTCTACATTAATCCAGAGATCACGTTCTTTAAGGCCTTCAATGGCAAATTCAAGCCTCTTTGGATTTTCAGGATGATATCTTAAGGGCTTATGGCCCTTGAAGACTTCAGAATAAAGGATTTCCATGAAGCTCCCCTAGAAAAGTTAAAGGAAAATTAAGCCTCTTCTTCAATAAGGCCGTATTTATCAAGCTCGTGAAGAAGCTTTTTGACGGCCTCCCATGCATCATGTTCACTCTTTGCACCACTACAAACAATTTTTCCAGAACTAAATAGAAGTATGACCGCCTTCGGGTCTTTAACACGATAGATGACGCCCGGGAACTGCTCAGGCTCATATTCACAATTGGGCAACACAAGTGCAACAGCATCGAGATTAAACTCCATCTTAAGATCGCCACTAAAAACCATGTTTTGAATATCTATTTCAGGAGCTCTGCCAAATTTAGTTCCAATCTTTGAAAGCATCTCAACAAGCTTTGAAACTGCTGCTTGAATGTCATCAACGCTCTTTGCTCCTGTTACAACAAGCTTCCCAGAACTGAACACAAGAAGCGCCACTTTTGGTTCATCAAAGCGACATATTATCCCTGGAAATTCTTCCGGATTATACTTAGAATGGGGGCATATCTCTATGACCTTCTCAAGATCCAATGAAGCAAAAAGATCCACCGAAGCAACAATATTCTCTATTCTAAGTTCTACATTGCTCATGTCAACCAAGTTTTGCACCTCCTCAAGCTGGGTTTAAAACCCTTTTATAAATAACTCCACCGGGGTTTTTAAAGTTTAGCTGATACGAACTAAAAATCATGTGGTGTTTTCATTGAGACTACTATCTTAACGCTCTCAAAAAACTTTAAGTAGTTTAACTTATGTTATTTTTTAGGTGAAAATTATGCTTGTGCAAATGCTTAGAGAAATAACTCAAATACCTGGTATATCGGGATATGAAAGTAAGACAAGAGCAAAGTTAATTGAATGGATAGAACCTTATACAAACTACAAAATTGACCCAATCGGAAATCTCATCGTAGAACTGGGGGAAGGTGAGGAAAAAGCAATTTTTATGGCACATATGGATGAGATTGGACTCCTAATAACAGGAATAACAAGCGACGGGAAACTCAAATTCAGAAAAGTTGGTGGGATAGATGACAGACTTCTTTTAGGGAGGCATGTAAAGGTCATAACCGAGAAAGGTACGCTTGATGGAGTCATAGGGGTCACCCCAGTCCACTTAAATATTGAAAGGAAATTTGATACTATTCCATGGCATGCTCTTGAAATTGACATCGGGGCAGAATCAAAAGAGGAAGCTGAAAAAATGGGAGTAAGAGTTCTAGATTTTGCCGTTTTCAAGAAGCACTTTAGTGTTTTAAATAACAAATACATTGCTGCCAGATCTCTTGACGATCGCTTTGGGGTAGTCGCTCTTGTAGAGGCTATAAAAGATCTCGTTGATCATGACTTGGATGGAAAATACATTTTTGCATTTACTGTTCAAGAAGAAATAGGCCTTAAAGGTGCCAGATTCCTAGCAAACACTTACTCACCAAAGTACGCAATAGCAGTAGATTCATTTGCATGCTGTTCCTTCCTCACAGGAGACGTGAAGCCTGGAAATGGGGCCGTAATACGGGCTGTTGATAATTCAGCAATCTACACTCCTTCTTTAGCAAGAAAGACTCTTGAGATAGCACAAAAGAACAATATTCCTATACAAATTGGAGTCACTGGAGGCGGAACCGATGCTTCCGTCTTTGAAGCAAAAAGTCAAACCCTCGCTCTAAGTGTCCCCTTAAGGTATTTACACAGTGAAGCGGAGATGTTACATATAAGTGACTTAAAAGCATTGATAAAACTAATTGAGGCCTTAGTCTTCGAGCTTGAATAATGGAGGTGGTTAAGTGCTTAAATACCTTGGGTACTTTGGCATTGGAATTTTCATAGGTATATTGGCCGCATTATTCGGACTTGGAGGAGGATTTTTAGTAGTCCCCACTCTAAATCTCTTAGGAGTTGAAATTCACCATGCAGTTGGAACCTCAAGTGCTGCCGTCGTTTTTACATCCTTAAGCTCTGCTATAGCTTATCACAAGCAAGGAAGAATACACCATAAAGCAGGCCTACTTTTGGCAAGTACTGCCGTTATAGGGGCCTATACCGGGGCATGGATGACGAGTTACATCAGCGCAAGCCAGCTTAAAGTAATCTTTGGTGTAGTTCTCTTTCTGGTTGCGATAAGAATCTATCGTAAAAAGAGCAGAGAACCCCACGAAGTTGATTTAACCCAAATAAAGCTTGATTACAGAATAGTTCCTATTGGAGGGTTTATAGCAGGAATCGCCAGTGGATTGCTTGGAATAGGTGGTGGAGCAATAAACGTGCCATTTTTGACTTATATGGGATTGCCAATCCACTATGCAGTTGCTACATCAAGCTTCGCTATCGTGTTCACAGCTACGAGCGGAGCAATAAAACACTACATGCTCGGAAACGTTGAAGTAGAGTGGCTAGTCCTCCTTGTCCCTGGATTAATAGTTGGAGCTCAGTTGGGAGCAAGAATAGCAAAGAGAACCAAAGCCAGCAATCTAACGAAAGCATTTGCAGTGGTAATGGCGTTCCTAGCAATCAGGATGATTCTTAAAGGACTTGGATATCCAATCCCTTGATTTTGTTTTTACACTTCTCTTTAAACTTATCAGAATTCCCCAAACTGGATAGAATTCTAAGCCCAAACTTATTAAAGATTCTAATCACAATTAAAATAAAAGAACGAAACGATATGAAACTTTCGTTTCGCCGAGTTCCTAAAGTGATGTACAATTCAACATACATTTGGGTGAGGGATTATGAAATTTAGTGGCCTTTGGTTGATGCTCATCTTAATTGGAGGTTTAATTCCCATAGGGACTACTTTTGCCCAAAATCAATCAACTAATGAATATTTAGGTGAACAAAATAACGAGTAGATCGCTGGAGAGATTATAAATCAGCTGACAAAACTTAGCACTTTAGTGGATATACGAGTAAAACCGGTGAAAAGTAGATTACCTAAGAATCTCCTAAAGGACTACGATAAAGCCAAAGAGCTTAAAGAAAAGGCTCTTACCGAATACCAAAATGGAAACTATCCCCAAGCAATTCAATATTCTCTGGGTGCAATGAGGTACTACAAGGGGATTCTCAAGGCCCTCGAAGAAAATGAAAAACTCCCGAAGTTTTAAGAACACAAATTCAGGAAGAGAGCACTAGGATCTTCGAATACTTTACGTATGTGGAAAAGCTTATAGAAGTAGCAAAAAGTAAAGGGATAGGCGTAGAGAACTTGACCAAGGCTTATGTTGAAGCTAAAACTGCTTATAATGAGGTTCTCAAATATATAAAGGATGGAAACCTTGAAGAGGCCAAAATAAGTCTAGAAAAAGCAAAACAAAAGAAAATAGAACTCGATAGGGAGATTAGAGATGTTACAACTAAGCTGGCTTTAAAAAACGCAGAGATGATTGTAAGATCATTTCTTATAAAGACCAATCAAAGTATTACAATAGCTGAAAAAGCGATTGAATACGCAAAATCAAGGGGACGAGAGACTGAAGAAGCTGAAAAAGACATAGAGAAGATAAAAGGAATATACCTACAAGTGACCTACTTAGCGAATGAAGGAAAATGGATAGATGCCCTTAGAGTGACCAAGGAAAATGCAGCCCATATGATAGGATTCTTCACGATAATTGAAAAGATAAAAAGTGAAAAAATGAATACAGAAGTGTTTCTAACGATGACAAAAGAAAGGATTAGAAAAGATGCTACCGCTCTTGTCATCTTACGGAAGAAAGGAATAAAGACTACAAGAGCAGAAATTCAACTAAGAGGTGCAATTAATGAATTTTCTATAGCAATTAGCCTCATTAAGAAAAACAATGTAAACAGTGCAATTCTACACTTGCAAAGAGCAAACAGGCTTCTCAGAGAGGTAGAGGAATTCATAAATGCAAATTCCTAAGGAGGTCGGGAGATGAAGAAAATCCTAGCTTTAATCAGCATCCTTGCAATTTTACCCCTTATCAGTGCCCAATTTACAGTCTCTGAGATGGAATTAACTGTGTACACTGATGGTTATGTCAAAGTTCATTATCAAATAATTCCCGATGAATACTCCTCCCAGATAATTCTGCCATTTTTAGGAGAGAACTACGAAGGATGGCAGTCGTTGATGAAAATAACAACCCATTAAATTTCGAGATTTACGACAAACATATAGTGATATATGTTGGCGAGGCCCAAATCGTTGACGTTTCTTATTATACACCAGACATTACATATAAAGAGGGACTGATATGGACAATTAATGTTTCTAGTGACTTCCCCTTTAATATAATTCTACCAGAAAATGCTGTCGTTGTAGATCTTTCAGAAGTGCCCCTCAAAATAGCCTCCAATGTAATAACAATGCCCCCTGGGAATCAAAGTATCTCATACACTTTGGAATTCAAAGAAACTCCTACAGAGGAAGGACAAAGTTATAGCAAATATCTTTTACCATTAGGAATTTTGGTGTTTATACTCTTGATTTCTATTGTCCTTGCCAGAAATAGGAGAAAAGAGCCCAAAAGAACAGAAGTCCATATAGACAAAGAAGAATTCTTGAAAAAACTCGAATCCTTTAATCTAAATGAAGATGAAAGGAGAGCATTACTTTATATCTTAGAGAAAGGTGGAAGAGCCAGCCAAGCAGAAGTGAGAACTGCTCTGGAGATACCAAAAACTACAGCTTGGAGAATGTTCAAACGTCTTGAAAAACAAGGATTAGTGAAAATAATCAAAGGAAGAAAAGAGAACTGGGTGGAACTCAAGCTTTGAGTTACCTCGTGAAAATCTCGCCCTTAAGGGCAGGGAGGAGGTCAATCCCTTACCATTCTTTCTCAATTTATCCAACAAACATTAAAGGGGGAGAAAACTCACCTTACCTTTGCTCCAAGTTTAACTTCTTTTTCTGGAGTTAGCAAAGCAACATTTTTGCCATCATCTGCAGCCAAGATCATCCCCTGACTCTCGATTCCTCTAAGTTTCTTAGGCTCAAGGTTTGTTATTACAGCTACGTACCTATTGAGCAACTCTTCCTTCTTATAGTATTTCTTCAGTCCTGCTACGAGTTGTCTGACTTCATCTCCAAGATCCACCTTAATCAAGTAAAGCTTGTCTGCATTTGGATGGTCTTCAACACCAATTATCTTTCCAATTCTTATATCAAGTTTTGCAAATTCCTCAAATTTCACATAGCTCACTTTACTACCCTCCTTTTTTTCTCTTTTAGGTGTGATTTTCACTTTCTCCCCATAAATCCTCCTAAGAATTATCTCACTTTCATCCCCAAGTCTCTCTTTAGCTATCTTTATAACATCCTCCATTTTGTAGTACTTATCTAAGAGAATTCTTGCGCTTTCTGGATTTCCTTTGCCTATGTAGCTAAGTACATATGCTATAATGTCTTCATCGCTGACCTTTCTAAAGAGAATTTCGGCCTTTCTAACTTTGTGGCCTGCCTCTAGTGGGATGAATTCCCATCTTTTCACTTCTTCAATGTTAAGCAGGTGCCAGATTTTCTCGCTCGCATCTGGAAGGAATGGCTCAAGGAGGATCCCAAGGGCCTTAACTAACTGGAGGGAAATATTTACTGTGGTTCCTGTTCTAACTTTATCAGTCTTAGCAGTCTTCCATGGCCTCTGATAGTCAAAGTACTGGTTTCCAAATATTGCTAGGGCCATTACCCTCTTGAGAGCTTCCTTAAACTGATACCTCGAAATAAGCCTACCTACTTCCTCAAAGGTTTTTTCAATTTCTTTAAGTGCTTTTCTGTCAAGATCATCAAGTTCTCCAGTTTCTGGAACCTTTCCATCAAAATACCTGTTCACAAAGGTCAGTGCTCGGTGTACAAAGTTTCCAAGATTGTTCACAAGTTCCTCGTTTATTTTCTTTTTGAAGTCGCCAAAGCCAAAGTCACTGTCCCTTGTTTCGGGCATTATAGCTGTTAGGTAGTACCTCAAATAATCTGCAGGAAATGCATCGAGGAACTCATGGATCCATATCGCCCAATTTCTGCTCGTTGAGAACTTTCTTCCCTCAAGATTTAGGTATTCGTTTGCTGGGATGTCATATGGAAGATTCCATTCAAACTTAGCATTATTGTCCTCATACTTTCCATAAGCCATTAAGAATGCTGGCCAGAATATAGCGTGGAATGGAACATTGTCCTTTCCAATGAAATGGATTACCCTTGTTTCACCATCAATGTTAAACCAGTATTTTTTCCACTCATCCTCTTTTCCAAGTTTTTTGAAGTGTTCTATTGTTATTGATACATAACCAATTGGGGCTTCAAACCATACGTAGAGGACTTTTCCTTTAACATCTTCATCTTCCAGCGGAACCGGAATTCCCCAACTTAAATCCCTAGTTATTGCTCTCTCTTCCAAACCTTCATTAATCCATCCTAACACAGTGTTTCTAACATTTGATTTCCAGTGTTCTTGCCTGAAAACCCAATCCTTAAGTTTTTCTTGAAAGTCTTGCATTTTTATATAGTAATGAGCTGAGTCCCTAAAGGTAATTGAGTTTCCACATATATTACATTTCGGGTTTATAAGTTTCTCCGGAGTTAGTGGATGTCCGCAGACTTCACATTGATCTCCTCTTTGCTCTTCCGCACCGCAGTAAGGGCATGTCCCAATAACATACCTGTCAGGTAAGAACATTTTATCATGCTCACAATAAGCTTGTTTCTCAACTTTCTTAACTAAGTAACCATTTTCAAGAGCTTTAAGGAAGAACTCCTGACTTATACGATAATGAACCGGGAGCTCAGTTCTACCAAAGTAATCAAAGCTAATTTTAGCCCTTTCAAAAGTTGTCTTGATGTGTTCATGATAGTAATCAACTATTTCCCTTGGGCTCTTTCCTTCTTTAAGGGCTCTGAACGTTATTGGTGTACCATGCTCATCCGTTCCACATATAAATACAACATCCTCTCCTTTTAACCTCAAGTAGCGTACGAATATATCCGCTGGCAGGTAGGCTCCGGCCAAATGCCCTGCATGAATAGGACCATTAGCATAAGGCAAAGCAGATGTCACTGTGAACCTCATC
>Ga0180298_1000199_pt1 | contig 13829 bp, 22 predicted proteins | sample GuaBasSediGuay13_FD_121800 | JGI IMG/M metagenome (GOLD analysis project Ga0180298, IMG submission 121800) | Subseafloor sediment microbial communities from Guaymas Basin, Gulf of California, Mexico - Guay13, Core 4488-10 , 4-6 cm | ecosystem: Environmental > Aquatic > Marine > Hydrothermal...
GCAGATAATACTCCGTGATGTGCCCGAATCGCACCCACTATTTGACAAAGCCAAGTATATGCTGTACACACTAGCACTAACCCGCTGGTTTGAACTGTACAAAATATACAGTAAGCTGGAACCGCCATTTGAAATTGACGGGAGAACTTGGGAGCTGTGGAAGCCCATTTACGCAATCGCAATATGGGTAGTGAGTGATTTCCTCAACACGCCGATCGGGTCAATACTAGACAGATTAAATGAATACCTGAACGCACCCGTTCTTAAGGAGATATACACCTACATGCAGGACAAGATAAGAGAAAAACAGACCATAGACCTGTATGAAAATCTCGACTATCTGGTGGTGCAGTCATTATTGTCTTTGGTAGTGCGTGATGACTGGTACAGCATAAGCGAAATCAAAAACAAGTTGGTTGAGATGTTTATTGAAGACGAAAAAGAAGCCAAGAAGATAACTACCAGCAAGATTGGCAACATACTCCAACGGCACCTAGGAATTAGGAAAGTGAAAAAGGTGGGGAACAGGAGGTACTTCTACATACAAAGAAAGCATGTCGAGGACGTCGCACTTAGGCTCGGCATACCCATACAAGCACCAGAACTGCAGACATCACAATCTGGTGAAGAAACCGTAGTTGTGGTCAGGAAAATAGAAAGACTGGATAACCCGCAATACGGCGTATGCGAATACTGCGGTGAGAACAAATTGCTGGTCGCCAAAATAGAGGGGCACTTCGTATGCGAAGACTGCCTAAGAGAGATAAGGGAGCAACAGGAAAGTGCAGAAGGCGTAGTAGTGGCAGAGGAAAGGAGAGGTGAGAAGAGTGAGTCTCACGCCTAGAAACAGGATACTGCTGGTAGTGCTCTTATACCTCCAAACCTTGGATTTCCTTACAACCATGTACATAGTCCACGGCAACAGCCCATATGGCTGTGAGGCAAACCCATTTGTTAGGAAAATTGTTGAATCATCGCCACTACATTTCGCACTTTTGTATGTTTTTGCAATTTTCTACTTTGTATTCATGACCTACCTCCTGCAGTACCTAGAAAGAAAATACAAAAAGCCGATATGCCTAATAGCTTATGCGATATTAATTTTTGCAAAACTCCTAGTTTTGGCAAACAACTTCTATGTCATACACCTATTGCACAAGTATGTATATAACATGGGCTGAAGATAGAGTAGAGTGATGAACGAAAAACTGCGTAAAACACTTTTCGCACACCTGCACCCGACCGAGTATGCGTCCATATTCCCACGGGACTGTGCCATACCGTATGCATATGGGGATGCTGGTGAGCCTCTCCTAACCAGACTGCAGTTGACTAACGAGCTGTCGTACTATTTCCTGTTTGGTCGTATCAAAAAGGACTATTTTGTTGCCGTGTACTCAAACGAGCAGATCGAGAAAAGGATGGTAGACACCATATTTATTGATATAGATGACAGGGACATCAACAAGTCATATGAAAAGCTGTGGGGCATACTGACTAGGCTCGAAAGAATGGGGATTGATGTGGGCAAACTGAGAATTTATTTTAGTGGCAAAAAGGGCTTCCACATATTCTTGGACTTTGACCCAATCTGGCTACCGAACTTCGTTTCATTCAGGTCAGTATGCATGAGATTGCTTAGAGAGCTTAAGATCGAGAAGCTTATTGACATCAGAACGGTTGGCGACTGGAGAAGGGTATCCAGAGTGCCATACACAAAGCACTCTGGGTCTGGACTGTACTGCTATCCTGTCGACCCTACAGAATCAATACAGGTAATCAAAAGCGAGGCTGTAAACCCCAGCATAGTTGAGATCAAAGTAAACAGGAGGAACTGCAGGAGCATCAGGAAATACCTCAAGGGCATAGTCAAGTCCTATGGCAGGGTCTACAAGAGGAATATTGAATGCAGAATTTCAAGGAGACCTAAGCCAGAGGGACTAGAACTGCCACCATGCATAAAGGCTTGGCTAAGCGAATTGGCAGAAACGCACGAGCTTGACCACTATGCAAGACTAAATATTGCTATATTCCTGTTGCGTAGTGGCTGGAGCGTGGACGAGATAGTAAACCTATTTAGTATCGCAAATGACTTTGATGAGCACAAGACAAGATACCAGGTCGAGTACGCAAAAAAGAGAGAACTGCTGATGTGGAGCTGTCACAAGTTGATCGACATGGGTTTGTGCCCACTAGAAAACCCAAAGTCATGCACTTTCTACCCGTCTATCAACAGATACTATGGGTGGAAGAAATCAGATCTTGAAAGTAGTGATGGCAGTTTATAAAATGGGTCAGCCATGATGATATGGGGCGTGGTGCATTGGGAACAGCACCAAAATTAGTACTTGACTTCACCATAGAGATGGTGTGGTGCATACTGACAATGCTAGTCGCTGTACCATACCTAGTCTATGCCTACAAGTGGTACTATGTGAAGGTCTTTGAGCCATTCGTTAGCACACATATTGTTTTAGCACAGGTATTGTTCGTGGTATGGTTCATTTTGTCTGTGTGGCTACTATTTAAGGTGGCTGGATGGAAAATTAAGATAGTTAGGTGCCGGTGATAAAATGAGGTTTGAATCAAAAGTGATCATCTGCCTGTACTTTGCCTTCATTCTTTCATTATTCGGAGCATACCTGATTGCACAAAAGTATTCACCCAAAGTGGAACTCTCCTGGAGTCTGCCCAGCGTGAAAACTCCTGAAAATGTGCATGTCCTCGACATGAGAATAGAAGATGACAAACTAATAATGATGCTGGATAATGGAAAGTACATCCAGTTGGATCTTCCATCCCAAGTAGTTCTGTCATCGCTTCCAGACATATTGCTGTGCATACTTGTCATATCGCTGTTCTTTGGAGGGCTTACCGTTGCTGGAATAGTAGCCAGTATTGAAGAAGAAAGGGAATAGTCAAAGTTGGAGCATAGTTTATAAATTTTATTTCACAAAATGCCTTGTGGTGGTATACTTGAGAGTGCTAATTACAGACACATTCAGTAGTGAAATAGTTGACTTTGCTAGACAGCACAAGATAAATAGGGTTTGCGTTTTGACAGACGAAGTACTGAAGCCAGAAACTGAAAAACTTACAGTCGAAACCGTACCCCCTGAGTTGTGGAAGCCCCTCGTAGAGGAAATTATTAGCGAAAATATCGAAGCGGTTTACCTGTGGGTATCGGACATCAGGTTGCTATTGAGGATTTGCAAAGAAATTCTTGTTAAGTTTCCGCAAACCTACATTATCTATAATGGGGAAATAATATAGTTCTGGAAGAGTACAAACATATAGGTTTATATATTTTTATGGCAACTACTCTCTATGATGATGGAGAGCAGAATTGTCAGATCAATTGAAGACGAGAAAATTGTTAAACTCGTCAAAGTAGGGTCATCCAGCAGGATCGTATCCCTAAAGGGAAAGCTGTTGAAAATGATAGGGCTTGATACAACCAAAGAACTGTACGGCAGGTGGAAAATAGTAGAGACAGAGGACGGGAAGAAACACCTAGTTCTGGAAATCCTCCCGAGCTAGACTGGCATACCGCATAATTCACGCAGAAACTGGTTTAATGTAGGTACACCCAAGTACTAGTCGCTATCAGCTTTGTATCTGCGTTTTGTTTGGGTGGGAAGCCCAGAAAAGCGACATAAATAAATATGCAGTATAATGGTTATTAAAGTGGGGGTGAAAACGGAATGGTAGATCTTGGGGTCTGTATGGAAGCTCTTAGAAGAGCCTTTGTCTATGGAATGGACATTCTTGAGTACCGTGAGCACCCACGGGTCTTTGCAAGAAGAATAGGAGGAAAGGAAAGGGCACGAATTGCTACCGAGGGCTTTTTGGAGGCAATTAGGGCAATTGCCGAGAACTGCCCCTTAGAAGAGCACACTAGGCGGAAATTACTCGGCACATACCGTAGTGCAAAGGAATCGCCATGGGAGACAGTTGCAAGATATGTTCTGAGCGAATACAGTATAAAAAGTGCGATTAACGACGCACTAGAGGATCTCCGAAAATACTTTGGTTTTGAACCCGAAAAGTATGAGAAATACATACCCGAATAGCCTACACTAACTAGGGAGGATTCAGTACCTTACAAGTCTGACGAAATTTTTATAAATTTTTACTGGTAAGAATTAATCGGTGGTTGCGTGGAGCTAGTCCAGTCACAGGTCAAGGTCAAACTGCCCAAAGCTGATATATTTGGTAAAAACCTAGAAGTGTCCTTCGGTATTGAGTTTGAATTTTACCCTAACCCACCTCGCCCTAATGCATGGATTCCTGCTGACTGGAAGCACCAAGAGGACAGGACGGCAGGAGAGGAAATCGCAACACCCGTTTTAATACTAGACTTCTCCAACCCCATCAAACTGATAAAGAGCTATGCTGAAAACCGAAGACGTGTCTTCCTTGACCTCCACGAATATGCCAAGAGGAATTCATGCACCAACTACTATCTCTCAAGCTATAGGCAGTACCAGTCGATGGGCGGTCACATCCATGTTTCACTACCCTCTGGTATTGACTATGCTCGGGCTGAAAAAATAGCCACCTACATCAAGTCGGTTCTGCCCCTAACTGCCTTTCTGGGACAGTTCGACCCCTTTAGCAAGTATTCGAGGAGGATAATGCACAACATAGCACATGCGGGTTTCTGCAGGATACTGCCAGAGGGAAAGTTCATAAGTGCAATACATTACGGGATGATATCGTACAACCCAATAAGAACTGTTGAAATCAGGGTTCAAGACTCTGCCCCACCGCAGGTTCTACTGCCAATTGCATACATTTATTGCACCCTGTTCGCCTCAGCCCTGAAGAGTGGCAGAACTAGCCCAAGGGACTATCTGGCAATGACCGAATACGTACATCAGCACGAAATGAAACTCGCCCTTTTGAGGAAGCTAAGGATGGCAAAAGTTGCAATAAGGTGGATGGCATTATGCAGGGGTGACGTCCCCCTTCCCAGAGATGTGGCATACCTAGTGTGGTTAGCCCTCAACAGAATTGCCCCCATGGACTATGCCAGAGATGTTGGTCTAAGGGACTTCTACACAGCCTGTGAATATGTACCGCCTTCTGGCAAAGGCTGTGCTGACAATTTCCTAGTACTGGTTCGCACAATATATGACGCAATAAATGACCCAACTCTCAAGAGCGTGTACAACGTATTTGTCAGCAAATTTGATAGAAAAACCATAGTATGGCTTTCCGACGTGCTGAAACTGTATGCCAAAACAACTGTAGATGTGCAGGAAAGAACAATAATTGACGCCTTCCTGTCCAACAGGAAAACCGTGAAAAACAAGCTCATCATAAAATGCATGAAAATGACCTTTAGAGAGGAATGGGACAGGATACCGCTGATATATGTCAGGAGGATTGGGGAAAACCCGAAGTATTCGAGGGAAGATGATGCAGAATGGATATATAACACTATACATGCGGAAGACCTGAACGAGCCAAGAGACGTGATACAGCATAGGGACAGGTTCTACATAATTGAGGACAAAGAAAGAAGGAGAATCGGCGTGATAAGGGTCGCTTGGCAACAGAGAACTGTCCGTGGTGTGTGGCTGACAAGGGAGTTAAGAGAAGGTGAGTTGAGGGAACTCAAGTTTGAACTCAGGAGAATTGCATCGTGGTTTGCTGATGCCGTGCTTAAGCGTATTTCTTCAACATAAATTTTATAAATTCCCAGTCTATATTTACTGGTGGGAGTATGTGCGGGATTGGAGCTTTAATTTCGTTAGTACCGTTTAGGCTTGAAACCCTAATGAACATTCCCCTTAACCAGCTTTATCGTGGTACCAAGGGCTGTGGAATTGCATGGACTGACTTCAGGTCAATATACCTAATCAAAGACCCTATTTCCCCAAAAGCCTTTAAAAACAAATACGAGCTAGTCCTCAAGACCGTGACAGCGAAAATGGCAATAATCCACCATAGGTTGCCTTCGCACGGAGATGTCAAGTATGAAAACACGCACCCATTCATGTCCTGCAGGAAATCGCCCATTAAATTTGCGTTCTGCCATAACGGCACTTTTCCGAGCATTTTGGAGTTTAGAGAAGAGCTAGAGGCTAAAGGGCATAGAATAGGCGGAGAGACAGACAGCGAACTTATAATGCACATGATCGAAGACGAAATCGGTAGTGAAGAGGATCTGCTAGAGGTAATGAAAAAGTACGGGGGTGCAGGTGTGCTTGTCGCTTTAACAACCAAGGCAATTTATGTTGTTTCAGGAGGAACTAGATCCATTTACCTTGCCAAAACGCCCAGATCAATAATTGTAGCATCGACTATCAAAGCCATATATGAAACAGCCAAAACTGCGAAAGAAACACCAATAAGGTACTATTCTATAAGGCACTGCAAGATATCGTTTAGTGGCTCGTCAATTGTAGTGAAGGGGTCATTAATCCCTGTAGAAGCAGTTGTGAAACCAAGACCTTTCCCCTCTTTTAGTCCCCCTAACTGGAGGTGGTTACCATGAGAAGAAACATAATTACCTTAACTCTTGAAAAGAACTTCTCCAGATCAAAGGTTTATAGGGTATTGGCTTACAACGAGATTATCGGCTATTTTGTCTTGCCAGAAGAGATTTTCATATCTAAGAACGACCCCTTCATAGTAGAAAAAATTGAAAGCATAAATGATGAGGTCAGGCAGTACTTAATGAAAAAGCTGAACATGCCCAAGAAAGAAGGAAAGGCACCTAAAGTAATTATAAAATGGGATTGAGGGAAGGGTATGCTAGGGTTTGGGGTCGATGTTGTAGTTGATTCGAGAGAGGCTTCGATCAAGGTAAGAAAAGACAAAACTGTAGCTGACTACCTTAGGGAATTGGGGCTAAAAGTCGTAATTGAAAAACTGCCCTGCGGAGACTATTATTTGACTGCCAGAAACAAAAATGAATGCGTTTTGATAGAACGCAAGACAGTTACGGACTTTGCCAACTCCATACGGTCTGGAAGGCTGTGGTCGCAACTCCAAGTGCTAACCCTAGCCAAAGAAGACTTTGAAGTCATTTTGCTATTAGAGGGCTGGATCAAGTTATTGGAAAAGTTTACCAAATGGAAACCGCAGGCAATACTCAGGCTGATAGAAACTGTGCAGACCAAGTTTGGCATACCCATGGTCTATTCCCCTTCGTGGCAGTGGACTGCATTATACATCAAGACTAAAGCCGAATCGCTAGGTAAGCCAGAAGAGAAGAAGGTGCATCCAATTCGGCATGAAAAGAAGCCCATGGAATTAAATGAAAGAATCCTGTATGTTGCTGAAGGGCTAGTTGGTGCAAAACTGGCTCGGAGACTCCTAAAGGAATTTGGAACACTTAAGAGAATAGCAAATGCATCAAGAACGGAGCTAATGCGAGTCGAAGGTATAGGAAAGGAAAGGGCAGATTTGATCTGGAAAGTATTCAACACGCAGTGGAAGCCCACAGAATAATAAACTGTTGACTTTGTTTATTATTCCGAGTAATAATTCGCTTTTCTACTCTTGACTGGGTAAGGTGGATAGCCAAACTTTTTCGTGAAACTTACATCAAATCTCTACATCAAATTTTCGTGTAACTGGGCAATTTTAGGTTTAACATAACTTACTGGTTACTTGTTACTATGGGATCGGTTATTTGTAACCAGCGAATTTTTGTTTTCACGAAATTAGGTTTTTATAATCCTTCTACCTATTGTACCCTGATGAAAAACAAGTACATTCCAAGGAGTGAAGCCGAAAAGCTCCTAGGCAAAAGGAAGGTGTCAAAGTATTTCCCCGATTCAGACCAGATTAGCGTTGTCGACCTACTGAAGGCACTACTGTCCGAGAACATTAGGTGCTTGAGCAGTAGGAAACTATCTAGGATTCTGGGTGTAACCTCTGTAACCTTAAGAAAGTGGGCTAGGGAAAACAAGATCAAGTGCATAAAGAAATCGGACAAGTACTGGTATGACATACAGTCTGTGCTCAGGTATCTTGGTGCAGAGGACTCTACAATAAGGATAGGCGATAGGCAGTATAGTGTGGTGTCAATTATTACTTCGTCGGTGCCCATGGGTGTTGGAGATGTAGAAGAAAACCCCGAGGTAGTCGATAAAGTTTTGAAAACGTATGGTGTATCGCATGAGTGTGTAGTCAAATATGGAGGGGGTGGGAAGAATGAATAGGTTTGTAGATGAGCATGTTGGCAGGAAAATATTGGGTGGCGAATTGTGGGACAAGCATTTTGGTGGCAGTTCATACGTTAAAGTTGAAGATGTGCTAGAGGTATTAGTCAAGAATGGCAAAAGGTATATGTACACTAGACCCATTAGAATTTTGCTGGGCGTGACTTCCACAACGGTGCGAAACTGGATTTATAGTGGTAAGGTGCAAGCCATTAAATCTGGTAATTTGTGGAAAGTTGATGTCCAGTCCCTATTACAGTATGTTACCTCCCGCTTTAACTCCTAACTTACTTGTTTTCCAGTTTGATGGAATTTCCAATATACTGGGCTTGTTACGTATAACTCCAAAAAAGCCAGTTACAAGTAAGTTTTGCACAGTTTTACTTGAGTTACAAGTAACAGTTTATCATGAGTTACAAGTAACTACCAGCCAGAAGGGAAACTGGTTGGCGAATGCGGAATTGGAAAATTTACTGGGAGTAATACAGTTGGTTATATAATTCCCTGTTTGCTATTGGTTTAATGGTGGAAATGCATGAGACTTGAACTGTGCTACATAACTAAGAGGGAGTGCACCAACTATACAGAGATCATAATGCTGTGCAGAACTAAAGAGGGAATCAGATATAAGATATCGGTTAAGGACTTTGAGCCGTACTTTTACGTTCCGTTATCGGAGCTAGACCCCGACCTAATTGAAAGGCTGAAAAAGGAGGGTCTGGTCAAGCGTGTTGAATTGACCAAAATGAAGTCATTAGATGGCAAAGATGTAGCAAGGATAGTCTGCTACCGAGCAGTTGACGTGCCTAAGGTAAGGGAATACTTTAAGCAGACTTATGAGGCGGATGTCCCGTTTGTTGTTCGGTTCATGATTGACAAGGGCATTAAGAATGGTATTGAAGTTAGGAAGTTGAGCGAAGAGTTAAGCCATAGGGAAATAATGGGCTGGTAACGCACCTTCTCTATAAATTTTTGCGAAAACCAAAACTGCTTAGACCCTAGCATAAATTGTTCTCCTAGTTCTTGTAGGCATTCTTGGCTTGAACACAGACTCTTGGATCCTAATCTGTTTTGAAACGGGATAGATGGTTGTAATGCCAATATCATTAGCGAGTTCTGCCAGACTTCTGTCGGCGGTAACAATTTTACCGCCTTCCCTGTAGGCTAACACCAAGACATATGGGTCTGCACACATGTCAACTCCAATACTCTTTCCTCTGATTTCGCATTCCCTCAAATACCTTGCAACATCATCCTTCATTTCTTCAGAAACCAGATCCAATATGTCTTCTGGCTCTAGCGTAAAATTGACAACTCTGATGTTTGCATCTTTGATGAGCTTTAGTGCTCTTTCTCTTAGGTCTGGCTCTTTGGTCTTTAATATCTCATCATATACCCTCTGGGGTATTATACACTCGGCAACTCCGTCAGCACACATATCGAGTATGTGCCGAACGACTGCCTCTCCATACCTCCTTCTGCTTAGCATTAGTAGCGGAGACCTTCTTCTAGTCCACTCATGTGCTTTGCGGTATCCCTCTTCCCATGTCTCAGATGCATATATTAGTGCGTTGGTGTCTAGTACATATCTTTCTTTAACCCAGTAGCCCATTAGCACAACCCAATAATATTTGGGATGGGGATCACTATATAATTTGTTGCGAAGAAGTCTTGGGCAGAAAATATGGAAATTGCTTTGTTGGAATTGAAGTCAACTGTAGTCCTGCCACGCTTATTATTTTCTACCGTAAATTGGCATTTTTGACAGTTTCTCTGCTTCCTCTGGTGTGATTCCTAGTCTTATGAGGTACCTTTTTACTTCTTCTGGTGATGGCGCATACTCTGGGAATTCCTCTGCTACTATCTTATAGTCGCCTACGTAGTCTTCAACGGTCTTTACAAATCTTTGCCACAGCCTGTCATCTACAGGTGCAAATACTGTTTCGGATGGTATGTACTCGGCTCTGCCGTAGCAGACGAGCTTTATGCCTCTAAGTATTTTTTCCCTGTTAAGCCTTTCTCTAAACGGGAATCCGCCGTATTTGCTTCGCAGGTGGGGGATGCCACCAACTTCAAGGCAGACTTCAACGAATTTGAGGGTTTCCCTAACAGCATCTTCACCTCTAGTAAAGTATTTCTTCATAGTTACCACTAGGTATTAATACTCGCCCCCTTATTTATTATTTACTGGTGGTAAAGTGGTTGAAGTGGATGTGCCAGAGATGAATGTTGTCTTCAGAGTTAGGGAAGATTATTTGAAGAGGTTCGCCAGAAGGTTGCGATGGAGTTTTGAGGACGTGGTGAGCGGGTTTAACTGCGAAAAGGTGGGAGAGGGAGTATACGAGTGCTATCTGGTAAAGGTTACAGGCAACAAGGTGTACATATCTCCATACACAATTGCGATGGTCGAAAAGCTGAGGGACATCATGTATAGGCATATCGGATGAAGTATTTGTTTTTATACTTCCTTGTGCATTTTGCCAACTGATGGGCAAAGAGAATATACCTCCATGCAAAAAGACTGAGTGCAATTTGCTAGAGCTGGTTAATAGGTGCGGAACAGTAGTGCCCTGCGAAATTTTACAGGAAACAGAGGGAAGAAAAATCAAAAAGAGGGGAGTCACGAGTGTGAGCATATCGCCTCTTGGTGTTGTCATCTTTTGCATTTGGGAGTTAGTTGACGAAAGCGGAAACGTAAAGCTGGATAGGCGAGTAGCTTTGCCTCGTGAATTTGTTGAACTGCTTCCTGCAGTTGACAAAGGTATGACCAAAGTATGGGCATGGAATCTCATTCGCACAATTTCAGAACGTGTAGAGTCCAAAGAAATAGAGAATAAGGAAGAGGGGCTGAATTCCCACTTTTCGATCTAGGATAAGCAGATTTATACGAAAATTTCACTTTTTATTTTGGTGAGCTTTAGGCATGAAGATGGAATTTGAAAAACCAAAAGAAGCGATTACCGAGCTTGTCAAATATGTAAAGGAGTGCTTGGAAATTGGTGGTCTGCCAATGATAAGAACTGAATATGCGGAAGTCCCCTTTAAATACACAAAGGACACAACACCATACAGGGGAATTATTGTGCTGTGCTATGGCAGGGCTGGGTACTTGCCGAGCATCAATCTGTCTGCACCTGACAAAGGCGAGTGGAAAGAACTTGTAGATGAGTTTAGTAGGTATGCTGGCGACTACAGGATAGTGCTTTACAAGTATGGTGATTTAATTACTAGAGAAGAGGTAGAAAGGGAATTGGAGAGGAAATTTGGCAGGAAGCTGGTTGAGGAATTGAGGAGCAGACCTTTAATTCCTGTGGTGAAATAACATGGAGGAAGAGGAGTTGCCCTACATTAGGCTAGTCATCTGCCGTGATGATTTACCGAATAATCCCGAATGGAAAGAGCTGGGCTATCCTGACGATAACTGTTGGGATCCAATAGAATTGATGTACAGGGCTAGTAGGGAAGGCGAGAATTCACCACTTTACCGAGAAGCGAGGAGAATTTACTGGGAGGCTATGCACAGGTCATGGGGGACATACAAACGGGGAAGACCATTTTTCAAAATCTACTGGTGCAACGTAAAGAAAAAGGAGTGCACGGAAATGGATAGTGCAAATCCAGCGAACCAAAGACTTGTCCTAATGGAAATAATATCGTCTGCCATGGAATATGGTGTTGGCAAACCTGGAGCAAGAGTGCTAACTCCTTATTTGGGCAGACCAATAGCCAAGCACTAGTTCATAAACCTACGTAAATTGCATAATGGAAGAGTAAAAGCAAATTTATCTACGTAATTTGATGGGACTTAGAGGTAACTAGGTACTCTAGGCACTCTAAGGACTTAGGTACTTTAGACGCTTAGAGTTTTAGACCTTAAATGTTTAAGCCTTTAAGCGTTTTAACGCCTAAAACTGTAAAACGTTAAGCGTTTAAAACGTTTAGGGTCTCTGTACACTTTAAGGTCTTAGTATACTCTAAGTACCTAGAGTACCATATGGTTCTATAAGGTCTTAGTAGCCTTAGTATACTTAGAGTACTCTAAGGTCTTAGTATACTCTAAGTGCTTTAGACTACCAAGTACTTAGTTGCCTCTAAGTACTCAGAGCACTTAATTACCCTAAAGTACCTTTAGGTTCTCTAAGTACTCCAAGGTCTTAGTATACTTAGAGTACTTAGTTGCCTTAGAGTATTTTAAGTACTTTGAAACCCTAGGTGCTTAGAGGTATTAGTATACTTAAGGTGTTAAAGACCTTAGAGTACTTAGAGGTAATTAGGTATATAGAGTACTTAGAGACCGCTAAGTATATTAAGTACTTAGAGTACCTTTTAATTGGTGATAGTATGAGTGAAAATGCAGAATATAGAATGGTTAAAATAAAACTTGACAAAAATGTATATGGTGAATTGGTAAGTAGGTATGGAATTAAGAGTTTAAGTAAGGCAATTAATCAGATTTTGCGAGAGTATCTTTTTCGTTCTGAGGAGGAAGCTGGGCATGAGTCTAGACCAAAACCGAAATCCAAGCTTGAGGAACTCCGAGAACGAGCTAGAAGAGCTAAAAAGAAGGCTGAAGGACTTGGAGGAGAGGGTGTCCAACCTTGAATTCGCAGTTCAGGTTTTAAGCGAGAAAGTGAAAAACCTTGAAAACCAGAGGGTGGAGTAGTTTATAAATCTTCTTTCCCATATTTTCTTTTGATGATCAAGTTGTATCTGGATATCGAGGTTCGTGCACCACGTTTTATCCAAGCCGAAGAGGCAAGTCTGCCCGTGGCATGCGTTAGCGTACTCGATACCAATAATAAGGGCGTGGTGCGTACATACATACTCGGGGCGGTCGGGCAAAAGAAGCTCAGAATTAGGATCTTGGATCGGGAGTTCTTGGTGCTTGTCTACCCCATGAAAACCGAGACTTCCCTATTGAAGGCGGTCGCAAAGGAGATATGCAACTCTGATTGCGTACTCGGGTGGAACATCAAGGGCTATGACCTCCCCTACATCTTTAACCGCATGAGGAAACTGGGAATAGACCCAAGGATAATGTCCCCACTAGGGAGTTGCTATATGCAGGGAGGCGAGGTTGTCATCAGGGGGGTTAACGTACTTGATTTGCAGTCCATATACGCTACGGTTAATGCACGGACGCTATTTACTTCGCTTGAGAGGGCTGGACAGGAGACTTTGGGCGTGGGTAAGTTGGGGAGGAGTAGGGATGTTGAAAAGATGAGCAATAGGGAACTGGTCGTCTATAATGCTGGTGATGTCATCCTGACATACCTTATTGACGAAAAGTTGCTGTTGAGCAATTTCAGTATTGAGCTTTCCCGTGAGTCGTACAGACCGATATCGGAGTCCTATGCCAACTCCCAGATTGTCGACAGCAGTTTGTTGGCATTTTCAAGAAAGCTTGGCATTGTGCTCCCCACTAGGCGGGCATACAGGAGGACTAGATATGAAGGGGCAATTGTAATTGATCCTGTGGTTGGTATGCATGAGGATGTGCTTGTGGCAGACTTCAAGAGGATGTACCCCAGCATAATCATTAATTTCAATTTGAGTCCTGAAACTGTGGTCGATCTTGACGAGCCAGTTGACAAGATAGTCTTCGATCTGGGGGATGAGAAAATAGCAATCAGGCAGGACGTCAAGGGC
>Ga0180298_1000202_pt1 | contig 13798 bp, 15 predicted proteins | sample GuaBasSediGuay13_FD_121800 | JGI IMG/M metagenome (GOLD analysis project Ga0180298, IMG submission 121800) | Subseafloor sediment microbial communities from Guaymas Basin, Gulf of California, Mexico - Guay13, Core 4488-10 , 4-6 cm | ecosystem: Environmental > Aquatic > Marine > Hydrothermal...
CTAAAGAATCATTCGACTTCTTTTCAACTCCTATTAGGTTGAGGTTTGTGTTTATCTGAATTGGAGGAATAGGCTTCCGAATATCCCAAAAACGTTCCGCTGAAACATTAGTTATTGCAACGTTAACCTGAAGCATCTAAATCATCAACAACTAACAAGCAATCGCCACAATTTAAAGTTGTTTATTTTCATTCAGCACGCTTGTACCTTGTGAAGCCACAATGTCCACATGTGTATCTATCGCCATGGTCAGCCATGAAATATCCTGGTCCGCATCTGTCACAGGTTGGACGCAGCCTAACGAGTTTGTCCCCTTCTATCTTATACAAAGTGTAAACTCCTTTTTCTTCTTTCTTTTTCTTCTCCGGCTTTCCTTTCTTACCTTTCTTTTCCTCAACTGGCGCTACGGGTTTCTCCGTGTTTTCAGACATTTATCACTCCTTCTTCTCCTCTTCCTTCTTTTCAGCTTTTTCTTCAGTTTTCTCAGGCGGCATGTTTCTTTTTATAACATATTCGGGTTCAACAAGCTTTGCTTGCTCCAAACTTTCATAAATGTTTACCGCTCCAACAGCTATCTGCGTTCCGGTTTTTGTTTCCAGCTTTTTGACGTAAACTAAATCAGGGTTCGCCTTCAAAGCTTCTGCGACGGCTTTTCTGACCTCTAACCTTGGTGGCGTTCCACCTGTTTGAGCGTGTTCTATTTGGAAACGTATTTCATTTCTCTTTAACAGCGGATTCTCCTTCTCTGAGAGTATTTTGAGCTTCATGGTTTCATCGCTTGTGTTGACTTGATAACACGTTCTCTCTATTTAGCTTTTCGAAGTCTTTCTCATACTTTTCAAAAAATTGGCTACTTCAGCTTTTTTCTCCTTTGTAACCTTAACAACAACTATTCCTTCACGTGGCTGACCATACACTACAAAAGATTTCTCCGGCGCATACAAGACAGCAGCAAGGGTAAGCAAATCTTCTTCTCCCTCAACCACTATTTTTGTGCGATAATCTTGTTTTAACACCTCTTCTATCGTTGACAACGCCTCCGTTGTTATGGTTCCAGGAGGATTCTTAACGCGAAAGGTTCTGTTAACGGAGATCAAGATGGGTGAAACACTTCTTCTCATAATCTTGTTGTCCACGATTAAGAGATGTGGAAACAAACCATTTTTCACAAGGTTTAAGGAGACTCTATCTCCAACCGCGATAATTTTTACAGGCTTTTCTTCTTCCACGATCCTCCTAAGCTTTCTCATAGTCTCTTTAAACGAACCGCGAATTAACAAACCCACTGGCTTTTTCAATTTTTTGCGTAAATCTGACGTAAGATAATACGTGGACAACCTATCGAACCTTCAGAGCGTATCGCCCTTTTTCCTTGATGTTCATGGCTTTCGCAATAGCTGAACCTTGCGGATCAAATATTATGACTACTCCGCTAAAATCATCACTTAAAGTCGGTGTTTTACACCTTGGACAAATGTTTCCAGTTGTTATAAGGTGACAGACCGTGCAAGCTTTTTCACTCAATTTTCAACCTACTCCTTTTTTCCTTCTGGTTTCTTAGTTTTCTCCGCCTCGGTTCCTTTCACCTTTTCCACTTCTTGTTCAATCCATTCAAGTTTACCCAAGAAGGGCTGTCTAGCCGTTACGCCTATCTTCCCTGAGCTTCCAGCTCTTCCAAGAGAAACAGCTGTTATTCGAACACGCACCCTATCTCCGCTCGTGAGTTTCCTCTTTGTCTCTTTTCCCATGAGCACTCCTTGTTTTTCATCATAGGAAATAAAGTCGTCCATAAGCTGCGAGACATGTAGCAAAGCGTCGATAGGTCCCACACGCACGAACGCTCCGAAATCAGCAATCTCCACAACCTCCCCTTCAACAACCTCTTGAATCTTCGGATAGAACGTTAACAGAGAAAAACTCACTTTATGATAGGTAGCACCGTCGCCTGGAATTATCTTCCCAACGGAGCTCACTTTTACGTTTGTTACAGCTATAACATAGCCTAACTCCTCGTCAACCATTCCCTCATATTTCGTTCGCACTCGTTCGTACCCTACATGTTCAAGGGGCTTTCCAAAGGTTTCAGGTGGAATACGAATAGTATCCTCCAAATTTAACAGTTTAAACAGCGATTACACTCTCCCGTTGATTTCTAACCGGGACTTTTGCCTCACATAGATAACTGGCACATTTATATCTCTTAGCCTCTTTTTAAGTTCTCTATCATTTGTAAACACAGGACAATTCCACTCCTTCGCCATCTGAAGAACAGCGTCATCGGGAGAAGCAAATTCTCGATTCACATCGTAAAAAACGCATCTTTCAGCCAGTCTTAAAGCATAAGAGGCGTTCCTCCGCATCCCCGGAGAACCTTTCTCTGCTAGTTTTTCAAGCTCTCTTCGAATAGGTGAAAGCAAGACTAACTCGAAGTTTCTGTTTAAAAGTGTCTTTAACTCTTTGAAGATGTCTATCTTAAACTGTAAGGGAACAAAAAGCGCGTTAGAATCCAAAATTATTTTTAAAGGTTCTTTCTTAACAGATTTGGATTTAACAGACATTTATTTTATCATTCCGTAGCCTATTAATCTCCATCTTCCAGCTATCTTTCTACTTATCGCAACCCTTGAGCCTTCATGAGCGCAGACTGGACGAGTTAACACAACGGTTGCTGAACCCTTTTTCACAGAGGTAACCTTTCCAACAGTAATCGCGGAGCCAACATGCAAAAGCAAGGTTTCACCCATGGTTATCCTCTTAACCTCCACAAGCTCCTTAGTTCCAACCGCACGTTCAAAAATATGCATCTCAAAACTCAGCTCCGACAAAACCGGAGGAAGTTTACCCGCTTTACCAGCAACATTCCCCGTTAAGCCGTCAGCCTTTGAAAATGACGGATCTAAAAGCGTTCCCACTCCAACCAATCCGCCGCAACAAGCCTCTTTAACACTTCTCCCTCCAGCATGTAAACTCACTATTTCGCTGAAGAGAGAATGATAAACGGTTTTCCCTCCTTTCTTCGCGCTGATTCCGGGGCTTATCTCTATTTCATCCCCAACCGAAAATTTTCCATGCACTATTGTGCCTCCGATAACGCCGCCCTCTAACTTTTCAATCGGAGTACCGGGTTTATTAACATCGAAAGAGCGGACCACGTACATGAGGGGCGGTTTCGTTTCATCCCGCTTCGGTGTCGGTATAAACTCTTCCATCGCTTGAATGAGAACATCCATGTTCACCCCCCTCTGAGCTGAAACGGGAATTATCGGCGCCTTTTCCGCAACAGTTCCCTTCACAAAATTCTTGATTTCCTCATAGCTCTGACGCGCCCTCTCTTCATCAACAATGTCGATTTTGTTCTGCGCAATCACTATGTTCTTTATACCCGTGATTTCAGCCGCGGCTAAATGCTCTCTCGTCTGTGGCTGAGGGCAAGGCTCATCCGCCGCTATCACAAGTATCGCCCCATCCATTATGGCTGCTCCGGAAAGCATGGTCGCCATCAAGGCTTCATGACCGGGTGCGTCCACAAAACTGACAGCTCTGACAAATTTTGTTTTGGAGCCGCAGTTTGGACACACGGGTTTTGTTGTGTAGTTTTTAGGCGGTTCGCATTTTGGGCACTTATAAACGGGCATGTCAGCGTAGCCCAGTTTTATTGTTATACCCCTCTTTAACTCTTCACTGTGCCTTGCAGCCCAAACACCTGTTAATGCTTGCACCAAAGTTGTTTTTCCATGGTCAACATGACCTATCGTACCTATGTTGATTTCCGGTTGTTTGGGCAACGCATGTTTTTTACTGCTCATCTTCACTTTCCCATAAGACTTACAAGTTGTTGAAAATGTAAAACTGTGCGAGTTAATAAATGTTAAGCTGTTAATCTGATTTTTCAGTGGGCTTTTCTGATATTTCTCCTTCCTTCTCTTTCTTTTTCTTCTTTTCTTTAGCCATTTTGGCTTGCTTTGGTTTTTCCACAATTTTCATGTTTATCTGCACTATTTCGTCCGTTATCACGTTCCCACGCACCGTCTTCCGTTTTCTCTCACCTTTGCCCCGAGGGGTAAAGCCAACTCCCCCACCCAATATCACACGTCTACGAACCCCTCCGTGAACGTTAGGTCTCATAGGGAAGCCGTCTTTATCGGAGCCTCCTGTTACCTGCAACTTGTGCGCGGGTAAACCAACAACTGAACCGTCTATTATCTCACCTATTTTCCTTCCAATTAAGGGAGCAGCCCTAGTTTCTTCCAGTTCAACCATTTTGGATTTTCCGTTTTCCGGGTCTGACACTATTATTTTGAATTTTGCCATGGTTGCAAACGCTCCACGACGCTATGAAAGTTGAATATCTATCTATTAAGGATTTATGAAAAAGGAGAGAGGAAAAGGATTATTCCACATGCACCCTGAACAAGTCTATGTCCTCGCGCATTTCAGGTGTTAATTCAAGGAAGTCTCTCACAGCCCGCTCAACATCCTTCGACTGAGTAATATACCGTCCAACAATGATTATGTCAGCGCCTTTTTCTAAGGCTTCCCTTGCCGTTCCGGGCACGATACCGCCAGCCACAGCTATCAAAAATCGTTTGTCTTTAAAGGATCGCCGCAGTTCTTGTATAAGTTCTAACCCGATTGTTCTTCCGGTCTCTTGGTCTATTCCCCTGTGTAAGACAATCACTTCTGGAAATTCCTTAAGCGTCTTAAGCTTCTTCACGGGATTCTCAACGTTTAGCATGTCCACAACAGCGTATATTCCAAGTCTTTTAGCTTCGTAAATAAACGCGTTAAGAGTTTCCGGCGGTGCCAATCCAGCTGCGACAACGGCGTCAGCGGTTTCCTCATAGGCTAGGTCAACCTCCACCTTCCCAACATCTAAGGTTTTCAAGTCCGCGACAAAAAACTTGTCTTTAGCCACTTCTCTAAGCTGGTTTATCACTTTTGTTCCATACCTCTTGATAAGCGGAGTTCCAACCTCCAAGATTACTCTGTCGCTTCGTGGAATCTGCGTTATAATCTTCTTCGTCCTTTCCAAGTCCGGAATGTCAAGGGAAATTTGCAAGTATGGTGGTCTCCACAAACGCGGCACCCTGAATCCCATTATCGGATGTTTAGCCCTATCCTTATCATAGAAAAGCTTTTCCAATGACGGATACTTGGCCAACGCTCTCTTCAAAGCAAGCTTGGTTGCACTATAATTATAATGATATATCTTACGGTAATCCTTAGCTTTAGGATGAACAAACACACTGCAGATTATAACCCAATCATCCACTTTGTTCTTTGGAATTATCTCTTCTTCCACCGCATCCGCAACAGCCTTTGCGACGGCAGCTTGCGCCGGCCCAAAAATCTTGTTCGCATCCTCAAGATTCTTCACAGTGACCTTTGGAACAAGTAAAGTGTGAGGTTTAGGAGGAAGGTTGGGTCTCACAACAGCCAAAAGCGGCGTATGACCCATAGAAAGATGAGACAAACCAGCGGCAAAAGCCTCCCCAACAGGTCCATCCTTATCACCTATCAAAAGATCCACATGAGCAACTTCGTTTCCCTCTCCGATTAAAGCTTCACCAATCAGATATGTGCTCCCTTCCACATCAGCGATGCTTGGAAACTTTGCCGATAACGCCTCCGAAAATTGTTTAAAATCAACGTTGAACTCTTTGAGCCAAGCGTAAAGGGTGTCTCTGTGAATATTTAACATTTTAGCCGTTCCAGAAACTGTAGGTTTTGTCGGCTTACCTCTTCGGATACTGCGAGTCTCAAGCTCCTTTTTCGCGGCTTCTGTCAGCATTTTAAGAAAATCATCTCTAGTTTCAGGTTTTTTAACGTTTCTTTCCGACATTTCAATAACCTCAAGAAGCTGATAAGAGAAACCTCTATATAAAACTGTCGGATAGCAGTTCTAAATTAAACATTCTAAGCGTAATATTTTGTCGGATTAGCAAAAAGATTTCAGAAGATTCCCTTTGATTTTCAGAGCCAATGTGTCGGATTTAGAGATGTTTTCCGTTTTTGCCTTTTGTTTTTGTCGGGCAGATATGGAAAAGGGAGTTTAGAAACCGTATAACTCTGAATATTTCTTGTTGAGGTAGTTAAGGTATGGTTTGACGCTGAGTTCTGTTCCGGTGATTTTTCTGATAAGATCAGCGGGGTCGTAAAGGTTTCCGTAGCTGTGAACGTTTTCAGCCAGCCACTGTCTCACATCGTGGAAGCTTCCTTCAGCGATACGGTTTCTCCAGTTCGGTAAATCTTTCTCCATTGCAGCGAGTATTTGTCCACTGTAGATGTTGCCCAATGCGTATGATGGAAAGTAACCGTATAGTCCGCTAGCCCAGTGGGTGTCTTGCATCACACCTTCCGAATCGTTTTCAATGTCTATGCCCAGATATTCTTTATAGCTTTGATTCCAAGTTTGTGGAAGTTCCCCAACCGTGAGTTTGCCTGTAAACAATTCATGTTCAAGGTTAAACCTTATGATGATGTGCAGGCAGTATGTAACCTCATCCGCTTCAACACGAATCTTAGAGGGCTTCACCTGGTTAACAGCGTGAACGAACCTATCTAAATCCACATCCGCAAGAATATTACCTGTTAATCCCTTAAGTTTTGGCAAAAAGTAAATCCAGAACTCACGAGACCGACCGACAATGTTCTCTACAAAACGTGACTGTGACTCATGAAAACCTGATGAACATGCCGTGCCCACTGGTTGAAACATCCACTCTCGCTTTAGATTCTGCTCGTACATCGCATGACCGCCTTCGTGCAAAACCGAAAATATGGATGACGTGTAATTGTCTTCATAATAATGTGTTGTTATTCGCACATCATCGTAGTATCCCGTGGTGAATGGGTGTTCTGTTTCGTCGATTCTCCCTCCGGCTTTCCTTGACTCTATGTCGTATTCGATGAATCTGGCGATTTCTTTTGCTATTTTACGTTGCACTTCTATTGGAACTCGTCGCTTAAGAATGGATACATCAGGTTGTCTTGGAGCTGTTTCACATTTTTTTATCAGAGTAACTAAGCCTTCTTTTAATTCTTCAAAAACCTTTGCGATGGTCTCCGCGGTCATCTTGGGTTCAAATATGTCGATTAATGCGTCGTAAGGTGTTTTTGTCTGTTTCACTTCCATTAGGATTTCTGCAGCTTTCTTTTCCAAATCAACCATTTTTTCAAGTTCAGGTTTGAACATGGAGAAGTTTTTAGCAGCCTTAGCTTTCTTCCAAACATCTGTTGTAATAGCTCTTTGTTTTGCGATTGCAGCAACAAGTTCTTCTGGAAGTTTAGTTTGTTCATCATACTCCTTCTTTATCAGATACACGTTTCTCTTCTGAATAACATCGAGTTTGTCGTATTCCGGATGCCTAAGAACCTCTTCGAGCAGTTTTCCAATCTCTGGATCCGTCATCATCTTATGTCCAATTCGGCTAAGCATCGACAGTTGTTGGCTTCGAAGTTGAATGGCTTTCGGTGGCATCATCGTCTCCATATCCCAGTGAACAACAGAGACCGCCGATTGGAAAACTATAACGTTTTTCACTTTTTCCATGAGTTTTTTATAACTTGAAGTTAAGGATTCCATTTTTGATACCTCTAATGGAAAACTAACATTGTTAAGCTGGCATTTAACCTTTTGCAGATTGATGAACTAGTTAAAATTTAAATTATATCAAGCACATAAAAAAGGACGCTGACAATCCAGTATTTATGAAGGGAACAAATAAAATGAAAGTGTTTAATTATCGAAAAGTCAAGGCGGAAGACGCGGGAGAAGGCTCTTTCAAAACAACTGTAAGATGGTTGCTCACTAAAGATTTGGGAGCTGAAAACTTTGCCATGAGACTTTTTGAGATAGAGCCCGGAGGTTATACGCCTTTTCACAGTCATCCATGGGAACACGAAATCTTCGTTTTAGAAGGGGAAGGCTTACTCGTTGGAGAAAAGAAAGAAGAAAAGTTAAGAACTGATGATGTTGTCTTTGTTCCGCCTAATGAGAAACACCAGTTTAAGAATTTAGGTGATAAAACTCTGAAGTTCATCTGTCTGATACCTTACAAACACGGCTAAAGTTATTCCATTCTCAACTTGAGTGTTATTCGCTAAAAATATATGCAAGTTACCCTATCTTGTTTTGGGTTCCGGAGAGAAAACGGTTGAAATATGATGTAATAATCGTTGGGGCTGGTCCAGCTGGAATATTCTCTGCGTATGAAATAGCAAGGAATACAGACTTGAAGATTCTTATGTTGGATAAAGGACCAGATTTAGAGAAACGTAAGTGTCCGGCAAGCCGCGGTTTTGGATGTATTCATTGCGAGCCTTGTTTGCTTTTATCTGGATGGGGTGGAGCGGGGGCGTTCAGTGACGGAAAGTTAACTTTATCAACAGATGTAGGCGGCTGGCTTAACGAGTATACATCTAAGAAAGAGCTTAACGAACTCATCAACTATGTGGACAGCGTTTACCTGAAATTCGGAGCAACAAAACATCTTTACGGAGCAGACATAGAGAAGGTTGAAGAAATTGAAAGGAAAGCGTCTTTGGCTGGTTTAAAACTCATTCATCAAAAGATAAGGCATATGGGTACAGAGAGATGCGCAGAAGTTCTTCGAAAGATACGCGATGAACTCGATGGGAAAGTTGAAGTTAAACTGAAAAAGGATGTCAAGGGTCTTATAGTGAAAAACAATATTGCTGAAGGGATTGAAACAACTGACGGGGAGAAATACTTTGGAAAATACGTGGTTGTGGCTCCTGGGAGAAGCGGAGCTGAGTGGCTTCAATCAGAAGCGCAAGCCTTAGGGTTGAGAACACTTAACAATCCGGTTGACGTTGGAATAAGAGTTGAAATATTGGCTTCGGTTATGGAAGAGCTAACAAACGTACTTTACGAGCCGAAGTTTGTCTATTATTCAAAGTTTTTTGATGACAAAGTTCGAACATTCTGTGTTGCACCCTACGGTGAGGTTATAACCGAATCATACAATGGAGTCTTAAGCGTCAATGGACAAAGCTATGCGGAGAGAAAAACAGAAAACACAAACTTCGCTATTTTGGTTAGCACATCCTTCACCGAACCATTCAGAGAACCCATAGCCTACGGAAAATACCTCGCAAGACTGTCAAACCTCCTAAGCGGAGGCGTAATCGTGCAACGCTTAGGCGACTTAGAAGCTGGCAGAAGGTCTACACCCGAAAGAATCGCGAGAAGTATAGTAACTCCTTCGTTGAAGAACGCTACACCAGGCGATTTAAGCTTCGTCTTACCATATCGTTATTTAGCTGATATAAGGGAGATGCTTCAGGCACTGGATAAGATTGCACCGGGTACCTACTCCAGAGACACTCTCTTGTACGGTGTCGAGGTTAAGTTTTATTCTTCAAGGCTGCAACTAAGCAGCTGTTTAGAAACCAAGATTCACAACCTATTCACAATAGGTGATGGAGCAGGAGTTACACGAGGACTTGTTCAAGCGTCAGCCTCGGGTGTAATAGCTGCCAGAGAAATAATGAAAAGAGAAAAACAGGAAACATGATGAATATGGCTATAGTTCAAGAAATCAGATGCCCTAACTGTGGTGCCCCCATATCTTTCGAGCCGGGTGAAATAATAGCGACTTGCAAATACTGCGGCTACACGGTTGTCATAGAAACGGGAAAGCCGTTCACCTTTGAACATTCCATGCTCTTAAACAGGTATGACCAGACAGAAATCGAGGAGCCTATTAGAAACTGGATGCGTGAAGGCTTCCTGAAACCGTCAGACCTTGCAAGAAAATCAAAAATCACGGAGAAAAACTTGGTTTATACGCCATTCTGGGTTGTGGCGGTAACCATTGAAACAACTTACAAGGGGATTTTTGAGCGAATAACACCACCAGTCGTTAAAGAGGGAAAAATCAACAAGAAATACGACTGGCTTGTTCTCGCTAGAAAAGCCACAGCCTTTCCAACAAGAGAGTATGATGTACCGTTAAAGGGTAAAATTCCCTACGACTTTAGAAAAATTGAATCCTTCGCCAAGGTTCTTAACAGCGAAATAGACAAGAACGAAGCTGAAGAGATAGCGAAACAGCAAATAGAAGAGCATCATCGTTATTTGGCTCAACAAGATGTGGATAAGATAATAGAGATGAAAAATGACATAAAAATAGAGCAAACGGTTTATCTTCACGCTCCGATATGGTTCATAAAGTACGAGTACAAAGGCAAAACTTACAACTTATTGATGGATGGAGCAGCTGGAACAGCTATAAAAGGAGATATCCCGTCGTCTGGGTTCGGGATATTTTAAAAACCTTAAATGTGACAATTGCTTTTATTTTGAATTAAAGAATTACGTGAGGATAAGATTTGAGCGAAAAGAAAGATTTTTATGAAAAAGGAAAAAGTCAGATGCGTCTTGGTGAGCGGATTCTCGCCGAGATTCCAGGATTTCGAGGTTACAAGGAGAAAGAACTGCGGAGAGAGTCTGACAAGCTCATCAGAAATCATCTGTATCGGAGGTTAACGGAAGCGAAAAACGACCTCAGAGACGTGTTTCAAAGGCTTTCCGACCGCCGCTTGTTCGAGGTTTTAACGGATGTAGACCGTTTGGTTGCAAAGTTTGACCGTGTGGCGGAGAAAGTGAACCACGCTTCTTATGGTTACGCTGGATTTTTCAACATTGTGAAAGTTAAGGAGGAAAACCTTGACAAGATGATAGACTTCGACAACCGTTTAATCGACGATGTGGAGAAAATAGTCAAGGAGGTAAAATCGTTCAAAGAGGAGGTTGTCAAACAAGAGTTTGGAAAGGCTAAGGAACGTACACAACACTTGACTGAGACCCTAGAGGCTTTTGAGGACACGTTTGATAAGAGGGAAGAGGTAATATTAGGAGTGAATTAAAGGTGCCACAAGTTATAGAATGGAAGAACCCGGGACCAGAGGATATTGTATGGAGATATCCAAACGAGGAAATCACGTGGGGTGCTCAGCTGATAGTGCACGAGTATGAGGTTGCAGTGTTTTTCAGAGACGGAAAAGCCTACGACGTTCTCGGTCCAGGAAGACACACGCTGACAACGTTGAATTTACCCTTGCTGACAGGAGTCTTGTCACGGATAGCTGGATACGGTGAAAAGCCGTTCAAGGCAATGGTTGTCTTTATATCGACGAAGGTTTTCGCTGGAAGATACGGAGCGAGAGCTCAAACAACGGAGCTTGCGCCTCTTCAGTTTCACGGTTCGTTCTGGTTCAAGGTTGAAAACCCTCAGTTGTTCGTTAACGAGGTTGTGGGTGGACAGAAAGCCTACACGACGGAAGATATTAACGATTATCTGCGTGGCTTCTTGAATGAGAGGATAATTGATGAACTTTCGCATTATGATTTGATAACGGTTTTCACAAGGCTTGACGAGACATCTATGGTGGTTAAAAACGCCATCGCAGATTACTTTAAACGAATGGGGTTAGAGTTGACAGACTTGCGTTTTGAAGGGATAGATACAACACCTGAATACCGTGAAAGACTGTTCTGGCTTAGAACAGGAAGAACCACACCCGAAGAAGTTTTGCGAATGGAAACCGTTAAGAAAGCCGCTGAAGAACTGGGTAAATCACCTGGAGCGGGATTAGGAACAGGCATGGTTCTCATACCACAGGTCATGACGCCCACGGGTCCGGCAGCCGCGCCAGCTGCAGCCTTGGTTATATGTCCGAAATGTGGAGCTAAGGTTCCAGCCACATCCAAGTTCTGTCCGCAGTGCGGTGCAAAGCTTACTCCACCGTCCGCTGGAACCATCAAGTGTCCCAAGTGTGGAAAACTCATTCCTGCGGGTTCTAAGTTCTGTCCAGAGTGCGGTGCAAAGATTCCATAAAGGAAAAGAGTGAAATGACTGTCGGTCAAAACCGTGGACTGTTATCTATCGGCGTGTTTTTGATAATCCTAGTGGTTTCCATTATTCTCTACACTCCGTTAGGACTTATTGAAGACTGGGGGCTGATTCCTCCATTAATAATCGCATTATATGGTTGCTGGACGATTTTTCTAGCTGGGATGAGAGCTTCAAACCCGCGGAAATACGAACGCGGTGCATTTAGCACATTGGCTTGGGGGTTGCTGTTGATAGCGATAGGTGGAGCTTGGTTCTTCGTAGGCGTTAACTGGCTTTACTCGCTGGCCATAGTGCTGTTTGTTCTGGGCGTACTAGCGATAGCTGCAGCCTTGAGAAAACGGTAGAATTCTGAAACGTTTTTTATTCCCCGTTTTACAATGCTATTAGAGGAAGGCATAGTATGAACGGAAAGATAATCGGTCACGGCACATGGTACGATAAGATGGCGGCGAAAATAATTGAAAGGGAGCGGAAGCTAGGCAGAAGCTTAAAAATGATTCGAACAGAGATGGGATTAGGAGCTTCCGGCTTTCCTCACATTGGAAGCTTAGGAGACGCAGCTCGAGCGTATGCGGTAACGTTGGCGCTTCGAGAACAAGGCTACAAATCTGAACTTATCGCTTTTTGCGATGATAAAGATGGTTTAAGAAAGGTTCCAGCGGGATTACCTGAATCATTAGAGAAATACATCGGTTTTCCAGTGACAGATATTCCAGATCCCTTTGGTTGTCATAAAAGCTACGGCGAACACATGAGTTCACTGTTGCTGGAAGCGTTAGACAAGTGTGGAATCGAATATCGATACATGTCAGCGAGGGATGTTTATAGCAGGGGGGTTTTGAACAATGAAATAAGGGCAATCCTTTCAGATGCCAAAAAAGTCGGAGAAATTGTAAGAGAAGAGGTCGGTCAAGAGCGCTATGTGGAAATCTTACCTTACTTCCCAGTATGCGAGAAATGCGGACGCATATATACAACAAAGGCCTTGGAATTCTTCCCAAAAGAAAACAAGGTATCATATGTTTGTGAAGGTATGGAAGTGAAGGGCAAATGGATTGAAGGGTGTGGCTATAAAGGTGAAGCTGATATCACAAAGGGCGAGGGAAAACTGAGTTGGAAAGGTGAGTTTGCAGCTAGGTGGAAGGCTCTTGACATCAGGTTTGAGGCTTACGGCAAAGACATAGCTGATTCGGTTAGAATAAACGATAGAATCTCCCGTGAAATACTCCATTATGAGCAGCCCATGCACGCCAAATACGAAATGTTTTTGGATAAAAGTGGGAGAAAAATTTCAAAATCAGCTGGGAACGTTTTTACACCACAAGTTTGGTTCAGGTACGGTTCTCCGCAGTCATTGATGCTATTGATGCTGAAAAGATTTGTTGGAACTCGCACATTGGATGTCACGGACATTCCCTCATACATGAACGAGCTTGACCAGTTAGAAGATGTTTATTTTGGGAAAAAACTGATTAGAGACGAAAAGGAACGGGAAAAACTGAAAGGGTTATACCTTTACTGTTGGGCTTTAAAGCCTCCGAAAAAACCAAGTGTTCATGTACCATACAATCTTTTGACTTTTCTGGTGAAGATGGCTCCTAAGGGACGCGAAGAACAATTCATGGTTGAGAAGCTGCGGAGCTATCGTTACTTAGGGAAGGATCAAGCCTTGGATGAAAAGTTGAGAGAGAAAATTGAGTACGCTTTTAACTGGGTGAAAGATTTTGAGGAGATAAAGGAGACAGCTGTAAGCCTAACAGATCAAGAGAAAGAAGCGGTGAAAGAGCTGATTGAAATCTTGAAAGTTGAAGAAGAAGCTGAAAAAATTCAGAACGCCATATTTAATACGGCTAAAAAACATGGTGTAAAACCAGCGAGATTCTTCAGAACACTTTACACAATACTGATAGGAGCAC
>Ga0180298_1000204_pt1 | contig 13718 bp, 11 predicted proteins | sample GuaBasSediGuay13_FD_121800 | JGI IMG/M metagenome (GOLD analysis project Ga0180298, IMG submission 121800) | Subseafloor sediment microbial communities from Guaymas Basin, Gulf of California, Mexico - Guay13, Core 4488-10 , 4-6 cm | ecosystem: Environmental > Aquatic > Marine > Hydrothermal...
GAATTCCGGCATGAGCGCAATAATTTTCAAGCAGATAAATGATTATTCTAGTGATTAGTATATCATAAAAAAATTGTAACGATACATTTTTATGTAGTGTTACAATCACATATGCACACAAAAAAAGCGAATTAAAAGGCGAATCAAATGAAGCCCTTCATGATAATTAAGGACCCTAACGTTGCGAAACTCTTCGCAGATAAGACTAGAAGAGAGATACTTCATAATTTAAGGCATCGGGAGATGACTGCCTGCCAACTTGCCAAGATACTCGGTAAAAACGTCTCGTCTATATCTTATCATCTCTCCGTGTTGGAGAAGGCAGGCTTAATTGAGCAGACTCAAACTTCGATGAAGGGAAACCTTCTCGAGAGGTATTATCGTTCTTCAGCTCAAAGATTTGTAATTTCATATACCCTGAGCGATGGGTTGGTTCCCGGATCTGAGGACATTTCGAAGTGGAATAAGGAGATCTGTAGAAACGCCGCTGAAAATATAGATATATTCGGCTTTAAGGTTCCAGAAGAGAAAAAGGCTAAGCTGCAGGATTTGTTTGAAAAGTATGCCTTATTCGAAAAGATGACATTTGAGAATGTGATTTCAAGACAGAGAGAATCTGCCGAGATAATTAAACCTGCAATGAAACTTTTAACATCACTATTGACGAATGCGTTTCTATTCAAAAATCCAGAATATACGCAGATTATGGAAGAGCTATGCAGGGAGATTGGAATAGAAAAAGGAGGGAAAGGCGAGTGGCGTTCATAAGCAAGCTTGCCAAGTACATAGTCAGAAGATGGCATCTGTTGGCTTTTATTATAGTCTGCGCAGCGCTGACCACATATATTAATGTCTATATCCCCCAGCTTGGAGGACAAGCTATAAAGAATATACTTGAGATTGGAGATTTTAATTCACTTTTGTGGTTGGTAATCCAAATAATAGGATTCACTGGAGTATTAGGTGTCCTCTCATTTATCCTGCGATATGCAAATGGATATTTCTCGCAGAAAGTAGTCTATGAGATTAGAAATGATGCTTTCAGAAGTATACAGAGACAGTCTCTTGGATTCTTTGACAGGATGGATACTGGGCAGCTCATGTCGAGAGCCACAACAGATGCTGAAAGGATAGGGCGTTTTTTAGGTTTTCAATTTAGAATGCTTGTCGAAACCTCTTTTCTTCTCGTCGGGGTTCTCGCCTCAATGATTATGACCGACTGGAAACTTACAATTGCTTCATTCTCGATAATCTCACTTATACTTGTGAGCTTCACATTATTCGGGAAGAAGATTAGACCAGTCATAAGCAAGTCTCGTGAATGCTTTGCAAATTTGACGTCTGTACTATGGGAAAACATTTCAGGAATAAGGGTTGTACGAGCCTTTGCAATGGAGGATTATGAGATAGAAAAGTTTCAGAAGCCTAACAACACCTATTATGAAATGATGGTCAAGGCTGCGGTTCTGAGAGCGACGTTTCTGCCGCTGACTGGGCTGATAGGTGGCTTTGTAACGGCCATCGTTTTCTGGCTGGGCGGCATACACGTCATAGAGGGCAGAATAGGCATAGATACCCTCTATGTATTCAGCAGCTACGTCTCAATGCTAATGAGGCCTATGGCCATGATAGGCATGATATGGACGGGCTATCAACGAATGACCGCTGCAGGCGAGAGGGTGTTCCAGATAATTGAGGCTGAGCCAGAAGTTAAAGATAAGCCAGACGCGATTGAGCTGAAGAACGTGAAGGGGCACATAAAGTTTGAAAATGTCTATTTTGGATATGATAAGGATAAGCCGATCCTAAAGAATATAAATCTTGAAATCAAGCCTGGAGAAACTGTTGCGCTTCTCGGACCTACGGGTTCAGGTAAAAGCACGATTATCCGTCTCTTAATGCGGTTCTACGATTGTACATCTGGAAGAATACTCATCGACGACCGTGACATAAGGGATATAAAGATAACATCGTTAAGGCGGCATATCGGCATAGTTTCGCAGGAGATCTTCCTATTCAACATAACGGTTAGGGAGAACATTGCTTTTGGCAAACCAAACGCTTCGATGGATGATATTATAAAGGTTGCGAAGATTGCACAGGCACATGAGTTCATAACTAAGTTGCCTAACGGATATGAAACGATCATTAGTGAAAGAGGAATAAATCTCTCAGGAGGCCAGAGACAAAGAGTAGCTATAGCTAGAGCTCTACTTATAGATCCGAAGATATTAATTCTCGATGATTCAACATCAAGCGTTGATGTAGATACAGAATACGAGATACAGAAAGCGATAAGCGCCTTACTTCGGAACAGATCGGCAATCGTAATAACGCAACGCATCTCTACAATTCGAAATGCCGATAAGATAATCGTTATGGATAACGGCGAAATCATAGAGGAGGGCAATCATGAATTTCTAATGGCGAAGAAAGGCGCTTACTATAGGCTTTACCAGACACTCTATGAGACTCAGAAAGAGGTTCTCGAAGCAGTAGATGCTCGTCGAGAGCTTGAAAAGGTCGATGTGACGCAGCAACGGAATGGGGGTGAATAGTTGTGGGTTGGCATTTTCATCATCGCCCTCCTCGTCCCCTTCATCATCTAGAAGAAAAAACAACTGAAAGAAAGATGCCGGCTAGAGAGATCTTCTCTAGGCTGCTGAGATACTTAACTCCATACAAAAAATGGATTGTAATACTAGTATGTGCGGTTATAGTTAGTTCAGCTACTGGAATCGCAAGTCCATATATTCTCGGCAGAGAAATAGTCTCGAGATACATATTGAGAGGGGATCTGAACGGCCTCCGGACAATAATAATCATATTCATAGGAATCCTAGCTGCCAATTGGATTGCTAATATTATACGCATGTATGGCTTAGGGAAGATAGGGCAGTCCTTACTATTAAAGATGAGATCGGATCTTTTTAGGCATCTGCAGAGGCTCTCATTCTCCTTCTTCGACAATTCAGACAGCGGCGACCTCATATCAAGAGTTACGAACGATACGGATGCTATAGGTGAAGCCTTCACCTCAGGCTTAGTTCAAGTTGCAAGCGACATCTTAAGCCTTTTCATGATACTCATCGTAATGTTCAGCATTAATGTTCAATTAAGCCTAGTATCCATGATAGTTGTGCCACTTATAATCGCCGTCGCATTACTGTTCAACTCTAAATTCAGAGCCGCATATCGAGCACAGAGAACCCGAATCTCAAATGTCACCTCTAAACTGCAAGAAAGCATTTCCGGCATAAGAGAGATACAATCATTTACAAGAGAGAAAGATGCGATGAGAGACTTCGAAAATGTAAATCTCGAAAACTTCCAAGCTAATCTTCAGGCAACGAAGGTTTGGGGCTCATTCTTCCCAACAATCCAGCTGATACAAGCTTTAGGAACAGGAATAGTTATTGCCTACGGCGGATGGCTCGCCATTAATGGTATGCTGGGGCCAATTGAAGATGCCGTTGGAACCCTAATCACATTCGTAATGTATGTGCGAATGTTCTTCGGCCCAATATTTGACCTGACAAACTTCTATAATACTGCCCAGTCGGCTCTTGCAGCAGCTGAGAGAATCTTCGAGATACTTGATGTTGAGCCGGAAATAAAAGATAGCGAAGATGCCGTTGAAATACCTCCAATAAAAGGCGAGATAGAGTTCAAAAATGTATCCTTCGGATATAAACCCGAACATCCGGTACTGCACAATATAAATTTCCGCATCAAGCCTAAGAAGACGGTAGCCCTTGTCGGACCGACAGGCGCAGGAAAGAGCACAATAATAAAGCTACTATGCAGATTCTATGATCCTCAATCAGGTCAGATTCTAATCGACGGATACGACCTAAAAAAGGTTAAAATGAAATCGCTTCATAAACAGATGGGTATAGTCCTTCAGGAGACCTTCCTCTTCTCAGGCACAATCATGGACAACATCAGATATGGAAAGATCGATGCGACTGATGAAGAGGTTATAGCAGCCGCAAAGCTGGTAGGCGCTCATGAATTCATAGAGAGACTCCCAGACGGATACAACACCAAAATAGGAGAGCATGGAGCAGGCCTATCCGTAGGTCAGAAACAACTAATATCTCTTGCACGGACACTACTCAGAAACCCAGCGATACTAATTCTGGATGAGGCTACTTCAAGCATAGATCCCAACACGGACCAACTCATCAGAAAGGCCATGAAAGTTCTACTTAAAGATAGAACCTCAATAATTATTGCGCATAGACTCTCAACAGTCCGCGACGCGGACAAAATACTTGTCATAGATGGTGGAAGAATAGTTGAGGAAGGCAACCATAAAGAACTCATAAAGAAGGGGGGACTATACAGTCACTTATATGAGATGCAGTTTAAAGAGCCAGAGACCGAAGCCCTCAAAGTCTCAACCTTGGCAAAGAAAGATGAAAGATAAAGTGTTTTAAAGCGTATTTTTCCATGGTTTTTCAAAACTTTTCTCACATATTTAGGGCTAGTTTTCGTTTATTGCAGTTAACCGAAAATAATTTTCTGTTTCAAGGAGTTTAGTATGGATGTAACTGTAAAGTTAGCAGTCGTAGATTAGATAATTGCATATAAAGAGGGATTTAAAGAAGAATGAGGGTTCAAGTATATGGTGCCGGTATCTCGGGAAGTTTCATCTACCTTCTCTTAGGCAGAGACTTTGAAGTTGGCATAAAGGATGTTAGGTCTAGTCCTGATTGTGGATGCGCTTGGGGGACGGTTTACAGTGAGGCAAGGGGCCTCTACCAGATGATCGGCATTAACTTTGATGAGTATGTTTTGGTTAAACCTGAGGTTGCTATAATTAATGGTGTACGGCTTAGAAATGTGGAGATTGTAACTTTCGATAGGAAAAGTCTTCTGAAGGATATTTGGCGCGAAATCAACTGTGGAGAAACTAAAGCAGATCTCATAGTTGATGCGACGGGTTGTGAAAGAGCTTTTCTTCCAAGAATCAAAAATGATGAATTATATTCAACTATTCAATTTCTTGAAAGACACAAAATTGAGGAAAACTTATTTATTTACACGAGAAGAACTGGCTATGCATGGGCTTTCCCTCTAGGCGATCATTTATGGCATGTTGGTGCCGGAGATAAGAGCCCAGCGAAGGCGTTGGAACTTCTGCAAATTTTTAGGAAAAAGTATGGATTTAAAGAGAAGAATAGAGTTTGCAGCTGCATGGGAAAAGTGAGACTTTTACCTCCATCAGAATGCAAACCCTTTCTAGATGGAAACATTATAGGTGTTGGCGAAGCAATAGGCTGCGTAAGCGGATTTGGAGAAGGAAACATTCCATCACTACGATCCGCCAAGATTCTCTACGAATGCCTGAAAGAAAATAAGCTGAATGAATATGGAGATAGGATTATTAAGGAATTTAAATGGATTGAAAATGAGCATAAACTTGTTAAGCAGTTTCAAGCTGGCAAAAAAATTACTGTATTACATCTATTATCCAAAGTAATTCTCACCGAAGCTAAAAGAACGGTTAGGCCGTCATCAGATGCTCTGAAATATCTGATAAAATATTTAGTCAATTTGAGATAATTAGAAATCCAGTGCCGTAAGCGTTCTAGCAATTCAACTATTCTTCTCTATTACAGGCGTTAATCTTACGATTATTTTCTTCACGCATGGTTTATGATATCCTTCTGCCACATGCCGTAAAGCTTTATTAAACGAACACGATAAGAGATTTGAACGTGGAACATGAACGGTGATAATGATTAAAGTGCCTAAAATTTTGGTGATTTATGATAGTTTGACGGGAAACACTGCCAGGGCAGCCGAAATAATAGCTGAAGGAGCCAAAGCCGTTGAAGGAGTGAAGGTTGATATTAGAAGGGTTGATGTGGTTTCTGTGAAGGAAATGGAGGAGGCTGAAGCTGTGATTCTTGGATGCCCAACTCACGGGTTTACAGCAAGCAAGAAAATGAAAAAATTCTTAAACAAGCCGGAAGTCCGCGAGGCGTTGAAAGGCAAAACTGGAGCCATATTCGCCTCCTACAGCCTAACTCCAAGGGCCCTTAAATGGCTTGAAAAAACATTAAAGAGCCTAAACTTCAACGTGGTTGGCAAACTGGGAGTGCGCTTTTCACCTAGAGGCGAAAAGGAAAACGCCTTCAAAAACTTGGGAAAACAAATAGCCGAACAAACAAAACAGCAAAATAAATGGACATAGATTCAAAAAGCCATTTTTCCATTTTAAAACTTTTATTCTCTTAGTCGCTGCTAGCAGAAGCTTGAGTTAATAGGTCTGAGAAGTTTAGAAAAGCGTGGAATTTAAACGGTGGATATACATCTATTCCCGCCCGCTGGGATTAAAACCATGGATGCTCTACTCGTTTAATAGAATCTAAACATTATTTTTCCGAGTTGTCTTTTTTCGTTTCAGCCATTTTTTTGTGAAATCTTTTAACGCTTGCAAAAACTTTTCGTCTTTTTCCAATTCTAAGAATTCCTCTTTATCCACTTCCTCAGGCATGGAGATTTTTACGATGATGTAGGGGATTATCGCCTTTTCAATCTCACCTTGAATTTCCTCGAATTTTTTAGGCACTCCATTACTTGACAATTTATATCACGACCAACAGCAGTATGTAAAGACTGGCCAAAAGCAGGTGTATGCAGGGGAGAAAAGCGTATTTTTTAAACCACTCATAAAACCCAATATTCTTCCCTCGCTTTTTAAGCATTCCTATGGCTATAATGTTTGAAGGGGAACCTATAGGGGTTAAGTTTCCACCAAGATTTGCTCCAAAAACCATGCTCCAAGCCAAGGTTTCAAGGTTTAAACCCATTACACTTGAAAGGTATCTCACTATCGGAATCAGCGTTATGGTTATTGGAATGTTATCTATGAAGGCGGAAGTCGTCCCGCAAACCCATAAGTTGAAGAAATAAGAAAAGGCTGGAAACAAAAGGAAAACACTAGACATGCCCTGAGCAAAAGAGGTCAACACTCCACCGCGTTCCATACCACCCACAATTATGTAGAAGGAAACAAGGAAGAATATGGTACCCCAGTCTATGTCGCTGAAAAGGGACTCCGGTTCTTCCCCACTTAAGATGAGCATGGCTGTCGCTCCACCGATGGCTATAAGACCCAGCCCTATGTGAACAATGTCGTTTAAAACGAAAAAAAGTATCACAAGTCCGAAGATGAATGACGCTCTGTAGAACACCTTTTTGTCTTTAACAGCTGACCAAGGGTCAATCTCCAAATTTTCTTCCAGTGAAGCTACATTTCCCATTTTTCTTGTGACAAGATAGATGGAAATTCCAGTTAATAGTAAAGAGAGAGGAAGACATATGGCTGCAAAACGTGAAAATCCTATGTTAAATTCTCCTGCGACTATAAGGTTTGGGATAGAGCCTATCATAAGCATCAGCCCGCCTATGTTGGTGAAAATAGCTTCGTAGATCAGTAATTCGCTTAAGTCGATTTTCAGTTTTTTCTCCAAGGAGAGAGTTAAAGCTCCCATTATAAGCATCGCAGTTATGTTGTCCAGAACCGCGCTTAAGAAGACAGTTAACAATAGCATTAAAGCAGTGAATCTTCGGATGCTTCTTCTAACATCTCTTACCAGACTTAAACCCAAAAACTGAAAAAGACCAGACCTTCCAAGCGCCTCGCACAAAATCATCGACCCTATGACAAGAACTACTGTTTCAGCGTTGTCAAACACGAAACCCACTACGTCTCGCATTTCAAAAACTCCGTATTCCAACCCGAATCCTATTACCAGAAGAGCACCAAGCATGGCAACTACGCTTCGATGATAACTCCCGGTGATCAGAAGCATTAGAATAAGCGCAAAAATCAAAGAGAAAACTGTAACAGTAATCATTCCTTAAACACCTTCATCTTCCTCTTCTTTGATAAAGACATAACGTTAGGTTCGTCTTTAAGTCTTCACGTAAATTTAATTCTCCCATGGTTATCATTTTAATGTTTCATAAGACCGTGAATCATTCAGCCTCAACTTGACTGATTTTAACGAGTTTTACGATGTACAGTTCTTTCCTCAAATATTTTTGTACGGCATCTTGAACTGTTTTCACTTTTCCAGTGAAGACAGTGACTCCTTTCTTGTTCAGCAGTTCTATCGCTCTAATACTCAGGGAGAGAGCTATTGCTCCTTTTACCTTCCTTTTCTTTACGATTTCTATTATCAAAGTGTCCGACTTAAGCTCAAAAGTGTCAAACTCTCTTATCCCATTCTCGTTAAAACAAACTTCAGTGAAAATCGGAGCATCCTTCCAATGAGGAAATATCTTGGCATTTAGCCCTCCAGGCTTATACGTTGGAATTAAAAACCTTAGGCATTCTTTCATATCATTTTGAAACAATGATTAACAAAATAAGTTTTTTGTCATAACAACAACATCATTGGTGCGGCCGCCGGGATTCGAACCCGGGTCGTCGGCGTGGGAGGCCGATGTCCTAACCAGGCTAGACTACGACCGCTTCCACTGTTCAATTTGAAAATTCGATTTTAAACTTATAATTAAAAGAAAAAAAGTTGGAGTTTATTTGGATTTTGTTAAGTGAACATTTCTTATCAGAAGGTATGGTGCAAAGGAAGGTGGATCCGCCTCTCCCCACCAGTGTACATGTTTTCTCTCTTTTGACACGCCTACGATGTTGTTTAGCATGCTTAGGGCATTGTCGCTTAATCGCAAATCCTTTAGAGATTGCTTGATCTCACCGTTTTCTATCAGAAAAATGCCGTCTCTCGGTATCGTTGAGAAGTCTCCCTTGGCATAGTTTTGGAAACGAGTGTACCACGTGTTCGTTAAATACAATCCTCTTTTAATCTCCCCGAACATTTCATCTTTGCCCATGTTGCCTTCGCCCATTTCAATGTTCCAAGCGTTTGGAACGACTAGTCCAGCGTTGCCTGTCGTTTCTGTTTTGAACACTTTAGCTGTTGAAGTGTTATGCAGGTAGGTTTTCAGTATTCCATGATCAATGAACACGTTTTCCTTGGTCGGTACTCCTTCATCGTCAAAAACACGGTTTGCAACAGAATATGATGCTGGAACATCCTTCATTGTTACAATTTCGGGTGCAACTTTTTGCCCCAACCTGTTAACGAATATTGAAAGCTGAATCATAACGTTGAAAGCTGAAACCATCGAAGCCCACATACCCAGCATTGAACCAGCAAAAAGCGGAGTAAGCAACACATCGTATACGCCTTCCTCACCAGCCTTAGGATTCCTAGCAAGTTTCGCAATTTCCCCAGCTTCCAACCCAGCTCTAGCAGGGTCAAAGTTCTTCAAAGTTGAACTACACTCAACGCTGTGACCAGAAGCCTCTCTCTGTGAAAAAACTCTTATGGAAAATTCGATTGCTGAGCGACTGTCTGTACCCACAGGTCCTTCGGAGGACACTAAATATACATTTTCAAATTTTGTGAGAAGTATACCTCCGCTATCAATATTTGGTCCAGCTTCTTTTTTAGCTGCTTCTATAGCTTCAAAAACGTATTCGGATGGATTTTCTAATTCTATAACCTTTTTATCCGCTGAGCTTGCGGCATATGTGAATTTTCCTTTTGCAAATCCGCCGAAAAGTGGGTTTTCCTTTGACACCTTCGCAATTTCTAATAGACGCTTCAACTGCTCATCCACATTTTGGAAGTTTCGTATTTTAGTCGCCACAACTCTATTCTTCCAAGATAGCGCAACATCTGTTAAATAATCGTTCCACGCAACGGTTATATCAACCTGATTGTTACTGAAACGCGTTTGTCTATATCTGCCGAATGTTGTTTTAGCAATCACCTCGTCAACGCCTAAAGATTTAGCCTTTTTAACTATCTCCTCTGTTTTTCCAAGAACGTCGCTCATTTTATGTACACCCCCCTAAGTCTGATGGATGGACCGCCAGTGTAGACGGGAACTCCTTGCATCGGGTCTCCTTTTCCACAAGTCGCCGCGTCGAACTTCAAGTTTTTAGAAACAGCGTCAACGGCACTCCAGAACTTCAAAGTTGTTGTTTCAATAACCGGTCTTGCAACCGGATTCTTCAGTTCACCGTTTTCTATGACGTAAGCTTCTCTACCTACGTAGCGTTGATTGAAACGTTTATCATCTATATTCCATTCTGTAAAGGAACTCATGTAGATACCGTTTTTCACGTCTTCAATGAGCTCTTCTTCCGTCATGTCGCCTGGAAGGACAAAAGTGTTTGCCATCCGCACTATTGCCTCTCTATCATAGTTTATGGCCCTTGAAGCAGCATTGCTTCTTGTACCCAGTTTTGCCGCGGTTTCTCTGTTATGCAAAAACTCGTTGATAATCCCGTTTTTGTAGAGATATCTTCTCCTCGCTTTTATCCCTTCATCATCATATTTATAGTAGCCATAACTGTGTTCTATTGTCGGATCATCAACTATCGTAACAACATCGCTTCCAATTCTAGTTCCAATCCAAAATGGACCACCTTTATAGATAAACGACCTGCCAGCTTGACTCATTTCTCTGCCTAAAATTCTGTCAGCTTCCATTGGGTGACCACAAGACTCATGAGCAGCTATACCAGCAACCTCTGGACCACATATCAAATCCGTTACGCCAGGTTTCACCGCCTTCGCCTTTGTTATCACATCTTTCAACACTTTCGCATCATGAATCAGCTTTTCAGTCATCTTCCATTCTTCAAAGGCTTCCCAACCCCCACTGTAACCAAACTGTTCATACGCTTGTTCACTTTTCCCTTGTTCAGCAACTGTAATGAAGCCGAAAGCACCGATTTTTGGAACAAAAGAAGATATTCGTGACCCTTCGGTATTGACAAAATATTTCTCTGTAAGATCAATATTACATGAGAGCATTCTCGCTGGAACATTCACTCCGCAAGAAGTTAACGCATTATCTATGTCTAAGAACCGTTTAATTTTTGTTTCAGAATCTATGTCCTCCATTTTTTCCTTCTGTTTAACTTCCCACATGATTTCCACAGCCTTTTCTTCAACAAATCTTATCTTATCTTGACGCTTAGCAACCTTAGCGAATCTATACGCGAGATCAACTATAGCCTTCGCCTCATCTTTTGTCCACTTGTTAGTTGAAGCGAAGCCTATGCCGCCATCTGCCAATATTCGAACACAGAAACCACTGTCGATAGAGGAGAAATAAGCCTCTAAAATTCCGTTTTTTAACATCAGTTGCTCGCGTTTTGCGCTTTGCGCTCTAACCTCCGCATACTCAATCTCTTTACTTCTAGCATACTCTAAAGTATAATCAACTATGTCTTTTTCCAAGTTTCCATCTCCAACTGTAAGAATACTGAATACTGAAACTATAAAATAAAACCTTTTACCTTTAAAAAGAACATTACAGCGAAAAAGTATAAACACATAACTATTGAAATATCACCTTCTCAGAGGGTTAAAAATGAACACTCTTAAACCAGAAACATATTTTTGGCAGGGAAGCGAAGCTTGTGCCGAAGGAGCAATAGCTGCCGGATGCAGATTTTTCGCTGGTTATCCAATAACACCAGCAAGTGAAATCGCTGAGCACATGGCGAAGCGCCTCCCACAAGTCGGTGGAATAGCCATCCAAATGGAAGACGAATTAGCTTCGATAGGAGCGGTTATCGGTGCAAGCTGGACTGGCGCCAAGGCTATGACAGCCACGTCCGGGCCGGGCTTCAGCTTGATGCAGGAGAGTATAGGATACGCGTTTATGACCGAAACGCCATGCGTGGTGGTTGATGTGCAAAGATTAGGGCCTAGCACTGGACAAGCCACAAAGTGTGGGCAGGGGGATGTTATGCAGTCTCGTTGGGGGACTCATGGAGACTGCACGGCTATAGTGTTGTCTCCGAACTCTGTGCAGGAAATGTTCACTTTAACGATTAAGGCATTTAACCTAGCTGAAAAATACCGCACACCAGTGATACTGTTAGCAGATGAGGTGGTTGCCCATATGAGGGAGCAGGCAACCGTCCCGCTGATTAAAAGCATAGAGATAATCAACCGTAGAAAGCCTAAGGCTGGAGAAAAGGCGTTTTTTGGTTTAGAAGAGATTCCGCCGATGCCGGCTGTAGGCGAAGGGTTTAACGTTGCCGTCACAGGGTCAACCCATAACGAATATGGCATCAGATTTACGGCGGACCCCGTTGTGCACAGAAAACTTGTGGAAAGACTCAACCATAAAATAGAAAATCACACGGATGAAATCGCGGATGTGGAAGCTTATAACGTGGATAACTGCCAAGTGGGCATAGTATCCTTCGGCTGCACATCTCGCGCGGTTCCAGAGGCTGTTGAAAAGGCAGAAGAGAAGGGAATCAAGGCTGGCTATATAAGACTGAGGACGGTTTGGCCTTTTCCAGAGAAAATCGTTAGAAAAATGGCTGAGAGCGCCGAGAAGATAATTGTTCCAGAAATGAATCTTAAACAAATTTTTTATGAAGTGGAAAGAGCGGCAAACGGTTTAGCAAAAGTTGCTCCCTTAAACAAGATTGGCGGTGGAGAGTTAATTACACCTGAAGAGTTGCTTGCCAAGATTTTGGAGGAACAAAAATGACTAAGAATGCCTTTTCTGTGAAAAAATACCTGAGAGATTTAAAACTACCGTTCTGTCCAGGCTGCGGCATTTTCACAATCATGAACTCGTTCTTGAGGGCTGTTCATGAACTGGGCTACGAGAACTTAAGCAAGTTTGCCTTCTGCAGTGGAATAGGCTGCTCCTCGTGGATTCCATCACCATACTTCAAAGCAGATTCCATTCACACACTTCACGGGAGAAGCATACCAGTCGCTACAGGCATAAAACTTCTCCGTCCAGACTTGAACGTCGTCGTTTTCGGTGGAGACGGAGACATAGTTGGTATAGGTCTAAGCCATTTTATACATGCAGCTAGAAGAAATCTAGACATTCTAGTTATAATGGTTAACAACATGGTTTATGGAATGACCGGTGGACAAGTTGCACCAACAACACCTTTAGGGGCAAAAACAACAACAACTCCTTATGGAACATTTGAATACCCAATAGACGCCCCCAAACTAGCCGCCGCAGCTGGAGCATGCTATTCCGCAAGATGGACGACAGCGCATCCAAACGAACTGAGAGAATCCATAAAAAAAGCGATAAAAATGAAAGGCTTCAGATTCATCGAAGTTGTAAGCCATTGTCCAACAGCCTTTGGAAGAAGAGCTGGATTCAGAAACGCTGGAGAAATGATAAAATGGTTCAAAGAGAAAGCCATACCGATAGAACAAACAGAGGAAATGGGTTGGAAAGAGTTAACTGAAAAAATCGTGATAGGAGAGTACATTCAAACACGGAAACCAACCCTCACAGAAATCATTCACAAAAAAATAGAGGAGGCACGGAAAAAATTTGAAAGTTGAAGTGAGAATAAGCGGACTTGGAGGGCAAGGCGTAATCTTAGCCGGACAGATACTGGGCAGAGCAGCCGTACACGACGGAAAAAACGCTGTGCAAACACAGAGCTACGGAGCAGAAGCACGGGGAAGCGCAGCAAAAAGCGAAGTGATAATATCAGATGATAAAATAGGCTTTCCAGTGGTCAGAAAATGTGACATACTGGTGGCGATGAGCCAAGAGGCAGTTGAAAAAAATGTGAAGGACTTAAAGGAGGATGGCATCCTCGTGGTGGACAGTTTAATGGTAAAGAATGTACCAAAAGTTAAAGCAAGAGTTTTTAA
>Ga0180298_1000206_pt1 | contig 13695 bp, 14 predicted proteins | sample GuaBasSediGuay13_FD_121800 | JGI IMG/M metagenome (GOLD analysis project Ga0180298, IMG submission 121800) | Subseafloor sediment microbial communities from Guaymas Basin, Gulf of California, Mexico - Guay13, Core 4488-10 , 4-6 cm | ecosystem: Environmental > Aquatic > Marine > Hydrothermal...
CTCCTATAATTATTGGTGGGCATAACTTCTAAGTAATTTACAATGTCATAGAGCATCGAAGTGCCGAAAACCCGCAAACCTTTGTTTAAAGGCGGAGAAGCCTCTAGAAGACGTACCATTTCTTTCATTGCAATTTTATAATCCTCCAAATTTGCAATTTCAGGTTTTTTTGTACCTCGGACAACTATCGCCTTTAATCTTTTGCTCCCCATAATGGCACCCAAGCCACCACGACCAGCAGTGTGGGTCAAATCGTTCATTATATTTGCATAAAGCACACCTCTTTCTCCAGCACGTCCTATGCAGGCAACACTCCCTTCTTCTTCCAATTTTGAGGTAACCTCATCCACATTGAGGCCCCAGAGAGCATTTGCATCCTTAATTTCAACTTCATCGTCATGAATTGAGAGATATACTGGCTTCTCAGCCTTTCCTTGAATTATTAGAGCATCGTAGCCAGCGTAGTGTAGCTCCTTGCCCCAGAAACCACCAGAATTGGAATCAAATATTGTACCCGTTAGTGGGGATTTGGAAACCACCACATGTCGACCTGACATAGGAGTGGCACCAGTTAAAGGACCTACCACAAAAACAAGAAGATTTTTCTCTGCAAATGGATCTATTTTGGGAGAAACAGAATCGTAATACAGTTTTACTCCAAGACCTCGTCCTCCTACATAATCCCGTAATATCCCTTCTGGAATTCTCTCCTCTCTAATTTTCTCCTCGCTAAGGTCAATGCGTAACAATCTCCCTGTCCATCCATACATAGGGGGAGATGATAGAGGCGAGATTTAATTTTTCCGATTAATTTTTATTACCTGATTCGATACACCACTATGGATACTGCATCAGATCCCAGGATACTTATGGCAGAGAAATGTTCCCGAGAGCTTAAAAATATACTCCTTAACAGCAAGGGTGTAGGAAAAGAGCCTCCCAAAATCGCAGAGGAGACAGAGAAGAAAATTATTGCCCTGAAATACAGCTATCTTGACTTTGAATCAATGAAACCTATACTCGAGGAAATAAAATCTGAGATGGTGAAACTTTTGGAGTTGCTGGGGGGCAAAGAGTGGGTCAAAAAAGCAAAAACCCGAGGAATGGATGAGGAAAAAATAGCAAGGATAAAATTTTGTATGAACATAATATACAATCTTGATTCCCGCTTAAAACTACCTCCTGATCCAGCTTATGCCGTGGATATAAGAGTGGGTGAGGTAGAGAGCGTGTGGAAACATCCCAACGCCGATAATTTAAAGGTGTGCAATGTGAATGTTGGACGTGTCATCACTGTGGTCACAAATGAGCCGAGTGTAAAGGAGGGAGATAAGATCCCCGTGGCCCTTTTGCCCCCTGCAGAGCTCAGAGGTGTTGTGAGCGAAGGAATGTTCATATTCTCTATGCAAGATGGAAGCAGAAAGGAGGGGAGAATAGGAAATCTCCCTTACCTAAGTGAGGAAGAAAAGAATTCTGTACGAAAGGAAGTTATGAAATATCTCAGGTAGCTATATCTCTCCAATTCTTTTCAGGAATGCCTCCAGCTTTCGAATAGCCTTACCTCTATGAGACACTTTATTTTTCTCTTCGGTGCTCATTTCCGCAAAGGTTCTGCTGTATCTCTCCGGTATGAAAATTGGATCATACCCAAATCCATACTTTCCTCTTGCCTCCTTGGAAATCTTTCCATGGCAAAGACCGATGAATTTGAAATTCTCTCCCTTATATCTCAACCCGATCACTGTTTTAAATGTAGCATCTCTCCTATCTACTCCCTCCAGAAGCTTCAGGATACCTTCATTTCCAAGAGTTTTGAAAATATAGGCGGAGTAAACTCCCGGAAAGTCATTGAGTTCATGTATGAACAGGCCTGAATCATCTATTATGAAATCGCCTTCAATTCTCTCTCCCAGATGATCCAGTGCGAAATCTATCACCTCTTCAATGGTATCCGCCTGAATCTCTGGATATTCCATATCAAGCATCTCCAAGGAAGGGATTATTTTTTTCATCTCCAGATACTTATTCCTGTTATGAGTTATCAGTTTAAACATATCTGCGCCTCCTCTTTATCTCCTCAACATGAGCAATAGTTTCATTTCCCATCAAAGAGCGATAGGAATCATAGAACTCATGAAGAAGTGAAAGGTGCGGATAATGTGCCGCCTTGAAAGATTCTTCAAACATATGCAGGTCAACAGCCATCTCTTCAAGAGTTGCATTCTTCTCGCTCATGCTAAAATCTATGAGGTAAATTTTTCCATCCTTTAAAATCATATTGCCAGTAGTAAAATCCCCATGGGCATAATTTTGCCTGTGCATCCTGGCAGCGATTTTCCCTATTTTTCTCAAAATCCTGCGAACTTCATTCTCATCCAGTTCATTAAGCACACTCACTACGCTTACTCCATTTATCTTTTCAATTGTGAGCTCAAAATCATCTATATCGTATATTATTGGTGCAAGAATCCCTAAATTCTTTATTTCGTGCAGAATTCGCGCTTCTTTTTTGGTTCTCTCCTTTCTGAGCATGATATCGAGAGCAGGAAGACGATATCCTTTCTTTACTCTTATCTTTTGAATGACCTCCCTGCCAAAGAATTCATTTTCTTTAATAATAGCCTCTGCTCCTGGAGCATTATGGTATATTTTTCTGTGCTTCTTGACTTCCCAAGGAATTTCCACATAGTCCGTACGGAATCTCTGAATCACAGAAGTTTCCTCTATTTTCATCGCTTTACCGTGCTTTAACATAAGTAAACCAAGATAAGCAATCATCGCCCCATTGTCTATACAGAGATCATCGGGTGGAATGTGGAGCGTTGCTCCTCTTTCCTCAGTCATTATTTTTAGCATCTCTCTTAATCTTTTATTCCTCGCAACACCCCCTGCAAGAAGAACTTCATCTTTGTGAAGATGGGTAAGCGCCCTTTCTGTAACTTCCACAAGCATCGCAAACGCAGTTTCCTGAACACTGTAAGCTATGTCCTCTTTTCTTTCCTTCCCAAGCTTTTTCACCGCAGCAGTATATAAACCTGAAAAAGAGACATCCATACCCTTCACTGAGTAGGGCAAAGGAATATACTTCTCTCCCTTCAAAGCCATTTTTTCAATCAAAGGCCCCCCTGGAAATGGGACACCCATTTCTCTCGCCAGCTTGTCCAGCATATTTCCGATCCCAATATCAAGAGTTTCTCCAAATACACGGTATCGATGTCCTGCATAGGATATTATCTGGGTATTCCCCCCGGATACATAGAGCATAACAGGGTCTTCCGCATGGGTTGTAAAACGACCTATTTCTAGATGTGCAATGCAGTGATTCACCCCTACTATTGGAACTCCTAATTTCAAACTGAGTACCCTTGCCGCCGTGGCAACAGTTCTCAGGCATGGCCCTAATCCGGGCCCCTGAGAGAAGGCTATACCATCTACCTCCTTAATATCAATGTCAGCTTTAACAAGGGCCTCCTTTAGAACCTTTGGAAGATACTCCGCATGATGATTTGCAGCCTCCCTTGGATGTATGCCCCCCTGAGGAGGTTTGTACATGTGATAAACATTAGCTAACACTCTCTCATCGGATACTATGCCAACACCCACGGTGTGAGCAGTTCCCTCTATACCGAGAATTATCAAAGTCAAACCCCCTTACCTTATGTGTCCAAGTGTAAATGATCCAAGAGTCAAACCACTTCTCGTGGCACTAACCTCAATCCAGTTTCGGCTCTGCACTTCAGATATACCATGAACAGTGAGATATGTCTTGTGTGTCTCTATCTTGAACTCTATCATTCCATCCATCAGATAGCCCACCATCTGTATTTCATTCTCACCATGCAGTCCCTTTTCAAGGAGATAGAGAGATACGGCACCATCTCTTTTCCTCCTAGTTGTAAATGGTTGCAAAAATCTCAAAAGAGCCTGAGGCTCGAGGTAGGCCATAACGGTGGATAAGCTCATAAAGGCAAATCTGTAATACTTTACATTCTCCTTTATCTTATTGACTATTTCCTCAACAGCTCTCATCATTCCATCTACATCAACCTGAGAGTCCAGATAAATGACTCCTTCAATCTCATTAATATCTCCTATGCTTCGTGAATAGGCATCAATATAATACACCAACCCAAGCTTTTCATATTCTCTATAAGCTGGTAGCACATACTTCATATCTTCCCTTATCTCATCCACCGTCTTATCTGTGAGTATCAAAAGGGCAGGCACACCTTTTCTGAGACCTTCCGCTATGAAGGAATATACAAGAACTTCTTTTTTACTGTAAGGCGGCCCATATACAAGAACGTTCGATCCTATGGGAAAACCTCCATAAAGGAGATCATCCAGGCGTCGAGTTCCTGTTTTCACCTTCCTTTCTTGGATTTCAGCTTTAATTTCCTCCTCTGCAAGCTCAACTTCCTCTTCCACAAGCCCCTTCATCTTCGCTTCCAACTCTCTCTCCTTCGCTCTCAGATACTTCTCTTTTATTCTAATCTCTTCCTCCTTCTTCTTTATCTCCTCTTCAAGCTCCTCTAACCTTCTCTTGAGAACTATTTCATCCAGATTTGAAACTTCCTTACGAGCCATTTCTATATCACGCAACTCTTTCTCCAGCTTTTTTTCCCTGAATAAAATTTCTTCCTCCCTTCGGCTAAGCTCCTCCTCCTTGTATTTGATCATCTCCTGAAGCTTTCGCATCTCCTCCTCCTTCAGCATCAACTCGTTTTTCAATTCCCCTATGAGCCTATCTTTTTCCATAATTTCTTCGCTCAGTTGCTTCATCTTTTCCATAAGCTCTTCAATCTTCTCCCCCGACACGTTCTTCTTAATATCCTCAAAAATCTTCTCCAGCTCTTCATAATATTCTTTACTCTCCATACTCAAGAGCAACTTTTTTTCCATAATCTCAAGCTTTATTTCCCTTTCCTTCAACTCAATCTCCTTTAGTTTGAGGTCCCTAACATCTTGTGGAAGAGCCTTTACAGACTCTTCCTTTAAAATCTCAATCTCCTTCTTTAATCTCTCTATTTCCTCTTCAAGCTTCTCCCTCTCCTCAAGATAAGCTTCCACCATGCTTTTTAGCTTAAGATTCTCCTGAATAATGGAATCTACATCTACGCCTTTCTCTGGAAGAACATTTTTAAGCAACTCTCCTTTTTTCTCCTCACCAATGGCTTTAACTTCTCCCAAAAGACCATCAAGTTCAATATCTCTTCCAACAAGCCAGCTTTTGAGCTCAACTTCTTTCTTAAGCTCTTCATATTCCTCTCTACTATACTGAGTACCACAATTATTACACTTTAAACTCTTGGGATCGATTACTCCTCCACATTTAGGACAGATTACCTCCACACTCATAATTATCCTATTAAAGACAGCCTAACAACATTATTTCCTCTCAGAATTACTGTCCCCAATCTTCTGGTCATCTGCTCAGTTCTCTCCTCTGTATCCACAAGAACCATATTCATATAGTCATCGTAACCCACAAGCTTTCCCTCTAGGATTCTGTTATCTTTTAAAAGAAGGGATATCCTTTTGTTGAGGAGACTTTCCAATGCCTTAAGAGGTAACATTATTTATCACCACCTCACCTCTTTATATTCTTTCCACATATAAATTTTTAGTTGTATGTATACATATCTTCATCATCTTCCTCGCTGTTCTCCATAAGAACCTGAAGAAGACTACGGATGAGCTCCTTCATTTCATTTACTTCTCTCTTCAAGGCTTTTACTTCCTTCTCCAGTTTACTCAGTTCTCCGTTCTCTATCCTCTCTATTTTTTCCAAATTATCCATGCTACCATCATACATCAACTTGTATTTAAATTCTCTCTCAATAGATTCTCTACGAGCATTCATAAATTATGAAAAAACCATCGAAAAATTAAATAGTGGGCTGTATATGCCTCTTTTATGCGAATCTTTATAGGTGTGGCCTGGCCCTATGCAAATGGCCCTATCCATCTTGGCCATATAGTTGGTGCCTATCTCCCTGCAGATATATTTGAAAGATATCAGAGAATGAAGGGAAATGAAGTTCTCATGGTCTCGGGAAGTGATGAGCATGGGACTCCAATCACAATAACAGCAGAGAAGGAGGGAAGGGGTCCGCAGGAGATAGCAGATAGATATCATGAGATCAATAGCGAAATAATGGATAAGATGGGAATATCCTTTGATTTGTTTTTCAGGACTTCGCATCCTCATCACGCGGAAGTGGTGAAGAGAGTATTCCTCAGATTGATGGAAAAAAGCTATCTTTACAAAGATAAGATGATTTTACCCTACTGTCCCCAATGTAAAAGATTTCTTCCGGATAGATATGTAATAGGTATCTGTCCCTACTGCGGTTACGAAAGCGCCCGAGGAGATCAGTGTGAAAACTGTGGAAGAACCCTTGATCCAAAGGAGCTGATTAATCCAAAATGTGCTATATGTGGCACAACTCCAGAATTCAGGGAGAGTGAGCATATCTTCTTCGCTCTGAGCAAGCTTGAAAAGAGAATTCTTCAGTGGCTCAATGAGAAGGGTCACTGGAGAGACAATGTTATCAATTTCACAAAAAATTTTGTGAAGGGGGGTCTGAAAGATAGAGCGATAACAAGAGATATTGAATGGGGGGTTGAAATTCCCCTAAAGGGTTTTGAGAATAAAAGAATCTATGTTTGGTTTGATGCAGTTATTGGATACCTTTCCGCCAGTGTAGAATGGTCTCACAGAACAGGAAAATCATGGAGAGCTTTCTGGATTGATAAAAACACCCGCCACTATTATTTCCTGGGTAAGGATAATATTCCGTTCCATACAATAATATGGCCAGCAATGCTCATGGGCTATGGCGAGCTCAATTTACCCTACAATGTGGTGGCAAATGAGTATCTGCGATTCTCTGGTGAGAAGTTTTCCAAAAGCCGCGGTATAGGGATATGGATGCCAGAACTTTTGAGCCTATTTGATCCCGATGTGATAAGATTTTATGGCACTGTTAATATGCCTGAGCATCGCGATTCTGACTTCACATGGGATGACTTCATTCAGAAGGTGAATGAGGAACTGGTAGATAAATTTGGCAATTTTGTTCACAGGGCACTTATATTTGCCTATCGCCATTTTGGAGAAATACCTCCAAAAAATGAGCTGGATGAGCTGGATAGAGAAGCTTTAGAGAGAATTGAGAAAACCAAGGAAAAGATGGAAGAATATCTTGATAAAGTTGAATTGAAGAAAGCTTTTGCTGCATGGAGAGATCTCGTGAAATTTGCCAATGTGTACTTTGACAGAAAAGCTCCCTGGTCTCTATTTAAGGAAAATCGGAAAAAGTGTGAGACTGCAATTAATATAAGTCTCCAGATAGTCAAGGCTCTTGCAGTTCTCGGCGCACCCTTCCTTCCCTTTTCTTCTGAGAGAATATGGAAATATCTTGGGTATGAGGATTCCATATTCCAGCATCACTGGGATGAGAGCATAGAGAATCTTCCTGTGGGTATGAAATTAAGAAAGCCAAAGGTACTTTATAAGAAAATAGTGAGAGAAGAGGAAAGTTTTGATAAGTGGAACCTCATAGACCTAAGGATTGGCGAAGTTGTTGATGTAAAAGATCACCCCAAAGCAGATAGACTCTATATCCTCACAGTAAACCTAGGTGAGGAAAATAGAACCCTTGTTGCAGGCCTCAAAAATTATTACAGAGCAGAAGAGTTAAAAGGAAAGAAAATAGTAGTGGTAACCAACCTGGAGCACGCGAATTTCAGGGGTGTTGAATCTCAGGGGATGCTTCTTGCTGGTGAGGATGAGAACACCGTTGCCATTCTCACCCCTCAGGGAGATGTGAAACCTGGAACAAAGGTTCAAGCAAATGGAACGTATTCAGATGCCTCTGAAATACTTAAATTCAAGAAATTCAAAAAACTTAAGATAGAAGTGGTGGATATCCAAGAGTCTAGGGTAATGGGCTCTCAGGAATACAAGATAGAATTTAATATCCCCAAGGAGTGGAGAGGAAAGCAAGGGGTGGTTTTCCTAGATAAAAAACCCCTTATACTCCATGTAGGTAATGTGCTAATTTCTCCAGAGAAGAAGGTGATGCGCGGAGGAAAAATAAGATGAAGATTGATCTGCATATTCATTCCATCTATTCCTCCGATGGAACTCTGGAAATAAAAGAAATACTCAAAATAGCGAGAAAAATAGGGCTTGATGCCATTGCTATCACCGACCACAATGAAATAAAGGGTGCTTTAAAGGCAAAAAAAATGAATATAATTCCTGTGATAAGAGGCATAGAGATTTCCAGTAAAGAAGGTCATATTTTAGCCTATGGAGTAGATTGTAAAATTCCGAGAGATTTAAGCGTAGAGGAAACAATTGACAGGATAAGAGATTGCTCGGGTATAGCGGTGGCAGCTCATCCTTACAGATACTGGTCCGGATTAGGCGAGGAGAATTGTAGAAAATATAATTTCGATGCCATAGAGATTTTCAACGGGAGATGTAGAAGAAGATCAAACAGTAAGGCCAGGGAATTATGTAATTCTTTGCACCAGTCTTACACCGCTGGAAGTGATGCCCATTTTAGTGATGAGATTGGAAAAGCAGGAGTAATAGCGGAGAATGCAGAAGAAGATGAAATTATTCAAGAGATTTTGAAGAAGAGGGTGAAAGTTTGGGGAGAACCACGAAATTTTTTTGAGACTATAAGATATGTGAGAAGAGCTGTTAGTGGATGGATAATCCGAGGTTTTCGCAGGATCTAAATAATGTGCCTGAACTTATCCAGCAGAGGCTCTATATCTTTTGTCACATCTCTCGTTGAAAGTATGGAAAGAACTCCTCGTTTACCTACGGAGAGGATAAGTAAAATATCACCGGACTCCAGGAAGACAATTATTTTTTTAACACCACTTATAGAGGTGACAGCCGTTTCTGCAGCCCCCAAAATTATTGCGCTCATGGCTGCAAAGGTCTCTTGATTCTCATAACTATCTCCATTAAGAGGAATTCCAGTTCGGCTTATCACAGAAACCTTTTTTACGCCCTCTATCTTTTTAATCTCATCAATTAGTCCCCTTAAGGTGATCTCCATTCATATTAGATATAGGAGTTTCAATATTTATACCTTTTCCAGAATATGTTATATGAGACATCAACTTTAATATATCTCGTTAGAATTACCTTTCTGTGAATAGAAAAGGTGCCTTTGTTTATATTGGTATTTTCGCTCTTAGCACGCCCCTATATTTTCTTATGCTAAAAAATTCAAGCTCTCTTTTGCTTCTTTCCCTTAATTTTGCCTTAGGAATATATTTGGTGGTGAAAGGAAGCGATTATTTTGTTGAGGGGGCAGCAAGCATAGCTGCACATAAAGGGATAAGTGAGCATACCATAGGTCTCACCTTAGTTGCACTGGCCACATCCCTTCCCGAACTTGCGGTATCCGTGAATGCATCCTTTGTGCATCACCCCATTACTGCATGGGGAAATGTGGTGGGAAGCAATGTAGCCAATATAGGCCTAGTTCTTGGAGCTGCAGCTATTTTGATGCCTCTCCACCTTTCAAAACATGTAAAAAAAGATGCTGGTGTTCTTCTCATAGTCACCGGGCTTCTAATCCTTTTCTCTGCATTATTTCCCTCTCTATACTGGTGGATGGGGCTTGTTTTCCTGATAATTTATATTCTCTATCTATGGGAAATTAAAGGAAGAAAAGAACCAGTGGAGCAGGTAGAAATAGAACATTCTTGGCTCTTCTCCTGGATACTCACAGTATTTGGAGCTGCGGGTGTTTCCTGGGGTGGAAGAATCATAGTGTACTCTGCAGTAAACATCGCGCGCGTACTTAATATAGGAGAAATAGTGATAGCTGTAACAGCCGTGGCAATCGGAACTTCACTACCAGAATTTGCAACAAGTGTTGCAGCAGCGATCAAGAAAAAGTACGGAATTGCTGTGGGGAATGTAATAGGAAGCAACATATTTAACACTCTTGTAGTCCTTGGAACATCCTCCTTGATAATGCCCATTTCTATTCCCACCCATGAACTTTGGAAAAACGTAATATTTCTCTCTGCATATACTCTTCTTCTCTCCATCTTTTGCCTGAGAAAGAAAATTGGAAAGTTAGAGGGCTTTGCTCTTTTAATTCTCTACCCCATCTACATTTTCTTTATAATTTAGATAGGAGAGAAATCTGCTAAGGGGCATACCTCTTTCCCATAGCAGAACAAAATTTCCCCTTGGTGTATATGAGATCTTGGGTAGTAGACTGTAAATAAATCTTATCCTTCCCCTAACATTTTCCACAGGAAGAGTGAAAATACGCCAGGGATCTCCACGATAATTTTTAAGGCGGAAGGCGTAGAGAACTATAACCCCGGCTCTCTCACATTCCTTTATAAAATTCAGGGCCTGCTCCTGAGCTCTGGAGCTGCTCTGTGTAAATCTTATTCTTTTTTTATGGGAGGATTTCACCTCTATAGGAAAGGAGTAATCATCTCTTATGGCAATAATATCCACCCCGAAAGACCCTGCGGCTCTTATGACCATGAATGGCCTTTTCAAAGAGCTTCTGTACCAGCGATACTCCTCATCACTCAGCATCTTTGAAAATTTTTGAATGAACTCTATATCTCCTTCAAGGATTCCCTTCAGCTCTCTCTCATAAACGGCACCCTTTTTACCCAATATACATCACCAAATTTATGATGTAAACAAATTAGAAAAAACTTCCGAATTTCACTTCGAGATTCCTACTTTCAACTCCTTATTCTCTTCAACTCACTCATTTCTCCTTATTCTAATTTCGACAAAACATCTCTTAGGCAAAAATTAAAATACAAACAAAGAGTTTTTGTGATAATGAAGAAAGCTAAAAACTTTGAAGACGGAGTTGAGTTCGCAATTGTTGTTGCTCTTGCTCTTGTGGGCGTAAACATGGTATGGGGTATATTTCTCCTTCCTTGGGGCGTTCTTGGGATGATATTCGCTGCACTCAACTTATTCAACGTATTCATGCTTCAGAGAATTAAGAGCCTTTACAGAGAGAGGAGATATGAAGAGTCAGCTTCGAAGATGCTTCCCATCACTATAATTGGAGCTATTTCCGGCTTTGTTTTTTACGGCTATTATCTTTACACTCTTTATTCCTATCTTGATGACATTGTTATGAAAAAATATTTAATAAGGAGCAAAGAAGAACCCATACATTTTCCGCCGCCTTACATACCAAAAAAAAGAGATTAGGTTACATGATGGCAGGCAACAAAGTGCTCATGGGAAACCTCAATAAGCTCTGGCTCTTTTTCTCTGCAAATATCACTGGCAAAGGGACAGCGTGGATGGAACCTGCATCCCGGAGGTATGTCTATTGCATTTGGTATCTCTCCTTTTATTGAAATCTTCTTTTCCTTCTTCTTTCTCTTTGTAATTGAAGGCACTGCCTGAATGAGGGCTATGGTGTAAGGATGCCTTGGATTTTTCAAAATCTCCTCAGTTTTGCCCATCTCCACAATTTTGCCAAGATACATCACTGCAATTCTATTAGAAATAAGCTTGCCGATATCTATATCGTGAGTGATAAAAAGCATACTTAGATTATAATCCCTCTTGAACTCTTCCAGAAGCTCAAGAATGGATGCGCGCATAGAAGCATCTATCATAGAAACTGCCTCATCTGCTATCACAAATTCGGGCTTTAGAATCATAGCTCTCGCAATGACTACTCTCTGTCTCTGCCCTCCACTTAGATGATGAGGATAGCGGTAATAGAATTCCTCCTCAGGTGTCAATCCAACTCTGCGAAGCATTTTCATTACAATTTCCTTTGCATCTTTTTTATCCACAAGCTGATGTATTATTAATGGATGAGCTATGGCATCGCCTATTCTCATTCTCGGACTTAAGCTAGCATAAGGATCCTGAAATATTATTTGCATCTTTCTTCTTATGTTTCTCAGTCTCTTTTGTGGGATTTTAGATATGTCTTTTCCCTTGAAGATTATCTTTCCTGAAGTTGGTTCTATAAGCCTTAAGATGGATCTTCCTGCTGTTGTTTTTCCACAGCCAGATTCTCCTATTAGGCCGAGAGTCTCGCCCTTCTTTATATCGAAACTTATCCCATCCACGGCTTTAACATATCTGGGAGGAGCCTTTTTCAATATCTCTGCAAAGCTTCTGCGAACAGGGAAATATTTCTTGAGTTCTTTTATTTCAAGTATGTGTTCCATTTTCCTCACCTGTATAGATGGCAGGCCACAAAGTGGCTATTTTCAACTTCAACCATTTGAGGGTCAACCACATCACAAACCTTCTTTAACTCATCCTTGCTTTGGAACACCGAACAGCGGGGATAGAATCTGCATCCTGGCGGGGGATTTCTGAGATCTGGAGGGAATCCAGGAATTGAAGAAATCTTTTTATCCACCCAAAGATCAGGTGTGCTGGCAAAAAGTGCCTGGGTATATGGATGATGAGGATTCTCTATTATTTGATCCACTTTACCTATTTCTACAAGCTTGCCAGCGTACATTATACCCATCCTGTCGCTTCTCTCCACAGCCAGAGAAATATCATGGGTGATGAAGAATATGCTGGTCCCTTTCTCTTTGAGTGCATCCAAAAGGTCCATGATAGAATCCTGTACTATCACATCAAGAGCAGTGGTGGGTTCATCCGCTATTAGCAATTTGGGGTGGAAGGCCATAGCCATAGAGATTATTATTCTCTGTCTTTGTCCTCCACTAAGCTGATGTGGATAGTAATCTATCCTGTCTTCAGGTACGTTCACACTCCTAAGTAGCTCTTTTGCTCTTTTAAGGGCTTCTTTCTCATCCACCCCATGCTCTATCATAACTTCAGAAATCTGATCTCCCACTTTTCTTAAGGGATCCAGTGAAGTCATAGGATCCTGGAACACCATGCTGATCTCCTTACCTCTAATTTCTTTAAGTTCCTCTGGCGATAGCTTTGTGAGATCCTTTCCCTCAAAAAGTACCTGGCCTCCTGTAATTCTTCCTGGGGAGGGAACCAGATTGATTATCCCGTAGGCAACAGTAGATTTACCACTTCCACTCTCGCCCACAAAAGTGAGCCACTCCCCCTTCTCAATATTGAAGCTCACCTTTTCTACAGCTCTCACCACACCGTTGAGGGTAAAATAGTAGATACTCAGATCCTTAACTTCAACTACCATTGTTATCACCTCGTTCCCAGTGAGGTTCTCTCACTTAATGCCTCGCCTATGAGGGCAAAGGCCATGGCGAATAGCATAACCATCAGTCCAGGAAAGAGCACAAGCCACCAGTAACCGTCCAACATGAAGGGCTGTCCCACACGCAGATCATAGCCCCAGTCAGGTGTTGGTGGAGTTACCGAGAGACCTAAGAAACTCAATCCAGCCTCCGTAAGTATTGCATCTGCGACGCTCAAAGAGAATACCACGAGAACTGTGGGAAGAAGATTGGGAAGTATGTACCTGAACATGATGTCTCTATGCTTGGCACCTACTGCACGGGCTGCCTCCACAAACAGCTGCTCCTTTAAGCTTAAAGTCTGCCCTCTTATCATTCTGAAATATGTGGGCACATAAACGAAGGATATGGCCACCGCAGTATTCATAGGGCTGGGTCCTAGGGCTACTGAGATTACTATGGCCAGAATTATGGCAGGAAATGCGTATATACTATCCATAACAATGC
>Ga0180298_1000207_pt1 | contig 13636 bp, 19 predicted proteins | sample GuaBasSediGuay13_FD_121800 | JGI IMG/M metagenome (GOLD analysis project Ga0180298, IMG submission 121800) | Subseafloor sediment microbial communities from Guaymas Basin, Gulf of California, Mexico - Guay13, Core 4488-10 , 4-6 cm | ecosystem: Environmental > Aquatic > Marine > Hydrothermal...
TTTCATAACCTTTCGGTGTAAGCAAGTTCCTATCGTCAAGTAATTCCAGAGAACGAAGGGTTATCAGATGATTATAACCTCTTGCAGCAATATGTGGGAACTTCTTTTCAATGGCGTCCAAAATTTCGTCTTGTGATAATTTTTCAGGGTTTTTTCTACTCATGGAATGAATCAATTGAATAATATCTTTAAGGTGGTTAAGCTCCACATCTCGAATATAAAATGTTCTCGGGAGTTGGAGTTCCATTTCAACGGATTTGCTAACAGGATGCTTCTTCCGTTCATATAAAGTGCCGCTTTTAGAAACGAGATAAACTCTAATGTTTTTGGGTACTTTTAGCATATTTAATTCTTGCACTACGTCTTCGGGACATATGAATAATGTTGTTGCTTTTTGCGCCATTTTGTTTTTTCGTCGCTGATACTCATATTGATACGCTTGACCTATGCCGCGAGCCAATTCACCTATGTCTACGCTTCCTTTGCATTCAATGATGTGTAAGATTTCACCCAACCTATTCTTGGTAATAAAATCCGTAATTAACCCACCTATTATTAGTGGTTGTTCAGATAGTATTTGGTCTACTTCCGGTTGATTTTCTAACCATTTCCTTACATATTTTTTCACAGTGTTTTCGTTCAAAAGTAGTTCCCTCTATTATTTTAAGAATCTGCGATATCCTTTTCTAACTTTTCAGGTTCTTTTCTAAATATTAGGCAGTATTGATGACATCTATTTCCTACCCATGCATTATAGATGCCTAAAGGCAGAAGAGGCTTGTCATTCTGTAACCATATCTTTTCATCTTTAGGCACCCATTTCTCGCTTAAACTTATTAGTGTATCAAAAGCCAGAGGATAAAGTCTACCTTCATAAAAAACGTTATTTGTTATTATAACTAAATATCCAAAATCTTTTAAAACTTCATAGACGCCATCAAAAATTTTTTTCTGCTCCGATATGAATTGTTTATAGTCATCAATATTTCCAATGTCCTCTTGCTTATCACCATAGTAAGTATCTAGTCCTTTTTCTCCTCTTTCTTTTTGCCGGATATAATTCCTCTTTAACTGATTCCAATAAGGTGGAGATGTTATACAAAAATCTACTTTGGGTAAGTTATACTTTTTGAATATGTTTACGATATTTCTCGAGTCTCCAACGATAACTATCTCCCGAACTTCTTCATGCTCGAGCAGTTTTTTTTGGCTCAAGCGTTTTCTGGCTATTTCAGCATATTCTGGATAAATTTCGATACCAATACCATTCCGCATAGAGTTTTGAGCGGCTACTAAAGTACTTCCAGTTCCAAGGAAAGGATCTAATACCCATTGGTATCTTTTAGTAAAAAACTTGATAAATTCTTCCACCAATGTTTCTGGAAAACATGCAGGATGAAGCATTTTAGTGTCTTCTCTAGGTGGCGGATTATGGATGAACCAGCTTTTTGTAAATTTAATCCATTCTTTACCAGTCAATTCATTTAATTTGTTAGTTCGAGGTTGTTTCTGTGTAGTTTGTTCCACCATCAGTGTTCCCGTTTAATGTTTTGTTCTTACTCACTTATTTCGGTTTCCATGGCTGTAACAAGACAGTAGAAATACCCTTGCCTCAACAACTAGATATGCCAGGTTTACTCTACACTTTAACTAAATTTAAATCTACACCAAACCAAAATACACAACAAAAGAGGAGCAACAACAACCCATGCAAACCAAACAAGACCAACTGGCTCTCATAGCTCAACAAATTCTAAACTGTCGTAAATGCCCCCTACATAAAACCAGAAAAAACCCAGTTCCAGGCGAAGGCAACCCCCAAGCAAAAATAATGTTCATAGGCGAAGCCCCAGGCTACTGGGAAGACGTTAAGGGAAAACCTTTCGTCGGAGCAGCCGGAAAATTCCTAGACACGCTAATAGCCATCTTAAACCTTTCAAGAAAAGACGTCTTCATAACAAATGTTTTAAAATGCAGACCGCCGAAAAACCGTGAGCCATCACCAAACGAAGTGCAGCAATGCACACCCTACCTAGACAAACAGATAAAAATCATACAGCCAAAATTCATAATCACGTTAGGAAACTACTCCACAGGCTACATCCTCTCAAAGGCTGGTTTACCCTTCAACGGAATAACCCAAGCCCACGGAAAATTCTACGAAACAACAATCCTAGACCTACACGTAACGGTTTTTCCAACATTCCACCCAGCAGCAGGACTCTACAGCGGAAGATACAAAAAACTGCTGCAACAAGACTTTCAACTCTTAAAAAAGGAAATCTCCAAGCCTTAAAAAACAGTTCTGGTCTGATGTATCACCTTGCTGAAATCCAGAAAAGGTCCATCAACAATCTTCAGCTTAGCCGTAACCTGCTTATCCTTAACCTCAATAACATTGTAAGAATTCTCAAAGAAACCCCGCAACCTAATGGTTGAAACAGCCCCAGAAAAAAGAAAACGCATATTGTTAAGCCTCCACATCCAAGGTCTATGCCTATGCCCACTTAAAACAAAATCAATGTTCACCTGCGACATCATCTTCAAAACATCACCAGCATCCTCAACAATCGCAATCTCCAAACCAGTATCCGGAACAGGAATCAAATGATGATGCATAACAAGAATGTTAAGCTTACCCTCAGAAACATTCTCCCTAATAAACTTAATCTGATCCCTACCAACCCTCCCCTCATCCCTATCCGGTCTAGCAGTGTTCACATAAATAACCTTACACTGATCAGTCTCCAAAACACCCGAAGCAGAACCAAAAAACTCCTCAAAAAGCAGGTAACCAGTATACAAAGAATCATGATTACCCATAGTGATAATCTTCCCTGGACACTCAATCTGATCCACAAAACGCTTCGCCTCTTCAAACTCCGTCTTAAAACCATGATCAGTTAAATCACCAGCAACAACAACAATGTCCGGGTTCAACTCATTAATCTCATTTATAGCCGACGTCAGCTTATCCTTTAAGAAATACGGCGTATCCGAACAGTGTAAATCCGACATCTGAACGATAATCATAACTTTTCCACCTCAGAAATTTAAGCCATCCTACATGTGATTAATAATAATTAAATGTTACGCTTTTAAAAACTTCCAAGGTCATGCTTAAAAGGAAATAAAGAACAGGTTAAGTTGCACCTTTTTCAACGAACACGTTGCCGTTAGCCACTATCACGGTTTTGTCGCCTTTAGAAACTACAATTTCTCCAAATCCTGTGAAAAGGCTCTTTTTATCGCTGAAAACGAAAACTTTCCCCTTAGAAACGTAAACCAGCTTTCCGTTTTCCTTTGAAACAAGCACATCATAAGAGTCTCCTTCGGTTAAGAAATAGAAAACACGTTTCCCTTCCTTTTCAAAATCTCTACGAAAAGTCGTCTTTCTCAAAACTTCCCTGCAAATCTCCTCCGCTTTCTCTCGCAACGCTTTCACGTCTCCATATCCTAAAACGGTTAAACTTGAAGGCTCAGCCTCCGCGGTTTTCTCTTTAATTTCCCCTACATCTCCAATGGCGATAAAGGGTTCCTTCAGTTCTTTGTCCGTTGGCTTTCCAAACGCACCCTTCCGAGTTTCTATTATGGTATCCACAACCAGTCTGCCCTTACCGTGGATAAAGTAACCCTGAACATTTCCGAAGGTTAAGGGAAGAACCAAAGAATCCTTGAAGACCTTAACTATACACTTATCAGTCTCTAACAACGTTACATCTTCAACAAACTTGTAAACTGTATTACCCAACTCAAAACCAGAACGCATCACTCAAGTCTCCCTCGACACATCTTATGAATCTTAACAGCCATCCGATAGGCTATCCTCCCAGGCATAGTGATCAAATATCTCCCTCTAACCTTTTCCTGCACAATCAACCCCGCATCCTGTAAAAGGTCAAGGTGACTGGACAGCGTACTCGGAGTGATTTCCGGAAGCTTCTCTTGAAGCTCACTTACGTATTTTCCCCCACGCATTAGTTCCCTCAGAATTCTTATGCGATGTTCGTTTCCCAGAGCACTCATTATCGAAGCTATCTCAACAGGGTCTCCTTCAATTTCCTTCTCTACGACTCTCGGTTTTTTCCTGTAAATAGCCACACCGCGGGGACCTATAAGCACGGATTTTTCAAGTTCACTGCTTATCCCCTCGAAAATTCCTTCCATGACATCTTCTACATAGTCTCTGATTCTATGGTTTATGTCTATGTATATTCTTCCACGTTTTCTCTCACCTTTCTCTTTCACGATTTTGAGCTGTTCTTTCAAAGCGGCAATTTCTTCTTGAAGTCTTTTTATCTCATCTCTCCACTCACTCTCACTCAACTTTTCTACCTCAAATAGAATATTATCAATTTCAATTCTATTTTTATCAAAATAAATTCGATAAATATAAACTTTACTTCCACAGAAAACTCAAGTTCCCCAAAAAACCTTTATGCTCTCAAACAAATCATCCGCGCTTTCATAGCTCCTAGACGGCAACTTATCCAAAAAAGTTTCAAGTCTAACCTGTCTTCCTTCCTCAACTTGCACAAGCCTCCATCCCAACCGCTTAATCAAAACACTTTTAGAAGCCGGATAACGAGTCCTCGCAACAACTTCCCTCACAGAATCCAAACCCGTTGAAACCGTGATCTTCGGAAAAACCCCGCTGGACAAATACTCCATAAAACGTAACCCATCCTCAAACATCGCCAAATTATTAAACAAAGCATAAACAGTTTTCCCATCCCTCTCATAAGGAATAACCAACTCCTTTAACCTCCGCAACTCCAGATCACTGTACTGGTAATAATACATTCTCTCACCCAAACCGTGAAGCCTAAAATAGGCTACATCACCAGTGTAGACTGGCAGAACCCTAAACGGATCCGTCACATGAGTGACATCCAACCTCTCAAGAACTCTGCCAAGTTTCTCCCGAACATCGGGTTTTTCCCACATCGGTCCACGGGTCTCCCAAGCCAAAACCAAACCTTCACGGTCCACGGTCTCAAAAAACTTCTCCGCGTCGCCAAGCTTGTCCGGTCTGAAGGAGCCAGGCGTCTGAATAAGCATTATTTTTGACCTTAACTTTTTGCATATCTGCTTCATCTGTTCAAAAGCCTCTAAGCTTCTCTCCTCAACCCTAAGCCTCGCCTTGTGACTGATGTCCTGATGAGCCTTAACAGTGAACTCAAACTTTTCAGGAGCCTTCTCACGCCAGCCCTCAACGGTCCGCATCCTTGGATACTGATAAAAAGTGCTGTTCAACTCCACAAGACCGAACCTTTCAAAATATTTCTTCATAGAAGTTGGAAAACCACAACACCCAACCCTCATTCCAGCACTTTCCCTCTAAACTTATCATTTAACAAACTATAAAACTTATCAGCCTCAACCATCTAAACCATGAAAATCAGAAAAACTCCGAAAACAATCACCAGCGAACCAGCAGCAATTTTCACCGTAACCCTCTCATGCAACAAGAACATTCCCGCAATCGCCGAAAACAAAGGTGAAGTGGAAGAAATAGGAACAGCGCGAGACTCCGGCGTGCCCGCGGAGAAACTGAAGGTTAAGAAGAACCATCCTAAGGCTAAGGCTACGAGGCCACCAGAAACGATGTTTATAGTGGCTTTCTTATCCATTCTCAAAAAATCCATCCCCCTATCCAACACCGTAACAGAAATCAACAGAAAAACAGCCGCAACCGAAACCCTTAAGGCGTTTATCCCAAAAGCAACATCCCAACCACCGCTTTCAGAAGCAATCGCCAAGTCAACCATCGTTATGCTCACAGACCAAACAAAGGCTACCGTTAAAGCCAAAACCGAACCCTTAACCAAACCGTTTCTATAATTCTCATCAGTGTTCGCTCCTCCTCTCCAACTCAAAAGCCATATCCCAACAAATATCGCAACAGCGCCCAAAACAATCTGCCATGTAACCCTTTCACCCTTCAAGAAAACCGCCCACAAAATGTTAAACAAAGGATAAGTACAAGTAAGTGGAACAGCCCTCGCCACACCTATAAGCTTCAAACTAACCATGTACAACGTGTCACCCAAAACAAAACCAACTATCCCACTGACACACGCGAGCACAAGAGTATACACAGATAAACCTGCTAAGACACCAATTTTACCTGTAACAAGCAGAAAAACAATCAAAAACACGCTTGCAAAAGTGCAACGCACAACGTTGGCTGGAACAGGCTTCGTGTTGAACAACGCCTCTTTATAGAGTATAGCTGAAATGGTCCAGCAAACCGCCGCACCTAAAGCCGCAAGTTCACCTATCATAGTTTCCACACTGACTATGAAGGATGCTTCTGCAATAAACCGTTAAATATCTAACGCTTACAAGATCAAACCCGTGCATAAAATGCAACCAATCATCCATTGGAACCCAGAAGTCTCAGCCAGTTTTCCAAAGCTATCCGTCTGCATAGGCATAATAAACAATGTTCAAGTGGAAAAGGAGAACATGCAAATCCTCAAGCTTAAAAAAGCCGTGAGCGAAGAGGTCAGAGCCAAACACAACATTAAAACGTTAAAGGACAACCCAACCGTTAGAGCCTACAGAGACTTCTACTGGAAACTAAACATAGACCCAACAAAAACCAGACCTTCAGGAGAAGCCCTACTGAGAAGAATTCTCCACGGAAAAGAACTTCCACAAATATCCACCGTCGTGGACGCCTACAATCTAGCTTCGATGAAAACCATAATTCCCATAAGCGGCTTTGACAAGGACAAACTAAACCCACCGTTCCACATACGCTTCGCAAGAAACAGTGAAGAATTCAAGGGAATAGGCATGGAAAAACCCATAACTCTGACAACCAAAATACTTGTCCTAACCGACGAGAAACAAATCTTATGCATCTATCCTTACAGAGACTCAGACCACACAAAAATCACAGAAAAAACGAGAAACGTGCTAATAGTGGGATACGGTGCTCCAGGAATAAGTGAAACACAGCTAAGAGAAGCCGTGGAAACAACTCTCTCATACATCAAGCAAGTTTCCGGCGGAGAAATCGAGACAATAAAGGTTTTTAACGCCGCATCCAAATAGAACAAAGGTGCCAATTTTGTCTTTTCGAGTTGAAATGGAACAAACGGCGAGAACGAAGAAGTCAAACATAATCTTAGCTTTAGACTTACCCTTTGAAAAACCGGAGAACAAGGAAAAACTGCTAAGCAAAGCAATAGAAATCTTGGAGGCAACACATCCATACGTTTGCGCCGTGAAATTCAATCGTCACCTAACTCTGCCATTAGGAATATTCAACGGTGTTCAACAACTATTAAAAAGAATTCACGAAGAAGGCTTGTTAGCGATAATGGACTGTAAAGTGAACGACATAGGCGCAACAAACCAAACAATAGCCCAATACTACTATGCCGCTGGTTTTGACGCTTTAACAGCCAATCCCTTCATAGGATGGAACGAAGGTTTAAAACCAGTCTTCAACATTGCCCATGAACTGAAACGCGGCGTAATCCTTCTAACATACATGAGCCACAAAGGAGCAAAGGAAGGATACGGACAAACAGTGTTAGACCCGAAAACCGGCGGAAAAACATCTCAATACATAGTCTTCGCAAGAAAGGCTCTGAAATGGAACGCAGACGGCGTTGTGGTGGGCGCCACCTATCCGGAAAAAATAAGGGAGATACATGAAATTCTCGGCGAAAAAATTCCTATCTATTCGCCTGGAATAGGCGTCCAAGGTGGAACCGTTAAATCAGCCTTGAAGGCTGGAGCGCGATATCTGATTGTGGGAAGAGCGATAACGCTTTCAGAAAACTCGGCGGAAACAGCGAGAAAAATAAGAGATATGGCTAAATCTGAAGAATAGCTATTTCAAAGGTTTATCTTCCCTTTCTCTCCCAAAGCTCCTTTTTCAACAAATCTCTAACAGCGGATCTTATAGCTGAACTTCTACTAGGATACATGTTAGCCCTAACAAGCTCATCTAACCCTTCCAAATAGGCTTCAGGTAACAGCACGGTTACGAGTTTCATTCGGCTCCCACCTCGAACATGTTATATACATAACATGCTGCTAATATAAAACTAATCTACACGCTTTCCAATGTTGCCTCTTTCAACACGCGCTGAAAAGTTTTGTAAACGTCCTCAACATAGATGGCTCGGCTGCGAATCCCTCTCTTAACAGCCTCAGCGGTCAGTAAGGCAGCGCCTACGCTTCCGGTTATCGGAGTGGGTTCAGGAAAAGCTAACAACATCAAACCAATCTTAACCAACTTAGATTTTTCACCGTTCCGCCACAGATGCTTTGCGTTCTTTGCTTCCTCAACTGTGCCTTCCATGCTCTGTAATAGGTCACTATAGCTCTCGTTTAGCTCTTTTAAGGCATCAGCCACGGTCTTCGCTTCCTCAGCATTCATCTGAACCACTCTCTTTTCTGTATAGCCGTTTGAAACAGAAAAACTTTAATTCCCCAAAAAGCTGTTCTCACAGTTCTCTTCTGCCCGAAACGCAAGATTTTTTACATATTTCTGTAAATTTAAGAGTTGAACCTAGACACTTTTATCGAGAGATAAAGAAACCTAGTGAACGTAAAAGTTTCTCACCGGAAAGTGTTATTAACACAAGACAGCTAGAACTATTAACGAGCCGTAAGCTGTGAGGAGGTTTAGTTCATCTCGTCTGATGAGCGTTACGCCTACATTCTTTTATCCGACGAGAAATGGTGGAACAGACTCTGTGAAAGAAACAGAAAAGGCGACGAGACACACGCGTTCATACGCAGAAACCTTGTCGGTCCACTTAAAACCAAAAAGCTTCTTTTCTACGTCAAGCGTCCAGTGATGCAGATTCGAGGAGTCGCAGACTTCATCGAACGCTTAGCTGGAGACTACAGGCAGCTTTGGCGCTCCCACGGTGGTGAGACATGCCTGAAAACCTTTAAGGAGTACACTCGTTTTCTCAAGGGTAGAAGAAAAGTAACTTTCATCAGATTCACTAACTTTCGTGAACTTGAAAATCCCGTTTCAATGAAGGCTTTAAACAAGATTTTAGGTGTTCTGAAAGTGCCGAGAGGTGGAAAATATATAAATCAAGAGCTAACGAAACAGTTAACCACATAGAAGGAGAAACTTAAGATGGAAGAATTCAACCCTGAAAAATTTGTTGAAGAGAAAATCGAAGAGCTAAAACGCAGCATAGGCACGGAAAAAGCGTTAGTGGCTGTTTCAGGTGGGGTTGACAGCACAACATGTGCGGTTTTAACGCATAAGGCTGTCGGAGAAAACCTTGCTTGCGTAATCTTAGACGACGCTTTTATGCGTGAAGGTGAACCGGAACGCGTAGCCGAAATCCTTTCCAAACCACCTTTCAATATTTCAGTGAAAATAGTTAACGTTCGCGAACGCTTCCTGCAAAACATGAAGGGGTTAAGAGACGCTGAAGAGAAAAGAAAGGTGTTCCGTGAAACCTTCTATAAAGTTTTAGGCGAAACAGCCAAGATGGAAGGCTGTAAAATCCTTGTTCAAGGCACGATAAAAGCGGATATCGTGGAAACCGTGGGCGGCATAAAAACTCAGCATAACGTTTTGAAGCAGATGGGCATAAACCCCATGGAACACTACGGTTTCAAAATTGTTGAACCCTTAGTAGGCTTGTACAAAAGCCAGGTGAGGATGGTTGCGCGAAATTTAGGACTGCCAGCTGAAATCTCTGAGAGGCAACCTTTTCCAGGACCGGGATTGTCGGTTCGCGTGGTCGGTGAAATCCGTCCGGAGAAGCTGGAAACCTTAAAGAAAGCCACAACTATAGTTGAGAACGAACTTGCAAAACACAAGCCGAGCCAGTACTTCGCCGTGATAGTTGACAACGAAGAGGAAGAGACAGTGCGCTCCAAAACTATGCACATTCAGGAGACCGTGGCGCGAGCTTTCAACGCTCCGGCGAGAAACGTGTCAGTGAAAATTTTCAAGGATAAGGCTACTGGAATGAAAGGTGGGGCGCGTCATTATGGTGAGATAGTGGGTGTGAAGGTTCAGACAGCGGATGGAAAAATTCATCAAACGGCTGTTCAAAATATGGTGGCTCTTCAGACGAGGATAATCACCGAAAACCCGGCGATAACAAGGGTTTTTTACGCGGTTAAGGATTTACCGGAAAAGAAACTTTATATTATAGGCATAAGAGCTGTTCAAACCGAGGATTTCTTGGCAGCGAAGGTTTCAGATATTCCGTGGTCAACGTTGGAAAGAATCGCTGAAGGGATAACGGAGAAGTGTCCTAACGTTTCCACCGTCTATTATGATGTCACTCCGAAGCCGCCGGCGACTATTGAAATGGAGTAAAAGCAAAACTGAGAAACGAATAATAGTGTCCAAGAACACTTTACAGCTGTGAAAATCATGTTTCGTGTCCGAGTGAACAAAATAGAATCAGTTAGAGATTTGGATGGAAACCTCGGGAAACGTATAGAGCTAATTGAAGAACGACGCATACCCCAATTCGTTGTCAGACCCAAAACCGAAGAGGCGAAGATGGTGCAAGATGTTATGCAGGCGCTTCAGCAGCAGCTACCCATGCTTCCGATGAGAAGGCAGTTGGCTGTTCCGAAGATAATATTGTTCTTAACAGAGCAGGAATACGAAAGCCTAGGCATAGACTTTGACGTAAATCAGGTTTACGAGATAACCCTTGAAAATCAAGCCATAAAATTCAGGAAAACTGAATGATTTCTCTTCTAAGCCTCTTTAAATTCGAATATTTCGGGTGGAAAGAGAGAACAAACATCATGTTTCTCAACCTTGTAAAAACTTCCCTCGCATCGGATTTTTCACCCTTGTTGCAGTAAAGCGGAACAAGTTCTTCGTCTTCACTCTTGTAATAAACGTATATGGGTGCAAACTTCCTCTCAAAAGCAACTATCTCAGTGTCTAAACTTAACATTCTAGCCAGCTTTTCAGCTGCTCTGTTTATACTCTTCATTCTTCTTTCTTGGAAGGCTGAACTTGAGGCGTAAATCGTGATTTTTCCGCCGCAATTTTTCAGCATCTCAAACACCAAAACCAAGCTGAACCCAACAATTTTTAAAACGCTCGCCAAAACAACTGTTTTACACTGTAGAGGGAGAGATAAGTTAAAGTGAAAAAAATACGCTCTCTAAAATAAAATTCAAAACGGACCAACCGTAAAGTGGTGGAAACATGAAGGTTAGGGCACACGTGTTCGTGAGTGGTAGAGTTCAAGGTGTGTTTTTCAGGTCGGAGACAAGATATGAGGCTAAAAAACACGGTGTCACGGGTTGGGTTCGCAACTTACCCGACGGTAGGGTTGAGGCTGTTTTTGAAGGTGAGGAAGAAGCCGTAAAGAAGCTTGTGGATTTCTGTAGGCATGGACCATCCGGGGCAAGAGTTACGGGCATAGATGTCAAGTGGGAAGCCTACAAAGGCGAGTTCGAAGATTTCAAGATAAGGTATGGTTTTCATTTTATGTCTTTTTAGGCACTCTGAAGTGAGATTCTTTTCCTGCGCTTATGTAGTCGCCGCCTATTCCCCGTACTATGGAAGCTATTTTCGCAAAGTTTTCTGAACCCAAAAACTGACGGGGTTTTATCACTATGTACTCGTCTTTCTCTTCGAAGCTTAGCAGATTTTCCAACTCCTCTGGAAACATCATTTTGATGTCTTCTACTGACCGTTCCTTCTCATAGGTTTCTGGTGATGGTGGCGTTGTTGTCGGTGCTGTGACTGGCTGTGTGACTTGTGAAACAGCTAAGGATTTTAGGGATATAGAGACTTGTCTTAGGTCTTCAACTATTCCGTTCAAAATTATGAGCAGTTCATCAATCCTTTCAACCAACTTTTCGATCTTCTCTTTCTCTTCACTCATGCGTTCTCCTTCCAAATCTTAATACTTGTCGGATTTATTAAATTGTTTGTTATCTCACTTAATCAACAGAAAATCTTGGAGAGGAGAAAACCTCAGTGATTGAAATCGATGGAAGCCAGAAAAGCGGAAGTGGAACAATCCTTAGGCTGTCCGTTGCCCTATCCGCAATACTGGGACAACCATTACACATCTACAACATCAGACAGAACAGGCCGCAACCGGGATTGAGACCGCAACATTTAGAGGCGGTTTTGACAGCGGCAAAACTCTGCGACGCAGAATTGGAAGGCGCAAAACTGAACTCACGTGAACTGTGGTTTAAACCTCGAGAAATCAAAGGTGGAGACTTCAAAGCTGAGATAGGCACGGCTGGAAGCATCCCCATGCTTCTGATGACCGTGCTGCCGATATGCGCCTTCGCAGAACACACGGTAAAACTGCACATTTCAAGGGGTGGAACAGACGTTATGCACTCACCGACAATTAACTATATGCGGCACGTTTTTCTACCGACATTGAAACGTATGGGATTGGACACGAACTTGACGGTTCACAGGTACGGCTATTATCCAAAGGGCATGGGTGAAGTTGCAATAACCGTTAGACCTTGTAGAAATCTGAAACCCTTACGCTTGGAAGATTTTGGCGAGATAGAGACAATAAAGGGGGTTTCAGTCTGCACTTTCCTAGCTGATAGAAGGGTTGCGGAACGTCAGGCGAAAACGGCGAACAAATATCTGGCAGAAAAAGGTTACAAGGCAGACATACAAGTGGTGAACGACAAGTCAAACCCGTTGCAGAAAGGCAGCTCCATTGTCCTATGGACTGAGACAGACACAAAAGCGATTTTAGGCGCTGATGCCATCGGCGCGCTTAGAAAAACAAGCGAGGCTGTTGGAAGAGAGGCGGCTGAAAAGCTTTACGCGGAGATTTCCAGTAAAGCCACGGTTGACGTGCACTTAGCTGACATGCTCATTCCGTACGTGGCTTTATCCGAGGACAGCTCAGTCTATCTGACGAGAACCTTATCTGAACACCTGGAAACCAACATCTGGCTCGCTGAAAAAATATTGAACGTGAAGTTCACCGTTGATCGGGTGGATGAACTTTACAGGGTTAAGAAGGCTAGTTAAGCGTGAGGGTGAGGCGGATGAAGGCTAAGGTTAGAGGAATATACTCCACAGCCTTGACAAAGCTGCTTTTAGAAAACGGCTTCGAAATAGTTCAACCATCCTTAACAATAAAGAAGCGTTTCAAACTTGATGAAAACCAAGAACCACCAGACCTTAAGATAAAAGATAGATTCGACCTGCAAGGAATACGAGTTCTCGGAACACCCGAAGCAACAAGCGCTTTCCAACACATGTTGCATTCTAGTCTTGAAGACGTTTTAACCAGAAGATGGATGGTCAGCGTTGACGGAATATACAGAGGAAGCATAAAGGAATCGGATGAACACTTCCTTTACGTTGACCTAGGCTGCGGCGTTACAGGTAGGCTTCCAAAATCAGAAGTTACAGATGGAAGTCCAAGACAAGTGATAGTGCAGGTTGAAAGGAAAAGACTGGGTGTAAAACAGCCCGTTTTAACGACAAAACTGAAAGTTTTTGGAAACTATGCGATTCTAGCTAAAAACAGCAAGACAGGTGTCAGCTTAAAGATTTATGACTTGGAAAAGCGAGCAGAACTATACGCTTTGGGAAGAGCGCTTTCACCTGAAGGTTAGGGAATAATCTGGCGTGAATCTTCAAAGAACCAATCAAGAGAAA